>Ga0066256_1002659_pt1 | contig 19111 bp, 7 predicted proteins | sample ThiBio_1000_biof_FD_87107 | JGI IMG/M metagenome (GOLD analysis project Ga0066256, IMG submission 87107) | Wastewater bioreactor microbial communities from Cape Town, South Africa - Thiocy_expt_1000_biof (version 2) | ecosystem: Engineered > Bioreactor > Thiocyanate-remediating >... | reverse complement strand
GCGCGGGGGGGCGGGCGGTCCGGCCGCAGCGCCGCCCGCGCGCGTCCTGCCCCGGCGGCCGGCGCTGCTGCGGCGCCCCGGGGGGGGGGCACCCCCCGCGGCGCCGCCCGGGTGCGCGGCGCGCCGGCCGCCTGCGCCCCGGGCCGGCGGGCGTGGCGGGCGCGCGGGTCGCCGCCCTCCCGCCGCAGCGCCTCCGAGTGTGTCAGCAGTGCCGCCGCCTGCCGCGCCGCCGGCGCCTCCCCAAACACCGACCCCACAAACCCAAACAGCTTGTCCATGGCGGTGGGAGGTGGGGGGCGGCGAGGGTGGTGGGGGTGGGGAATCCCGTTACGAGGTGGTTTGTAGACACAGCAGTGGTATCCAAACGCGCCGGCCGATGGTCTAACCTTCTAACATCGCCCTCCTTGCCACCCTCCCACCAAGGCACTGTAATCGCTCGCCCGTAACCTTGCCCTCCCTCCTCCGAGGCTCCTCGACCCCTCGACCCTTCCCCCTCGCACCTCTCTCGCCTCGCCTCACCCTGTCTCTCCCTGCTTCCCTCTCGCCGCCTCCCCTCCTAGGGGGGTGCGAATGGTCGGGTTGGGGCCTCGCGCAGCAAGCAGGATCACAACACGGCGACGGCGCCAATCACACAAGCGTGCAGCCAGCAGTGAATCCCGCCGTCAATTGCGGCGCGCCACCGTGCATATTTGCGCGCGGCCGACCAGCGTAGCCACCCTCTCGACGCCTACCACCGCAATACTTGAAACCGTCGATCTTCCCTTCTGCAACGTCGCACGTAGCTGCTGCACATAGGCAGTGCATGGACGCACAGCGGGGTATGGAAAGTTTGTGGTGGCGGCATTACCGCAGTAGGTACAAGCAGAAATTGGAGACAGTTGTTATGTTATGCGGCACCGCGCTGTTGGTTTGTCATTTAATCTGCGCCTTTGTAATTTGAGTGCAATCGGAACAGCACCCTGGAAGGGGCGGAAAGGCAGAGGAAGGAAGGAGGAGCGCCAAGGGGCAGGCAGAACACGTATCTCGGCAACGTATTTATTGCCTGCGACGCCGTCTGCCGCGCAAAACGCACGGTCATACGCGACAAGTGTGGAAGTAGTGTCGTATTCAGGGGCGAGACCAGCTGTTTGTGGACGGCGTGAGGGCGACTGAGACAGCGACTGGACACGTGGCCTGGCCACCATTCTTCCGCAGAAGCGACCACCTACCGGTACTGGTACTGGAAACACCTACGTACACTACAAGCGCCACAATGAGTGGGGCAACGGGCGGACGGGGTGGTGAGGCATCGGCGGGGCGTGAGTTGATACCGTGGGCGCCCGGGGCGGCATGCAGCAGCTTGACGCAGTACGTGGCATTCACGGGCCAACAAGCACGCCGGAAGCGGGACGATGGCGGCAGCGGCAGCAGCAGCGGCGACGACGACGACGACGACGCGCGCGCATGGCGGTCCCGCACAGAGGTGGTGACGATGGGTGGCGATGGCGAGTATGGCGTGCTGCTGCGACCCGTTAGCGATGGCGCCTGGGTGCCGGCCGGCGTCGCCAAGCTGGCGCGGCGCACCATCATGGATGTGTCCACCTCCGCATTCGGCGTCGGCCTGGTGACGGACGGCGGGGAGGTGTTCGTGGCGGGGCTGAACGACGAGGGCCAAGTGCTACCAACAGATGATGGTGGTGGCAGCGGGGGCGGCGGCGGCGGTGGCGGCAGTGGGGGGCTGGTGACGGTGCCGACCCTGGTGGAACAGCTGGCCACGCAGCGTGGCGTGCGTGTGACGGTGGGTGCGCGGCATGTGGCGGTGTTGAATGCCGCTGGCGTGCCGCTAACACACGGCTCCAATGAGTTTGGTGCGCTGGGGCACAGTGACGAGCGGCCGACGCTGTACCGCGTGGCGCCGCGCGTCGTGCGTGGCCTGCCGGCGGGCGAGCATGTGGTGCAGGTGGCGTGCGGCGCCACGCACACGGCGCTGCTGACGGCGGGCGGTGCCGTGTACACGGTGGGCAGCGGCGTGCGCGGCGCGTTGGGGCACGGCGGGCGGGAGGACACCAAGGTGGCGACACGGGTAGCTGCGCTGGCGGGCGTGCCGGTGGCTCACGTGGCGGCGGGCGACAATACCACGCTTGCCGTGTCTGCCACCGGGTTGGCGTACGCGTGGGGGTTGAACAAGGTGGGCCAGCTGGGACTGCCCACCTCTGCCGTGCCGCACGCGGCACTGACGCCGGCGCGCGTGACGGCGCTGCCGGAGCTGGTGCAGGCGGTGGCGTGCGGCGACGCGCACACCATGTTCCTGTCCCTCTCCGGCCGCGTGTACGCCACTGGCCGCAACTCGCATGGCCAGCTGGGGGTTGGCGTGCCGCCGAGCGTGGCAGCTGGCGGCCTGGATGCCGGTGCCGCCCACCTGCTGTTTACTGATACACCCACCCTGGTGGCGTCGCTGGCGGGGGTGCGGGTAGCGGAGGTGGCAGCGGGCGCGCGGCACACCGTGTTCCTTGCTGCCGACGGCGGGTGGTGGACGTGTGGGGATGGCAGTGAGGGTGCGGGTGGTGTGCGCCTGCCCTTGCCGGCGGCGCCGCTTCCGCCGCCCTCCTTGGCGCTTGTACCGCTTGCGTCTGGCGGCAGCACTGCGCTGGCGGTAGGCCAGTATTACACGCCACCAGACGCTGTTGACGCCGCTGACGTGCGCGGCAGCTGCGCGTGGGCGCCGATGCGTGTGGCGGCGCTGTCTGGCATTGGCATGTTTCGCATCGCGGCGGGCGGCGACCACACGATTGCGCTGCGTGTGCGTGCCGGCACCGTGCTGAGCGCGCCCAGCGGCCGCGTGCCGCGTGCCGCCATGTCATTCTTGGATGCTCCGCTGGCGGCCGCCATTGCCAAGGATGCCTCGGCATCTGAAAACTATGCGCCGCTCAAGGCGGTCATCCGCACAGCACTGGGACACGCTAACTGCCTGAATGGTTCCTTTTTGCTGGCGCCGCCGCGCGCCGTGTTTGCAGCCACAGCGGCGCCGCCTGCCGGTGCCGGCGCCGCCGGTGCCGCACCGGCGGTGGCGGCGCCGGCACCTGTGGCAGACGGTGGTGAAGAAGACGACGAGGCGCTGTCGCCCTGCTCAGAGTCGCTGCGGGAGCTGCCGGTGTCGTCCGCTGGCAGCGGCGCCGTCGTGCCGCCGGCGGTGTACCTGGACTACAGCGGCGTCGATGTGGCGGGGCTGGAGGTGGCCATGACGCGCATGCTGGCCAGCTACAACCCGGAGGTGACGTCGGCTGTGGTGGCGGCGCTGACGTCCGTGCTGGATGACGTGGAGGTGGCTGCCAGCACGCTAACGGAGCCCGACGCCCTGCGCTGCCTGCTGGCGCTCTGGATGCTGCCGCTGCTGGCGAAACCCGCGCTGACGGTGCAGTACATGGTACGTCTGTGCTCCACCATCCTACGCCTGCCGCAGGCGTCACGAGACACGCTCATGCGGTGGCTGGAGGTGGACATGCCACCAGCCCTCTTTGCCTCCCGCCTCGTGGCGCCGCTGCAAGCGCACCTCAGCTACCACATGGCTGCCGCCGCGGGTGGCCTCTTCCACTCTGTCGTGTACCGCCCGTCATCTTCCACTCTGGCAGCTGTTGCCGCGGTGGCGGCCGCCGCACGCCGTGCCTCTGATGATGCCGGTAAGGGAGATGGTGGTGGTGGCAGCCGTGCCGGCGATGCCAGTGGCGGTAGCTTTGAAGCTGCACGGGGTGGTGGTGGTGGTGGTGGCGGCAGTGGCAGTGGCGGTGGCGGTGGCAGTGGGGGTGCGACAGCAGCTTCGGCTGCCGGATCAGGCGCAGCGGCGGCGGCGGCGGCAGCAGCATCAAGTGGAGGCAGCGGGAGGAAGGTTGCAAGCCACCCACCATTGTTTGGCGATATTACGCACCTGCTGGGCATTGAGTACATTGTGCGTGTCCTGCGCCTGCTGTACAACATTAATGAACGCGCGGCGGCGGCAGCGCAGGCGGCGGTGGCGGAGCCGCCCATGCCGCTGTCGCCTGCGGCGTCAGTGCGTGCCGCCATGCTGGCAGCGGCAGACGCCAGCCTGCGTGTTAGTGGTGGTGGCGGTGGTGGCAGCGGCATGACGGTGCCAGCCTCGGTTACCTTCTTGACGCGCGCGGCGTCGACAACAACCGACCTGCTTGCCAGCACGCCGCTGGGCGCACTGGTGCCGCCCGACGCGTTTTATAGCCGTGACGTCAACGCGCTGCCGGACGCCATCCTGCAGTCGGACTATGCACGGTGGGCGCGCGAAGGGTACACGCGCAACCTGGCAGTTCCCATCATCCTGCTATGCTACCCCTTCCTGCTGGATGCCGCCGCCAAGCGGCGCGTGCTGCACTTTGAGGCGGCGCTGCAGATGCAGGCGACGGCGAGCAACGCGCTGGCGCGCTCCTTCTATACCGAGTCGCCCGTGCTGGTGCTGAACGTGCGCCGCGCGCACCTCATGCGCGACACCCTCAACACGCTGGTGTCCACGCCGCCCGCCGACCTGAAGAAGCAGCTGCGCGTGGTGTTTGACGGCGAGGAGGGCATTGACGCGGGCGGGCCGCGGCGGGAGCTGTTCCAGCTCCTCATCCGCGACGTCTTTGCGCCTACCTCGTCGTACGGCCTGTTTGAGTACCACGCCGCCACGCGCACCTCCTGGTTTGCGCGCGCCGCGCTGCCGGGCGCCGACCGCGAGTACTACCTGGTGGGCCTCCTGCTGGGCCTCGCCATTTACAATGGCGTCACGCTGGATGTGGCGCTGCCGCTCATCGTGTACAAGAAGCTGCTGGGGCGGGAGGTGACGCTGTACGACCTGGCGGCGGCGGCGCCCGAGCTGGCCACCGGCCTGCTGCGGCTGGCAGAGTACGAGGGTGATGACGTGGAGGACGTGTTTGCGCTGACGTGGGAGGGCAGCTATGAGGCGTACGGCACGGTGGTGCGCGCGGAGCTGGTGCCTGGCGGCGCCACCCTGCCCGTCACGTCCGCCAACCGGCACGCGTACGTGCGCGCGTACGTGGATTGGTACGCCAACGCCTCCATCGCGCCCGCCTTCCGCGAGTTCCAGCGCGGCTTTGTCACCGTCATGAGTGGCCCCGCCCTCACCCTGTTCCGGCCTGAGGAGCTGGAGCTGCTCATTGCCGGCACGCCGGTGCTGGACTTTGACGCGCTGGAGCGCGCTGCGGCGTACGACGGCGGCTACACGGCGGCACACCCCACCGTGCGGTCCCTGTGGCGCACCCTGCGCCGCTTCACGCCAGAGCAGCAGCGCGCCTTCCTGTCCTTCCTCACCGGCTGCGCGCGCGCGCCGGCGGGCGGGCTGGGCGCGCTGCCCATCAAGGTGCAGCGCGCCGGCCCTGACACCGACCACCTGCCCACCGCCTCCGTGTGCTTCCACATCCTGCTGCTGCCAGAGTACGCCACCGAGGACAAGCTGGCGGAGCGGCTGGGCCGCGCCATTGAGGAGAACGCGGGGTTTGGGTTACAATAACTGTAACCCTAGTGTCAGGCACACTTGAAATCATGACAATGGAGTCTGTGGTGCTGGCTGGTCAACGCCGTGGCGGGTGAGCATGCAGCAACGAGAGGCACACGCGCACACGACGCCACGGTCTGTTGCCAGGCCGCAATCCCACGGAATACCACCAATTACGGCGTCGCGGGCGGGTCAACCTCCCCGCCGCCGCCGCCGCCGCCGCCGCCGCCGCCGCCTCCAGTGCTGCTGCCACCGACGCTGCGGATGCCGCTACCAACGAGCCCGCTGCCAACGAGGCCGCTGCCAACGAGGCCGCTGCCAGCAACGCCGCTGCCTCCATAGGCGCTGCTGCTGCCCACGTAGCCACCGCTGCTGTCCTCACCGCGCCGCCGCTCACTGCCGCCCTTGGTGCCGCCGGTCTTGCGCCGCGGCGACTGTGCAAACAGCTGCGCGCGCGGCACCACCTCAAAGTCGTCGTCGCCGGGCGGCGGCGGCAGCGGGCGCGGCACGGCGCCGGCGCCGCCTGCGCCACGCCCCAGCGGCACGCGGTAGCGCACCACAAAGGGGTCATCGACGCCGGTTCGGGACAGGAGGCAGATGTGGTCGCACAGGAAGGTGATGGGCGGGCAGGTGGCTGCCAGCTCCCCCGCCGCATCCACCACACCCTTGTGTGGCAGCTGCGCCACGGTGAGGTGTGGCCGGAAGCCGCCGCTGCCAGGCAGGTGCGCAACCTCGTTGCACAGCGGGAACACGCCCGCCGCCACGCGCTGCACGCTGATCAGCGCGTCGCGCGGCGCCGTGGCGGGGTGGATCCACACGCTGCAGTCCTTGGAGTGCGCAAACGCGCCCCACTGCGCCAGCCGCACCCAAAACGGCGGCGTGGTGGCTAGCGCGTCACCCAACAGCGCCGCTGCCGTCTCGAAGTTGCCACCCACGTCACGAACGAAGCCGTACAGCAGGTTGACGTGCGGCGGCCAGCGCGTGAAGCCGCGGTCGTGCCGCTCCCGCACCGCCTGGATGCCACCCGTCATCTCCTCTGGCAGCAGCAGCGCCACCGCTGACCGGTACACAGGCGGCAAGATGCGCACGTCGCCCTCCTCCACCGCCGTTCCTCCTGCTGCCGCTGCTGCCGCCGCTGCTGCCGCTGCTGCGGCGGCGGCTGCTGTGGTCCGCTCATCCGTAGCATCCGCCGCCACTGCAGCGGCGGCACTGCCGCTGCCGCCGTCACCGCCGCCTGCACTTGCTGCTGCCATTCTCCCGCACAGTCTGCCACTCACTGGAGCGTGCGCTGTCCCTGGGGGCGGCGGCGGGCGCATACGCGGGTGTGGTGGGTGTCACTGGTGTGTAGGCAAGGCAACCAGCAGGGCGGCGCAACCAGCGCAGTCGGGCAGCAACTATACCAACGCGGCAGCAGCAGCAGCGGCAGCAGCAGCAGGCACAGCAGAAGCGTGCCAGGTGTTGCAGGCGCGGCAGCGGGTGCCAGCGGGTGGCAGCAGCGGCAGTAGCAGCAGGATGTGTTGGTAGGAGGACCAAGGCAGCGGCACGCGCCTGCCCGCCACACACATACACACACCGCCGACGGACTAATACCAAGCCCTGCGCACAACCGGCGCTGCGCGCGGGGGGAGCGGGGGTAACAGGTGGGTGTCACACACGCACACACGGGCGTGAGGCGGGTGGGTGGGGCGCGTAGGCGGCTTTTGCGCGCGCGCGCGCGCGCGCGCCCTTCCGTGCGCGCGGCGTGTGCTTGCGTGGGCGCGTGCCGGCCGCAGCAGCGCGCTGCCGTGTACCTCGCACCAGCTGCGGCGACAACGCCCACACACCTCAGCTGCCAGTTAGTAAGTGCCTGCCACACACACGTACAACACGGGTACCACGATATCGGTAGTACAACAATCGCGCACACTGGGTTGGAACTTGGGAACCTTACGGGTATTTGTGCATGCCACCGCGCCACGTGCACATGACGTGTCGTCAATTGCTCAGTGTTGTCGTTGCGCAGCCGTTGCACAGCATCTGACCGTTATGTCACGCCGTGCGCAATGTCACGCATCAGTGTGCGGCAGCATTGCATGGCAAGCAAACCCCGCCCACTTGCAAATACTGACCGACATGCAATTGCACGCACCCTGCTCCCTGGTAGTATCGGTTGTTGTGAGGTGAGGGGCGCCTGTCTTGTAGGCCGCTGCTGTGTGTGCGCTTCAGTGGGTCGAGTCAACCCCGACTCAACCCGGTTGGGAGATCGGGTAGGCGGATATGGCCAGCAATCAGCAACAGACAAACAAGCAAACCAGCAACTGCCTTGGTGTCGAGCTGCTTGACTGGGTGTGCAGCGCCAGTGGTGAGGGAGAGAAGCAGCAGCTTGGCGTGGAGGCTGCAGCAGTAGGTGACCGGTGGCCGCCTGGAACAGCGGCGCCTTGAGAGAACGTATTCACCACAGTGTATAATATCAACTGCGCAGCAAACGCAAAATCAAACAACGTATACGTAGTAAGCTTGCTAACTTGTGCAGAATAGGGTGCTTTTTACTGCTGTTTATCGACGGGCGCACAATTTGCATTGACGACAATTGCCTCTTTCTCGCCTCCTCTGCCGTCGCTCCACACACTCCCCACTCCACTCACATGGCGCGGACACTGGCGGCGGCGGCGCTGCCGTCGCTGCCCAAGCCACGCGCCTGCACGGCGGGGCGGAGTGCCGCGGCAGTAGGCGTGGTGCTGGTTGTTGAACCGGTAGAGGTGCGCGGGGAGTTGGATGTGACGGGCGCCGCTATCCTGCTGCAGCAGCAGCTGCGTAACCTGTATGGTGTAGCGGGCGCGGCGGCGCTGGAGTGGCGCGTGACGGGGTACGAGGCAGCGCGCGGAGAGGTAGGAATAGCCACGGATGCGGATGCCGTGCCGTTCCTGCGCACCGCGGTGGCAGCCGTCACAACATACAACGGCGGCCGCATTGCGCTACGGTGGGCAGCACCAGCGTAATGAACTATCTATGATAAGTTAATGTGTGGTAGCCGCGTTTACCTGTGCTTGTGCCGTCCATGTCCCTGTCCAATTCAACAGCAATATATCATAATTATCATTATGGGTGGGAAGGTCAGGCGCGCCCGTCAAAGGGCGGCCAGATGGGGAAGGGCGGCGGGTGCTCCTCAGCGTAGTAGTCGGTGATGATGGCGTGCGGCAGCAGGGCGCGCAGCTGCGTCACGACGCTGGCGCTGACGGCATTGACGGAGCCCAGGTTGAGCCACCGCAGCGCACACAGTCCTATTACCGCTTCGTCCTCTTCCTCCCCGTCGTCCGCCGGCTCGTCGGTTGTGGGGGTGGCAGCAGTGGCGGGTGTGCCGTGGCGGCAGCAAGCTGCGTGGCGGGTAGCAGGCAGTGCGGCGGTAAACGCCGCCACGATGCCGCTCTCCGTCAGCGCCTTGCAGCCACCTACATCGAGTACTTGGAGGTGCGGCGTTCCCGCAAGGATGGCAGCCAGCGCGGCGTCCGTGATGTCAGTGCACCAGCTGACGCGCAGGTCCAGCAGGGTGGTGCCGCAGCCCGCCACCACGGCGGCGATGCCGGCGTCGGTGGCGCCGCCAGAGCGAGACAGGTTGAACACCTCCAGGCCGGCGGCCGCGCCCGCCACTGACGTCAGTGCCGCGTCACTCCACGCCATGCATCGGCACTCCAGTGCACGCAGCGATGCGCCGGCGGCGCGCGCCAGCTCCGCCACGTCGTCAGCGGTGACGTCATCGCACCAGCTGACAGCCAGGCGCGCCAAGGGCGACGCCGTTAGCAGGCGCAGCGTGGAGCCGTCCGCCTGCGTCTCACTCACATCCAGCGACGCCAGGGTGGGCGCGGCAGCGGCAACCAGGGCATTAATGTCGCGCAGCGGCAGGTACACGCACGATCGCAAGGTGAGGTGGCGCAGGTTGGGTGCATGCGGCGGCAGAGACGGCGGCAGGCTGGACACCTCCGTGCCTGCCACATCCAGCACCGCCAGCGACGCCGCCATGCTCACCGCCACACCCAGCGTGGCGGACGAGAGACCACACCAGCGCAGGCGCAGGGCGCGCAGCGCCGTAAAGCGCGTCAGCACGGGTGCAGCGCTGCCGGCAGCCGGTGCCGTCAGCAAAGGGCCTGGGCCGCCTGCCACGCCGTCCACCGTCACCGCTGTAAGCGCAAGGGAGCGCAACGTGGCGGGGCGGTACATGGCAAGGGCATGCAGCAGGTGCAAGAAGCTGCCCGCTGGCAGGGTGACGCGCGTGGCCGTCAGGTGAGCCAACGCTGGCGCGCCCTCCGCCAAGCCTGCCAGCAGCGCGTCCGGCACGTCGCCGCCGCTCAGTGTGACGGATGTGGCTGCGCATGGAAACGCGACCTCCCGGCGTGCCACCCATGCTGCCGCCACGCGCTCCACCGCACCACCTAGGGCAGATAACGACGCCTGCCCGTCTGCTACCACGGTATCTGCATACTGCAGCGCGCTGTCTGCCGCCGCGTCCCAGCCGGCGCTGCTCACGCCGCCCGCCGGCAGGGCCGCCAGCAGCGCACCAAGCAGCAGGCTGCCCCATGCCGCAGGGTCTGCTACCAGTGCGGCAGCACCCTCCACTGCATGCCCAACGCTTCCAGTCGCCACCTCCTCCGGCGTGGCAGCCACCAGCGTCGCAGCCAAGGCGTGCGTCGCCAGCTCCACCAGCGTTGGCACCCGTGTCGACTGCCCCACGTCGTACTCGTCCCCGTCTCCCTCACCTTCATCACCCCCCTCTCCCCCCGCTACACAGCGGTCTCGTAACCCATACGGCGTTCGTACCCGCCTCCGTCTTTGCCACCGCGTTGCCGCGCCACTTGGCGCCGCCCCTGACTCCATGGCTGCTGCTACCGCTACTGCTGGCGAGAATCCAGTACCGGTATCATACCCCCGCAAAATAATGATTCCAGTCGTCAAACAACAAAATTAAGGGCCGCGGTGCAACATGTTACTCACGTTATAGGAGTTCATACAAGCTTGTCACAAAAATAATTGCTAGTTCCAATAATCTGCAGATGGTACACGCACCTCCCAGCAGCGACGTTCTGCGTTCTGGCCGCTACCGGTACGTAGCCAACGCTGCCAACGGCTGCCCTAGCGGTGCAGTGGCCCCAGCTCGGGCGGGCCGCCACTTGGTGCAGCGACAGGCCCAACCGGATCATCAGATGTTGCAGCGGCAGCGGCAGCGGCGGCGGCGGCGGCGGCGACGGGGCGTGCTCGCACGGTCGACGCGGCGCCGGCACGAGCTGATGAACCAGGATCGATGGCAGTGCTGGTGGCAGTCGCCTCCGACGTGGTCGGGAAGTCAATGACGTGGATGGTGGGCGTATCGGTACGGGGCGCGGCGGCGGCCGCGGCGCCCAACAGCCCCAGCCGCCGGATGGCGGCGTACTGCTCCGGGATCTCTTGCAGCGCCGCGACGGCAAACGCGGCGTCGCGGTAGCGCGCATCCACGCTGGACAGCGCTGCGTAGTTCACAAACTGCAGGTTGTCGAAGGTGCGCTCCGGCAGCTCGTCATCCCACCGCTCCATGAGGCCAAACGGCCCATCACCCACGCCGCACACGACGATGGACAGCGGGTACCTGCTCGCCTCCACGATGGCCGCCTCCGTCTCCCCCGCGTCGTTCACCTGCCCGTCCGCCACAATGAGCAGGATGGTGTACTCCCGTGTTCTCTGCACCTCCGCGATGGCGGCGCGGATGAGCGGCGCAAAGGTGGTGGGGCCCAACAGCGTGAGCGTGGGCACCACGGCGGCGTACCGCGCCAGCACGTCCTCAAACCCGACCGCCGGCGTCCGCCCCAGCGCCAGCAAGCCCTTGTCGGTGGACCGCGCGTCGCCAAAGCCGTACACGGGGATGAGGCCGTCGTCGTCAAACGCTGCCAGCGTGCGCCCAATGATGCTGATGACGGCCTGGTACGGGTTGGGGGTGCCGCGCGTGGTGTCGTGCAGGCACGCGCCGCCAAAGCTGCGCGCCCCCGTCCACGTGTTGCTGCGCGTGAAGTCGATGCCCACCATCAGCTGCGACGCCTCCAGCCCCGCCGTCCGCAGCGCCGCCGTCACCTCCTCCAGCGTCTCATACCGGTCCCGGATGGTGGCAAACGTGGAGGCCCTCGCCCCGGCGGCGCCACCACTGCTGCCATCCCGCCAGCAGCAGCTGCAAGCGCTGCAGCTGGCGCAGCAGCGGCGGCAGCGGGCGCAACAACAGCACTGGGCGCAGCAGCTTATCATCCCGTACACCGCCGCCACCACCACCACCACCACCACCACATTCTCCATGGTGGCCCTGTTGCTGTGTCAGAACGGTGGCAAGTACTTACTGATCGGTGGGTTGGCGCTCGCTGCAGGAGGGTGTACCGGTACCACCGCGATGACGTGTCAATGACGTGTAATGACGCTGCGCGGAAAAATGCACAAACCACAACTGCCTCAGGATATCAGCCAACTAACTCATTGATAATGCGCATACGGATGAATTGCGCTGTATTTTGCGTGTGTCCGCTTTTGTGGTGTTGTTATTTCGGTCCACAACCAACGCGACAACGTGGCGCCCCATTACCAGAAATGAAACCGCCGCAACTGTTTTTTCCAGTGATTTGTTATTTCCATCCCCACCTACTCGCGCTTGTAAACACGACCAACTTGTTTCCATGACAACGGGTTCCTGCATACATGCGGTTTGGCGCACCAATGGCGCGTGGGTGCCGTGAAAAGCGCCTGAAACTCAGTCGTTGGAAAAAATCTAACCGGCGAGCCGCTGCTAGAGTACAGGGAAAAGGTTGCAGTGGGAATAAATAATGGAAATGGGGCACGAGCAAAGGGGGCGCAAAAAAGCCGAGTGTGTCCTGTACTGGTGCCTGCAGCGTGTCTCGTTTGTGATTTCACGCCCCTTGTACACGATTTTGTTGCTTCATATTCCAGCTGGAAGCAGCTCCCTCTCCCCTCCTACTCCCCTCCTCTCTCGCCTCCTACCCTTCTACTCGACTCCTACTCAAGGATGGCGGCGGCAGCGGCGGCACGCGCTGGTGGGCCGCTGGCAGACCTGCTGACGGCAGCGCAGGAGGCCATCACGGTGGACGGCGCGGTGGCAGCGTACCAGGCAGTCATTGACTACCGTACGTGGCGCTGCCAAGTGACGTTGGCGCTGCGACCTCAATATCTCCCCACCCCCACCCACCCCCACAACAACCCGCAGCGACAACGAGCGACGAGGAGAGCAAGGCGAAGGAGGGCGGCATCCACCGGTACTGCGAGCTGCTGGCAAAGGAGGGGCGGGCGGAGGCGCTGGCGGGCCTGCTGGCGAGCCTGCGGCCGTACTTTGCGACGGTGGCCAAGGCCAAGACCGCGAAGCTGGTGCGGCACATCATTGAGCAGCTGGCGACGGTGCCCGGCACGCGGGAGCTGCAGGTGGCGGTGGTGAGCGAGTCCATTGAGTGGTGCAAGGCGGAGAAGCGGTCGTTCCTGCGCCTGCGCCTGCAGCTGCGCCTGTCGCAGCTGCTGCTGGACGGCGCCGCCTTCCCCGCCGCCCTTGCGCTGGTGCAGCAGCTGGTGCGCGAGGTGAAGAAGCTGGACGACAAGCAGCTGCTGGTGGAGATCCACCTGCTGGAGTCGCGCATCCACTACGCGCTGCGCAACGTGCCCAAGGCGCGCGCCGCCCTCACCGCCTGCCGCACCGCCGCCAACTCCATCTACGTGGGCCCCGAGACGCAGGCCGACATTGACCTCACCGCCGGCACGCTGCACGCGGAGGAGCGCGACTTCAAGACGGCGTACTCGTACTTCTTTGAGGCGTTTGAGGGCCTGCACAGCCTCGCCGACGCGCGCGCCATCGCGCCGCTCAAGTACATGCTGCTGTGCAAGGTCATGGCGGGCCTGGTGGACGACGTGCCCGCCATCGTGAACGGCAAGAGCGCCATCAAGTACGCGGGGCGCGACCTGGAGGCCATGCGCGCCGTGGCGGCGGCGTACAAGGCGCGCTCCCTGCACTCCTTTGAGCGCGCGCAGTCCGAGTACCATGCGCGTGCGTTGTAGTGAAAGGGGACAATGATGCTGGGGGCGGTACATCAGTAGCCGCCCCCCCCCCTATCCCCCCCACAGCGCCTGCAGAGATCATGTCGGATCCCCTGATCACGCGCCACCTGCGCACGCTGGGCGACATGCTGCTGGAGCAGAACCTGGTGCGCCTCATTGAGCCGTTCTCGTGTGTCGAGATCGGCCACGTGGCGGAGCTGATTGGCCTGCCGGCGGACCGCGTGGAGACGAAGCTGTCGCAGATGATCCTTGACAAGAAGTTTTCTGGCACACTGGACCAAGGCCGCGGCCAGCTGCTGGTGTTTAGCAAGACGCCCGAGGATGTGCGTACGGCGGCGCATTGTGTGGCCGCGCGCGTGCCACACGTTGCCAACGCACCACCCGCGCTCCCACCCCAACCCACCCACCCTCACCCCCACAGGCAATGTACACCGCGGCGCTGAAGACCATCCGGAACCTGGGCGATGTGGTGGATGCGCTGTTCCGCCGCGCCGACAAGCTGAAGTAATTAGTAGAGGAGGCATTGAAGTCAATGTTGACGGAATATAAGCCATGGCGCGCATGACTGGGCGGGAATGAAGGGGTCATCACAATCATCAATCATACCACAGAGGGGTGCACTGAACACTGAACATGAAGGGGGGAAGTGCAAGTTGTGTGCAACGGCGCGCAGCAGGGCACCCAACCAAGCCCGCAGTACGCTGCTTGCTGCCTCGCGGCTGGTCCAGGCGCGTGGGAACAAGTGATGACGGCGACAACAATAAATAAAGGGCAGCCCTAGTCAGAGTCATGGCGGACAGGTAACGGGGGAGCAGCAATCGAGGAGCGCCGGGGCGTGAGCGGCGTCATGGTGGTGCGACGCACTTCGGCAGGCTGCGACGGCGGCGGCGGCGGCGGCGGCGGCGGCAGCGCTGACGCTGCCAACGACGACGGTGACGCGGACGCTGCCGCCGGTGACGACCCCATGATGCGGGTCCGGGTGCCAGGTGTCGTGTTATCCATACCGGCGTCAGCCGCCGCTGCACTGCCACGAATCATCATCCGCTTGCGAGTGGACGCCCTGCCACCCTCCGTGGTGGTGCTCGCGGGCTCCGGCACCGCGGCGGGCGAAGCAGGCGGCGGCACGGCGGCGGCAGCAGCCGAGGTGGCGGAAGCTGCCGCAGTGAGGGTGCGGCTGCTACCGGTACCGCTCGGCGCCGCACCCTTGCTGGCAGATGCAAACTGGCGCAGCCGGTGGGCAGGGTGGGATGCCGCTTCGCCGTCGTCGCCAGCGCTGGGGGCAACGGCGCGGAACTGCGTCTTGAAGGCGCGCGTGGCGGTGGACGCATACTCCGTGCGCCGCGGCGGCGGGGAGCCGTCGCCCCCCAGCTCCTCACGCTGCGCGCGCACCTTCATGGCAGACAGCTGCCCCGTCGTCTCCTTCAGCTTGGAGTGCATGCCGCTGAACTGCGCCTGGAACAGCAGCCACTCCTCCAGCGACGGCGCGGTGCGGATGGCCATCACCGACGCCAGCGACGACGCCGAGTCAAAGTCGCCCATCACGCTCCGGTCACCCTTGCTGATGCGCATGGCAAACAGGGGGTTGGAGGTGGAGCTCTCCGGCCCGCGCTGGATGACGGTCATTGCGTAGCTGCCGCCACCGCCGCCGCCGCCGCCGGCGTTGGGTGACGAGGATGCGCGGCTGGCGCGCTTGCCGCTGGGGCTGCGCTTTGCGCTGCCCGCCGCCGCCGCCCGCCGCCGCTCGCTCTCCGCCAGGCCCACCACCACCTCCGTCACCACCACGCACGCAAAGTACACGATGGCAATGACGATGACGAGCAGCACGACGACGGTGATGGAGGTGCGCGCGCGCGCGTCGTTGTAGTACGGGTTCACGTACTGCGCCTGGTACATGATGCCCATGAGGCACACGATGACGGCGCAGAAGAGCATGATGGCCTCCACCGTGTTGTAGTTCAGCACCCAGGTGCCAATTACGCCCGCCAGCGCCGCGCGGTCGATGCCACCGCCCGCCGTCATGATGTTGCGCCGCGTCTTCTTGCGCCCGCGGCTGGCTATGTCCGCCAGCCGCGCCGCCAGCAGCACGTGGTTAGAGTTTTGCGCCGCCACCGCGGCGCGGTGCGCCTCCAGCACGTCGTCGAAGTCGGAGGGCCCCATGTACGGCACGAAGCGCACCTGCGCGGCGTACGCCAGGAACATGACGAGGAGGCAGGCTGCCATCTGGAACGCGGCGTTCTTGTTGAACAGGATGGCGGTGGTGGCGATGGAGAACTTGCGCCACAAGATAGCCACCAACCAGCCCACCGCAAAGTCGGGTTTGAACTGGTAGTAAGCGCGGCTGTAGCGCGCGCGGAACTGGTACGTGCCGTGGCTGCCGCTCAGCTGCGAGTCGCCGATGCCGGAGGCACGCAGCAGCTGGTCCTCCATGATCAGCAGCCGGTTGCGCCAGAACCAGGCGGCGAGGCCAAACGGGTAGCCGGCGGTGTACAGCAGGAAGCCGGCGACGGCGTACGGCAGCAGCGACATCTGCGTGCCGCCCGGCACGTAGCACTCCTCAAACACCACCTGCAGGTAATACTTGCCGTCGGGCGGCGCGGTGGGCGTGCAGTTGAACACGTCCATCAGCGTGCGCGTGATGTACAGGTACAGGAAGTAGAAGAGCGTGAGGGAGGCGGCGATGAGGGGGCTGATGTGTGCCGCCCACACGTTGGTGCGCCCGCGCTGGCGCAGCATAAGGAGCTTGAACAGGGAGGCGGCGAAGGCGGTGGCGACGAATAACACCAGGACGGAGACGGGGATGAGCAGGATGACAAAGAACTTCTGCTTGAAGGTGACGTTAGGCACCAGGCACTCTGGCGCCACGATCTCAATGTTCAGGTTGAACGCCGACAGCACGGCAAACAGCTCGCGGATCATGGGCGGCCACTGCACCTTGGAGGCGCCAAAGATGGCGAGCACCTGAAAGAAGTCGACGCCGATGGACAGCAGGCCAATGTTGACGGCCTTGCGGTTGAGGAAGTAGCCGGCGCCGGCGGCTGCCACCACCACCAGCAGGAAGCCGATAATAAGCATGGCGGGCGAGTCGGGGCACTTGACGCACTGGCCGTAGCGGCGGTAGAAGCCGCGCGCGCATGAGGCGCACCGGTAGTAGGGCGTCATGGAGGCGTAGCCGGGCGTGCAATGGTTGTCGCCGGCGCACGCCTCCGGCGGGTCGCACGGCACGATGCACACATCGCGCGCCGGGTGCTGCGCCGCCACGTCGGGCGGGCACGCATCCGCCTCGCTGCCGTTCAGGTTGTAGAACCCGGTCGTCGGCTGCGGGTACATGTGGTAGCCCACCACCGTCGGCACCACCGCCGCCACGCCATCCACCACGGCCACCGTGTCCTCCACCACCGCCCACGGCGGCGTGGTGCCATCCACCGGCTCGCGCACCTGTAGCGACACAAAGCCGGCGCAGTCGGCGCCCACCGACGGGCACGCGTCACACGTCTCGCCAGCGCGCCCAAACAAGCCCGCGCCGCACGCCACACGCAGCGCCGCCGTAGCGTCCTGCGACATGCTGCCCACCTGGCCCGCCACCCACACCGACGCGTTGTGGCGGCCCACCGTCGCCACGCCTGGCTGCAGGTAGCACTCCACCACGTCCTCGCCGTACAGGTTGGTGCGGAACGCGCCGGTGCACAGCGTGTCATTGCCGTCCACGTACACGGCGGCCGCGTTGTACAGCGAAGTGCGGTCGGCGGGGTTGTAGTCGGGGCCCAGGAACGCCACCATGGTGGCGGTGGACCCAAAGTTCAGCCCCGACACGCGCAGCGACACGCCGGGCGGCGACAGGCTGGTGATGATGGCGGGCAGCGGCTCAAAGCGCTGCGGCAGCGGCGGGTCGTAGTCAAACACGACGTGGGAGGCGGACGTGAACGCGCTGCCGCTGTCCAGCACCGTCACCGACAGCGACACGTTGACGCCCACGCCCGGGAAGGTGGTAAACGTGATGGCCGTGTGGTCGTGTGACAGCACGGTGTGCGCGCAGGTGGCCAGCATCAGCGGCGTGGCGCCAGCGGCCGTGACGCTGGTGGAGATGCAGGGTCCTGTGACGGCGGTGGCGGGCCGGCCGGGGTAGCGGCCAGCGTCAGCGTACGGCTGCGGGCCCCAGTTAAGCCGCACGTAGTACGTGGGCGGCGGCACGGTGTTTGGCAGCAGTGGGATGGGGTACGTCACATTGGTGCCGCTGTCCGCCGCTGGGCCAGTGCCAAAGTTGTCGCCTGTTAGCGTCAGCGTGGTGGGCGTCTCCACGGGGCCGTGGTCGGGCGACAGGCGGCCCAGGATGACGGGTGGGCTGTACTGAAAGATCGGCGTGGTGGCGGACGGCACCGACGCCTGGCCGCCCGCCATCACCACCACCACCGGCGCGCCGGCGCCGGGCACCATGCGGAAAGAGATAGCGGTGTGGGTCCACGACAGGATGCGCGACGTGTGCACCTCGCCCTCCCCCTCCACATTCAGCACGCCGTCGCACGCCAGGCTGCCGTCGTCACGCGCGCGCGACGCCAGGAAGAGGCAGTTGGCGCCTACAACGTGCGCCCCAAAGTCCGACCCGCCCAGCGTCACCACGTACTCGCCGCGCGTGGGCGCCATCGCCACACCGCCGGCACCCACTGTGGTGGTGCTGTTGGCAACGGATGAGCCTAGCGCAAAGACGGGCACCGTGATGGAAGTGATGGTGGGCGGGTTGTAGGAAAACATGGCGGGCGTGCCCACCCCCACGCCAAATGCCACCGCCACCACCGTCACGCTACGCCCCGCACCCGGCGGCAGGGTACAGGTGGCAAAGATGGAGGACATGCGGGTGGACGGGGTGCACTCGCGGTATGGCGCGCCGGGGTTGCCGGACGTGCCTGCCGTCACAGGGTCCACCCACGGCCCCATGCCCACGTACAGGCGGAAGCGCAGCAGGTTGTAGGTGGCGGCCGTGGGCGCAAAGTTTGGCAGCGGCGCGCCAAAGTTGGTGCCCTGCACCGCCAGCAGGACGCCGCCGGTGGTAGGGAACCCGCTGTCTGCCAGCACCGTGACGCGCGTCACGGCGGGCGGCGGGTCCCAACCCGGGGCCCCCCGTGTCGTCTGCGCGTGCCCCCCCGCCGACAGCCCCACCGCCCCCCCCACGCCGTCGCCCGTCGCTGCCAGGCCGCCGCCCTCACCCGCCGGCACCGTTACCCACAGGCGCGTGTGGTCGGGCGCCAGCGCTGCAAACGCGTCGCCGCCGTGGCTGCCCAGCACTACGCCGCCGGCATCGGCAGAGCACACGGAGGCGCACACGCACAGCACGTGGGTGGCAATGCGCAGGATGGGGCAGGGGCCCAGGTTGGCGCCCACCAGCACCATCACCGTGCTGCCGTCCGTTTCGGCGCGGTAGCGCGTAGCCAGGTTGATGGGCGCAGCGGACGCGGCCAGGGAGGCGCGGGTGGCGCCGGCGGCACGCGCCAACGCGACGGCGGCGAGGGTGGGCGGCAGGTAGGACACGAGGGCGGGGTCGGCGGCGGGGCCGAAGGCGCCGCCCCGCCGCCCGTTGAGCGGCGCCCCCCGCCCCTGCCCCGC
>Ga0066256_1002657_pt1 | contig 19117 bp, 5 predicted proteins | sample ThiBio_1000_biof_FD_87107 | JGI IMG/M metagenome (GOLD analysis project Ga0066256, IMG submission 87107) | Wastewater bioreactor microbial communities from Cape Town, South Africa - Thiocy_expt_1000_biof (version 2) | ecosystem: Engineered > Bioreactor > Thiocyanate-remediating >... | reverse complement strand
GGGGGGGTGCGAATAGGATGGTGGCAGGGTGGCTGGAAACCTCGCCACCCTCGGCGCCAGGGCACGCACCATGGTAGGTAATGCATGTGATACGGTCAGCCTTGTCCTCCAGCCCTGGCAGCACATCCACCAGGCTGAACGCTGCGTGCGGCATGGCTGCCCGACGCGCCGGCAGCGGCGCACTCTAGTAGTACCTTCCGCCTTCGACCCGGGGCGCCCTTACCCTCACCGCCACTACCGCTGCCACCGCCCCTGTCGATAGGGACCAGCCAGTACCACCCGGGTGCTAGCAGCGAGGCACCAACCACAGCCACAGTCACAACGAGGTAGCAGCAAAGGAGGCAGTACCAGTGAAGGGGAGGCGGAGAGGGGGGATGATACCCGTCGATACGGCGGGGGGGGGGGGGGGGGGGGGGCGCTTATAAGACGCAAAGCACACACCCCCACGCAACAAAAGCCTTCCTGCCCCCCCCCCCCTTTATTTTACCCCCTGCCCCGCCGCCCCCTCGCCTCTTCCCTCTTCTCGATTACCCCCCCCCCCCCCCCCCCTCTCTCCCCCCCCCCCCCCCCCCTACCCCCCTCGCCTCCCCCAACCCCGCCGCCCATGGCGGAGGTGGGAGGCGGCGGGGATGGCGGCAGCGGCAGCGGCAGCGGCAGTGGCGGGTTTGACGTGGCGACGCTGGTGCGGCACCTGGCCACCGTCATCGACACGCTAGCAGAGCTGCACGCGGGCAAGGTGCGCGCAAGCGAGGCGGCGGCGGCGGCAGCGGCACTGCGGACGGCGCGACCGCCTGTGTGTGCGGCGTTGTGTGGTAGCTGCAGCGGCGGGGGCGGCGGAAATACCAGCGGAGGCGGGGCTGGAGCTTCTGGAGGCGGCGGCACAACGCCGTCAAGCAGTAGCGGTAGCAGCGGCCGCGGCGGCGGAACCGGCGGTGGGCAAAGTGGCGGCGGCGTGGCGCTGGCGGACGTGGCAGACGTGCTGTTTGACGTGCACCCGCTGACGCTGCGGTTCCGAGACAACTCGCTGGAGCTCATGTTCTACGAGTACCAGCGCGGCGTGCAGGCGGCTGGGCGGCGGCATGGCGGCGGTGGGTGCTGGTGTGGACGGGCGGCGCTGGCACGCACGCTGCGTCACGCACGCACCTCGCTCTCCGCCTACAAGGCGCTGCTCATGCTCGTCATCTTCTCCGTCGCCTCCCTCATCATCGTGCCGCCCATCGCGCCCGGCAGCCAGGACCTGGTGGTGACGTGGGCGCAGTGGGCGGCGTGGGGCGCGTGCGTGGCGGTGGGCGGCGCGTACATGGTCGGCTACGCCGCCACCGCCCACCTGCGATTCCCACCACCCACCATGCCCGCGCCCGAGCGCGCCGCCACCACGGCGCGCTACCTGCGCGCCATGGACATCGTGGTGCCGCTTGTCATCATGCTGGCCACCGCGGCGCTGACGGCGCTGGAGCGCGGCGCCACCACGCCGTACTACAGCGTGCTGACGTACCGCTTCGGCATCAATTTTGTGTCCTTCAACCACCTGCCGGCGCGCTACTTTGAGAAGGCGCTCGGCGTCGGCCTCTCCCTCATCATCTACTCCGCGCACGCCCTCGCCGCCGTCAACGACGACTTCGCGGGCGGCACGCAGCAGTACGTGGCGTCGGTGGGCGAGGTGGTGGAGCTGTCCACGCTGCGCATCATCGTGAACACCATCATCAACGTGGGCACGCTCATGACGGTGGGCGTGCTGGCGTACAACCGCGAGCGCGCGGAGCGGCGCACCTTTTTTGGCAGCATGGTGGGCGCGCTGCTGCGCATGCAGTACCACCGCCTGCGCGACGTCACTGCGCACCTGGTGCTGGCGCAGGTGCCCACCTTTGCCGTCGGCGCCAACGAGTCCTCGCTCAAGGCCGCCACCCGCGTTGCCGTCGCTGCCACGCGCGCCCCGCTGCCGGGCGCGCGCGGCAACAGCGGCGGGCCAGGCAGCCGGCGGCATGACACAGCGGTGCCGCTCGCCGCCAGCACTAGCGTGGATGCCGTCGCGGCCCCTGCCGCCGGCGCCGCTGCCGGCGCCGCCGCCGCTGCCGCCGCCGCCGCTCAGCGACCGCGCACACCATCCATTGGCGCTGGCGTGTATACTGGCCCCGCCGTGCCCACTGCCACCACCGCCACCGGCACCGGCACGGGTACCACCACGACTGGTACTACCACCACTGGCACCACCACCACCGGCACCGGCACCCCGGCACACAGCAGCGGCAGTCGCAGCGACGCGGTGCCGCCGCCGCCGCCGCAGGCACTGACTGCCGCCGCGGTGGCAGCCGCGGTGGCGGCAGCAGGGCCGCAGCGTGGCCGGCCACCGCTTGCCACCACCGCTCCGCCGACTCCCGCCACTGCTGCGGTCGCCGTGGCCGCACCTACCCCCGTGTCTGCCCTGCCGGGCGGCGTGGTGGGCGTGGACGACCCGGCAGCGCACACCGCCACAGCGGTGGCGTCGCTGGGTGGCGGCAGCGGTGGGCCGCCTGGCGGCGCGGACAGTAGCGGTGTGACAAGCAGCCGGGCGGGCGCGGGCGTGGGGGCGGCGGCGGCGTTGGGTGAGTGGCGCGCGCTGCAAGCCACCTGCACCGTCGTGTTTGCGTACGTGGCGGCGCCGCGCCGCTTTCAGTCCTATGCCCTGGCGTCGGACGGCCCGTCGGCGGAGGAGGAGATGGAGGACATTGCGCAGCTGAACGCGGCGTTTGCCATCATGGACACCGCCGCCAGCGCGTGCCAGCTGGACAAGGTGCGCACGCAGAACCGGCTGTGGATTGGTGCGTACGGCCTGCGGCAGGCGGCGGAAGACGTGCCTGCCGAGGCGGCGCGCGGTGGCGGCGGCGGCAACAGCGGCAGTGGCATCGTGCCTGACGTCACAGCCGGCGGCGGGGATGGCGGCGGCGGCGGCGGTGGTGGTGCTGCTGCTGGTGGCGGCGGTGGTGGTGGTGGCGACGATGGCGCCGTGCCGGCAGACACGCTGGCGGCGTCGAATGGCGTGCACGCGGCAATAGACATGGCGACGTCGGTGGTGGCGTCACTGTACCGTGCCGCCGCCGCTGCCGCCGCGGCTGCCGCTGCAGCGTCATCTGCCGGCGCCGCATCCAGCGCCGGCGGCGGCGGCGGCGTGCGCGTGCACCAGCGCGTCGTGTTTGGCATTGCCACCGACCGCACCGTGGCGGGGCTGCTGGTGGGCGACCGGCTGGAGTACCAGCTGTCCGGCGACGCGGTGACGGCGGCGCACGCGCTGGCGACGCACAACATGGCAACGACGGGGCACGTCATTGCCATTGCAGAGTCATCCATTCGGTGGGTGGACCGCGCGCGGCCCATCACGGGGTGGCTGTGGGCATCCAAGGCGCGCATGCCGGCCGCCGCCGTGCACGGCACCGCCAACGCATACTACCGCCAGCTGCTGCCCAGCGCCGCCGCCATCGCTGCTGCCACCGCCGCCACCGCGTCGCCTGCAACTAACCCACCCACCTCAGGCGGCGCCGCCGCGTCGCCGCAGCAGCCAGGGCGGTCGCGGTGGGCCACCACCGTGCACGATGCCGATACGACGGGTGGCGGCGGCGGCGGCGGCGGTGGCCGGGCGGCGGGTGGCGCTGCGCCAGCTGCTGCCGCTGCCGCGCTGGCAAACCGCATCACCGCCTTTGCTGCCACCAGTGCGGCGCGGTCAGGCGGCGCGCATGCGGCACGCGCCGCGGGCGGTGTCGGTGTCGGCGGCGGCGGCGGTGGGGATGTTGGCGGCGGTGTTGGTATTGGTGTTGTTGCCCCTGTGGTGGCAGCAGGTGGTGGTGCAGCGGATGTCGCTAGCGGGCGCGCGGCGCCGGCAGGCGCATCCCTGCCCCCGCAGCTGCCGGTGCCGCCGCCGCCCCTGACGCTGGCCAAGTCGCACCGGCAGCGGTCGCACGTGGAGCGCTTGCTGGTGGTGCACGGCCTGCTGGATGACCTGGACGAGGAAGCCGCGGTGCACGACGCCAGCGGCAGCATGACGCCTGGCAGCATGACGCCAACAGCATCAGACCTGGAAGGGGCTGGCAGCAGCGGCGGCGGTGGCGGCAGCAGTAGTGGCGGAGGCGGCAGCGGCGGTGGCGCCGGCGGCGGCGGCGGTGGTGGAGCTGGCAGCGGCAGCGGTGCGGTGTGGGACAGTGCAGTGGTGTCGGGAGGCGGAGGCGGGCCGGACGGCAGCAGCGCCGTCACGGATGTGGCAGCGGCGGCGGTGGCAAATGCGGTGGCGGTGTACGTGGGCGGGCGGCGCCCTGTGGAGGCTGCCACGTTGAGCGACGGGCGGCGGCAGGGCCGCGGGCGGTGTGCGTCAGGGCGGGCGGGGGGCAGGGCCGGGCGCCGGGCCTGGGCCCCCGCGAGGGGCGCGGGGGCGGGGCGGGCGGGGGGGGCGTTTGGGCGCTCCTCCGGGGGGGGGCCGCCGCGGGGCGGCGCAACTGCCACCACCTCGCCGCCGCCCACCGCCGGCGACAGCGAGTCGGCATCGCAGCGCGCCTTCGTCATGCGCGTCATGACGCCCTCCCCCCGCCTCCTGTTTGCGTACATGATCACGGTGCTGGCCATCGCGCTGGCGGGGGACGCCGATGGCTTTGACCGCCTGGGCGCCGTGTGGGTGTCGGACGTCACGGTGGCCACCTACTCCGCGCTGGCGGCGCTGGCGGCGGTGCGCATGATGCTGGCGCCGCCGGCGCAGGCGTCCGACCTGCCGCGCTGGCGCCGCGCGCTGGTGTGGTACACGGGGCCGCACACGTGGGACAACACTGCCGTGTTCCTGGCGTGGGCGACCGTCATCGTGTTGGAGGCGGTGCGCATGGGTGTGGTGGAGCGCATGCAGGACATCACGTGCGGCCGCTTCAGCCGCGTGCAGCTGTGGATTGTCATCTGTGCCATCACGTACCTTATCACGCTGCACCCCGCGCCCGCGCGCCACGTCGTGCCCGCCACCGCACTCCTCACCGCCGGCTGGGTGGCGGCGTCCTTCGCGGGCTTCTACCTGGAGGTGCCCGAGTACGACTCCCTGCCGCCCGGCTGCCCCAAGCCGTACCCCGTGTGGCCGCGCCCCGTAATCGCCGTCCTCCTCGTCGCCTACTTTGCGCTGGCGCGGCTGTCTATGGAGGCACAGGTGGTGTCCATGTACCGCCTGGCGCTGCGCCTGCGCGGCGCGCAGCGGCGCGTCACGCTGCAGGCGCGCGAGGTGCTGGCGGCCATGCAGCAGGCATTTACGCCGCACGTGCTGGACGTGTGCCTGCAGGCGGCGTCCGGCGCGCGTCGCGACGCCGCTGTGCTGCGCTCCACCAAGTCCGCCGCCGGCCGCCGTACACGCAATTTCCGGTGGCTGGGCAGCGTGATTGGCAACGACACGCTGCTGCACGGCATGCCCATCTCGGTGTGGCCGCCGCTGTGGGCAGCCGTGCGCAACGGCACCGCGGCGGCGTGCACACCGGCGGGCGACGGCCACGCCGCCACCGCCGGCAGCCTGTACGCCCTGCCGCCCGGCGGCGGCTGGGAGCACGGACATGACGCCGTCGCGCTGGCCATGGCGGGCGAGGATGCCGGCGGCGTGCCGGGTGGGACTGCTTCCGTGGCGCCCGCGCCGCCCGCCGCCGCGGCTGCCACGCAGGACCTTATGGTGCGCGTGCCTGGCTGCGCGGTGCTGGCGGTGGACCTGGTGACGCTGCGGATGGTGAGCGGCCTGGTGGGCGCGGAGGACCTGCTGGCCATCGTGGCGTCGTTGGTGGAGCTGTTTGACGCCGCGGTGCGCACGTGCGGCGGGCAGCGCGTCAGCGTGCTGGGTACCGTGTACAGCGCCGTGTTTGGCCTCGCGCCGGCGCGCTCCACACGCCAGCTGGCCTCCATGCTGGCGCTGGAGGACGAGGAGCCAGAGGAGGGCGGCAGCACGATGTCATCACCCGGCGCCCCGCGTGCCGGCGGCGCGCCACGCGGCGGCGGTGGCGGCGGTGGCGTTGGGGACGCCGGTAGCGGTGGTGACGCCAGTGCGGCCTCCTCCATTGGTACCTCCCTGCAGCGCGCCATGGTGGCGTCGGCCGCCATCGTGGCGCAGTTAATGCGCACCGACGCGGTGCACGGCGTGGCGCTGCGCGCTAATGCGTGCATTGACGTGGGGCACGTGTGGGCGGGCGTGATGGGCACGCGGTACGTCAGCTTCAGCCTGCTGGGCCGCCCCGTCAGCCTGCCGGACGCCGTGGTGCGCAGCATGGCGGGCCAGTCGCAGCTGATGCTGACGCCCGCCGCCGCCGCCACGCTGCGCGCCAGCGCCATGGAGTTCTCGCTCCTGCGCAACCTGGGCCGGCTGTGCACCATGACGGCGCTGCCGCAGGAGGCAGCGGCAGAGGTCAGCACGCCCGCCTCCTGGATGGCCACCGGCTACCGCCCGCCCGCCATGGACTCACTGGTGCTGGACTGGGTACCCGGCGCGCTGGCTTTGGCGTTGCAGCTGGATGTGGACAACGAGTCGCCGGTGGCGGGCACCACCGCCTCGCCGGGTGGCGCGCTGGGCGGCGGCGGCAGCGGCGGTGGCCGTAGCCGCCGGAACAATCCGTGGCGCGAGCTGGCGCCGTATGTGCTAGAGGCGGACACGGACGGCTCGGGGAGCAGCAGCACCGCGGACGCGAGCGGCGTGCGGCTCGGGCTGCGTAGCAACAGCACCGGCGGCGGCGGCGGCGGTGGTGGCGGCGGTGGCGGCGGTACGCTCAGTTTTGCCGACTTTAAGCTGCTGCGGGCGCTGGGCAGCGGGCAGTTTGCGGGGGGGTCGGCGGTCAGGCGGGGGGGGGGGGGGGGGGGGGGGGGGGTGGGGGGGGGGGTGGGGGCGGGGCGGCCGACCCGCCGCCGGGGGGGGGGGGGGGGGGGGGGGGGGGGGCGGGGGCACCTTCCGTTTGGGGTATTTTTTTGGGGGGCCCCCACCGCCCCCCGCCACTCCATCTGGATGGTGCAGGAGTACGTGGAGGGCTGCACCGTGGAGGCGCTGCTGGACGCGTGCCGCCACCTGTCGGAGCGCCGCATGCGCATCCTGACGGCGGAGCTGGCGGCGGCGGTGGGGCACCTGCACAGCCTGGGCATCATCCACCGCGACATCAAGCCCGCCAACATCCTCATCACGTCCACAGGGCACACCAAGCTCATTGATCTGGGCTTGGCTGCCCTTGTGTTGCCGTTTGTGCCGCCGCACGCGCTGGGCTGGCATGGCAGCGGCAGTGCCAGTGTCGGCATCGGCGGCGACGGCGGCAGCGGCGGCGGCAGCAGCGCCGGCGGCGCCAGCGGCGGCAGCGGCGCGGTGGGCGAGGAGGCGGGTGGTGGCGGCGGCGGCGGCGGCAGTGGCAGTGGGTACAGTCTCGCCGGTGGTGGCGGCGGCGGTGGCGGCGGCAGTGGGTTGCTGGCACGCAGCACGCGTGACGCCGGGGGGTCCAGCAGTGGGGACCGCAGTGGCGGCGGCGACATTGTGGCGCCCTCCCTCCTGTCTGCCACCTTCTCCACCAGCGCCGACGTGGGCGTGCTGCCCCTGCTGCAGTCGCTGTCGCCGTCGCGCACCAGCGGCCTGGCGGCGCGGCTGGATGCGCAGGCGCGGTCCAAGACGTCGCTGCGCAGCATCATGGGCGTGGCGCTGCTGGTGGAGGTGACGGATGTGGACCCCACGGCGGTGCGGCTGCCTGATCACACCATCTCCGCCGCGCTGCGGCTGCACGGCCTGTTTGTCAACTTTGGGCGCGACCAGCAAGACGGCGTGGCGGCGCTGCAGCGGCAGTACACGGCGTCCACCGACGTGGTGGTGCTGCATGTGCGGTCGCTGCGGTACGTGGGTCAGGTGTTTAGCTTGGTCACCGCTGCCGCGCGCGTGGACGCCGCCCTGCCCGTCGTGTGCCTGCTGCACGCGCCCAGCACCGCGTCCTTCATTGCGGCAGACGCGGAGCTGCGCAGCGCCGGCGTGCGCGCCTGCTTCCGCACGCCCTGTGAGCTGCCGGCGTACGAGGTCATTGCGGCGCTGGCGCGCGCGCACAGCGGGGTGCCCGAGCGGCCGCCCATGCCTGTCGGCATCGCGGGCATGGGCAGCCGCCGCTTTACACCTGGCGCGTGGGGCGCCTCCAGCAGCTCCACAGGCGGCGGCGGCGGCGGCGGCAGCGGTGTTTTGGCGACTGGTAGCGGCGGTGGCGGCGGCGGCACCAGCGGCACTGCAACCACGGCGACAGGGGCGGCTGCAGGGGCGGTGACTGCCCCCACAGCGGCAGTGACGGTGACCGCGCCAGGTAATGGCAGTGCGCTGTACCAGGCGGCGCCGCCCGCGGCGCCAGCACCCGCGCCGACGCCCATTTCACCGTTGTCTGCTGCACGGCGCCCCGCCGTGCCATCTGGCGGCGTCGCCGGCAGCGCGCTGTCGCCGAGTGGCGGCGGGCTGGCACCGTCCGTGTTTGGGCACCTGTCGGTGGTGAACAAGCTGCAAGCCACCGTGACGTCCATGGCGGGCACGCCGTTTGCCATGCCGCCCGAGACGTCGCAGCGGCGGACGGGCCTGGTGTCAGACTGGTTTGCCGTCGGCGTGGTGGCGTTCCGCATGCTGTGCGGCGCGCTGCCATTTTCCGGCGACACGCGGCGCATTGTGCAGGGCAACATCGCGGCGGGCGCGGTGCGGTGGGAGCTGCTGCCGCCCTCCATCTCGCCCGCCTGCCGCGACTTCCTGGCTGCGCTGCTGGACGGCAACCCTGCCACGCGGCTGGGCGCGCGGGGCGACGTAGCGGAAGTGCTCGCGCATCCGTTCATGAAGCCCATTGCGCCGTACGACGCCTTTGCACCGCCGCTGTCGGTGTGCGCCTTCACGGACGGCGAGTGCAGCACGGTGTTGGCGCCGCTGCGCGCGGCGCAGCAGTCCGTGCTCAAGCTGTCCGAGGACGTGGTGTGGAACAGCGCGCTGATGCCGCCGTCGTCAACCACGACAGTAGTGTCGCACACAGGCGGCGGCGGTGCCGCGGCGGCTGCACTTGCTCCTGGCAGTGGTGGCGGCCCTGCTGCTGCAGCTGCTGCTGCAGCGGCTGCCGCAGCGGCGGCGGCGGCGGGGGCGGCTGCGATGGCGGCGGCGGCTGGTGCTGCAGCTGCTTCCGGCGGGGGCGACGGTGCGCCCGGCGCAGCCAGCGGCTCCACCGCGATGCCGGGGCAGCTCAATGCCAGCGCCAACGCCAGCAGCGTGGTGTTGGCAGTGCCAACGGCAGCCACGCTGCGGCCGACGTCGTTGTCCATTGCGGTGACCACCACCACCACCACCGTGTCCACCGCGGCGCAACTGACTCCCGTTGCAATTGGCTCCCCAATTGCCACCCCCGCAGCGCCACTTACCACGACCTCGTCATCCGCAGCTACCGCCACTGCCACCACTGTTCCTGCCGCCGCCGCCGCCGCCGTCACCACCCAGCGTGCAGGGGTGGCGGCGCCAGCCAGCCACCCGCCGCCACACGCAGCACCGCACCCCGCCGCCGGCCCGGCGCGCACGCCGTCGGCAAGCGGCGCGCCGGAGGACGACGACCTGGTAGCGCGCGCGTGCGCTGCCGCAGTGTCCAGCACGCAGGTGTACCGCGCGCTGCTGCGGCACCAGGCGGCGCAGGCGGCGGAGCGCGGTAATACGTACAAGAGCAGTGCCGCCACCGCTATTTCGTACGCCAGCAGCAGCGACTCGTCGTCGTCGTCGTCGTACAGCGGCGAGGACGGTGGAGCGGGTGGCGTGCCATCCGCAGCCGGCGCAGAGTCGCCGGCGCTCATGAAGGCGTTGTCTGACGCGCGTGGGGCGGCGGCAGGGGATGGCGACGCGTCAGCCAGCGCCGGCGAGGGTGCTGCTGCGAAGCGTGGCCGGCGGCGCCGGCGTGTTGGCGGCGGAGGTTCCGGCGGCGGCGGCGGCGGTGGTGGTGGCGGCGGCGGCGGCGGTGGTGGTGGCGGCGGTGGTGGCGGCGGGGCAGGCTTGTCCGTGCTGGGCAGCTTGCTGATGGACCCGGCGCTGCCAGACATTCGAGAGGACGACTCGTCCGTGGAGGCAGAGTCTGACACCGCAACGTCGCCGGGTGGCAGTGATGTGGCGTAGGGAGTTGACCCTGACCCTGTGCTTGTGCTTGTGCTGTTGATGTGACGCCGCCGTAGTATTCCGCGATGCTGTAGTGATGCTGTAGTGATGCTGTGTCGCCTTGCAACGCGTTAGAGATCGGAGGTGGGTGTGTTGGTTCTTTGTATCTCCCCCTTTTTGCGTGGCGGCAGCTGGCGTGGCAACCCACGACCTGCCCCGCGTCACCTTCTGTGACTTGCATATCTTCCTATTCTAGGGCGCCGCTCGCGGCCTGTGCCATCACATCATTCCCTGTTTTTGTCCACGACATGTACCCCCCGGCATGCAGCTGTTGTTGCATAGCCCAAGCTCTAGCCGCCCCTCGAATTCAAACGCATAGGACTACTCATTTGTCAAACGCAAGGTGTCACAGTCGGTCAAACACACCCTAGGGCAACAGGCACATCAAACAACAACTACAGCTCGGGCTCGTCAGGGAAGGCGACGGGTGGGTCGGTGAAAGGGTCGTCGGTGCCGGTGGCAAGCATGGCAAGCTCGGCAGCGTCCAGCGGCAGGTGCGGCAGGCGGTAGTGGCGGAAGTCCTCCCACGGCGTGGTGGAGTACTGGTCCACGGCGCGCGCGCCCAGCGCCTGCGCCGGCCGCGCGTTGTACATGCCCAGCGTGGTGTGGAACGCCGCCAGCTGTCGCGCCGACACGCCCGTGTTGGCGCGCACCACAAACCACTGCACGCCCTCCGTGCAGGGCGGCGTGGTGAGGGAGCCGTTGTACAGGAACATGTAGGGCCGCACGTCATTCATGAGCGTCCACACGTTGAGTGCCACCATGGTGCCGCCGGTGGCGTGGCCGCCGCGCAGGTAGGAGTACAGCGGGATGAGGTCGTCGTTGTCCAGGTCGTCCGCCGCGGCGTCAAACAGGATGCCGTATACGGCAAAGGCGCCGGTGGCGGACATGTGCACAAAGTGCGCCTCCAGCGCGGCGTGGCGGCCGGCGATGGTGTGCTCAGAGGGCGAGTGGAAGTGGAACGACTTCAGGTAATAGGGCGTGGCGCCGATCATCATGACGCCGCCCTCCGCGGCGTCCGTCGGCGTCAAGAAAAAGCCCGGGTGGCCGACGCGCGTGGTGATGGAGTACACCATGGCGGTGCTGTTGTGCGGCAGGTTGCGTGTGCCGCGCAGGCGCAGCGCGGTGGAGTTCTGCAGGTCAATGGGGCTCTGCTGCACGCCGTCGCACGAGGCGGCAATCTGGCCCCAGTGCGCCGGCCCGAACGGCCCATCGTCGTACTCAAACCCCACCTCCGCGTGCCCCGACGCGCCGCACTCAAACGAGGAGCACGTGTGCCCTGTACTGCTGCCCAGCTGCACCTGCAGCACCAGTACCACCGTCAGCACCACCACCACCACCACCAGCACTGCCAGGCCGCCGTACACGCGCGCGGCGTGCCACTTGGGGTCCACCACCTTCTTGTTGGCACGCACCCGCTTCCCTCGCTTGCCCCGCCGCGTCAGCAGCGTCGTTCCCAGCGCTGCCAGCGTGCTCCCGCCGCCCCGCCCACGCTGCGTCTCCCCACCCGCCGCCGCTGCATCATCACCACTCCCCGCCGCTGTCTCCTCCCCCTCCCCGCCGCCGTCCAGCGGCCGCATATCCACCGCGTGCGAGTCGCCATCGTCGCTAGCTGCCAGCAGCGACGCGTCACCCGTTGGTGGTGCGGCTTTACCGGGTGCGGCATGCAGCACGCCGGCGGCGCGCGACGGCTTGGTGGCAGGGCGCGCCCGTGTCGCACGCGGTGCAATCGGCGTGACAGCAGGTGCGGCAGGCGTGGCGGCACCTGGCGCCGTCGCGCCGCCGCCACGGCCCACAGAGGTTGTCCCCCACGCTGACGGCGAGGGTGGCGCGGAACCGGTGCGCGCCGACGACACGCTCACGGGCGTCATGGCTCCAGTTCGTGGTACGGTACGCGCGGCGCCTGCAAACGATGACCCCGAGGCACGGCCAATGGAGGCCAAGCCGCCGGGTCCTCGGCTGCCAATTGACGGCAGCTGCCGGGTGCTACCAGCAGACGCTGGCCGCCGCCGTCCCCAGCTGCCGTCACTAGATCCCGCCTCGTCGTCGCTGCCACTGCCACTGCCACTGCCGTTGCCGTCCTCCCCCTCCTCCTCCTCGTCATCCACCTCTGCCATGTCATCGTCGTCACTGTCGCCTGCCTCCAGCGCCGCGTGCGGCCCCATGGCCAGCTCGTCATTGAACTGCACCGCCGACGCGGCAGCAACGGCGCGCGCTGCCACCGCCAGCGCGGCGCCGCGGGCGGCGTTCAGACTGGTGGTCATCAATCCGTGTAATCCAGACGGCGCCGCCCCCGGTTGTTGTCCGCCGCCTTCTCCGCCGCCGCCACCGCTACCTACAGCCGCAGCCATGCCGGCAAGCGCGCGGCCCGTCAGGCGGCCTAGGGTGGATGTACGCACGGTGGGTGGCGACGCGGCGCCGCCACTACTACTCACGCCGGCGGCTTCAGCTGCCAGGGAGCGCCCGGTGAGTCGACCCAGCGTGGCCGCGTGCCATGACACGGGCGCACCGGACGTGGGTGCACCACCAGCGGGTGCGCCAGCGGCAACAGCAGCGGCAGCGGCAGCCGTCGTTGCCGTGGCGCTGCCGCCGCGGCCTAGCGTCAGCCAGCTTCGTGTGCCAGCAGGCAGCGCAGCAGCGGCAGTCGCGGTGGGCACACGCGGTGGTAGGCCGGTGCGCGGCGCCGGCGCGGCAGCTGCTACCGGTGGCTGGCTAGGCGCCGCCGCCGCCGCCGCCGCCGCCGTGTCTAGCAGCGCCTCCGAGGTCGGCGAGGTGTCCAGGCTGGGGGATGCCACGTCAGGCGACGGCAAGGCAGCGGGAGGGAGCAGGAAGGAGGATGACGAGGTGGAGTGCGCAATGATGCCGGGCGAGCTGCTGCCCACCGTGGGCGTCGGCAGCGAAGGGTGCGCCCGCCATGCCGTTGGCAACCCACGCCGCGCCCCCGGCGCCCGCGTGTCCGCATGCTCGTCTGCCGCCGCCGCACTTAACCCGCTACCAGTGATATGTGGTGACGGCGCGCCGCCACCTCCGCCGCCGCCGCCACTGCTGACGTCAATGACGACGGCGCCATGACGTGGCGACCCGCCATCGCTGCTGGCCGACACGTCACTCTGCGCCGCGTCGCGCCGCTCCATGGTGGCGTTGCAGGGCAGCAGGAATTGGGGAGCGGGGTGCTATGGGATAGGTGGTAGGAGTCTGTGGTGGGAGACCGTGGGACACCGCAGGGTGGGCGCCGGCGGCAGCAGCTGCGGCAGCTGCTGCAGCTGCCTCACACGCAGTGCTGCTCTGCTGCCACGGATACCGCCACACCGCGTCACCGCCGGCTGTCCAATGCCTCACTCATTCATGCCGACACGGGTGCAGGTACCTTCTTGTTGTTGCCGCTGCTGCTACCGGGAGCCAGCTGGCAGTGGCGCAGCGACACAGCAGCCGTCGTCACGTGGCACCGCGCAGAAGTGGTGGGAGGCAGACGGCAGCTCCAACGCCAAGGAAAGAGTGTAAAAACAACAGGCAGCGACAGCTGCAGGCAAGCAGAATCAGTAGCAGCAGCAAGCAGCAGCAGTGGACAGCAAGCGAGAGGCTGCCGCCACCGCCGCAGTGCAGCAGCAGCTGTCCTTTCCTACTTGCCCGCCTCCTCCCACTCCTTCCGTCCTTCGTCCCAGCCGCGGCCCGCTGGCGGTGCCACACTGTCACACGCGTGTAAACGACCCGACAGCTGCCGAAACGCACAAGTCCAGCGCTGCTGCAGATGCGGTTCGGGTGGGTTGGTGTGGTGTTTCTGCGTGTGGGTAGTTTGCTTTGCACCGACTACTTGCGTGATGCCAGCGGTTGCAGCTGCCGGTTGCCAACTTGCCCTCCCCCCCTCGCGCCTCGCACCATCTGCACCATCTGACAGTCACGCACACTTACCCTCCCCCCTCCGCAATAACTATAAACGCGCAACACAGTTGAAAACAACCCACCCGTTCTCCCTCCTTACGTACATCTGCTCTACTCCAAAATTTGCGCTGTCTTGCCCGTCGCGTCGCCACTCACAACTCTTTGCGATGGCAGTCAAGTGCCATCATGCCGCAGGTGTGTGCATCAAGCCGCCGCCGTCGTTGTCGTCGTGGCAGCTAGAAGGAGAGGAGGGAGGGAGAGCGGGGAAACAGCACGCGCAGGCGACGCAAAATATAAGCAATTCCACCGTGGACACACGCGTTTGCACGCGGAACGCGACAGGTGTGCTTGGTAGGTGTGGTTCCGCCCTCTTGCTGCCGCGCTCCCTGTGGCGTTAATTTGCCCATTTTAGATACACACCTGCTTCTTTGCCGCTTGCTGCCGCTGGCAGCCCGCTGACATGATGGCCGCCACACCCACCGCAGCAGCAGCAGCAGCAGCGGCAGCGGCAGCGGCTGCAGCAGGAGCCCACGTTACAGGCGGTGGGAGTGGGAGTGGGAGCGCGACGGCAGCAAGTCGTTTGGTTGGGCCAGGAGCGGCGGCGCCGCCATCCGCCCGCCGAGGTGCGGGTATCGGAGCAACTACGGCAGCCGCAGGTGCAGGAACCGCAACCGCAACCGCGCTGCCGGGCAGCCTTGACGACGATGAGGACGGCGACGCGGTAGATGCGGAGGCAGGTGGCGGCAGGCAGCGACGACGTGAGGCGCCGCTGTCGCCATCGCCACCTGGCGGGCGGGCGGCGGGCAGTTCGTGGCGGAGCGATGCGCCTGATGCGGCGTCCAGTGAGCGGCGCAGCAGCAGCAGCGTGGCGGAGGATGGCAACGTGGTGGTACACGTGGGGCGGCATGCCGCCTTTGCTGGGGTTGCAGCGTCTGCCGCGCCCACCACCGCCGCATCATCCACGCCTGCTGTTACGGGTGCGGCCACCACCGTCACAGCAGCTGCTGCCGCCGTTGCGGCGACCGACACGGGCAGCGGCGTGTTTGCGCCACGCCCGCCACCCATGCCAGGCGGTCCACCACCGCCGCTAGCCAAGCCGCCGCCGATACCACAGTTTATACTGCGCCAGCCGGACGGCAGCAGCGTGCTGGCGGTGTGGGTGCCAGCGGCAGGCGAGTTGGTGACTTCGTCCCCTGGCGGGCCGCCCCCTGGCCTGCCGGCGCTGCCGCTGGCTGCGCTGCTGGCGCCCGGCGGCAGCCTGCTGGCAGGCGCACTAGCGGGCGCGGCAGATGGCGACGCGGCGCTGGCAGAAGTGCTGCATGCGGAGGTGGCGCGGGTGCGCGCGCTGCGGGACAGCCTGGTGGCGGGCGACGCGGCGCGGGAGGTGCGGCTGCGTGCAGCGTACAACGCCCGGTTTGAGATTCCGCTGCGCGCCTCCCGCCGCCGCGCCCTGGCGCTGTGCTTCATGGACATGATGTACTTTGTGGTGCAGACCGCCATCCTGGTGGTGCTGCAGAACCCGCCAGAGGAGTATCTGGAGGCGCTGGCGGAGCAGGCGCGCCTCACCGCCCTGCTGCTGTCGATTGCCTTTGGCTTGGTCGGGCTGGTGGCCATAATGCGCCTGTGGCCGCGCGCCATCGCAGCGTTCATGGTGGCGCAGTGCGCCACCATCATCCTGCTGGTGCGCGGCGCCTACATTGTGTGGCTCTTCCTCGCCTTCCGCCTCCTCTCCGTCCTCGCTGCCATGCACCTGCGCGTCACTCTGACGCGCGCGCGCCGCGCCGCCGACATGCTGGACGCGCAGACGCGTGCGCGCGCGTACCTGCGCGCCTCCATCCTGGAGCAGCTGGACGCCATCACCGACGTGGCGCGCGAGCTGCTGGCGACCGCCGCCGAGGCGCGGCGTGCCGTCGAGGCCGCGGGCGCCAACGGGGGCGGAGAGGCAGTGAGTGAAGTGATGGCGAGTGTGCGTGCGGCAGCGCAGGAGCGCCTCCATGCCGCGCTGCTGACGCTGCGTCGCATCCTGGCGGGCGCCGCTGACATCCTGACGACAGGGCCCATGCGTGACGACGGCGACGGCGGCGGCGGGATGCCGCTGCACCGGCTTGGCGCATTGGCAGCGGGTGGCGGCGCGCGTGGCCCGCTCGCGCTGCCGCCACCCGCCATTGTACTGGCGCTGCTAGGCAGCGCGGGTGGTGACCGCCCGGTCATGCTGCGGGCAACGCCGCTCACTGGCGGCGGCTTCTCGCTTGTGGCCACCCCCTCCCCACCCGGCAGTGGCCGGCGCCACGGCCGCGACCGTGCATACCACTCCCCACGTGCGCGCCGCCATGGCGGCGGCGGCGGAGGTGGCGGTGGCGGCGGAGGCGGCAGGGGCAGGGTTGTGCGGGTTGGGTCTTCACCAATGGTGGTGCCAATGGATGCAATGGCGGCGCCCTCCTCACCGCGCGGGATGCGTACCGCCGTGTGACCTCGCACTGCGCGACATTTCGATTGTGTGTATTAGTTACCGGTAGTTAGTTAGTATCGGACGCTGGCGTTGGACTGCAGAGTGCCTGTGTACAGCGAGTTAAGCTTCCTTGCATTGTGCGCCGACCACACTTGTAAGAACAACTCCATTATAACTAAGCGGTCTACCGCCGACACGCACACAAACAGCAGTAATCATTCAGGCAGGCGGTGACGAGCGTGGTGGCAGCCAGAAGCGGATCGTACTGTCACCTGACGCGCTGGCAAGACGGCCACGCGGCAGCGCTTGTAGCGACGTCACTGTGTTGGTGTGCCCTTCCATGACACACGCCAGCTTGTCGTGGGCGGCACGGCACGTATCCCATACCCGGATGGTGCAGTCGGCCGACCCGCTGGCCAGGCGGTTGTCGTGCAGGCGGGCAAGCGCTGTCACGCCCCCCGTGTGCCCTTCCAGCACACCGACGCAGACGCGGCTGACCGCGTCCCACAACCGCACCGTGCAATCGTCTGCCCCACTTGCCAGTTGGTTGCCATCTAGCGCAGCCAGTGCGCGCACGGCTCCCGCGTGGCCCGTCAGCGTTGCAACACATGGGTCGTCAACATTGGTGACGTCCCACAGGCACACGGTGGTATCGCTGGACCCGGACGCCAGCGTTCCGTCCGCTAGGACGACCAGCGCATTCACGCTGTCCGTATGTTGACGGAGCTCCGCCACAAATGCACCCTGCTCCGCATTGAGAACCAGCAGATTGGATGAGCCTTTCGTGTCAAACCCTACTGCGATGGAGCCGTCGTGCAGCTCAGCAACGGCCACCGCCCAGGTATAACCCCATTCCACTACCGGGCCAACGTCACTCCAGCCGGGCGGGAAGGGTGATGTGATGTCTTCCATCACTAACAGCATGCCACCCCGCAGATAGCACATGGCGACCACCGCGCGCCCGGTGTTTGGTAGGACTGCAAATGCGGTGACATTGGGGATGTCCAGGTTCACCTCCATAGTGTTGTTATAATCATTCAGGTCCCAAGCCGTCACACCGCCGGCGCCATGGAGCGCAGCCAACCGCCCGTCGGGCAACAACGCGAGGCGCTGGTAACAGTCCTCATCCAACGTGCCACATACGCCATCGGCTGGCGCGTAAACTCCGCGCTGGTCAAACTGCCACACCACGGCTCGCGCCACCTCCGTGCCAGACGCTTGCAGCACCCGGAGGCCGCCAAGGTGGTCCCAGACCGCAGCCGACGTCACAGAGAAGCAATCCGTAATGCGCAGCTCCACCAAGCTGGGCGGCATGCTGGCTATCGTGGTGTCGCAGATGCCGGTGCCACTCATATTCAGCTTCTGCAGCGCTGGCAGGCTGGGAAGGCTGGGTGTTTTCAGCCAGCCACACGTGGAGGCATTGAGGGACACCAGCGACGGCGGAAGGGTGGCGATGGTGGCGTGCCTGATTGGTGTGCCGCTTACGTTCAGTGCAGTCAGGCGCGGCAGGTGCGCAAATGAGGCAGCATGATCCCACGTACTACCCCGCGTTCTCCAACGCGCGCTGAGCGACAGCTCTTCCAACAGCGGCGGCAGAGTGCTAATGGTGGCAGCACTCAACGACGACAGGGCGCATTTGGCAACGTCACGTGACAGCAACCGCAGGGCGCGCAGGTGCCCAAAGTCAGTGGTGGGTGGCAGCGAGCAGTAGTCCGCCCGCAGCGTGTGCAGCGATGGCGGCAGGTTGCCCACACCCGCTGACACTGCCGGCGTGCCGCTGCAGTCCAGCGACGCCAGCGCCGGCAGGTGCACAAAGCGCGCGGCGGCGGTCAGACCAGTGCACCGGGCCACGACAAGCGTGTGTAGGGTGGGCGGCAGGCAGGCAATCAGCTCATCCGTGACGCCGGGGCAGTCGGCCAGATCCAAGTGCAGCATCCCTGCCAGCGGCGCGGCCGCGGCGGATGGCGTGCCGCGCGGTAGCGCCGCCACCTTGGCGCCCACAGCGCGTGGCAGCGCCGCCCGCCACAACGCCACATTGCTCACGCGCGCCCCGCTGTCGCCCCATGGCACCTCCGCCACCGCCAACGCAACGGGGGCCGGCAGCCCGCCCGCCGCCGCCGCCCGGCTGGGGGTGGGGCCGGGCGAGCCGATGTCCCTGCTGCGGCGGGTGGCTTCGGCCATCTCCCTGCTGGGGGGCGATCGGGGGGAGGGCCTGCTGCTGGTCGGCTTCGCGCTGCTGTCGGGGGGACTGGTGATCTTTCAGCGGCGGCGCGGCGAGCGCGCTACCGGCCGCCATCGTGCCGGCCCGTCAATCGTCACAAAGTTGGTGCCGTTGCGCGCCGATTGGAACAAACAGGGTGGAATAATATAACCGCACCCTTGCATACTTACTGCGTGCGGCTGCCGTTGCCGCTACCGCGTTATTACGCCGCCACTGCGGCGGCACTTGCAGGCAGAAGTTGCAGTCACGATGACGACGTGGCACCCGCGCCCTACTCGGAGACGTCACCTCTTTCTATCGCCACTTTTTCTATCTTTTGGCCGCGCCACCTCGCCGATACGGACAAACGCCGCGTGCAACCAGCGACGCACCGCGCCCTGCAAATTGCGGCAGTCGACGCGCACCCCTGCCTCCTTGTGCACTGGCGGCG
>Ga0066256_1002587_pt1 | contig 19127 bp, 28 predicted proteins | sample ThiBio_1000_biof_FD_87107 | JGI IMG/M metagenome (GOLD analysis project Ga0066256, IMG submission 87107) | Wastewater bioreactor microbial communities from Cape Town, South Africa - Thiocy_expt_1000_biof (version 2) | ecosystem: Engineered > Bioreactor > Thiocyanate-remediating >... | reverse complement strand
GGACAAGCAGCCGGTGTGGGTGGAGCTGGCCTGACGACGCGCTATGGCGCAGGAATTACTTCTTCGCGTCGGCCGCACCTTCATGGGTTTCGAACGCTTTTTTTTTTTTCAAGCAGAAGACGGCATACGAGATCGTGATGTGACTGGAGTTCAGACGTGTGCTCTTCCGATCTAGTTCTGGCGCGAGACGATCGCGCCGGCCTTCGAGAAGGCCACCGGCGCCAAGGTCACGCTCGACGTCGGCAACGGCCGCGTCTTCGGCGCCAACCTGCGCGCCGCCGGCGTCGACAAGCCGCCCTATTCCGTGCTGATGACCAACGAGGTCTTCGCCTCCGCGCTACGCAAGGAGGGCTTCTTCGAGAAGCTCGACCTGTCCAAGGTGCCCAACTACAACGACCTCTACGAGGTGGCCAAGATGGGCGACGGCTTCGGCGGGCTGGGCGCCATCTCGCCGATCGGCATCGGCTACCGCACCGACCTCGTCAAGACGCCGCCCAAGGCCTGGAAGGACCTTTGGACCAACCCGGAGTTCAAGGGCAAGATCGGCCTCTACAACTTCGCCAACAGCGCCGGCAAGATGGAGCTGCTGCTGGCCTCCAAGATCTTCGGCAAGGACCAGTACGACGTCGATGCCGGCTTCAAGGCGCTCGCCGGCCTCGGCCAGGTCGTGCAGGTCGACTTCAACCTGTCGACCGCGCTCTCGGCCGGCGAGATCGTCGTGGCGCCCTACGATTTCGGCGAGATCACCCGGCTGCGCAAGCAGGGCCTGCCGGTCGACTGCGTCATCCCCGAGGAAGGCATGCTGATGTTCGACCAGACAGTCAGCATCCTCGCCCACGGTCCGGAGAAGGACCTCGGCTACCAGTACCTGAACTTCCTCATCTCGCCCGAGATCCAGGACCTGATGATGCGGCAGTTCTACACCTCGCCGTCCAACTCCAAGGTGGTGGTGCCTGCCGACCTCAAGCAGGACATCCCCGTCTCCGGCGAGGCGATGAACAACATCCTCAAATGGGACTGGAACTTCGTCAACGAGCACCAGGCCGAGCTCGCCGACCGCTGGGCCAAGACCATCATCTGATCTCGCGACGGGGAGCGCCTGCGGGCGCTCCTCCTGCCCCTCCACCTCCCGCGGAGTCTGTCCCCTCTTGCCGAAGGCGAGACCGGGGGCAGGCTCTGCGAGGCGGCGAGGGATCGCCATTGCCAGCCATTCGAGTAATCTGATCGCATGACCGTCGTCCGCATCGAGAGCCTCTCCAAGGTCTACGGCGCCGTCCGTGCCGTCGACCGCATCTCGGTCGAGATCGGCGACGGCGAATTCATTTCCCTGCTGGGGCCGTCCGGCTGCGGCAAGACCACCACGCTGAAGATGATCGCCGGCTTCGAGGAGGCGAGCGAGGGCGCCATACGCTTCGACGGGGCCGACGTGGTGCGCGTGCCGGCCGAGAAGCGCGACATCGGCATGGTGTTCCAGAATTACGCGCTGTTCCCGCACATGACGGTCGACCAGAACCTCGCCTTCGGGCTGGAGATGCGGCGCGTGCCCCGGGCCGAGATGCGCAGCCGCATCGACCGCGTGCTTGAGATGGTGCAGCTTTCCGGCTTCTCCGGGCGCTATCCCAGCCAGCTTTCCGGCGGCCAGCAGCAGCGCGTGGCGCTCGCCCGCGCCCTCGTCATCGAGCCGCGGATCCTGCTGCTCGACGAGCCGCTCGCCAATCTCGACGCCAAGCTGCGCGAGGAGATGCGCGTCTTCATCCGCGACCTGCAGCGGCGCGTCGGCATCACCACCGTCTACGTCACCCACGACCAGGCCGAGGCCATGACCATGTCCGACCGCGTGGTCGTCATGTTCGGCGGCCGCATCGCGCAGGTCGGCGCGCCGGCCGACATCTACGAGCGGCCGCAGAACCTCGACGTCGCCCGCTTCGTCGGCCAGGTGAACCTCGTCTCCGGAACCGTGGCCTCAGCCGATGATGGCACGCTCGCCATCGACACCGCCTTCGGTCGCGCCGCCGCGCCCGCCCGCGACGGCCTGCATCCGGGTCAGGCGGTGACGCTGTCGCTCCGGCCCGAGGCGATCGGCCTCGGCGCCCCTGGCAAGGCCGGCGCGCCGGGCAGGGTCGAGGCGCGCTACTATTCGGGCAGCCTGATCGACTACCGCGTCGCGCTCGACGGCGGCGAGACCCTGCACGTCCAGTCCTTCCCGACCGTCGCCTTCGCCGAGGGCGACCGCGTCTCCGTCCACGCCCCGGCCGACCGGCTCTGGCTGATCGGGGCCGCGCAATGAGCGCGGCGTCGGCAGCCGTCGCCCCGGCGCCGTCCCGCCTCCGTCTCGGGCCGCTGGTGCTGATCGCGCCGGCGGCGATCCTGCTCGCCGTCTTCCTGGTGATCCCCTATCTCAACATCCTGCTGATGAGCTTCCGCGCGCCGGGGCAGGGGACGCCCTATGGCGAGGGCTTCACGATCGCCAATTATCTGCGCTTCTTCTCCGACGGCTTCTACATCCGCCAGGTCGCCAACACGCTGTGGATCGGCTTCCTGTGCACCGCGATCTGCCTCGTCGTCGGCTTTCCCGTGGCCTGGCAGCTCGCGCGCGGCAGCCCGCGCTTCCGCGCCATCGGCTACGGGCTGGTGCTGTCGCCGCTGCTGGTCGGCATCGTCATCCGCAGCTATGGCTGGACGATCCTGCTCGGCAACAACGGCCTCATCAACCGCACGCTCACGGACGTCTTCCTGCCCTTCATGATCCTGCCGCTGATGGCGGCGATCCAGGGCGTCGACCCCTCGCTGGAGACGGCCGCCCGCTCGCTCGGCGCCTCGCGCCTGACCGCCTTCCGGCGCGTCACGCTGCCGCTGTGCATGCCGGGCATCCAGGCCGGCTGCATCCTCGTCTTCGTGCTGTCGCTGTCGGCCTACGTCACGCCTTCGCTGATCGGCGGGCTGCGCGTCAAGACGATGGCCGTCACCGTGGTCGACGCGCTGATCGACACTTTCCAGTGGCCGTGGGGCTCGGCGCTGGCGCTGATCCTGTCGGTCACCGGCGCGCTGATCGTGGTGCTCTTCGCACGGCTCACCCGCATGAAGTGGAAGGTGGCGCGGACATGAGGAGCAGGGTTCTCGCCGCCTATTGCATCTTGATCTACCTCTTCCTCGCGGCGCCGATCATCATCGTCGTCGGCGCCTCCTTCAACGCCGGCAACTTCCTCACCTTCCCGCCGCAGGGCCTGTCGTTGCGCTGGTACGTCGTCTTCTTCCACAACGACGTGTTCATGCGCGCCATCCGCACCTCGCTGTGGGTGGCGGCGGTGACGACCTGCGTCTCCCTCGACGTCGGCACGATGGCCGAGCTCTTCTACGTCCAGGCTGCCGGCCGCTGGAAGGAGACCGTGCGTGTCGCCATGCTGGCGCCGCTGCTGCTGCCCGAGGTGCTGACGGCGATCGCGCTGCTGTTCTTCGTCTATGCGATCGGCATCGGCACCCGCAGCATGTTCGGCATGGTGGTCGGCCACGTGCTGATGACGCTGCCCTTCGTCTTCATCAACGTCGCCGCCTCGCTGGAGAGCTTCGACCCGGACTGGGACATGGCGGCGCGCTCGCTCGGCGCCGGCCGCTGGACGCGCTTCCGCCGCATCATGCTGCCGCTGATCAAGCCGGGCGTCATCGGCGGCGCGCTGTTCGCCTTCATCATCTCCTTCGACATGTTCACCATTTCCTTCCTGCTCAAGGGCATCGGCACCTCGACCCTGCCCATCCAGCTCTTCGACTACCTGCGCACCAACTTCACGCCCGAAGCCGCCGCTGTCTCGACCCTGTCGGTCCTGCTGACGCTCGGCGTTGTGATCGTCTCCGACAAGGTGCTCGGCCTGAAGCTGCACCGGTTCTGATCGCCGGCGGGTCAGGCGTTCGGTAAACACCCGTTCCTCCGGCAGCCGAAAGGGATCCGGCGACACGCTTTTGATGGAGATCAATGCCTTGCCGACAGCCGTCGGCGAGGGTGAATATCGAGATGGAAAGAATTCACGGGACGAGAAGATGATACTGCCGAATGATGCCACCGTTGCCGTCGTCGACGGCGAGAAACTGCGCCTGTTCCGCAACAAGGGGATGGAGCCCAGCATCCGCCTGACGGAGGAGGCAGTCGACGTCGAGCCGGCCAACCAGGGCTCGGGCATGCGCCACCGCAGCACTTCGGCCAATCCCGATCAGTCGCGGCTGGAGGAAGACGATTTCGCGGCCGCCGCCGCGGCCCGTCTCAACCGGCTCGCGCTGGCCGGCAAGATCGCCTCGCTGTTCGTCATCGCCGATCCGCGCACGCTGGGCGAACTGCGTCGTCACCTGCACGAGGCGACCAAGGCCAAGCTGGTCGGCGACCTCGCCAAGGACCTGACCGGCAGCAGCGTCGAAAAGATCGAGGCAGCGCTGATCAAGGCGTGACGTTGTCCTACGTTGCCTCCAGCCTGATGCCGTCGGTGATGACAAGCGCTATCGCGCCGTTCGGCGATGTTATGCGGGGAGGAGGGGTAATGGTGCCCAGGGGTGGAATCGAACCACCGACACTACGATTTTCAGTCGTATGCTCTACCAACTGAGCTACCTGGGCATCTGTCCGGGGCATGACGGACACGTCCGTCCACCGCCCGAAGGGCGGTGTTGGCCCCGCCGAAAGCGCGTGGGTTATAGCATGCAATTGCCGCCTGTCCAGCGCTCGCGGCGATGAAAAATCGCCGCCGATTCCGATTGTCGCGGAGGCTCTCCGGACCGGCGGCCCGGGCTCGTGGCGAGGCCGCCGCGCCTTACTCCCGCTCGGGCGGCGGGGCGTCGTCGGAGCCGCTTTCCTCTTCCGCGCCCGGCAGCACGTAGCTGCCCGAGAGCCAGCGGTTCAGGTCGATGTTCTTGCAGCGCTCGGAGCAGAACGGATAGGTCTCGCGCGCCGACGGCTTGCCGCATTCGGGGCAGGGGCGTCGCGGCCGCAGCGGAGTGACCTTGTCGGGGCTCGGCGCCATCGCTCAGGGCCGCGCCGACAGCCAGTTGAAATGCACCTTGTAGCCGTCGCCGGTGAGCAGGTTCACCGTCTCGGTGAGCGGCAGGCCGACCACATTGGTGTAGGAGCCGACGAGCTTGACCACGAAGGTCGCGGCCAGCCCCTGGATCGCGTAGCCGCCGGCCTTGCCGCGCCATTCGCCCGAGGCGAGATAGCTCTCGAGCTCCTCGCGCGACAGCCGCTTGAAGCGCACGCGCGTCTCGACCAGCTTCTGGCGCAGCTTGCCCGACGGCGTGATCAGGCAGACGCCGGTGTGCACCTTGTGCGAGCGGCCGGAGAGCAGCCGCAGGCAGTTGGCCGCCTCGTCCACCATCTCGGCCTTGGGCAGGATGCGCCGGCCGACCGAGACCACCGTGTCGGCGGCGAGCACGAAGGCGTCGCCCTCGTCGGGGTCCTTGAGATAGATCGCGCGGCCGCGCTCGGCCTTCTCGCGCGACAGCCGCTTGGCGAGCGAGGCCGGATGCTCGGCCCGCTTCGGCGTCTCGTCGATCTCGCTGGGGACCAACCGGTCCGGCTCGATGCCGGCCTGCTGCAGCAGTTCGATCCGTCGCGGCGAGCCGGAAGCGAGAACGAGTTTCTGGAATACGCTCATCTTGCTCGGGGCCTTGCCACCGGACTCGATTCCTCAGGTCCGTGTCACTTGAAACGGTAGGTGATGCGGCCCTTGGTGAGGTCGTAGGGCGTCATTTCCACGAGCACCTTGTCGCCGGTGAGCACCCTGATGCGGTTCTTGCGCATCCGGCCCGCGGTGTGGGCGATGATCTCGTGCTCGTTTTCCAGCTTGACCCGGAACATGGCGTTCGGCAGCAGCTCCGTCACCACGCCTGGAAACTCCAGTACTTCTTCCTTCGGCATATTCACCTTCGGCTTGGGATAAGGTCCGGCGCCCGGCCGGAAACCGCGCGGAACCTATATGATAATGTGGCGCTTGTGAACATTGTTGTTCAGCCCGCGTTTGCGCCAAAACGCTGGCGGATGCGCTGGTCCAGCCGGTCGCGCAGGTCGCGATAGGCCGACAGGATCTGCTCGCGCGTGCCGGCGATGCCGGTCGGATCGGGCATCGGCCAGTATTCGACGTCGACCGCCAGCGAGCGCGTCAGCTCCAGCGCGGCATGGTGCGCCTGCGGGGATAGCGTCACGATCAGGTCGAAATAGGCGTCCTCCAGCTCGTCGAACTGGTGCGGCTCGCGGTCGCCGAGGCTCATGCCTGCCTCCGCCAGCACGGCGTCCACGAACGGGTCGCGCTCGCCGCGCCGCACGCCGGCCGACGCGACGAACACCGAACGCGGCAGCACCCTGCGCGCAAGCTGCTCGGCCATCGGCGAGCGCACCGAGTTCATGCCGCACAGGAACAGCACGGAGCGCGGCGCGCCGCCGCCTGCCTCCGTCCCGGAGATCGGCGCCTCATCGACCAAGGGCCCGCTCCGCTCCGTCATGGCCCCCCGCCAAGATCACCCCCGCCAGTGCAGCACGCAGACCAGCGTGAACAGCCGCCGCGCGGTATCGAAATCCACCTCGATCTTGCCGGAGAGCCGGTCCATCAGCGTCTGCGAGCCGTCATTGTGGAGGCCGCGCCGGCCCATGTCGATCGCCTCGATCTGCGACGGCGTCGCGCTGCGGATCGCCTCGTAATAGCTCTCGCAGATCATGTAGTAGTCCTTGACGATGCGCCGGAAGGGCGTCAGCGACAGGATGTGGGTGACCACCTGCGCGCCGTCCTCGCGCGCAATCGAAAAGATCAGCCGGGAATCGACGATCGACAGCCTCAGCCGGTACGGCCCGCCCTCGTCGCCGACCGGGTGGAAGCTGTTCTCCTCGATCAGGTCGAAGATGGCGACCGCCCGCTCGTGCTCGACGTCCGGCGTCGACCGCCCGATCGATTCGTCGAGCTCGACGTCGACGAGGCGCGTGCGGGTGGGACGGGCCTCGGTCATGGCATCTACAGGTTTAGCCGGATCGCGACGCTTCTGGCATGCGCGTCGAGCCCCTCCGCCTCGGCCAGCGCGATCGCCGAGGGGCCGAGCTGCCTGAGCTGCTCCGGCCCGAGCCTGAGGATCGAGGTGCGCTTGACGAAGTCGAGCACCGACAGGCCCGACGAGAAGCGCGCCGAGCGCGCCGTCGGCAGCACGTGGTTGGAGCCGCCGACATAGTCGCCGATCACCTCGGGCGTGTGGCGGCCGACGAAGATCGCACCGGCATTGCGCACGCCGTCGATGAGCCTTTCGGCGTCGGCGGTCGCCAGCTCCAGGTGCTCGGGCGCGATGCGGTTGGCGAGCGGCAGCGCGTCGCGGATCGCGGCGACCAGGATGATCGCGCCGAAGTCGCGCCAGCTCGCGGCCGCCGTCTCGCCGCGCCGCAGGCGCTTGAGCTGCCGCCCGACGGCCGCCTCGACGGCGTCGGCGAGCGCGGCGCTGTCGGTGATCAGGATCGACTGCGCCGCGGTGTCGTGCTCGGCCTGCGCCAGAAGGTCGGCCGCCAGCCAGTCCGGGTCGTTGTCGGCGTCGGCGACGATCAGCACCTCGGACGGCCCGGCCACCATGTCGATGCCGACCGTGCCGAACACGCGCCGCTTGGCCGCCGCGACATAGGCGTTGCCCGGCCCGACGATCTTGGCGACGGGCCGGATGGTCTGTGTGCCGTAGGCGAGTGCCGCGATCGCCTGCGCGCCGCCGACGCGGTGGATCTCGGTGACGCCGGCGAGCTCGGCCGCAGCCAGCACCAGCGGGTTGATGGCGCCGCCCGGCGTGGGCGTGACCATGGCCAGCCGCCGCACCCCGGCCACCCGCGCGGGAATGGCGTTCATCAGCAGCGAACTGGGATAGGCGGCGCGCCCGCCCGGCACATAGAGGCCGGCCGCGTCCACCGCCCGCCAGCGCGCGCCCAGCCGGATGCCCGCCGCGTCGATCTCGTCGCGATCCTGGGGCTTCTGCTTGGCGTGATAGGCGGCGATCCGCTCGGCGGCGAGCTCGAGCGCGTCGCGCAATTCGGGGGAAAGCCCCTCCCAGGCAGCAAGGCAATCGGCACGGTCGAGCTTCCAGCCCTGCGTGTCGAGATCGAACCGGTCGAAGCGCCGGGTATAGTCGCGCAGCGCCGCATCGCCCTCGGTTCGGACGCGGGCGACGATCGCGGTCACGTCGCGCGCGACATCCTCGTCGGCCTCGCGCCGGGCGTCGACCAGATCGGTGAACGCCCGGGCGAAACCCGCATCGCCGGCATCCAGCCGGATCATGCGGCCACCGCCCGGCGGAACCCGTCGACCAGCGGCACCACTTCGGTCGCGCGCGTCTTGAAGGCGGCGCGGTTGACGATCAGCCGGCTGCTCACTTCGGCGATCACTTCCACCTCGACCAGCCCGTTCTCCTTGAGCGTGCGGCCCGAGGAGACGAGGTCGACGATGCGCGGCGCCAGGCCCAGTACGGGCGCCAGCTCCATGGCGCCGTTGAGCTTGATGCACTCCGCCTGCACGCCGCGCGCCTCGAAATGGGCGCGGGTGATGTGCGGATATTTGGTGGCGACGCGGACATGGCTCCAGCCGCGCGGATCGTCCCGCTCCGCCAGGTCGGCGGGCTCGGCGACCGAGATGCGGCAATGGCCGATTCCCAGGTCCACCGGGGCATAGAGTTCCGAATAGTCGAACTCGGCGAGCACGTCCGAGCCGACGATGCCGAGTTGCGCGGCGCCGTGCGCGACGAAGGTGGCGACGTCGAACGCCCGCACGCGGATCAGGTCGATCGCCGGCGTGTTGGTCCGGAAGCGGAGCGCGCGCGAGCCCGCGTCGGCGAAGTCCGGCTCGGGCACGATGCCGACGCGGGCGAGCAGCGGCAGCGCCTCGTCGAGGATGCGCCCCTTGGGGACGGCGAGGATCAGCGGTTCGGTCATCGAAGGCGGGGCTTTACTAGGGGCACCCGACAGGCGCAACAGACGCGCCGCGGAGGTAATTCTTATGGCCAGTGAAGAGAATAACCGCGGCGCGTTCCGGATCCAGGAATTCTATTGCCGCAAGATGGACGCGCCCATCTATGCGGACATCTGCGCCGCGCTTGCCGACGGGCTGACGCGCGGCAGCGAAACCGGCCGCCGCGCGCTCGACTGGCCGGGCGAGCCGACTCGCGACGCGCTGCCGCTGCGCCTGTGCGGCGGGCTGCACGCGCTGGTGCGCGAGCGGCGGGACGACGGGTTGGCGGCGGTGTTCGCGGGCGGGATCGTGGAGCGTGATGCGATCGCGGCGGCGCTCAACGCCGCGCTGGCGGCGCATGACGACGCGTTGTTCCCGTGGCTCGACGGCCCGCCGCAGACCAACGAGCCGGGGCGCTCCGGCGCGCTGATGGTCGGCCTGATGGAGATCGCGCGGCGCCACGGCCCGAGGGTGGAGATATTGGCGATCGGATCGAGCGGCGGGCTCAGCCTGCTGATCGATCGCTATCGCTTCGACCTGGGCGGCGCGCTGCTCGGGCCGGCCGATTCGCCCGTCACGATCGCGCCCGCATGGCTGGGCGACCCGCCCGCGCTGCCGCCGCTGGAGATCGTCTCGACCCGGGGTTGCGACGTCGCACCGCTCGACGTCACCGATCCGGCGGTGGAGGCGCGGCTCTCCGCCTATGTCTGGGCCGAGACGCCGATGCGGCTCGATCGGCTGCGCAAGGCGATCGCGATGGTGCGTGCGAGCGGCGTGGACCTCGCGCGTGCCGATGCCGCCGACTGGGTCGAGGCGCGCCTGGCCGAGCCGCAGGCGGAAGGCGTCACGCGCGTGCTGATGCATTCGGTGGTCTGGCAATATGTTCCCGATGCGAGCACCGCGCGCATTCGCGCCGCGATGGAGGCGGCCGGCGCCGCGGCCACGCCCGAACGGCCGCTCGCCTGGGTGGCGATGGAGCCCGATCGCGCGCTCGGCGAGCAGGTGGTGAGCGTGCGGACCTGGCCCGATGGCGGACCGCGCATGGTGGTCGCCACCGCGCACGCCCATGCCGCCTGGGTTCGCCCGGGTGCGGAACGCAGCAGCGAGCAGGGCATTCTCCTCGATGCCGCGGCCGAGGTGCGGTTGTGATGAAGTCGACCAATTATCGCGACACGCTGATCACCGCTTCCCCCGATACTCCGGTGCACAAGGGCATTGTGCCCGGGAAGCCGGGAACGGTGGCGGCGGTGCAGCATGCGCTGCTCGCCCGTCCCTATGCGATGACCAGCGACGACCTGATCTTCGCGGCATATCGCGAGCGTGGCGGGGACAAGAGCCGCGAGGATTTCTTCGCCAGGCCCCCGGCCTGCCTGCGCGCCTCGCCGCTGGTGAAGCAGTTCGGCTGGGGCGTGCATCACGACGGCGAGGGCCGGATCGCGCTGCTCGGCATGGAGAGCGCCGAATATCGCCGGCTGCTCGAGGATCCTTCGGTCGCCAAGGCACCCGGTATGCGCCGGGCGCGCTAGGGTCGAGGGCGCCCCGGGCTTCCGGCCCTCAGCCGTTCCGCGCGGCGAGCCAGTCCCGCATCGCCTCGGTCACGGCATCGGGCTTCTGCCACGGCACGAAATGGCCGGCGTCCGCGATGCGCGCCACGGTCAGGTCCGGCACCAGCGCATCGAGTCCGTCGAGCTGGACGGGCAGCAGCGCGCTGTCCTGCATCCCCCAGATCACCAGCGTCGGCTGGCCGAGTGGCGGGAAGGGCGCATCGAGCCAGGGCGGCCGCTCCGGCATGTCCCCGGGGGCGGGCACCTGGATGATGCTGGCGCGGTACCAGTTCAGCATCGCGGTCATCGCGCCGGGCTGGCTCCATTCGGCGAGATAGGCGGGCTTCTCGGGCGCGAGCAGCGCCGGATCCGCATGCTTGGCGAACGTGGTGTCGAAGAAATTCTCCAGCCCGATTCGCGCGAGGAACTGCTCGAAATCGCGGTTGCGAAAGGCAGTGATGTACTGGCTGGCCTCGCGCTGGGCCGGATCGTCGAACAGGCTGCGCTGGAAGACCAGCGGATGCGGGGCGTTGACGATGATCAGCCGGGCGATGCGCTGCGGGTTCTGCAGCGCCGCCATCCAGGCGATGGCGCCGCCCCAGTCGTGCCCGGCCAGGGTGAAGGGAGCGAGCCCGAAATGGTCGGCCAGCGCGAGCAGGTCCGCCACGGGCTTGTCGGGCGTATAGTTCGCCACGCCCTCGGGACGGGCGGAATGGCCGAAGCCGCGCTGGTCGGGCGCGATGACGAAATGGTCGCGGGCCAGTGCCGGAATCTGGTGGCGCCAGGTGCGGTGCGATTCGGGGAAGCCGTGGAGCAGCAGGACCGGCGGCGCGGCGGGATCGCCCGCGATGGCGACATTCAGCGCCACGCCGGTGGGAAGCGTGATCTGCCGGAGTTCGAAATCGGCCATGTCTGCCTTTCCCGCTTGTCTCTTTGCCGCAGGGTAGGCCGGGAGGCGCGCATCCTCAACCATCATCCTGGCCCGCGCGCGTCGATAGCAATGGCGCCTATTCGGGCCGCACCGCGCGCTTGCCCCTGGTGCGGCTGGTCAGATGATACTGGAAGCAACGGTCGCAGCGATAGGGACGCAGCGCCAGCCCCGACGCATGGATCGCGCCCAGCGCCTCGGGCATCGTCGCATAGCGCCGCTTGCGCCGGCAGATGCTGAGCCGCGTCCTAGGGATAGCTCACCGTCTTGGGCACTTCGGGGATCGGGATGAACTCCTTGTCGTCGCCCGGCACCTTGGGGAAGTTGCCCGCCTTCCAGTCTTCCTTGGCCTGGTTGATGCGGTCGCGGCTGGAGGAGACGAAGTTCCACCAGACGTGGCGCGGCGTGGCGAAGTCCTCGCCGCCGCACAGCATCACGCGCGCGCCGCCGGCGGAGCGCAGGATCGCAGTGATGCCGGGGCGCAGGATGTAGAGCGTGGAGACTTCCATCTCGACGCCGTCGATGCTGGCATCGCCATAGGAGAGATAGATGGCGCGCTCGTCGGCGGAAGGATCGATCGGCACCGCGCCGCCTTCGGCAAGCTCGATATCGGCATAGATGGTCTGGGCATAGGTGGTGGTGGGTGCGCTGGCGCCCCACAGCGTGCCCATGATCACCCGGCAGCGCGCGCCGGGCGCCTCGACGAGCGGCAGTTCGCCGGCGCCGACATGCTCGAAGGCCGGGGCCATTTCCTCGTTCGCCTCGGGCAGGGCGAGCCAGGTCTGGATGCCCGACAGCTCCGGGCCCTTCGCGCGCTCGGCGCTGGGCGAGCGCTCGGAATGGACGATGCCGCGGCCGGCGGTCATCAGGTTCACCGCGCCAGGCTCGATCGTGGCGACGGTGCCGAGCGAGTCGCGATGGTCGATCGCGCCGGCATAGAGATAGGTGACGGTGGCGAGGTTGATGTGCGGGTGCGGGCGCACGTCGATGCCGGTGCCCAGGTCCAGCCGCGCCGGGCCCATCTGGTCGAAGAAGATGAACGGCCCCACCATCGTCCGCGGCCGGGAAGGCAGCGTGCGGTGGACCTTGAAGCCGCCCAGATCATGGGTGGTGGGAGTGATGATCTGCGTGAAAAGCGCGTCGGTCATAAGAGCCCTTTCGTCGCCGAATGCATAGCCCGCGGCGTACGGGACGGACAGCCACAGTTTGGAAACCCATCCTTTCGGGTCGCGATGCGCCGCTCGCTGGCGAGATGGGCGATATGCCGGACGAACTCGCCCCGGCCCTGGATTTCCGCCCAGTATCAGTATCAGAGCTTGTGCGGCATGCTCATTCTCCCGGCGCGCGGGCCCGGATCGCCAATGCGTGGATGCGCGAGGCGAGCAGGTCGGCGAGCGCGCTGTTGATCAGGCGCTGCCGCTGAACGCGCGACAGGCCCTGAAAGGCCCCGCTCTCGACCACCACCGTCCAGTGCGATTCGCCGGTGCCGTCGTCGCCCAGATGGCCGGCATGGTGATGGCTGTCGTTGATCACTTCGAGATGCGCCGGGGCGAGCGCAGCGGTGAGACGGGCGGCGATGATGTCGGCGAGTCCGCCGGTGGCAGTGTCGGTCATCGCGCTTATATAGGCGGTTTGCGCAAGGGAGGTAGCGTGGCCGAGGGCCAGCACAGGAAAGACAGGCCGAACGCGCGTTTCCACGGCCGGGTGGAGGCGCCGGGGCGGTTGTGCGCCGAGCCGGGCTGCACCGAGCCGGGCGAGTTCCGTGCGCCGATGGGCCATGCGCGCGGCGGCTATGACGGACCGGGCGAGTATCGCTGGCTGTGCCTCGATCACGTCCGCGCGTTCAACTCGGGCTATAACTTCTTCCAGGGCATGACGCCCGACGAGATCCACGACGCCCAGCGTCCCTATGCCGGCTGGGAGCGCGAAACGCGCGCCTTTTCGGGCGCGGGCGGCGCCGACCGGCCGCCGCGCTGGGCGGATTTCGCCGATCCGCTGGATGCGATCGGCGCGCGCTTCAACGATCGCGTGAAGGACCGGGCGGAGCGCAAGGACGGCAAGCCGCTATCGGGCAAGGACCGCGAGGCGCTCAAGGTTCTCGACCTCGCGATCGATTCCGATCGCACGGCGCTGCGCAAGCGCTATTCCGAGCTGGTCCGCAAGTTCCACCCCGATCGCAACGGCGGCGACCGCAGCCATGAAGGCCGGCTCCAGCGCGTGATCGAAGCGTATCAGACGCTCAAGGGCTCGCCTGCCTTCGCCTAGTCGGCCGGGCGGGTGTTCACTGCGAGCTGGTCGGCAAAGGCGCGCCGATAGGCGGGGCGCGCCTCGCCGCGGGCCACATAGGCGGCCAGGCTCGGATGCTGGTCGAGAATGCCCGACGGCCGGGTCCGGAGCAGCACCGAGACCATCATCAGGTCGCCCGCGCTGAACGCGCCGTCGAGCCATTCCGCATCGCCGAGCCGGTCGGCGAGCTGGCGCAGCCGGCCATGGATGCGCTCCACGACCAGCGGCATGCGATCGGCCGCCCAGGGCTTGTCGCCCTCGACGATCCGGACGGTGATCAGATCGAGGATCGGCGGCTCCACCGTGTTCACCGCGGCGAACATCCAGGCGATCGCCCGGGCCCGCGCATCGGGGTCGTCGGGCAACAGGCCCGCATGCCGCTCGGCGAGGTGGAAGACGATCGCCCCGGTCTCGAACAAGGCGAGGTCGCCTTCCTCATAGGTGGGGATCTGGCCGAAGGGGTGCAGCGCGAGATGCGCGGGCGCCTTCATCGCGGCGAAGGAGACGAGCCGGACCGCATAGGGCTGGCCCGTCTCCTCAAGCGCCCAGCGCACCCGAGTGTCGCGCGCCAGCCCCTTGCCGCCATCGGGCGATCGTTCGAACGCCGTGATGGTGACGGTCATCGCGGCTCAGCTCTTGCCGGGCGAGACGAAGCCGCAGGCCACGCCCTCGGGATCGACGATGCTGATCACCCATTCGCCGCCGGGCACCTGCTCGGGCCCCACACGACCTTGCCGCCGCCGGCCTCGACCCTGGCGATCGCGTCGGTGATGTCGGGCACGCGGATATAGAAGCGCCAGCCCGGGGCGGTGCCCGGCTGCACGCGCATGATCGCGCCGACCGCCTCGCCCTTGCTGTCGCCATTGGCGATGAAGCTGTACTCGCCCATCTCGCCCATCGGCATGCCGCCCACCTTGGTGATGGCGAACAGCCTTTCGTAGAAGGCGAGCGCCGCGGCGTCGTCGGGCGCGAGCAGCTCGTTCCAGGCGACATGGCCCAGGCCCATCCGCTGATAGGCGGTGCTGGTGTGCGGCGAGGCGCCGCGCATCACATAGAAGGGCACGCCCTGCGGATCGGTGACCATCGCCAGCCGGCCGACATCGGGGATGTCGAAGGCGGGAAGGTGCACCTGCCCGCCGGCCGCGACCACCGCGGCGACCGATGCATCGACGTCGTCGACGCCGAGATAGCCGAGCCAGGTGGGCCGGGCGCCGCCGGCGATCATGTCGGCATTGAGCTGCATCACGCCGCCGGCCTGGCCGTCGGCTGCGTTGATCATGCGATAGTCCATGCCGCCGGGGGCGGGCTGGGCATCGATGTTCCAGTCGCAGACCGAATCGTAGAATGCCTTGGCCTTGGCGGAGTCTCCGGTCACCAGCTCGTACCAGATGAAGCTTCCATGCGCGTTCATTTCGCTTCTCCCGTGTCGAGGATCGGCTCGAAGCCGCCCCAGAACATGCGCTTGCCGTCGAAGGGCGACTCGCCGTCGGGCTGCATCCGCTCGTCCTGCATCAGCTTCGCCCAGCCGGCATCGCGCGTCGCCTTGTCGGGCCACATCACCCAGGAGAAGACGATCGTCTCGCCTTCCTCGGCCTTGGTCGCCATGTAGAAGTCGGTGAGCTTGCCATGCGGCACGTCGTTGCCCCAGCCTTCCAGCACGCGGGTGGCGCCGAATTCCTGGAAGATCGGCGCGACCTTCTCCGCCATCTTGCGATAGGCTTCCTTGTTCCCCTCGGGGATCGCGAGCACGTAACCGTCCATATAAGCCATTTTGGTTCTCCTCTCGACAGTGTCAGGCCGCGACCGGCGCGGGTTGGAAATCCGCGAGCTGCGCCGCCATCGCGCGCCGGAAGGCGGGCCGCGCCATGCCGCGCTCGACATAGGCGGCCAGCGCGGGGCGCGACGTGATCAGCGTGCTGCCGTCGGCGTTGCGCAGCACCGTCACCATCGCGATGTCGGCAACGCTGAAGCCCTCGCCCAGCCATTCCCGCTCGCCCAGCGCGTCGGCGAGCCGGTCGAGCCGCTTGCCCATATCTTCCATCAGGCTCGGCAGGCGCAGCTTCGCCCATTCCGCGTCCTTGGAGAACAGGGTGACGTTACCCAGTTCGAACAGCCCCGGCTCGACGCTGTTGAGCGCGGCGAACAGCCAGGCGATGCTCGTCGCCCGTTGCTGCGGATCGCGCGACAGCAGCCGCGTGTCCTTCTCGGCCAGGTGGAGCAGGATCGCGCCGCTCTCGAACAGCCGGATGTCGCCATCGTGCAGCACCGGCACCTGGCCCCAGGGCTGCTCCCCGAAATAGGAGGCGGGCTTGGGGGGGACCGGGCTGATCAGCCGCATGGCATAGGGCAGGCCGATCTCCTCGCAGGCCCAGCGCGGCCTGAGATCGCGGACATAGCCGCGCGCGAAATCGGGCACCCAGTTGAAGCCGGTGATCTCGACAGTCATGGCATCCTCCTCAACCGCGCGCAGCGGCTTCGATCGTGGCGATGTCGATCTTCTTCATCGTCATCATCGCCTCGAACGCCCGCTTCGCGCTTGCGGGATCGTCGCCGAAATTGAGCTCGATCAGCCGGCGGGGCGTAATCTGCCAGTTGAAGCCCCATTTGTCCTTACACCAGCCGCACATGCTTTCCGCGCCGCCATTGCCGACGATCGCGTTCCACAGGCGATCGGTCTCTTCCTGGTCTTCGGTAAGGATCTGGAACGAGACGCTTTCGTTCGGCTTGAAATTGGGGCCGCCGTTCAGGCCGGCATAGCTGCGCCCGGCCAGGGTGAATTCGACGACCAGCGCCGCGCCTTCCTTACCGCTCGGATTGTCGCCGGGCGCGCGGAAGATCCTGCCGACATGGCTGTCGGGCAGCAGCGAGACGTAGAAGCTGGCGGCTTCCTCGGCCACATGGTCGAACCACAGGACGGTGGTGATCTTGTCTGCCATCGGTCCTCTCCTTTGGACTCTGAAATCAGCCGGCGATCGGGATCAGCGCGCGGATGCGGGGATCGCGGAACCACAGTCCGCCCCAGGCGATCACGCCCAGATAGACGCCGAACAAGGTGTAGCTGAGCAACGGACTGCCCACCCGGAAGTGCATCGCGACCGCGCCGCCCAGATAACCGGTGAGCAGGATCGCGCCGAGCACCGCGGTGCGCGGCACCGCATAGAGAATGGTGCAGATCGCGAGGATCAGCCCGAGCTCGCGATACAGGTTCACGTCCGGGGCGATGCCGAGCGGCGGGCTGTAGGCGATCATCGCCGCCGGCGCGACGAGCTTGCCGCCCGCATCCATCGCCAGGAACAGGATGACGAGGCCGCTCAGCGCCCAGCCGATTGCGAAGTCACGCTTCATGCTGCGTCTCCTTCCCTCGCGTCCGCTCAGGCCGGCTCATGGGCGGGGCCGTCGGGAAAGGCCGCCATCGCGGCCTCGAGGTCCATGAACATCGGCTCGAAGATATGGCCGTCCGGATCCTCGAAGCTGCGGCCGTACATGAAGCCCATGTCCTGCTTCTCGCGGATATCCGCCTTGCCGCCGGCCTTGCCCGCCGCCTCGACGATCGCGTCCACCGCCTCGCGGCTGTCGCGCGAGATGCAGATCAGCGCCTCGGTCACCGCATGCGCATCGGCGATCGGCTTCGGCGTGAAGGTTTTGAAGAAGTCCCGCGACAGGATCATGAACACGATCGTGTCGCTGAGCTGCATCGCCGAGGCCTGCTCGTTGCTGAAGCGGGCGTCCTTGGTGCAGCCGATCGCTTCGTAGAAGGCGGTCGACCGGGCGACATCGGCCACGGGCAGGTTGACGAAGATCATCTGGGGCATGTTTTCTCTCCTGGGGATTTGGTTCAGTAGGTGAGGAAGGGGTACCAGTCGGTCCCGCGGCCCTCGGGGGTGGAATCAAGGATGGTCCAGAGCGGCATCAGGTCGGGCGCGCCGCGCGGGTCCTGTCCGGGATCGGCGCTGTCCGGGCCCATCTCCCCCGCCCAGAACAGGCGGGGCGTGCCGTCGCGCCGGGTGAAGACCAGCAGCTGCGGAATGTCCGAGCCGTCGGGGGCGATCGCGCCATAGTCGCGGCTGAACGCCTGTTCGCCGTCGGAATAGAGCGGGAGATGCTGCCAGCCGCGCTCGGCCTTGAACGCCGCGAGCTTCGCGATCGGCGAGCGGGCGATCACCGCAAGGCCGGTGCGCTGGAGGATGTCGGGCGCCTCGCCGTCCCAGGCCGATAGCAGCGAGGTGCACATCGGGCAGGGCCGTTCGCGCTGCGGGCCGAACATATAGGTATAGATCACCAGCGTATCGTGCGGGCCGAACAGGTCCGCGAAGCGGGCCGCGCCGTTCTCGCCCTGGAACCCATAGTCGCCCGTCACTTCCGGACCCGGCGGCAGCGCGCGGCGCTGCTCGGCCACGCTTTCCAGATGACGGCGCAGCGCGATCTCCTCGGCGAGCAGCGCGGTGCGCGCGGCGCGATATTCCGGGGACTCGCCCGGCCAGCGCGCCGTCTCACGCGCGGCCAGTTCTGCGGCAGGAACCAATGTCATCGGACTAAACCTCCGCTTTGGGTGGTCAGCGAATCGCTTTCTTGATCCTGATGCCCGACTCGGTTATTAAAAGCAACTATGGAGTCACAAAAAATAACTAACTCGGATTTCGCAAAGGCTCGCCGCTGGTATCAGGACGCGTGCGGGACGGCGCTCGCGATGGACCTGATCGGAGAACGCTCGTCGCTTCGGCGAGATTCGCGGCGCGCTGGAGGGGTTGAGCGCCAATATCCTCACCCAGCGGCTCGAGGGGCTGGAGAAGGGCGGCATCCTGCGCCGCCGGCAGCTCCCTTCGCCGGCCAATGCCCAGGTCTATGCGCTTACCCGTTGGGGCGCGGCGCTGGAGGAACCGATCTTCGCGCTCAGCCGCTGGGCGGCGGGTTCGCCCGCGCACGACGTCACGCTGCCGCTCAGCAACGGCGCCTTCATGCTTTCGCTCAAGACGATGATGAATCGCGAGGGCGCGCAAGGGCTCTCGATCGATCTCGGCTTCCGCATTGGCGGCGAGCCGTTCCGCGCGACGATCGTGGATGGCGGGCTGGTGATCGAGCGCGGCGACCCCGCCGGAAAGCCCGGGCCGGAGGAGCAGGCGGCCGGGGAGCTGGTTGTCAGTAATTGGTAATTGGTACTTGGTAATTTGTAATTGGGAATTGGTGATTGGTAAGTGGTAATTGGTGAGTGAGCAAAACCAGGTTTTGGCCGAAAGCGGCGAAAACCTGGTTTATTGATTCACGCTACTTGCATCTTGACATACCGTAGCACACGCAGTATAATGCGCTAAAGTAAATAACCAATGCCAAACGAAATCTCCGAAAATGTAGCAGTTGAAGTGCGGAGCGGGGTAATCGGGATGGCGGCACCTCGCGAACGGAGCGGGCGTCGTGACGGCTAATCCCTCCTCTACA
>Ga0066256_1002655_pt1 | contig 19148 bp, 18 predicted proteins | sample ThiBio_1000_biof_FD_87107 | JGI IMG/M metagenome (GOLD analysis project Ga0066256, IMG submission 87107) | Wastewater bioreactor microbial communities from Cape Town, South Africa - Thiocy_expt_1000_biof (version 2) | ecosystem: Engineered > Bioreactor > Thiocyanate-remediating >... | reverse complement strand
GGATAGGCCGCCGCCTGAGCCACAGCCTCACGATCCTGGGTGTGCTGCTGGCCTTTGTTCTCTCGGCCATGACGCTCAAGAGCGTGGCAGTCGATGGCGCGCGCTTCAACGAGACCATCTACACCTGGATGGTGGTCGGCGGTCTCAAGATGGAGGTGGGCTTTCTCATCGACAGCCTCACCGCCATGATGATGTGCGTGGTGACCTTCGTCTCGCTGATGGTGCACCTCTACACCATCGGCTACATGGAGGAGGACGAGGGCTACAACCGCTTCTTCGCCTACATCTCGCTGTTCACCTTCTCCATGCTCATGCTGGTCATGAGCAACAACCTGCTGCAGCTCTTCTTCGGTTGGGAGGCGGTGGGCCTGGTGTCCTACCTGCTGATCGGTTTCTGGGTCAACAAGCCCACGGCCATTTTTGCCAACATGAAGGCCTTTCTGGTCAACCGCGTTGGTGACTTCGGCTTCATCCTGGGCATCGGCCTGATCGCTGCCTACACGGCGAGGCTCAACTACGACGAGGGGCATGCCAAGGCGGGCGAGCTCGGCAAGATCGAGTTCCCCTGCTCCGGGATCGGCGAGGACGAGATGCACTTCACCGTGCTCTGCCTCCGTATGTTCTTCGGTGCCATGGGCAAGAGCGGGCGGTTCCCACTGCACGTCTGGCTGCCCGATTCCCTGGAAGGCCCGGCGCCGATCTCCGCCCTGATCCCCGCCGCCCCCCTGGTGACGGCCGGCATCTTCATGGTGGCGCGCATGTCCCCGCTGTTCGAGCTGTCGGATGCGGCGCTGAACTTCATCCTGGTCATCGGCTCCATCACGGCCCTGTTCATGGGCTTCCTGGGCATCATCCAGAACGACATCAAGCGCGTGGTGGCTTATTCCACGCTGTCGCAGCTCGGCTACATGACCGTGGCGCTGGGGGCCTCGGCCTATTCGGTCGCCGTGTTCCACCTGATGACGCACGCCTTCTTCAAGGCGCTGCTGTTCCTCGGCGCGGGCTCGGTCATCATGGGCATGCACCACAACCAGGACATCCGCTGGATGGGGGGCGTGCGCAAGTACATGCCCATCACCTGGATCACCTCGCTGCTGGGCTCGCTGGCGCTGATCGGCACACCGCTGTTCTCGGGCTTCTACTCCAAGGACAGCATCATCGAGGCCGTGCACTTCAGCAAGCTGCCGGCTGCCGGGTTTGCGCACTTTGCGGTGCTCGCCGGGGTGTTCATCACGGCGTTCTATTCGTTCCGCATGTATTTCCTGGTCTTTCATGGCAAGGAGCGCTACGACCAGAATCCGGATGCCCACCACGACGCCCACCACGGCCACGACGACCATGGGCACGGCGGCGCGCACACCCCGCACGAGTCGCCCTGGGTGGTGACCGTTCCCCTGGTGCTGCTTGCCATTCCCTCGGTGGTGATCGGTTTCCTGACCATCGGCCCGATGCTGTTTGGCGATTTCTTCAAGGACGCGATCGTTGTCGATGCCGCGCGCCATCTCGCCATGGCGGAGCTGGCTGAAATCTTCCACGGTCCGGTGGCCATGGCCTTGCACGGCTTGACGACGGCACCGTTCTGGCTGGCCTTGGCCGGGGTGGTGGTGGCGTATTACATGTACATGGTGAACCCGGCGCTGCCGGCTGCCATCCAGCGCGTGTTCCAACCGGTGCATACCTTGCTGGAGCAGAAATATTTCATGGACTGGATCAACGAGAACATCCTGGCGCGCGCGGCGCGCGGGCTCGGCATCGGCTTGTGGAAAGGCGGCGACCAGACGGTCATCGACGGCGTGCTGGTCAACGGCTCCTGGCGCCTGGTGGGCTGGATCGCCGGCTGGGTGCGGCGCGTGCAGACGGGTTACGTCTTCCATTACGCGCTGGTCATGATTCTGGGCATCTTCGTGCTCATGACGTATTTCGTGTGGCTCAACAAGTAGAGGTAGAAGAAAAATGGGAGTGTTGAGTCTTGCTATCTGGACGCCGATCGCATTTGGCGTCCTGCTGCTGGCCCTGGGGCGCGACGAGCATGCCGGTGCCGTGCGCTGGCTCGCGCTGGTCGGCGCACTGGCCGGGTTGGCTGCCACCGTTCCCTTGATGGCCGGCTTTGTCCCCGGCACGGCGGACATGCAGTTCGTCGAGAAGGCGCCCTGGATCGAAACCTTCCGGATCTTCTACCACCTGGGCGTGGATGGCATCTCCTTCTGGTTCGTTCCGCTGACGGCCTTCATCACGGTGATCGTGGTGATCGCATCGTGGGAATCCATCACCTCGCGCGTGAACCAGTACATGAGCGCGTTCCTGATTCTTTCGGGCTTGATGATCGGCGTCTTCAGCGCGCTCGACGGCATGCTGTTCTACGTGTTCTTCGAAGGCACGCTCATCCCGATGTACCTGATCATCGGTATCTGGGGCGGCCCGCGAAAAATCTACGCGGCCTTCAAGTTCTTCCTGTACACGCTGCTGGGCTCGCTCCTGATGCTGATTGCCCTGCTGTACCTGTACAACGAGGCCGGAGGCAGCTTCGACATCGCGGCCTGGCATGCCCTGCCGCTCTCTGCGTCGGCGCAGACGATGCTGTTCTTCGCCTTCTTCGCGGCCTTTGCCGTCAAGGTTCCGATGTGGCCGGTCCACACCTGGCTGCCCGACGTGCACGTTGAAGCGCCGACGGGTGGCTCCGCGGTTCTGGCGGCCATCATGCTCAAGTTGGGCGCCTACGGTTTCCTGCGCTTTTCGCTGCCCATCGCCCCGGACGCATCGCGCGAATGGGCCTGGCTGATGATTGCCATCTCGCTCATCGCCGTGATCTACGTCGGCCTCGTCGCCATGGTCCAGAAGGACATGAAGAAGCTGGTGGCCTACTCCTCGGTCGCCCACATGGGCTTCGTGACGCTCGGCTTCTTCGTCTTCAACGACCTCGGCGTGTCCGGCGGTATCGCGCAGATGATCGCCCACGGCTTCGTCTCCGCGGGCATGTTCCTGGCCATCGGCGTGCTGTACGACCGGGTGCACTCGCGGGAAATCGCCGATTACGGCGGCGTGGTCAACACCATGCCCAACTTCGCGGCCTTTGCGCTGTTGTTCACCATGGCCAATTGCGGCCTGCCGGGAACCGCCGGGTTCGTGGGCGAATGGATGGTGATCCTTGCTGCCGTCAAATCCAACTTCTGGATCGGCATGGCCGCTGCCACCGCACTGATCTGGGGCGCTGCCTACAGCCTGTGGATGTTCAAGCGCGTCTACTTGGGTGCGCCCGGCAACGCCAACGTGCGCGCGCTGCTCGACATCGGTCGCCGCGAGTTCCTCGTGCTGGCGCTGCTGGCCGTCGCCATTCTCGCCATGGGCCTGTACCCGCAGCCCGTGACCGACGTGACCGACGCTTCCGTGGCGCGGCTGCTCCAGCACGTGGCCCTGTCCAAGCTGAACTGACCGACCAAAAAGAGTATCCCGATGATTGACAACATCAGCTGGCTGGCGATTTACCCCGAGATCGTCCTGTTGGGCATGGCCTGCGTGATCGCGCTGGTGGATCTGGCGGTGACCAGCGCGCGCCGCACGAGCACCTACGTGCTCACCTTGATGACGCTGGCCGTGGTGGCCGTGCTGCAGGGCATCTATGCCAGCAGCGGCAACACCTTCTATGGCTTTGGCAACATGATCGTCAGCGACGCCATGGGCAACTGGCTCAAGTGCTTCGCCGCCGTGGCCCTCATGGTGACCCTGGTCTACGGCCGCCCTTACGCCGCCGACCGCGACATGCTGCGCGGCGGCGAGCTGTTCACGCTGAGCATGTTCTCTCTGCTCGGCATGTTCATCATGATCGGCGGGAACAACTTCCTCGTGATCTACCTGGGCCTGGAACTGCTGACGCTGTCGAGCTACGCGCTGGTCGCGCTGCGCCGCGAAGACGCCGTGGCCACCGAGGCGGCGATGAAGTACTTCGTGCTCGGCGCGATGGCCAGCGGCTTCCTGCTCTATGGCTTGTCCATGGTCTACGGCGCAACCGGCTCGCTGGACGTCGGCGAGGTCTTCAAGGCCGTCAACTCGGGCCAGATCCGCCACCAGGTGCTGGTGTTCGGCCTGGTGTTCATCGTTGCCGGCCTGGCCTTCAAGCTCGGCGCCGTGCCGTTCCACATGTGGATTCCCGACGTGTACGAGGGCGCCCCCACCGTGGTCACCCTGCTGGTCGCCGGTGCGCCGAAGCTGGCGGCGTTCGCCATGATCATGCGCCTCCTGGTCGATGGCCTGCTGCCGCTGGCGATCGACTGGCAGCAGATGCTCGCCGTTCTCGCCATCGGCTCGCTGCTCGTGGGCAACCTCGCGGCGATCGCGCAGACCAACCTCAAGCGCATGCTGGCGTACTCGACCATTTCGCAGATGGGCTTCGTGCTGCTGGGCCTGCTGTCGGGCGTGGTCAGCGGCAACGTCGACGCGGCCACCGTGCAGGCGGCGTACAGCGCCTCCATGTTCTACGTGGTGACCTACGTGCTGACCACGCTCGCCGCGTTCGGCGTCATCCTGCTGCTGGCGCGCAGCGGCTTCGAGAGCGACAAGATCGCCGACATGGCGGGCCTGAACCAGCGCAGCCCGCTGTACGCCGGCATTCTGGCGGTGTGCCTGTTCTCCATGGCCGGTATCCCGCCGCTGGTGGGTTTCTACGCCAAGCTGGCGGTCCTGCAGGCGCTGGTGGCGTCGGGCGAGACGGCCTACATCGCGCTGGCGGTGTTCGCGGTGATCATGTCGCTGATCGGCGCCTTCTACTACCTGCGCGTCGTGAAGGTCATGTATTTCGACGCACCCGTGCAGACGGCGGCGATCCAGGCGCCGCTCGACGTTCGCGTGGTGCTTACGCTCAACGGCGCGCTGCTGTTCGTCCTCGGGCTGCTGCCCGGCGGGTTGATGGCCCTGTGCAGCGAGGCCATCCTGCGCTCGCTGGCGTCCTGATCCGGTGTCCCAGACCGGAGCCGTCTGGCTCGTCATCCTCCTGGCCTGCCTGGCGGCCAACCTGCCGTTTGCCAACCACCGCGTTCTGGCCTTCGGCCCCCGCCTGCAGCCGCACAAGCGCCTGGTGCTGCGCTTCGCGGAACTCGTGCTGCTGTATTTCGTGGTGGGCGGCATCGGCCTGCTGCTGGAAAAGCGTGCCGGGCAGATTGCCCCCCAGCAGTGGGAGTTCTACGCCGTGACGGGCACCTTGTTCGTCACGCTCGCGTTTCCGGGCTTCGTCTACCGCTACTTGCTGCGGCACCGCTCCTAGGGGGTCGAGGACCATGAAAGTCCTGGACATCCAATGCGCCAACGCCCACGTCTTCGAGGGCTGGTTTGCCGACGAGGACGCGTTTCAAAGCCAGGTGTCGGCCGGCTTCCTGCAGTGCCCGGTGTGCGGCAGCGCGGCGGTCCACAAGCTGCTGAGCGCCCCGCGCATTCGGCGCAGCACGCCCGCAACGGAAAAAACAGCGCAAGCGCGCCAAGACGCCGCCCCGGCCGCCCAGGTGCAGGCGCAATGGTTGCAGCGCGCCCGCGACATGGTGGCGCAGGCCGAGGACGTGGGTGAGCGCTTCGCCGCCGAAGCGCGCGCCATGCACGAAGGCGAGCAGGAGGGCCGCGCCATCCGCGGTGTCGCCAGTGCCGAAGAGGCGCGCGGCCTGCTGGACGACGGCATCCTGGTGCTGCCGGTGCCGCCGGCCCTCAGCGGCACCCTGCACTAAAAACGCTACCTAAATAATAGCTATAAACCCTTTACCAGCAAGCGCTAAAGGGTATTTTTACTTGTATTTTCAGGCCGTGAACTGCAATGCGGCCAGGCGCGCGTACACCTGGCCGCGCGCCAGCAACTCCAGGTGCGTGCCTTCCTCCACTACACGGCCGTGCTCCAGCACGACGATGCGGTCGGCGTTCTGCACCGTGGCCAGGCGGTGGGCGATGACCAGCGTGGTGCGCTGGCCGGCGTGGTGTTGCAGCGCCGAATCCAGCGCCGCCTGCACCATGCGTTCGCTCTCGGCGTCGAGCGCGCTGGTCGCCTCGTCGAGCAGCAGCAGCGGCGGGTTCTTCAGCATGGCCCGGGCGATGGCGATGCGCTGGCGCTGGCCGCCCGACAGGCGCACGCCGCGCTCACCCAGGAAGGTGTCGTAGCCTTGGGGCAGGGCGCTGAGGAAATCGTGCGCGAAGGCGTCGCGCGCGGCGGCGTGCACTTCGGCTTCGCTTGCGCCGGGCCGGCCGTAGCGGATGTTGTCGAGCGCGCTGGCGGAAAAAATCACCGCGTCCTGCGGCACGGTGCCGATGCGCTGGCGCAGGTCCTCCAGCGCCCAGTCGCGCAGGTCGATGCCGTCCAGCCGGATGCCCGGTCGCCCCGCTTCGGCATCTGCCGTCCGCGGCGCGGGATCGACGTCGTAGAAGCGCTGGAGCAGCTGGAAGACGGTGGTCTTGCCGGCGCCGCTTGCACCCACCAGGGCCACGGTTTCTCCGGGCCGCAAATGCAGGCTGAAATTGGCGAGCGCGGCCTGCGCCGGGCGGGAGGGGTAGTGGAAGTCCACGCGGTCGAACACCACCTCCACCCCGGCTCGGCTGGCCGGCGCCGTGCGCGGCGCAGCCGGCGATGCCACGGGCGACCGGCTGGCCAGCAGTTCCATCAGCCGTTCGGTGGCGCCGGCAGCGCGCAGCACGTCGCCATAGACTTCGCCCAGCACCGCGGCCGCCCCCGCCAGCAGGCCCACGTACAGCACCGTCTCGCCCAGGTGGCCGGCGCTCATGCTGCCGGCCAGCACGGCCTGCGTGCCCCGGTAGAGGCCCCAGAGCAGCAGGGCGGCGTTGGCGATGATGATGAACGCGACCAGCAGCGCGCGGGCGCGCGAGCGCCGCACGGCGGTGGTGAAGGCCGCCTGCGTCGCCTCGGCAAAGCGCGTGGCTTCGCGCTGCTCGGCGGTGAAGCTTTGCACTACCGGAACCGCGTTGAGCACCTCCGCGGCGATGGCGCTGGAGTCGGCCACGCGGTCCTGGCTGGCGCGCGAGAGCCGGCGCACCCGCCGGCCTATCCACATGGCCGGCAGGACCACCAGCACCAGCATCAGCAGCACCACGGCCATGATGCGCGGGTTGGTCCACACCAGCATGGCGACGGCGCCCGTGCCCACCACGGCGTTGCGCAGTCCCATGGAGAGCGAGGAGCCGACCACGGTCTGCACCAGCGTGGTGTCGGTGGTCAGGCGCGAGAGCACCTCGCCGCTCTGCGTGGTTTCAAAGAACTGCGGGCTTTGGCGCAGCACGTGCGCGTAGACGGCGTTGCGCAAGTCGGCGGTGACGCGCTCGCCCAGCCAGCTCACCATGTAAAAGCGCGCCGAGGAAAACAGGCCCAGCATGATGGCCACACCGAACAGCGCCAGAAAATGCCCGCGCAGGGCGAGCGCCGCGGCGCCGCGTTCGCCGGGCGCCAGGCCACCGTCGATCAGCGTGCGCAGCGCCATCGGGAAGGCGAGGGTGGCCGCCGCCGCGAGCAGCAGGAACACGAAGGCAAGGGCGAGTTGCGCCCGGTAGGGGCGCAGAAAAGGCAGCAAGCCTGAGAGCGCGCGGGGCGCGCCGGTCGGGGGCAAACGGTCGCTGGAAGTAGCCATGCCGGCAAGTGTAGGTGGGCCCGGGAAGTAGGCACTTTTACATACGCGTTAGTCCCAGCGCAGCCACAACCGCCGCGCCGTACCATGACTTACGACAAATTTTGCGTGCACGAGCGTGTCTGTGGCACGCCCATCTATCCAGAACATTTCACGCCCGATGAGCGACTTTATTCTTGAGACCAAGGCCTTGACCAAGGAGTTCAAGGGCTTTACCGCCGTGAGCGACGTGACCTTGAACGTCGAGCGCCATTCCATCCATGCGCTGATCGGTCCCAACGGCGCTGGCAAGACCACCTGCTTCAACCTGCTGACGAAATTCCTCGAGCCCACCTCGGGCAGCATCCGCTTCAACGGCCGCGACATCACGCGCGAACAGCCGGCGCAGATCGCGCGGCGCGGCGTGATCCGTTCGTTCCAGATTTCCGCCGTGTTCCCCCACCTCACGCTCATCGAGAACGTGCGCATCGGCCTGCAGCGCAAGCTCGGCACCGAGTTCCATTTCTGGCGCAGCGAGCGCAGCCTGCGCCAGCTCGACGACCGCGCGATGCAGCTGCTCGCCGAAGTGGGCCTGGAAGACCTGGCAGACGAAGTCACGGTGAACCTGCCCTACGGGCGCAAGCGGGCGCTCGAGATCGCCACCACGCTGTCGATGGAGCCCGAGCTGATGCTGCTCGACGAGCCCACCCAGGGCATGGGCCACGAAGACGTCGACCGCGTGACCGACCTCATCCGCAAGGTGTCGGCCGGCCGCACCATCCTCATGGTGGAGCACAACATGAAGGTCGTCTCCACCATTGCCAACCGCATCACCGTGCTGCAACGCGGCGCCGTGCTGGCCGAAGGCCCGTACGAAGAAGTTTCGAACAACCCGCAAGTCATGGAAGCCTACATGGGCACGACCGACGGCCAACTGCAGGGAGCGCACTGACATGGTCAGCAACGCCAGCCAGACGCCCGCCCTGGAAATCAAGCAACTCGAAGCCTGGTACGGCGAATCCCACGTCCTGCACGGCATCGACGTCCTCGTGCAGCCGGGTGAGGTCGTCACGCTGCTCGGCCGCAACGGGGCAGGGCGCACCAGCACGCTGCGCGCCGTCATGGGCCTGACGGGCGCGCGCAAGGGTTCCATCAAGATCAATGGCGTGGAAACCATTGCCATGCCCACGCACCGCATCGCCCACCTGGGCGTGGGCTACTGCCCCGAAGAGCGCGGCATCTTCTCCAGCCTCTCGTGCGAGGAAAACCTGCTGCTGCCGCCCACGCTCAATACAGGCACGCCGGGCATGTCGGTCGAAGAGATCTATGACATGTTCCCCAATCTCGCCGAGCGCAGGAGCAGCCAGGGAACGCGCCTATCCGGCGGTGAGCAGCAGATGCTGGCCGTCGCGCGCATCCTGCGCACCGGCGCCAAGCTGCTCTTGCTCGATGAAATCTCCGAGGGTCTGGCCCCGGTCATCGTCCAGGCGCTGGCGCGCATGATCACCACGCTGCGCGCCAAGGGGTACACGGTCGTCATGGTCGAGCAGAACTTCCGCTTCGCCGCGCCCCTGGCCGACCGCTTCTACGTCATCGAGCACGGCACCGTCGTCCAGCATTTCGAATCGGCCGAGCTCGAAGCGCGCATGCCCGTACTCAACCAGTTGCTGGGGATCTGAACCGCGCCCCGCAGCTTGCCTTGGCAAGCGTTTTTCCCGTTTTTCTGTTTTCCAACCGTCCACAAGGAGACATTCGCATGAAGTGCAAACACACCACCCTGGCCCTGATGCTGGCCGCTGCCGGCCTGGCCATGGGCGCCGCCAACGCGCAGGAGAAGGTCGTCATCGGATACGTCTCCGACCTCTCCAGCCTGTACTCCGACGTGGAAGGCAAGGGCGGCGCCACCGCCATCCAGATGGCCATCGACGACTTCGGCGGCAAGGCCCTGGGCCAGCCCATCGAACTGCTCACCGCCGACCACCAGAACAAGGCCGACATCGCTGCGTCCAAGGCGCGCGAGTGGATTGATACCCAGGGCGCCACCATGATCTTCGGCGGCACCAATTCCGGCACGGCCTTGGCCACCGCCAAGGTCGCGCAAGAGAAGAAGCGTGTGTACTTCAACAACGGTGCGGGCTCATCCGCGCTGACCAACGAGGCCTGCACGCCCTACACCGTGCACTACGCCTACGACACGGTGGCCCTGGCCAAGGGCACGGGCGGCGCGGTGGTCGACACCGGCGGCAAGTCCTGGTTCTTCCTGACGGCCGACTACGCCTTCGGCCATGCGCTGGAAAAAGACACCAGCGCCGTGGTGGAAGCCAAGGGCGGCAAGGTCGTCGGTGCCGTGCGCCACCCGCTCAACGCATCGGACTTCTCGTCCTTCCTGCTCCAGGCGCAAAGCTCCAAGGCGCAGATCCTCGGCCTGGCGAATGCCGGTGGCGACACCATCAACTCCGTCAAGGCGGCCAAGGAATTCGGCATCGACAAGACGATGAAGGTCGCCGGCCTGCTGGTGTTCCTGAGCGACATCCACAGCCTGGGCCTGAAGAACACTGCTGGCCTTCTGCACACCACCAGCTGGTACTGGGACAAGGACGACGAATCGCGCAAGTTCGCCGACAAGTACTTCGCCAAGATGAAGCGCATGCCCACCGACGTGCAGGCCGCCGACTACTCGGCCACCATGACATACCTGAAAGCCGTTGCCGCCGTCAAGAGCACGGACGCCGACAAGGTCATGGAATACATGAAGAAGACGCCCATCAACGACTTCTACGCCAAGAACGGTGTCATTCGTCCCGACGGCCGCATGGTGCACGAGATGTACCTGGTGGAAGCCAAGCAGCCGGCCGACTCCAAGAAGCCCTGGGATTACCTCAAGATCGTGAAGGCAATGCCCGGCGAATCGGTGTTCACCACCAAGGCCGAGAGCAAGTGCGCGCTCTGGAAATAATCCGTTGACCTGAACTCCCACGACCTGTTTCGCCCATGGACTTTCTTGGTCTCTCATTGCCAGGCCTGCTGAGCCAGCTCCTTCTGGGGCTGGTCAACGGCTCGTTCTATGCAATTCTCAGCCTCGGGCTGGCCGTCATCTTCGGCCTGCTCAACGTCATCAACTTTGCGCACGGTGCGCTGTTCATGATGGGGGCCGTGATCACCTGGATGGCCATGAACTACTTCGGCATCAACTACTGGGTGATGCTGATCGTGGCGCCTCTGGTCGTGGGGGCTTTCGGCGTAGTTGTCGAACGCCTGCTCCTGCGCTGGATCTACAAGCTGGACCATCTGTACGGCTTGCTGCTCACACTCGGCCTGACACTGTTGATCGAGGGTATCTTCCGCTCGGTCTACGGCGTCTCGGGCCTGGGCTACGACACGCCCGACCTGCTTTCCGGCGGCACCAACCTGGGCTTCATGTTCCTGCCGAACTACCGCGCCTGGGTCGTGGTGGCTTCGGTCACGGTGTGCCTGGCGACCTGGTTCGTCATTGAAAAGACCAAGCTCGGCGCCTACCTGCGCGCCGGCACCGAAAACCCGCGCCTGGTGGAAGCCTTCGGCGTGAACGTGCCGGTCATGGTCACGCTGACCTACGCCTTCGGCGCCGCGCTGGCGGCATTCGCCGGCGTGTTGTCGGCCCCGGTGTACCAGGTCTCGCCGCTGATGGGGCAGAACCTGATCATCGTGGTGTTCGCCGTGGTGGTGATCGGTGGCATGGGCTCCATCATGGGCTCCATCCTTACCGGCCTGGGCCTGGGCGTCATCGAGGGCCTGACCAAGGTTTTCTATCCCGAGGCATCGTCCACCGTGGTGTTCGTCATCATGGTGATCGTGCTCCTGATTCGCCCCGCCGGCCTGTTCGGCAAAGAAAAGTGACGGGGCACGCAACATGAACCTCAAGAATCTTGCAGTCGTGGGCTACGGCCTGCTGTTCGCGGGCCTGCTGGTGGCGCCGTTCCTGGGCGCCTACCCGGTGTTCGTGATGAAGCTCATGTGCTTCGCGCTGTTCGCCGCGGCCTTCAACCTGCTCCTGGGCTATGTCGGCATGCTCTCCTTCGGCCACGCCGCGTTCCTGGGCGGCGCCGCCTACGTCACCGGCCATGCCATCAAGGTCTGGGGGCTCACGCCCGAAATCGGCCTGCTGCTGGGCACCGCGGGCGGTGCGCTGCTGGGCCTGATCGTCGGGTTCTTCGCCATCCGGCGCACCGGCATCTACTCCACCATGATTACCCTGGCGCTGGCGCAGATGCTGTTCTTCGTTGCGCTGCAAGCCCCCTTCACCGGCGGCGAGGACGGCCTGCAATCGGTGCCGCGCGGCAAGATGTTCGGCGTCATCGACCTGAAGAACGACATGGTGCTGTACTACATCGTGCTGGCCATCGTCGTCGCTGCCTTTCTGCTCATCGTGCGCACCGTGCACTCGCCGTTCGGCCAGGTGCTCAAGGCCATCAAGGAGAACGAGCCCCGCGCCACCTCGCTCGGCTACGACACCAACCGCTTCAAGCTCCTGGCCTTCGTGCTGTCGGCGGCGCTTTCGGGCCTGGCTGGCGCGCTCAAGACTCTGGTTATGGGCTTCGCCACGCTCAGCGACGTGCACTGGACGGCCTCCGGCCATGTGGTGCTGATGACACTGGTCGGCGGCCTGGGCACGCTCTCGGGCCCGCTGGTGGGCTCGGCCGTGGTGGTGCTGCTGGAGAACAAGCTCGGCGAGGTCGGGCATTTCCTGGCCGAGCTCACAAGCATCGAATGGTTCAGCACGCTGGGCGAATCGGTCACCATGGTCACCGGGCTGATATTCGTCATCTGCGTGCTCGCCTTCCGGCGCGGCATCATGGGCGAGACCATCGCCTGGCTGCAGCGCCGGCGCGGCGCGGGCAAGGCCTGAGGGCGCCGCGCCCCTTCACAGCCGCAGCGGCTTCGCGTAGCCCGTCATCTCCAGGTAGCCCCGTCCCACGGGCTGGCCCGTGGCGTCGAGCAGGTCCGACAGGCCTTCCCAGTAGATCGCACCGGTCGAACCGCTGCTGTCGAGCTCCTGGTTGTCGAGCAGCGCGCGCACTTCGAAGGCACCGGCCGGCGTCCGCACCCGCCACTGCACCGGGTAGCGCGCGCCGCTTTGCGGGCTCGCCCACACCCGCCCAGGGGTGAACACCACGGACTCCGGCCCGAACACCTGCACCGCGCCGCCCGCCGCACGCCACGAACCCCCGGCCCACAGCGCCGAACCGTCGGCGCGGCGCAGGCGGAACGCGGTGAGCGCGCCGCCGTCCGCCAGGTTCATGCCGATCCAGTCCCAGCCTACGGCCTCGGGGTGCATCAGCGCCTCGCTCCACTCGTGGTCCAGCCAGGCGCGGCCCGTGCCGGGCGCAATCTGCATGCGCCGCCCCTCCACGGCCAGGCTGCCGCTCACCGCGAGTTGCGGCTGGCTGTAGTAGTAGCTGGCCTGCGTGGCCTCGGGGCCCTTGCGCGACAGGCCCTCCCGGCCTTGCAGTAGCACGGGCTGCGTGGTGTCGAACCGCAGTTCCAGCCCAAAGGCCAAGCCTTCGATCCGTGCGCTGTAGCGGCTGGCGGCGCCGGGCGCGTCGCTGCGCTCCAGCGTCCAGTCGTGCAGGCGGATGCGCGTGTCCCGCTCACTGGCCTGCGCCACGCCAAAGCCCGCGCGTGCGATGCGCTGGTCGTGCAGCAGGCGTCGGCCCTGCACATCCGTGAGCGCCGCGTGTGCAAACAGCAACTGCCTGGCCGCGAAGGCCGATTGCAGGCCTTGCGCAATGTCCACGCGCGAGCGGAAGAACGTCACCTGAAAGCCCCAGGGCCGGCCCTGGGCCTCGGCGTGGCCGGTGATGTACCACCACTCGGTGCGCAGCTCCGGGTGGCTGCCATGGTCGCGCGGAAACTGCAGGCGCCGCGCCGGCAGGCCCGGTGCCAGCGCGGGCCACAGGCCCCACGCGCCCAACCCCAGGGCCAGCGCCCGGCGGCGCAGGCCGGGCGGCGTGGAGGGCAGGGCGGCGGCCATGGCGGGCGCGAGGGGTCAGCTCAGCAGCGCGTCGATCTTCTGCTGCGCCGCCGTGCAGTCGCCACAGCCGGGATCGAAGTACGTGGGCAGGTAGCGCTCGCCCGCATCGCACAGCAGCGAGAGGATGGCGCCTTGCTCGCCCCGCGCGCGCATCTCGTGCGCCAGGGCCAGCATGGCGACGAAGTTGGTGCCCGTGGACGGCCCCACGCGCCGCCCCAGTAACTGCGACAGCGCGCGCATGGCGGCCACCGACTCCACGTCGGGCACCTCCACCATGCGGTCCACCAACGTGCGGATGAAGCTCGGCTCCACGCGCGGGCGGCCAATGCCCTCGATGCGCGAGCCCGGCGCGGTGAGCGTGGCGTCCCCCGTGCGGTGGTAGGCGCTGAACACCGAGCCCGCCGGGTCGGCCACGCACACCTGCGTGGCGTGCCGCTGGTAGCGCACATAGCGGCCAATGGTGGCGCTGGTGCCGCCCGTGCCCGCGCCGACCACGATCCAGCGCGGGACAGGGTGCCGCTCGCGCTGCATCTGCGTGAACATGCTCTCGGCGATGTTGTTGTTGCCGCGCCAGTCGGTGGCGCGCTCGGCGTAGGTGAACTGGTCCATGTAGTGGCCGCCGCTCTCCGCCGCGATGGCACGCGCCGCGTCGTACACGGCGCCCGCGCTGTCCACGAAATGGCAGCGCCCGCCGTGGAATTCGATCTGCGCCACCTTCTCGGGCGAGGTGCTGCGCGGCATCACCGCCACGAAGGGCAGGCCCAGCAGGCGCGCAAAGTAGGCCTCGCTCACCGCCGTGGAGCCGCTCGACGCCTCGACGATGGTGGAGCACTCGCGCACCCAGCCGTTGCACAGCGCGTAGAGGAACAGCGAGCGCGCCAGCCGGTGCTTGAGGCTGCCCGTGGGGTGGGTGGATTCGTCCTTGAGGTACAGATCGATGCCGCTGTGCTCAAAGGCGGGCAGGCGCAGGGGAATCAGGTGGGTGTCGGCGCTGCGCTGGTAATCGGCCTCGATGTGGGCGATGGCTTCGTGGAGCCAAGGGGTGGGGGACGTCATCAGGGGATTGTCGGGCAGAACAGCGCAGCCGTGAGAGGCTGCTGGCGGCCAAAAGCAGCAGGTCAAAAAGTCTTCTTGGTTGACTGCTTGCTAACTTTTTTGACCATTCAGTGTGCATGACCTCCAACCACGGCAACGGCTGCCGTAACCAGCAAAGATCCAGCAAGTAGCCACACCATCTGAACAACCGTTTGGCGCAACCCCATGGGCCTGTTGAGCTGGGGAATCAAATCTGCCAATGCCACATAAGCAAAGCTGCTGGCGGCAAATACCAGGAATAAAGGCAGCCATTCGCTCAACTGGCCCACGATGAGATAGCCAACCAGGCCCCCGACCACGGTCATAGAACCAGCCAAAGATACCTTCAGCACGGCTTTCCTTGGCTGGGTGCTGCCACTGCCCACCACAGCCAAATCGCCCATGTGGTGTGGCACTTCATGCAGCAGCACCGCAAATGTCGCCGCCACGCCCAGCTTCCAGTCAGCCAAGAATGCGGAGGCAATCAGGATGCCGTCTGCAAATGCATGCACGCCATCACCAAAGAGCACGGACCAGCTTCCTGTGGGGCCGTGTGCATGGTAGGCATGCTGATGATCACAGTGGCCACCTGCTTGGTTATGCTCGTGTGCGTGGTGCCAGACCTCGGCTTTGTCCAGCACGATGACAACCAGCAATCCCGCGAAGAAGATCAAGAACAGGGAATGGACGGAGTATTCACTCTCGAAGGCCTCGGGCATCAAATTGACAAACGCTGTGGCCAACAGCGCTCCGGCGGCCAGGCTCAGCATGTGCTGCGGATACCGGGACAGAAAGCTTTTGCTCAGCACCCAGGCGAGCCACACGCTGGCCACACCGGCCAGCAAAGTGCCCGCGATAATTTGAATCATGATTTCACCAACTCCCAAAGACAAAGACCGCGTCCTGCAAGACGCAGAACGCGGCACATGGTTCAGCTATACGGTTTGATTACTGACGCGACAGCTTTTCGTAGTCGCCGGCGACCTTCAGCGTCATCGTCACATCTGCCTGACCACGATTGCGCCAGAACCAGCCATGGTTGCCGGTGAACGCAGCCGTCAGCTCACCAGTCTGCGCAGGAACAGCGCGCCCTTTCTCGTAGCTGATGCTTTTACCCAAAGCATCACCATGCGTGTCGTAATTGACCACACCGCCCTGGGCAGCCCAGGCAAACTGGGCCTTGGCATCGCCTTTCATACGCAGCTTGTACTCAACCCCTTCACCGGGTTTGAGCACGAAGGTGACTTCATCCTTCCATTTCGGTGCCGCGACCTGTGCAGGTGCTGGCGGTGGTGGTGCCGATGCTTCTGCGGATGTGGCGCCAACAAGGCCAGCCACTGCGGTAGTGGCAGCAGCCTTGCCATTCGCCTGCGCAGCACTGGCCGGCGCGGCAGGAGTTGCTGCACGGTCCGCTTCTGCTTCCGCAGCCAACTGGGTCTTGATCTCGCCCATTTCAGTCAGCCCCAGTGCACGGCCAATTCCGGTGAGATCAATCGCATATTCGGAGGGCAGCACTATGGTCACCAGCAGCACGGCCGCTGTGGCAATCGCTGTGAACGTGGATTTGAGCAGTTGTTGGCTGCTGGGCAGCTCTGCGGAAGTGGGGATATGACGTGTATTCATGGCATTCAACTCAGCTGGCGGTGGAGACAAACAGACCTGTCAGTTGCATGCCAAACAGCACAAAACCAGCGGTCATCATGGCGACGTTGGCGGTATAGGCATACCGACCAAAACTGGCACTGCGGCGCCAGTAGCCCATGGCAATCAGAATGGCGCCAAGGGCCAGCAACTGGCCCAGCTCCACCCCAACGTTGAATGCCAACAGGTTGGGCACAAGCCCGTCGCGGCTCATTTCGTATTCCTGGATCTTGGTGGCCAGACCAAAGCCGTGGCACAGGCCAAAGATGAAGGTCGCTGTGCGCGGGTTGGGCTGGAACCCCAGCCAGCGCTCGAAGGCCCCCATGTTGTCGAGTGCCTTGTAGACCACAGACAGGCCAATGATGGCGTCAATCGCGTAGCTGCTGATGCCGATGTCAAAGTACACCCCGATGAGCATCGTGGTGGAGTGCCCGATGGCAAACAGGCTCACATACAGTCCAATGTCCTTGAGGCGATAGAGGTAGAAGATCACCCCGAACAGGAACAAGATGTGGTCATAGCCGGTCACCATGTGCTTGGCACCCAGGTATGTGTAGGGGATCAGGTTGACGCCTGAAATCTCTTGGATATAGCCCTTGTCACCCTCGGTGACAGCATGTGCCAGCACATCCATCGGCATCACGGCCAACACGGCAAGCAGCAGCAAGCAAAGACGCAAGGGCACGCTCAGCCCTCTCGTCTGCAAAAACGAATATTCACGAAGCATGAAAACTCCAAATAGACCTAACCAGCCCGCATGTGCAATGCAGGCTCCCTTTTAGAGGTAGAGGTTGGGCATTGGAGGCCGCTCAAGACGCCGCGGCTCGTGACTGAAGAACCCCTGGGGGGGCATGAGTGCCAGCCGGTGGCGCAAGTGCCCAGAGGGCTTGGCAATCAGTGGAGGAAGTTTGGCCGTCTCGTGGCTGTGGTCCAGCGGGTTGTGTCCATGCTGCCCTTTGTCTGCAGCATGCGAGTGCACCACGCCATCAACCGGCAGTGCCACGACTTCCTCTGGTACGTCCTCATCGTGCTCGTGGTCATGGCTGTGCGAGGCATGGATTTCCCCATGGGGCTCGTGCCCCGCGGCGTTCAGCAACGCGATGCCGTGCGACAAAAACATACCCAAGCTGGACAGCAGCAAGCACGCGGTCATCAAGGACAGCACACACAGATGCAGCAACTTTTGTTTGAACAAGTGCACGGTATTGGCCAAAGCCACGCTGAGGCGGAAAAAGCAGCCTGAAGGCCAGCGTCTATCGCTGGACTGGCGCATAATTTGTGAATTCTAGCATCCCCCCTGGGGGGATAAATCCACAAGGCATTGCATGTCAGAACCCCACATTCACGCCAGCCATCCTGCATTGATCAACCGACTTAAACGTGCCAACGGGCACTTGGCCAGCGTGATCGCCATGCTGGAGGAAGGCCGCTCTTGCGTCGATGTCGCTCAGCAGTTGCAGGCCGTCGAAAAAGCCATCCAGCAGGCCAAGAAAACGCTGATCCAAGATCACATAGACCACTGCTTGGAGCATGTGATGCGTGGAGATCACCAGCACGGACACGGACATGATCTTTCCGAGTTCAAAGAGATCACCAGATACCTTTGACCAGCGCGCCATGCCATCGCGCGCTCTTGACGCAGGCCCCAGACAGCTTGCGCACCTTTTGTTCGGTTCCTCAAACTGCTGAAATATGTCCATCCGCAATGCCGCCCCCGCACTGGCCGCTGCAGCCCTCTTTGGCGCAAGCACTCCCTTTGCCAAACTCTTGGTCGGCAATGTGGGCCCGCTGCTGCTGGCGGGGTTACTGTACCTGGGCAGCGGCGTCGGTTTGAGCCTGCTTCTTGGGCTGCGTCGTATGCGTCCCAGCGCCGCAGATGAACAAGCCCCCCTGCGAATTCCAAAGGCTGAATGGCCATGGCTGCTAGGTGCTGTGGCCTTTGGAGGTGTGCTTGGGCCCGTGTTCTTGCTGCTCGGGCTTACCCAGACCAGCGGTGCTGCGGCTTCCTTGCTCCTGAACGTTGAAGGGGTCTTTACCGCAGTGATCGCGTGGTTTGTCTTCAAGGAGAACGCAGACCGGCAAGTCGTGCTCGGCATGCTCACCATCATGGGTGGCGGTCTGCTGCTGTCCTGGGCACCTGGTGCAGCCAGCTTTTCCATGGGCGCGCTGCTCATCGTTGCGGCCTGCCTATGCTGGGCAATCGACAACAACCTCACACGCAAAGTCTCGACCAACGACGCCATGCTGGTGGCTGCGATCAAAGGGCTGATAGCTGGTATCAGCAATACAGGCTTCGCCTTGATCAGCGGCGACAGCCTTCCAGCAGTGAACACCTTGGCAGCCTGCATGGCAGTAGGTTTCTTGGGCTACGGCCTCAGCCTGACCCTGTTTGTGGTCGCACTGAGAGGGCTGGGCACTGCAAGAACTGGCGCCTACTTCTCGATTGCACCTCTCTTTGGCGTCATCATCTCGTTTGCCATTTGGCCCAGCATGCCTGGGCTGCTCTTCTGGTTGGCCGCATTGCTGATGGGCATCGGTACGTGGCTGCACATTCGTGAGCGCCATGAGCATGTGCACACGCATGAGCCTTTAGTGCACAGCCACCGTCATCGGCATGACGAGCACCATCAACACATCCATGACTTCGCCTGGGATGGTGTCGAGCCCCATGCCCATCAGCATCAGCATGTGGCTATGACCCACAGCCATCCGCATTACCCAGACATTCATCATCGCCACCAGCATCCCAGGCGTCTCGATTGACCATTTAAGCAGTCACAGCAGCTGCCGCCCGCAAAGACTGCTGTAGGTCGATAACTGCACTACGGCCCATTGCTATCAAG
>Ga0066256_1002652_pt1 | contig 19164 bp, 2 predicted proteins | sample ThiBio_1000_biof_FD_87107 | JGI IMG/M metagenome (GOLD analysis project Ga0066256, IMG submission 87107) | Wastewater bioreactor microbial communities from Cape Town, South Africa - Thiocy_expt_1000_biof (version 2) | ecosystem: Engineered > Bioreactor > Thiocyanate-remediating >... | reverse complement strand
CACCTCCTCGTCCTTGCGGTGCACGTACGGGTTGCGGAACGACTCCTTCATGACCGGCGTGCCACGCCCGGGGTCGAGCACCAGGTCTGTCACCACGCCGCGCCGGTAGCCCTCGCGCTCTGCAAAGTCCAGCCTGCGCAGGCGCGCAGGCCCGTGCCGCGCCGTCGTGGCCGTGCGGCCCACCACACCGCCGGGCGCACCGCGGCGCTGGTTGCGGATCACGCGGCCCATGGTACCGGTTGGTCAAGGAACACGCCTGCAGTGTGTGTGTTGGGGGTGGTGGGTGGGTGTGTGGTTGGGTGGGGGCAGCGTTGCTTGGGGAGGAAGTAACAGTATGCAGCCACACCAGCACAACCGCCGCCGCTGCTACTGCTGCTACGGTGCTGCTTCATGGTCAGTGCTTGTCAGCAACAGAGCGACCATGCCAGGTGCAATGCCATTGGCGTTTGCATGCCTGCTAGCCAGCTCCGATCATGGCTGCTTTCTCTGCTCAATGTCTACGCCAGCCCGCACCGCACCGCCGCACCACGAGCCCACCGCAGTGCCAGCTACAACATCCACACGCTGCATTGCTCTATTCACACGTCGCCGTCGCAGCGCGCACAGCATAACACAGTCATCCAGCACGCTCGCCATCCCTCTCCTCTCGCCTCTCCTCTATTATCAACTGCCGCCGCTACTCCAACACACCACGCCACGGCTGCCGCGTTGCTGCACAATCCACAAATGGCCGCACGCAGGAAACAATCACTGCGTACGTTGCCAGCTTATTGGCGGCGCCACCGATGGCGGTAGCATGGTATAAAACCAGCAAGTAGCAAGACGTAAGTGAGAGGAGGAGAGAAGAGGAGCCAGACTTTACACGCCACTTCAAGGTGGCCTCCTCTCTCTCTCCTCCTACTGCCGCACCAACGTCCAACGTTCAGCAACAAGACGAACCAGCGCCAGCCACTCACAAATGCGAAATTGGCGCAACGGCGTGCTACGTACCCCTAAGTGTGTCCTCCACGCCGTGATCTGCGCCGCCGCCCCGCTGCCTGCCGGCAACTTGTAATGAACTGTGTGTGAAGGGGCGCATTAGAGAAGCTGACTTTCTTTCCTTTCTTTTGCGTGAAGAAGAGGTTAAACGCTTTTTTCCAAGAAAACTTGCCGACGATTTTCACGCCTCCTACCAACCATTGCAGCGGGCCATCCTTATGAATGCAACACCAGGTGGAATGGGTCATGTGCGGTGACGCTTGATTAAACCAAAAACGTGATGCCAATAAAATAGGAAAAGCCGGCGGTGCGATTTTTTTCCAAGCGGCCAAGTAGCAAACACTGCAGCTGCGCACGTTGGCCCGCCTGCGTCCCGACGCCCGCAATAATTTGTGCAACCCGCCGCGCACCTGCATGCCCGGTGTGCATTCCATTGTTGTGGCACGTCTTGATTTGCTGCAGATGCGCCGCTGCGCGTTGTGGCTGTCGTAACGTACGCGGCAGTAGGCGTCAAGAGGAGGTGTGGGCCGCCAACGGACAAATCGGCCACCTACTACCTACTTGTTGGTACTTGGCACCAAGTAATCTGGTACTGGCGCTGGAACTGGGGGTGGTATCGGCTGGGTCTGGTACCGACTGGCAGTGGGCAGGCAGCGTGCCCCCTGTTGTTGTTATAACTTTCTGATTGTGATTGCAAGCTTTCAGCAGTAGTGTGTCGGTTGGTAGCCAACAACTGTTAGAGCTACATACTTGCTGCTGCTTGATACTTGATACTACCTGCTACTACCTGCTGCTACTGCTGCTTTATCACTGCCCCTATCGTTGGTACTGCTACTGCTGCTGTCGCTGCTGGTGTCACAGCTGCTGCGGTCATTGTCGTAGCCGCTGTGGCGACATCGCGGCCAGTAATGGCCATGGCGACGTCGCCGATGCTTGCAGCGGCCGCTGCACCGCCAGCAGCCACCGCCGCCATGGCATCATCCGCCTCCGCTACAGCCGCCGCTGCTGCAGCTGCAGCTGCCATGCCCATCCCGGCGGCGCCGCATGAGGCGCTGACGGTGGCGGTGGGCGGCGAGCTGCAGGTGTTCCCTGCCGTGGTGGAGCTGCACGACGTGGCGGCGGGGTGCGCCTACACCGCGTCCGTGGCGATCCAAAACATGGCGTCGCGCAGCCGCCGCATCCGCATCGTGCCGCCGGCGTCCGCGTGCTGGGCGGTGCGGCTGGGGCAGGAGGCGCCGGTGGCGCCCGGCATGGAGGTGCTGGCCACCGTCACATTCACCACGCCGCCTGGCGCGGGGCTGGGCAGTGGCGTGGCGGATGCGCTGCTGATCAAAGCAGACGGTGGTGCGGCACTGCGCATCCCCGTGCGCGCCTTCCCGCCGCTGCCTGCCCTCCTGGCGATGCCGCCGGTGCTGGACATTGGGCACGTGGTGGTGGGTACCGCTGGCGTGGGTACCTTCACACTCACCAATACCAGCTTGACGACCGACGCCGCCGTCACCATTCGGCCCGGCCGCGCCGACATGCCCAACCTGCACATTCACCCGTCGTCATTCACGCTGGCGCCGGCGGCGCCCGGCGCGTCCGCCAGTTCAAGCGGTGGTGACGCGGGGTACAGCCGCACGGTGACTGTGACGCTGGACAGCAAGGGCATGGATGAGGGTGCGGTGGCGGTGGACCTGGTGGTGGAGGCGCCGCTGCACCCGCCGCTGCGCCTGCCGTTCCGGGCGCGCGTGACGGAGCACATCATGACGCTGCGCGACGCGCGCGATGACGACATTGTGCTGTCGCGGCCGGTGGAGGTGGGCACCATCTTTTACGGCCAGTCTGCCGTCACCACCGTCACGCTGCTGAATGACGGCCCCGCGCCCGTCACTTTCAACCTGGCGGCGCATGACGGCTTGCCGGAGGTGGGCGCCACCGGCGGCAGCGACGACGCGCTGTCGCTGTCCACCAGCGGCAGCATTGTGACAGCACATGGCGCCATCGCCGCCAAGCGCGACGCCACCGCACTTGCCATCGCGTCCGTCAACGCCGCGCTGTCGCGCATCACGTCGCTGAAAAACCCGCCGCTGGCGGCACCCGCGCTTGCGGCAGGCCGCCGGCCTGGCTCCGCCGGCGCCACCTCCACCCGCGCCGGCACGGCAGCCAGCACGGGCGGCGGCGCCGGCGGCGGCAGCAGTGTGGGTGGCAGCGGCACGGCGCGGCTGGGAACCGCCACTCTGGGGGGCGACAGCAGCCGGGCGGGAGGGGGGAGCGGTAGCAGCAGCAGCGGCACGGCGCCGCGTGCAGCACCGCCGGTACCCGTCGCCAGCCCACACTTCCGGGTGTCACCGCGTGAGGGCACGCTGCCACCTTTTTCCCGCGTCACGCTCACCGTCACCTTCGCGCCGCACGACGCAGTAAACGCGCCTGCTTTTCGCGCGCAGGCTGCCGCCGCGCTGGCTGACGCACACGAGCGGTCAACGGCGCGGCGCGGCGTGCACCCCGGCGGTATCATTGGTGGTCTGCCCGCTGCCGACCCCACCCTCTCCCGCCTGCTGGGTGCCTCGTTGGACCTGTCGCAGCCCATGGCAGGTACAGTGGGCGGCGCGCCTGGCCCGCTGCACATCCCCATCCCCTCTGCCACCACGCGCGCACACGGCGGCTACTACCAGGTGGCGCACGACATGTCGTTGGCAGACATTGAGGGCGGCGTGCGGTCCGTACTGGCGGTGACGATGGGTGACGGCGGCGGCTCCTCCGCCTCTGTGTCGGGCGCCTCGTCGCGTGGCGGCGGCGGCGGCGGCGGTGGCTTCGGCGGCTTGCCCTCGCCTGGCCGCGGCGCACTGACCCCTACCGCCACCGGTGCACCACCGGCAGTCACCTCCCCTGGTCGCGCCCGTGCTCTGTCAGGCGGCGGTGGGGTTGGGGCTGCCGGCGTTGCGGCGACGCTGCCGGCGGCGGGGAGTGGAGCTGGCAGCAGCGGGCCGTCAAGCGGTAGCCCCAGTCGCGGGCCATCAGCACCGCGCACGCGGCCGCTGCTGCGCACCGACATCAAGCCGGCACTAATGGCGACGCATGCCGACGCCGTGAACCGCGCCGGCGTCATGCGGCAGCTGTCGGCGTACCAGATTGCGACAGAGACGTCGGCGCCGGCGCTGCCGGCAGAAACGGTGGTGGCCACCATCCGCCTGCGCGTCAATGAGCTGGACCTGGACATGCCGTTCATTGTGTATGGCGTGGCAGAGCGGCCGCTTGTGCACGTGTCAGTGCCTGGCGTTGACTTTGGAGCAGTGGGGCTGGGCGATCGCCGCGACACCGTCGTCACAATTGCCTCTTGCACCCGCTCGTTGCCGCTCATGGTGGAGGCGGGCAAGGTGGCGTCCGTGTTTGTGGAACCGCATGCCGTCGTCCTGCCCGCTGGTGGCACCGCCAACCTTCTCGTTTCCGTGCTGCCCACGCGCCGCGGCGCCATCGCTGACGTGCTGCCGCTGCTGGTCATCCCTGGCAACACGCCGCCCGGCGACAGCCCCGCGTTACGCGCCGGCGCCACGGGGACCACCGCCGCCTCCGCGGGCGTGGCACTGGAGTCCGACGGCTGGGACGCGCCGCGTGTGCCGCTGGCAGCGCGCATGCACGACACCATGTCCGCGCTGGAGGTGTTCCGGCAGGCGCGCGCCGGTGCGCTGGTCGCCTTGCCACTGCGCATAACCGCCACCGTGCGCGAACCGCCGCGCGGCAACCAGGGCGGCAGCGCCAGTGGCAGCGACGTGGAGGGGTCACCGGCACTCACCGCCACCGCTACTGCCACTGTACCCCCCAGCCTACCAATGGCGGGCGGCGATGGGGGCCATGGGGGGGGCGGGGGCGGGGGGGGGGGGGGTGGCGCGCCAAGTCCGCCGGGCCGGGTGTACCGGGCGGGGCGGGCGGAAACCGCCCCCAGGGCTGCCCTGGAGTCATCCATGGCGGAGGCGACGCGCGCGCTGGCAACCGAGTCGGCGCGCCTGCGTGCGCGCAGCGCGCATAGCGCCAGCAGTCGCCTGCGTGTCCGCAGTGCAAACGCGCCCGCCTCCGAGTTTGCTGCCACGCTGCACCTGGTGCCAGCAGACGGCACAACCGCCGGCCCCGGTGCGTTCAGTGCGGGTTCAAGGACGGCGCCCGCGACGCCGGGCGGGGCAAGTGCGGCGTCATCAGCGACTGCCCGACCGCCGGCGTGGGCCATGGTGGCGGCGGCACGCGGCCTGTCGGCGGACGACGTGACAACCGCGGAGCGGTACACGTACACCATCGGCGACCTGCGCGCCAAGGAGGCGCACAAGGCGCTGTACGTTGACGCCATGCGGTCGCCGGCGCGGCGCAGTGGGGCGGCGGCAGGGTCAGCGGCGGCGGCGGTGGCGGCGCTGGCAGCGGAGGGCGGCGGCGGCGAGGAGGAGTTGGGTATGGGTGGCGGGCGGCGGGTGTTGGCACCGCCGGTGCTGACGGCGCCGTCGCTGGCGACATCGTTGGCGGAGGCGTTATGGCTGGCGCGGCCGGTAGGGTTTGACGGCAAGCCGCTGCCACGCACCGGCGGGAACGGGTACACCTTCCACCCGGACCGGCCCATTAAGGTGAAGTTCAAGCCCGCACCCACGACGCCGGCGGAGGTGCTGGACTGCACCACGCGGTTGTCCGATGAAGCGCTGCCGCGCATCACGGTGGGGCCCTCCACCCTCGACTTTGGGTCGTTTAATGTCCGCACCGCCGTCTCCCGCAACCTCACCGTCATCAACGACCTGCCCGCCACCGTGCTCGTGGCGCTTACACTCAATGCCGCCACCACGCCGTCGCTCATGCGCACGTCGCCCGTGTCGCAGGTGGTGCCGTCCGGCGGCATCGCCGGCTTTGACGTCACCTACTACACCGACGCCGACCTGTCAGAGTACGCGCGCGCGGGCGGCGGCGGCGGTTTCCTGTTTGCCGCGCCACTGGAGTACGTCATTAACGGTGCGCACCGCGCCACCGTGGCGCTGGCGGCGCGCGTGTTCCCCATCGAGCTGGAGCTGTCCAAGCGCGAGGTGTTCTTGCGCTTCTCCGACACGTCGCTGGAGCCCGACGTGGCAGAGTCGGTGACGCTGGTAAACACTGGCACGTCAGACGCCGCCTTCCACTTTGCGCCTTACGTCACCGCCACCGTCGCACTGCGCTCCTCCACCGCCGCCGCGGGCCTGATGGCGCGCATGACGGCGCGGCGCAGTGCGGGCACCGCGCCACCGACGCCGACCGGGAAGCCCACCATGGCGTCTGTGATGGCGGCGCCGCCCGCACCCGCGCCCGCGCCACCGCCGCCTTCCTCTGGCCTGCCGATGGTGAGCGCGTTCACCATCAGCCCCACCTCTGGCGTGGTGAAGGCGGGCGGCAGCATGACCGTGACGGTGCGGTACACCCCAGTGCTGGGCTGCCGCACCACGGAGCCGTTCTCGCTGCTGGTGGAGGGCGGCCCCAGCGGCGACCATGCGCCGCTGCTGACGCTGCTGGGCGAGCCGCAAGACGCGGCGCTGACGACGGCGGAGAAGCTGCCAGTGGACTTTGGGAAGCTGGGTGTGGGCCTGACGCGCGACATCACGGTGGCCGTACGCAACACGGGCACGACGCCCGCCGTGTACGCGGTGGACGCCGCGGCGCTGCCGCCGGGCATTACCGTGGAACCGCCGGCGGGGCGGCTGGACCCCGGCGAGTCTGCCGACGTGACGGTGCGCCTGTGCTCGCCGCGCAAGGCGCTGGTGCTGGACCCCGGCACGCACCGCGTTGTGCTGAAGTGCCGCGGTGGCGCGCCGCTGGTGCTGCCGGTGGTGGGTACCGTCATCATGCCGGACGTGGTGGTGCTGGAGCCCGCCATTGAGTTTGGCGGCGTTACGATTGGCAGCTTTGCGCGCCGGCGGCTCACCATTGTGAACCGCTCCCCAATGTTCTGCGAGGTGTCCATCGACCTGACCGCGTACCCGCAGTTCTACGTTGCGCCACCGTCCCTCTTTTCCGGTGCCGACCGCGACGACGTGTCGCTGGGTGACGAGTCCATGTTTCAGGCCGACTCGGTGGCATCGCCGCGCTCCGGCATATCGCCGCCACGCGGTGCCACCGCCGCCACTGGCGCCGGTGCCGGCGCCGCCCCGCCTGCCTCACCCCGCACGCGTGGCGCGTCGTCGGTGGGCGGCCGCAGCAGCACGCGGCTTGGACGGAGCGGGCGTGGCGCCGCTGCCGCCGCCGCTGCCGCAGCAGCAGCAGCGGCTGCGGCGGAGGAGGATGAGGAGGAGGCGGCAGAGGACGACAAGCCGGACGACGCGGAGGACCCGCGGTTTGCCAACCTGCCGCGGAAGATGCGCGTGCGCGTGAATCCGGACGGCAGCCTGCCATTTGACTTTGTGTTCCGGCCGGTTGACACCACCGCCTTCACCTTTGACCTGCCGCTCATGGTGGTGGGGCTGGGGTCGCTGCCGGCGCTGGCGCGCACCGTGACGGGCACCGGCCTCGTGCCGCGGCTGAAGCTGGAGCCCAGCAGCGTGGTGGACTTTGAGTACCGCGTGGTGGCAGCCGACGCCGCCAGGCGCCTGCCCTACACCGCCCTCCTGCGCCTGCGCAACCTGGTGGCGGATGCCGACCTGACGTGGCGCGCCGACGTCTCGAATCTGGCGCCGGCGTGGGGCAGCGCGAAGCAGGTGTTCTCGCTGGACACCACCGGCGGCGTCATCCCCGCTGGCGGCGTGGCCACCGTCAAGGTGCGGTTTAACCCCGACGCCGCGCCGCGCGACTTCGTCAACACTGTGCCCATCTACCTGGTGGAGACGCCCGAGGACGCCGCCGCGATAGAAGCCCTGTGCTCCCCGCGCGCCGCCGCCGCTGCCGCCGCGCCGCCCGCCCCGCCGCCGTCCACGCGCGGCAGCACTGCCGGCAGCTCCCGTTTTGCGTTTACGGGGTTGGGCATCGACGGGCCCGCCATCACGCCGTACCTGGAGGTGGAGCTGCGTGGCTCCTCCATCGTGCCGCAGCTCAGCTTTGACCTGCGTGAGGTGGTGCTGCCGCCCGTGCCGCTGGGCGTGGAGTCGCGCGCCACCTTCTATATTATCTCCAACGGGTTTGACCACCTGGAGCTGCGCCACTCGCTGGTGGCGCAGCCGCCGCCACCGCCCTCCGCAGCTGCGGCGCGCGGCGGCAGCGGCGGCCCTCCGGCGGCACCCGCGTCCGCTGCGGAGCCCGCTGCCATACCCGTGCCGCTCACCGTCACCTTCCCGCAGGGCAACGTGCTCAGTCTGAGCCGGCCGCGCCTGCCCGTGGTGCTGACGTTCAAGTCCGCCGCGCCGCTTGCGGTCACCACCTTCCTGCAGTTTGTGGACCTGGCTGGCGTCGGCTACGCCATCCCTGTGTCCGCCGTCGCAGACGCCTCCATCCTCACCGTGTACCCCTACGTGGAGTCGTTTGCAGAGGACCTGCGGTACGAGCTGACCAATGGCGACCTGGCGGGCGTGCCGCGCATTGCCAGCCGGCGGCCACCTGTTGCGCCATCGGCGGCGGCGGGTGCGGCGGCGGGGGGGGCGGGGGGCTCGAGAGGGGCAGGGCGGGCGGCAGCAGAAAGGGCGGCGGCGGGAGGCGCCCCCGCTCCCCGCCCCCGGTCGGCAGTGGCACCGCTTGGCATTGGCGGCCGCAGCCGGTCAATTGCTGGCGGCTCCGGCGCGGGTACCGGCGCGCTGGCTCCCGCGCCGCTGCCGACTTTTGTGGCGGTGCCGCCCGCCGCTGCCGTGGCAGCCATGGGCGTGTCATCAGGTGGCAGCGGCGGCGGCGGTGGTGGCGGTGGCATGGCTGCCTATTTGGCGCCGCCGCCCGTGTTCCCCATTGTGCCGCCCATTGCGCCTGTGCTGGCGCCCGCTGCCACCTCCGTCCTGCTGCGGTGGCTGAACACCATGGTGTTCCGGTCGCCCCTGGTGGCGTTCCCGGAGGACATTGTGGCGGCGCACGGCCGCCCCATGCTGGATGCCATTGAGGGCCTGGCGGGGACGCCCATCCCGGGCCGCCACAAGGGCCGCGTGCCGCCGGGGCGCAAGGAGCGCGCCATCCTGCTGTACGCGCAGGCGCGCGACGTGCTGTCGTACCTGCGGTCGCAGGGCGCGCTGCTGCCGCAAGTGCGCCCCGAGGCGCTGCTGAACAAGGACGACTACGTGCGCGTGCGCAAGTACGCGGCGAAGGGCCAGTTTGGCCCGCCGTGGGGCGCCAACGTGCTGCACTACCTGTCGCCCGCCGCGCGCAAGGCGCGCAGCCGCCTCCTGTCTGCCACCTACCCCGTTGTGTCCGCTGACGCCTGGACGGCGGTGGCACTGCAGATGGTGCGCGTGTTCATCATGCCGCGCGTCACGCTGCGCGCGCTGGCGACACTGCCCGGCATGGTCATGCCAGGCGACGCGGAGGACTACATTCGCTACCTGTCGCTGCGTGACGCGGCGCTGGCGGCCGCCATTGGCGTGGCGGACGACAAGCGCGTGACGAGCGTGGAGGAGGCGGCCGCCGCCAAGAAGCCGTCTGCGAGCGCCAGCATGGCGGCGGCGGCGGAGGCGGTGCTGGGCACCGCAGTGAACCAGGATGGTGTGGCTGGCACGCTGGCACCCCGCGTGCTTGGTGCCACCACGCCGCGCAGCCATGCCAGCGGCGCGGCAGGCGGTGACGGGTCGGCGACTACGACTGCATTTGGTTTCCCGTCATCTGGCGCGTCGTCGCCGGCACGCTCTACCGGCAGCCGTGGCGGCGGTGGCGGTGGCGGCGGCGGCGGCGGCAGTGGGAGCGGCGCTGCCAGTGACAGCGAGGGTGGCGGCGTGCTGCCAGTGACAGCGGCGGCGGCGGCGGCGGCGCTGGCAGCCACCTCGGTGCCCACGCTGCCGCGTGAGGACAGCAAGACGGTGGCGGCATTGCGTGCCACCGTGCTAGCCAGTGCCACGAGCACGGGGCGCGCGGTGGCGGCGGCGGCGGTGGCGGAGCTGGCGGCACTGAAGCGCGACGCCTCCGACTACCAGGCGGACGTGTACGACGCCGTCGCGCGCGCCGCGGGCGCTAACCTGCCCACCGACCTGAATGAGATGCTGGCAGAGCGCACCCGCGTGCAGCGCGCACTGGCGGCGGTGTTGAACCCCGACGCGCGGCTGGCGGGCAGTAACGTGTACAGCGTGGCGGAGGCGGTGCTGCTGCGGTGGCTGTCGTACCACCGCAACCGTGGCGCGGCGCACGTCGCACTGACGCTGTCGCCGCCGTCAGCGACGCCGACGCCGACGCCGAAGCCGCCGGCAGGCAGCGGTGGCGGGCCGCCCGAGTGGGTGTATGCGCCCACCGCCGTCACGTCGTTGGACAGCTCGCTGGTGGATGGCACGCTGCTCATCTTCCTCCTCCTGTCGCACGCGCCCGAGTTTGCTGGCGCCGGCCGCTGCCTGGATGTGCGTGCCGCGCGGTGGCACCTGACGCCGCGCACCTTCCGCGAGCGGCGCGACAACGCGCTGGCGGCAATAGCGGCGCTGAAGGAGTTGCAGCTGGAGCCGCCATTCACCGCTGACGACCTGTGCCCCCTTGCTGCCGCTGACCCGCTGCCTGCCGGCGCGGGCGCCAGTGCGGGTGCACCTGAGGTGGTGACGCCATCAACGCCAGCGCCACCACCAGCGCCTGGTGGCAAGCCGCCGCCGGGTGGCAGCGCCCGCCCGTCTTCCGCCGCCGCTGCCGCTGCGCGGCCACCCACCAGCGGCATTCGCACGGGGTCAGCGGCGGGGTCAGCCGCCGCAGGGCCAGCGAGTGGCGGCAATGCGCGGCGCGGGTCGGACGGCAGCACCATGGAGGCGTTGGGTCTGCTGGCGGCGGCGGACATGATGGCGCGCGCGTCGGCGGAGCACGCGCAGGTGTACGCGCCGCCCACCGGCGCCCTGCCACCGCTGTTTGCGCCCCGCCTGCTGCCTGGCGCCCGTGTTGCCAGTGCGGCGGCGCCGGTGGCGGCGGCTACCAGCCTGGCGCACGCATGTGCTGGCGCGCCGCCGCCCCGCGCGCCAGCGCTGCTCACCACCCTGCACCCCGCGCGGCACGGCCTGCTGTGGATGCTGTGGGCGTACCACAACCTGCCGCAGCTGGTGTCCAAGACGGTGATTGACTTTGAGGGCGCGGCAGGGTCGCGCATCACGCGCGCCATCACGCTGCACAACCCGTCGCCCGACCACCCGCTCATCTACAACGTGGCGGTGGAGGGCGACGCCGCGTTTGCGGGCGCCGCGCCCACCGTGCGCGTGGAGCCGGGCGCCATGGTGCAGTTCACGGTGTCGTGCACGCCGCGGTTTGCGCGGCCGGCGCAGGGGAAGGTGTCGTTCCGCACGCGCCGCGAGGGCTGCGTGCCCGTCCAGTCGCTCGTGTTTGCGCTGCGCAGCGTGGTGACGGCGCGCCCGCCCGCCGCCAACCGTGAGGTGACGGCGCGGTGCTACCAGAGCCACTCCTTTGACGTGGAGGTCCGCAACCCGTTCGGCCGCGACGCCACCTTTGCGCTGGCGGTGGTGCCCATGACGCCTGACGCGTCGCCGGGCGACAACGTGCCGGCATGGTACCGCGCCGCCTTGGCTGCCGCCACGCCCTCGCCTTTCGTTGTCCCCGCTGCCGCCGCCGTGGCGGCGCTGCAGGAGCCCATCAGCCTGAACTCGCTGCCCATGGTGGCGGCACCGCCGCCGCCCGCGTCCACGCCCGTGCGCTTGAACGCGGCGGGCGGCGCATCGCCGCGCTCCGCTGTGGACGGCGGCGCCGCCTCCCCGCGCGACGGCGGTGGCAGCGTGGCAGGCAGTGTGGGCGGCAGCAGCACTGGCGGCGGCAGCAGTGGCGGCGGTGGCGGTGCTGGTGGTGGGCTCTCACCCGACATGGCTGCAGGCGCGCTGGCGGCGGGTACAGACCTGTCGATGCAGCCGTTCTGGTGCCGGTATGCGCGCGTGGTGCTGCGGGCGGGCCAGATGAAGCGCATCCCGGTGCAGTTTGCGCCGCTGGTGGTGGGCACGCACCGTGCCGCACTCGTGGTGACGGACGTGGCGGGCGTGGCGGGCGAGCTGGTGATAGAGCTGACCGGCCGCGCCACGCCGCCGCTGCCGCTGGCCAAGCTGACGGCGCGCATGCCCATGCCCATGCCCAGCGCGGCGGCAGTGGTGGCAGCCGCAGCCACCGCCGCCGCCACCGCCGCTGGTAAGGCGGAGCCGCCGGTGCGGCCGATGGTGGAGGTGACGCGGCTGCTGCGCGTGCCGTCGTTGAACGCGGCGCAGGAGAGCGCGGAGGATGCAATGCTGGACCGCTGCGAGCGCGCGGTGCGTGCCACGCTGTCGCGTCGCCGCGACGCGGCACGGATCGACGACGTGAAGGCGCGGCCAGCCGCGCTGCCCGGGCGGGGCGTGCGGGGGGGGGGGGGGGCGGGGGGGGGCCGCAAAGGGGGCGGCGGGCGGGGGGGCATTCCCGGGGGGGGTGCCGCGCCCCCGGCCGTGCGGCGGCGTGCCCCCGCCACGGGGAAGCCCGCCGGTGTGACGGCGTCAGCCGTCCCCACCCTGGTGTCCACCGTCGGCCAATTTTTCACCGTCGCCGTCGACTCGCCACACTTCACCGCGCCGCGCGCTGTGTTTGTGCCTGGTGCACTGTTCCCCCTCACCGCTAGCCAGGCGTCGTCTGCCGTGTCGGCGGGCGGCCTGCTCATGGAGGCGGTTGCCGCGGGCGGTGCTGGAGGTGGCGGTGGCGGTGGCGGCGCGGCGGGCAGCAGCGCCAGTGGCAGCATGGGCGGTTTGCGGCTTGACCTCAACGCACCGGGCGCATCGCCTGGCGCGCCGCCTGCACCCGGCGGGTTGGACGCCATTTCCGCGGTGATGTCCAGCCTGTCGCAGTTCATGGACAGCGAGAAGCTGATTGACATGGCGCGCCGGCACCTGCCGCCGGAGGTGCTGGCGTCTGTGGTGGAGCCGGCGCTGCTTCCGCTTTCAGCCGTGGCGACGCCGCGCACATTCCAGGCCATCGCCGCCGCCATTGCCGCCAACATGCTGGGTGAGCGCACGTCGCGTGCCAGCGCCGCCATGGCCGCCACGCTAGCCACCGCGCTGCCGGACCTGGACACGCCTGCTGCAGTGGCGGCGGCGGTGGCGACCGCTGAGCCCGCCGCCATGGGCATGCTGTCCAAGCTGCCGCTCACGCTGCACGCCACCGCGCCGGGCGTGTACGCCACGCGCGTTACGCTGACGGCGGGCAGCGACGGGCGGGTGTACGACGTGGGGATGGCGGGGGGGGGGAGCGGGATTGCGCCGTCACCGCTGTTTGCCACCACCGCCATGGTGCCCGTGCGCCAGCTGCTGCCGGTGGAGAACTCCACGGACGCCGACTGGGTGCTGACGTCACGCATCGTGGTGCCAGACGGCCCGCCGCGCACTCGCCCGTCCGGCTCCCACGACCGGTACGGCGTGGGGTCAGCCGCTGCCGGCGATAGCGTCGTGTCTGCCACTGGGTGGAAGAACACCGGTACGGGAGGTGGCGGTGGAAGTGGGGGTGGCGGTGGGAGCGGTGGTGGTGGCAGCGCACATCACTTCAGCTGCCCGCCCACCCTGCGCGTGCCGCCGTTTAGCACCGCATACCTGGCGATCAGCTTTGTGCCGACGGCGGAGGCGGACGAGGTAGCGGTGCTGACGCTGGAGCACGACGCCGCGGAGGAGGGCCGTGCTGCGGCGCGGCGCGGCGCGTCATGGAGCACGTCGGGCGACTTTGACGGCCGCGGCACCACGCGTGGCGGCCGCAGCATGGGTGGCGGGGGGAGCAGCCTGGCGGGTGACGGCGTGGAGGGCGGGGAGGAGGGCATGGTGCTGTCTGTGCCGCCGCTGGCGTTTGACCTGCAGGGCGTGGCGGGGCCGGCGGTGGCGGGCGGTGTGGTGAATGTGGAGACGGTGGTGGGCGGGCGCGTGCGGCGCAGCGTGACCGTGTCCAACTGCGACACGCGCGGGTCCATTACCCTGGCAGCCACGTGCGACCTGCCGGGTTGGTCCGGTCCGCCATCCATCACGGTGCCGCCCGCGACCTGGGTGCCAGACACGTCACCGGCAGCGGCGGTGGTGATGTCCACCCGCCCTACCACGGGCAGCATGCCACCCAGCAGTATCGACGGCTCCCCGCCGCCCAGCGCGCCTGCCAGCGGCGCGCCGTCACCGATGGGCTCCCGGCGGTCCAGCCTCGGGGGTGGCGCAGGTGGTGCTGGCGGTGCGCTGGTGCTGGTGCCTGGCGCGGCGACGTACGAGTTTGAGGTGGCGGGCGTGACGGCGGGGACGGCGGCGGCCAGTCTGGCGTTCAGTGGGCCAGAGGGGCGGCAGTACCAGTGGTACGAGGTGGACGCAACGGTGGACGTGCCGCCGCCGGTGGGCATTGTGCCACTGACGGCGGTGGCACGCAGCGCGGTGTGCGCGGCGCTCGAAATTGCCAACCCCACCTCCGCACCTGTCGTGTTTGACGTGGAGCTGGTGGGTGAGGGTCTGGTGGGTGAGCCGTCCCTCACCGTGCCGCCACGCGCCACCGCGTCGTACGACCTGCTGTATGCACCCCTGCTGCCCACCGCGGGCGCGATGGCGGGGGCAGAGGGGTCGGCGCAGGGGCTGGTGCGGTTTGTGGGCCGCGACGGCGGCGGCGAGGTGGCGTACGACCTGGTGCTCACCGCCCTGCCACCGCCGCCCATTGTCCTGCCGCGGCTGTCGGCGGGCCTGGGCGACGTGGCGCGCGCCGCCGTACCCATCTGCAACCCCACGCCGGCACCCGCCACCGTGTCGTACCGGTCGTCTGACACGAGCCGGTTCTGGGTGGAGTGGCCGACGCCCGGCGCCACCACCGTGGTGCCGCCGTTTGGCGAGCTGGACGCGACGGTGTGCTACGCGCCCGCGGCGGTGGGTGAGGTGGAGGAGGGTGAGGTGGCGGTGAGCGGCGCGGCGCTGGGCACGGTGCGCGTGCTGGTGTCCGGCGTTGGCAGCCAGCCGATGGCCGCGCCGCCGCTTACCGTGTGCTGCGTCGTGGGTGCCACCGTGTCGTCGTCCGTCACCGTGCGCAACGCGCTTGCGGTGCCGGTGGCGCTGTCTACGGAGCTGGTGCTGGCGGCACCGTCGGGAGGTGGCGACGCGCCCGACGGCATCGCCGACGATACCGCCGACGAGCCCGGTGCACGTGATGGCGTGTCACCGACCACCGCGCTGGCAAACGTCTTAACCGCCGCGCTGGCGGGCCGGGCGACGCACGCACCGCCGCCGCCCGCGCTCTCCCTGCTGGCGCTCCCGTCGTCCGTGGTGCCCGCGGGCGGCGCGTTACAGATCCCGTTTGCGTTTGCGCCGCATGCCATCGCGCAGGCGGCCGCAGAGGTGGTGGTGGAAGGGCGGGCGGTGGGCGTCGATGGCGCCGTGTTGGACGCCCGCGGGCCGCCGCTTGCCACCTGGCGCTTCCCGCTGGCGTGTGTGGGCGAGGCGCCGCTGGCTGCCACCACCATCGCGCTGACGTGCCCGGTGGGCGAGCGCCGCGTGCTGCCGCTGTCGCTGCCGCTGGCGGCGGTGGACCTGCCCGCGACGCCGGGCAGCCGCGTAGCCGTGTTCAGCGTGCGGGTGGAGGCGGAGGACAGCGCGGTGCAGCCACACGCGGCGGGTGCGGTGGAGGGCGCCATTGTGGTAGCGGCGCGGCGCGTGGCGCTGTCAAGCGCCAGCGAGACGGTGGACGTGGACCTCATTGCCAAGCCGGCGCGCATGGTGACGGGCGGCCGCGCGCAGGTAGTGGTGGCAGGCGGTGAGGCGGGCGGGCAGTGGCGTTTCCCCATGATTATTAACTTCACGGCGCCCGCGCCCGCCACCACACTGACGCTGGAGGCGGAGCTGGGCGCCGCGGTGGAGTTCCCGGTGCCCATGCTGGAGCTGCTCGCGACACCCACACCCTTCACTGCGCGCCTCTCGGTAGACACGCCCACCGAGTTCCGCCTGCGTCCGGCGCGCGGCACGCTGGAGCCCGACACCATGGTGTCTCCGGTTGTCCTCCTGTTCACGCCGCGCGAGTACGGCAAGCTGTGCACCGGCCGCCTCATCCTGGAGGCGCCCGACTTTGAGTGGCACTACGCCCTGCGTGGCCGCCTGCCGGCTTACGCCCCGCCGCCGCCGCTCCCCGCAGGCCCAGTTGGGCGTGGCGGCGGCGGTGGCGGCGGCGGCGGCGCCGCTGGTGGCGGTACGTTGCCGGCGCTGTCGGGGCGGACTGGTGGCGGCGGCGGCAGGCGGTGAGCGTGCGTCAGTCTCTATTTGTACGTTTGATGGAGCGCGGTCTTTATTTGTCGGTGTGTGTTTGACTGTGACACCCCACGCTGTTGTGGCGGTGGGCTGGCCCGTTGCTGTTGCAGCTCGTTGTTGTTGATGATGGTGGTGACGACGATGATGTCATTTTTTGTTCGGTCATTTAATATTAAGTTATTCATTACATTGGTATACAGGCCGCCGCGTTGGCGTGCCCTACGTGTCAATACTACTCGGTGACTCATCAGCTTTTGATGCACCGCGAGTGTCGGCAGTAGCACTTGGGGCGGCGGCAGCCGCTCGGAATCTACTTCGAATGAGACCAGTTCCGCCGCATTCCTTGCACTTCCTACGCTGGCGGCCATGCTCACAAATGCCCGCCCCGCCGCACTCCTTGCAATACCTGCGTGCACGGCCATGTTCGCAGATGCCGGCCCCGCCACACTCCTTGCAATACTTGCGTGCACGGCCATGCTCGCAGAAGGCGCCGCCGCCACCTTCCTTGCAGTAGTAGCGCTGGCGGTCGTGCTCGCATATGCCAGCCCCGCCGCACTCCTTGCAGCGGCTGCGCACGCGGTCATGCTCACAGATGCCAGTCCCACCGCACTCCTTGCAACGGCTACGCTGGCGGCCATGCTCGCAAAGGCCGGCCCCGCCGCACACTTTGCAGCTGTAGCGCTCGCCGCCATGCTCGCAGATGCCACCTCCGCCGCACTCTTTGCAGCGGTTGCGCTGGCGGCCATGCTCGCAGATGCAAGCCCCGTCGCACTCCTTGCAGTAGTTGCGGCGGCGGCCGTGCCCGCAGATGCCGGCCCCACCGCACTCCTTGCAGGTGTACCGGGCGCGGCCATGCTCACAGATGCCTGCACCGCCGCACTCCTTGCAACGATGCCTCACGCGGCCGTGCTCACAGATGCTACCCCCGCCCCCGCATTCCTTACAGACGCTGCGCTTGCGGCCATGAACACATATGCCGCCCCCGCCGCACTCCTTGCAGGTGTACCGGGTGCGGCCATGCTCGCAGAAGGCCCCCCCGCCGCAGTCCTTGCAGCTGTAGCGGATGAGGCCATGTTCGCAGATGCTGCCACCGCTGCACTCCTTGCAGTACTGTCGCTGGCGCCTGTGCTCACAAATGCCACTCCCACCGCAGTCCTTGCACTTGTGGCGATCACGGCGATGCTCGCAGATGCTACCTCCGCCACAATCCTTGCAGCAATGCCGCCGGCGGCCATGCTCACACATGCCGGCTCCGCCGCAGTCATTGCAGTAGCGCCGTTGGCGGCGATGCTCGCAAATGCCACTCCCACCGCAGTCCTTGCAGTAGCGCCGTTTGCGGCTATGCTCGCAAATGCCACTCCCACCGCAATCTTTGCAGTAATAGCGCATGCGGCCGTGCTCACACTGGCCCGCAGTCGCCACGACTGCCTCCCCTGAAGCCAGCCTCTGCGCCGCCGTTGTCGACCTCCGCCGCTTGGCCCCGGCAATCGGTGTGGTACCGGTACCAGCTGTAGCTACAACAGCAGCTCCGGTGCCACTTGCGGCTGCTTCATCCTGCGCAGTCGTAGTAGGCGCGGCGCTTGCAGCAGGCGGCTTCCGTACCACGCGCCGGTGCACGGAAGGCGGCGGCGGTGGCGGCGGCGGCGGAATTGGCGGCGGCGGCGACGCCTCTTCATCGCCGTCACCCACCACCGCAAGCTGCGCCGCCAGTGCGACTGGCTGCGGCACTTGCGCGGTCCCCAGCGCTGCCCACCGTTGCAGCATGCCTGCCGCTGCGGCGGCTGCGCCTGCCCACGCTGGCGCCTTCCACACGGCGGTGCCGGTAGGCGCGGGGGGGGGGGCCGCCACCGCCCTTTCGCACACAATTCACGGGGGGCCACAGACTCGTATACTGCTATGAGGCGTGTACAGCGTGACGGTGTGGCGCAATTGCGCGTGGTGCGCGAGGGCGCAGTGGTGGCTGTGGCGCGTCCGTTACCCGACACCCACCGACTCGGACGGTACTACCCTACAACAACAAACGATGAATTTGTTGGCACCGCAAGCGCCGCAGCCCTCACGACAACGATAGTGCCCCCACTGTTCACAGGTGCGCTTAAATAGCGCTCACCCACCGCTGGCGCCGCCGCCTGGCTCGACAAGTGCGTCAACTGCACTTGGCGCCATGATGACTTGACACCACTTTTCCGTGCCCGCGCATCTCCGCGTCCGCGATGTCGCGGCGCTGCACATCGCCGTTTTTCCGCCTTCAGGCGCACCGTTTCCGCGACGCGCCCCACGCGTGCGGCGCCTGCGCGCGACGCCACGACGGCCGCAACGCAGTTATTGAGGTGCGTGGGTGCGAGGTGGGGGTGTGCCACATCCGCGCGCCGCGTGGTGCGGCGGTGCCGCGGTTGGATACACCACGCGTACAGTCGGACCACCACGGTCACGTCCGTTGGGGGCGCCGGAAGAGGCGCGCGCCGGGTGGGTGATCGGGGGGTGGCAGTGGGTGGATGGGCCCGGCGTAGTGACACAGTAGAAGGCGTGAGTGATTGAGTGGTACCTAGGCAGTCGATGCAGGCGGTGTGTGTGTGGGTGACGGCGGGGAGCGAGGGGGAGATCCAGATGGAGGAGGGTGTGGGTGTTGGTTGGATCGTACTGGGTATCCATCATCACAATGTGCGCCACCGCGCGCGCTGTGGCAGTGTGGCGGTGGCTGCCAAACTACCAACTAGCGGTACCTACACGGTGCTGCTTGTTTATCCCCTTGCCGACCTCGTAGCACGCCGCCACCCGCACCTCATCCCCACCCACCCCCCCCCCCCCCCCCCCCCCCCCCCCCCCCCCCCCCCCCCCCCCCCCCCCCCCCCCCCCCCCCCCCCCCCCCCCCCCCCCCCCCCCCCCGCCGCAGCCGCGCCGCCCCCGGCCGGCCGGC
>Ga0066256_1000845_pt3 | contig 19165 bp, 16 predicted proteins | sample ThiBio_1000_biof_FD_87107 | JGI IMG/M metagenome (GOLD analysis project Ga0066256, IMG submission 87107) | Wastewater bioreactor microbial communities from Cape Town, South Africa - Thiocy_expt_1000_biof (version 2) | ecosystem: Engineered > Bioreactor > Thiocyanate-remediating >... | reverse complement strand
TGCCGGCACCCTACAACACCATGTACGCGCCGCCGCAGGACGATGCCTTCGTCCGCCATGCCGACCGGGAAAGCGAAAAAGCACAGCACCCCTATCTCGCCTACGATCTCGACCGCCAGCCGAAGGGTGCCTTCGTCTTCGACGCCGAGGGTGGGGTGGGCGACTGGAGCGCACAGGAATTCGCGACGCTGCGCGCGGTCTATTACGGCATGATTTCGGAGGTGGATGCACAGCTCGGCCGCCTCTGGCAGGCGTTGCGGGACGGGCATGCGTGGGACAACACCATCATCGTCTTCACCTCGGATCATGCCGAGATGGCGGGCGATCACTGGTCCTTCGGCAAGAGCGGTTTCTTCGATGGCTCCTATCATATCCCGCTGGTGATCCGCGATCCCGCCTCGAAGGCATGCGGCGGGCAGGTGGAGCAGTTCACCTCCGCCACCGATATTTTCCCGACGCTGTGCGAACGGCTGGGCGAAAGCCCCGAAGGGCACTTCGACGGCGCATCCCTGTCCGGTTTCCTCGCCGGTGAAGCGCCGGCCGTCTGGCGCGACGGTGCGTTCTGGGAGTTCGATTTCCGCGATATCGCCCGCGGGCGGCAGGAAGCGCATTTCGGCCTGCCGTCGAATGCCTGCAACCTTTCGGTCTATCGCGATGCGGCGTTCAAATACGTGCATTTTGCCGGCATGCGGCCGCTGCTCTTCGATCTCGGCAAGGATCCGGGTGAATTGCGAAATGTCGCCGACGATCCGGCCTATCTCGGCACGCGGCTCGCTTATGCCGAAAAGCTCTTGTCCTTGCGGGCACGGCACCTCGACCAGACGCTGGCCTATACGGAACTGACGGAAAACGGACCGGTGCGCGGGCGCCGCTAGGCGTTTGGAGTACGGAAAAAGGGGAAGACCGCATGACAGGCATCGATATTGCCGAATTGACCGTGAGCGCGGCGCAGCAGGCATTTGCACGCGGCGAGTTGACTGCGGAAAGCCTTGCCCGGGCCTGCCTCGACCGGATCGCCGAATTCAATCCGTACTACAACGCCATCATCTTCCTCAATGAAAAGGCGCTGGACGAGGCGCGCGATATCGATCGCCGCCGCGCGGCCGGCGAGGTGCTCGGGCCGCTTGCCGGCATTCCCATCGTCGTCAAGGATACGATGGATATGGTCGGTTTCCCGACCACCGGCGGATGGTCGCTGCTGTCCAGCCGCACCGGCGGCATCGACCTCCTTCCGGCGCGAGACAGCGATGTCGTGGCACGCATGCGCGCTGCCGGCTGCGTCGTTCTCGGCAAGACCAACGTTCCGGTGCTGAGTGCCACCGGCACGCATGCCGACGACAGCTGGGCCGGCCCGACGCTGAATGCCGTCGATGCGACGCTCGTCCCGGGCGGCAGCAGCGCCGGAACGGCCACAGCTGTCGCCGCCGGCTTCGCCATCATCGGCCTTGCCGAAGAAACGGGCGGCTCGATCCAGAACCCGGCCTCGGCGCAAGCGCTGGTGGGCATCAAGCCGACCTTCGGGCTGATCTCCAACACCGGCATCATGCCGCTCGGCGGCAGCACGCTGGACGTGGCCGGCCCGATTGCCCGAACCGTGACGGATGCCGCCCTGGCGCTGGATGTCATGGCCGGTTTTTCGCCGAACGATCCGAAGACCGTCGCCGGTCTCGGCAGCCGCCCGGCGGGCGGTTATGCTGCCGGTCTCGATGCGCAATCCCTGCAGGGCAAAAGGCTCGGCCTGTTCGGCCCCGGCTGGCGCCGTCCCGGCGACAGTTTTCGCCGGCGGCCGCTGCATCCGGAGATCGATGCGGCCTATCGCCGTGCGCAGGACGAATTGCGCGGGCGGGGAGCGACGCTTGTCGAAGATCCGTTCGCGGCAAGCGGTTTTGCCGATCTGATGAACACCTCCGCCGGCGCCGAAGATTTCGACATCCGCGGCATGGAAGGCCTTCCCTACGATCTGCAGCAATATCTGCGCAATCTCGGCCCCGATGCCGCCCTGCAAAGCTTCGCTGCCTTTGCCGAAGCGACCAAGGCCGAAGACCCGTTCGCACCCGGCGGCGTGCTTGCCTATATGCACGACCTGCCGGAATTCGTTGCCATCCTTGCCGATCCGCTGTCACGACCGACGCTCGAAACATTCTTCCTGTTGCGCGACGCCTATTTGCGGATCTTCAACACGGTGATGCAAGACAAGGCGCTCGATGCTCTCGTTTTCCCGCAGATGATGGATCCGGCGCCGAAACGCGGCGCGGATATCTCCATCCGCGAGACGACGGTGGCCGAAATCAATATTGCCGGCCTGCCGGGTGTCACCGTCCCCGCCGGTTATCTGGAGGGGGGCGAACCCTTCAACCTGATCTTCGTCGGCCGCGCCTGCAGCGAGGCCGGACTGTTGTCCCTGGCGTATGACTACGAGCAGGCGACCCGCCACCGCCGTTCCGCCGTGCTACGCCAGGCATGATCTTTAAACCCCCTTCATGCTGTGATCGTGGACAGCAAGGCACGATGATGGTGAAGATGGAAGCGCCGTTTCATGGACAATGACGACGCCGCCGGCGATACGGCAGAGCAGACCGGGGACCGCCGGACAGGGCGCCATCTTTCGCAGATCCTCGAGGCGATCGCGGCGGATGAAAGCCGCCTGCGCGTCTCTGTCGGCGATCTGTTTGAGGCGCTGGGTGACCGCGCCTTCGGCGCCCTGATGCTGATCTTCGCCCTGCCGAACGTCGTGCCGACGCCGCCCGGGACCTCGGCCTTGCTGGGCACGCCGCTGGTGTTCCTGGCGGCGCAGCTGATGCTCGGCTATTCGCCGTGGCTGCCGCAATTCATCGCGAAACGATCGATGACACGCACGGATTTTGCCGCGATCGTGCGGCGTATCGCGCCCTGGCTGGCGAGGGCCGAACGCATGCTGAGACCGCGGCTGACGGTGCTGGTCTATCCGCCGGCGGAATATCTGGTGGGCTTCGCCTGTTTCTGCCTTGCGGTCATCCTGGCTTTGCCCATCCCGCTCGGAAACATCTTGCCCGCACTGGCCATCTGTCTGTTTTCCTTCGGCATCCTGGAGCGGGACGGGCTCTGCACCATCATCGGCTGGCTGCTGTCCATCGTCTCCGTCATCGTTGTCGCCGGTGTTCTCTACGCCCTGTTCAAGGTGCTCGTCCTGCTGGTCTCGACGGCTTTTTCATGACCCTCGGTGCGGTGATTTCGCACCTGCTCATTTGACAGACCGGCATGAAGATGGCAGCAAACGGCAAGAGGACAATCTCGGACCGGGGTCATGGCAAAACGATCGGATAGTGGCGGACGGCTTGACGAGGCGGCGCGGGCCGGCTGGCTGTATTACGTCGCCGGCCGGACCCAGGACGAGATCGCCACGACCATGGGGATTTCGCGCCAGTCGGCGCAACGCCTGGTGTCGCTTGCCGTCGCCGAGCGGCTGATCAAGGTCAGGCTCGACCATCCGATCGCCGCCTGCCTGGAGCTTGCCCGCGATCTCTCCGAAAAATTCGACCTGAAATATGTCGACATCGTTCCCAGCGATCCTGCCTCGACCTCGACCACGGTCGGCATTGCCGAAGCGGGTGCAGCGGAAATCGAACGCTGGCTGAAGAAGCCGGAGCCGATCGTCATGGCTGTCGGTACCGGCCGGACGCTGAAGGCCGCCGTCGACCAGCTGCCGGTCATCGACTGTCCGCAGCACCGCGTCGTCTCGCTGACCGGCAATATCGGGCCGGACGGCGCGGCCGCCTATTACAACGTCGTCTTCAGCATGGCCGATGCCATCAAGGCGCGGCATTTCCCGATGCCGCTGCCGGTGCTTGTCTCGTCCGCCGCCGAGCGGGAGCTGTTGCACGAGCAGGCGCTGGTGCGCTCGACGCTGGCGCTGGGCGCGCAGGCAAACGTGACCTTCGTCGGTGTCGGCGAAATGGGCCAGGAGGCGCCGCTCTGCGTCGATGGTTTCCTGGCGAAGGATGAAATGGCAAGCCTCGTTTCAGCCGGTGCTATCGGAGAAATCTGCGGCTGGATCTTCGACCGCAACGGCCGGTTGCTCGACAACCCTGTCAACGAGCGGGTGGCAAGCGTTCCCGTGCCCTCGCGGGAGACATCGGTGGTCATCGGCATCGCCAAGGGCAAGCGCAAGTTCCAGGCCATCTGTGCCGCCCTGAAAGGGCGCATGCTCAATGGAATCATCACCGACGAGATGACGGCTGAGTATTTGCTCAAATCGTGAGCATAAATTATTTCATTTAAAATCATACACTTACCACGATTTTGCGGCGGTGCAGCAACGAATCCGCATTGACTTTTTTCGCGCGTCGATGAGTAATTGCCCATGAGCAAAGCGAATGCTCACTCTTTTTCTTCTGGGAGGAAGACATGACATTGAAGACTATTCTGCTCGGCGCCTGCTCGGCGCTGGCATTCGCCGGCCTGGCTTCCGCTGAAACGCTGACCATCGCCACCGTGAACAACGGCGACATGATCCGCATGCAGAAGCTGACGGACGATTTCACCACCAAGAACCCCGGCATCGAGCTGGAATGGGTGACGCTGGAAGAAAACGTCCTGCGCCAGAAGGTAACGACCGACATCGCCACCAAGGGCGGTCAGTTCGACATCATGACCATCGGCACCTACGAAGTTCCGATCTGGGCCAAGCAGGGCTGGCTGCTGCCGCTCGACAATCTCGGCGCCGACTACGACGTCGACGACCTTTTGCCGGCCATCCGCTCGGGTCTGACCGGCGAGGACGGCAAGCTGTATGCCGCGCCGTTCTACGGCGAAAGCTCGATGGTCATGTACCGCAAGGACCTCATGGAAAAGGCCGGGCTGACCATGCCCGACGCGCCCACCTGGGAGTTCATTGCCGATGCGGCGCGCAAGATGACCGACAAGAGCAACGAGGTCTACGGCATCTGCCTGCGCGGCAAGGCCGGCTGGGGCGAAAACATGGCCTTCCTGACGGCCACCGCGAACGCCTTCGGCGCCCGCTGGTTCGACGAGAAGTGGACGCCGCAGTTCGATCAGCCGGAATGGAAGAACGCGCTTGAATTCTACGTCAAGCTTTTGAACGAAGCCGGCCCTCCGGGTGCCTCCTCGAACGGTTTCAACGAAAACCTCGCTCTGTTCCAGACCGGCAAGTGCGGCATGTGGATCGATGCGACGGTGGCCGCTTCCTTCGTGACCAACCCGAAGGAATCCAAGGTTGCCGACAAGGTGGGCTTCGCGCTCGCTCCGGATACCGGCCTCGGCAAGCGCGGCAACTGGCTCTGGGCTTGGAACCTCGCCATCCCCGCCGGCACGCAGAAGCAGGAAGCGGCCGAAAAGTTCGTCTCATGGGCAACCAGCAAGGCTTACCTCGACCTCGTGGCTTCCAAGGAAGGCTGGGCCAACGTTCCTCCGGGCACGCGCACCTCGCTCTACGAAAACCCGGAATACCAGAAGGCGGCGCCTTTCGCGAAGATGACGCTCGACTCCATCAACGCGGCTGACCCGAAAAACCCGGCCGTCAAGCCGGTGCCTTATGTCGGCGTGCAGTTCGTCGCCATTCCCGAATTCCAGGGTCTCGGCACGGCCGTCGGCCAGCAGTTCTCGGCAGCCCTCGCAGGCCAGGTCACGGTCGACCAGGCGCTGCAGAGCGCCCAGCAGCTGACCACCCGCGAAATGACCAAGGCCGGCTACATCAAGTAATGGCTCCCAAGGACTGGAACGGGGCGTCCTTCACGCGCACCGTTCCAGAATGGGCCGCCGAGCGCCTGAGTGGCTTCGGCGGCCTTTTTTCACGCGCGAGCGCGCGTTGCCCTCCAAGAATTTCAGATCGGGACTAGCCATGGCGACGTTACACACCCGTTCAGCCGCGCGCCTGATGATGGCGCCTTCCGTGCTGCTTCTGCTGGCCTGGATGATCATTCCGCTGGCGATGACGATTTATTTCTCCTTCCTGCGCTACAACCTGTTGATGCCGGGCATGGAGGAATATGCCGGTTTTTCCAACTACAGCTATTTCCTCACCGATCCGGCCTTCTTCACGGCAATCGCCAATACGCTGCTGATCGTCGTCGGCGTGCTGTTGATCACCGTCGTCGGCGGCATCCTGTTTGCGCTTCTGCTCGACCAGCCGATGTTCGGCCAGGGGATCGTGCGCATCCTCGTCATCGCGCCGTTCTTCGTCATGCCGACGGTCTCGGCGCTGGTGTGGAAGAACATGTTCATGAACCCGGTCAACGGCTTGTTCGCCTGGATCGCCAAGTCCTTCGGTTTCCAGCCGATCGACTGGTTTGCCTCCGTGCCGCTGTTCTCGATCATCATCATCGTCGCCTGGCAGTGGCTGCCCTTCGCGACACTGATCATGCTGACGGCGCTGCAATCGCTCGACGAGGAGCAGAAGGAAGCCGCCGAAATGGACGGCGCCGGCGCCTTCTCGAAATTCTTCTACATCATCCTGCCGCACATGGCCCGCGCCATCACCGTGGTCGTCCTGATCCAGACGATCTTCCTGCTTTCGGTCTTCGCCGAAATCCTCGTCACCACCAATGGCGGTCCCGGCATCCAGAGCACGAACCTCACCTATCTGGTCTATGCGCAGGCGCTGCTGCAGTTCGATATCGGCGGGGCATCGGCGGGCGGCATCGCCGCGGTCACCCTGGCCAACATCGCCGCCTTCTTCCTCGTCCGCCTCATCGGCAAGAATCTGGAGGCCTGAGCCATGGCACGCAAGGTTACCACACGCCGCAAACTGGTCATGACCGCCATCGCCTGGGTGCTCGGCCTCATGATCTTCTTCCCGATCCTCTGGACCTTCCTGACCAGTTTCAAGACGGAAGCCGATGCCATCGCATCGCCGCCGCAGTTCCTGTTCTTCCACTGGACTCTGGAAAACTATCATGAGGTGCAGTCGCGCTCGGATTACTTCAAGCACTTCTCCAACTCGGTGATCATCTCCTTCGGTTCGACGCTGATCGGCCTGATCATCGCCATCCCGTCTGCTTGGGCGATGGCGTTCGCGCCGACGAAGAAGACCAAGGACGTGCTGATGTGGATGCTCTCCACCAAGATGATGCCGCCGGTCGGCGCATTGATCCCGATCTACCTGCTGTTCCAGAGCTTCGGCCTGCTCGACAGCCGAATCGGCCTCGTCATGGTGCTCACCCTCATCAACCTGCCGATCATCGTCTGGATGCTCTACACCTACTTCAAGGAAATCCCCGGCGAGATTCTTGAGGCGGCACGCATGGACGGGGCGTCGCTGATGAAGGAAATCGCCTATGTGCTGACGCCGATGGCGGTGCCGGGCATTGCCTCGACGCTGCTGCTCAACATCATCCTGGCATGGAACGAGGCTTTCTGGACGCTCAACCTGACGGCCTCGAAGGCGGCGCCGCTCACTACCTTCATCGCCTCCTACTCCAGCCCCGAAGGTCTGTTCTACGCCAAGCTTTCGGCGGCATCGACCATGGCGATCGCGCCGATCCTCATCCTCGGCTGGTTCAGCCAGAAGCAACTCGTTCGCGGCCTTACCTTTGGCGCGGTTAAATAAGGACGACAGACATGGGCAGCATTTCCCTTCAAAAAGTCTCCAAGGTCTTCGGCGAGGCCAAGGTCATCCCGTCGATCGACCTCGATATCAACAACGGCGAGTTCGTCGTCTTCGTCGGACCTTCCGGCTGCGGCAAGTCGACGCTTCTGAGGCTGATCGCCGGCCTTGAGGACGTCTCGGGCGGCAAGGTCGTCATCGACGGCAAGGATGCGACGGACGCCGCACCCTCCGAGCGCGGCCTGGCGATGGTGTTCCAGTCCTATGCGCTCTACCCGCATATGAGCGTGCGCAACAACATCGCCTTCCCGCTGAAGATGGCCGGCATGCCCAAGGAGGAAATCGACAAGAAGGTCAGCGATGCGGCCCGTGTCCTGAACCTCACCGATTACCTCGAACGCAATCCGCGGCAGCTCTCCGGCGGCCAGCGCCAGCGCGTCGCCATCGGCCGGGCGATCGTCCGCCAGCCCTCCGCCTTCCTGTTCGACGAGCCGCTGTCGAACCTCGATGCGGCGCTGCGCGTCAACATGCGCCTCGAAATCAGCGAGTTGCACCAGCAGCTGAAGACGACGATGATCTACGTCACCCACGACCAGGTGGAGGCCATGACCATGGCCGACAAGATCGTCGTGCTCAACCGCGGCAATATCGAGCAGGTCGGCTCGCCGCTGGAGCTTTACCGCAGCCCGCGCAACCTCTTCGTCGCCGGCTTCATCGGCTCGCCGAAGATGAACCTGATTTCCGGCGACTACGCAAAATCGCTCAATGCCGCCACCGTCGGCATCCGTCCGGAACATGTAAGCCTCTCGACCGAAAGCGGCGACTGGCGCGGCACGGTAACGGTCGCCGAACATCTGGGTTCGGATACTTTCCTGCACGTCAATGTCGACGGCGTCGGGCCGGTGACGGTACGGGCCGGCGGCGAGTTCGGCGTGAAGCACGGCGACACGGTGTTCATCACCCCGGACAAGAGCCGCATGCACCGCTTCGACGACAAGGGCCTGGCGATCCCGGCTGCTGCCTGAGGTTGCTCTTGCATACATGAGGGAGGCGGCTTCGTCGCCTCCCTCCTGACCGCTGACAACCCGGTTGCGGCGGGCAGAGCCCTCTCATCCGGCCCTTTGGGCCACCTTCTCCCCGAGGAGAGAAGGTGCCGGCAGGCGGATGAGGGGTGATACGACTGAAGGCAGCGTCTCGCCGCCTTCTTTACCTTACGACCAGACGACTCCTGATGAGGACCGTGACATGACCTGCAAACTTTCGCTCGCAACGCTCGAAGACGCTTCCGCCCCCGCCGCCGTGCCGGCTTATGGCCGGGCCTCGCTCTCCGCCGGCATCGTGCATTTCGGCATCGGCAACTTCCACCGCGCGCATCAGGCCGTGTATCTCGATGATCTCTTCAATGCTGGAGATGATCACGACTGGGCGATCGTCGGCGCGGGCGTGCTGCCCTCCGACGCGGTGATGCGCGACAAGCTCGCGGCGCAGGATTTTCTGACGACCGTCGTCGAACAGGACAACAACAAGACGGCAGCGCGCATCACCAGCCCCATGGTCGACATCCTGCCGACGGGCGATGCCAGGGCGATCATCGCCAGGCTTGCCGATCCGCAGATCCGCATCGTCTCGATGACCATCACCGAGGGCGGCTACTTCATCGATGCGTCCGGCAAGTTCAACCCGGGCCATCCGTTCATCGTTTCCGACGGCAACAACCCGTCGGCGCCGAAAACCGTGTTCGGTCTCGTCGTCGCCGGTCTCAAGGCGCGCCGGGCGGCCGGGATTGCGCCGTTCACCGTCATGTCCTGTGACAACATCCCGCACAACGGCAAGGTCACCGCGGCGGCGGTGATCGGCACCGCCCGGCTTTCCGATCCCGCCTTTGCCGACTGGATCGCCGAAAACGTCGCCTTCCCGAACGGCATGGTCGACCGCATCACGCCGGCGACGGGCCAGCGCGAGATCGACTTCCTGCAGAACGAGTTCGGCATCGAGGACAACTGGCCGGTCTTCTGCGAAGAGTTCAAGCAATGGGTGCTGGAGGACAATTTCCCGACCGGCCGGCCGCGGCTGGAAAAGGTCGGCGTGCAGTTCGTGCCGGACGTGACGCCCTACGAACACATGAAGATCCGCATCCTCAACGGCGGCCATGCGGCGATCGCCTATCCGGCGGCGCTGATGGACATCCACTTCGTCCACGAGGCGATGGAAGAACCGCTGATCCGCGCCTTCCTCGCCAAGCTGGAGCGCGACGAAATCATCCCCGTCATCCCGCCGGTGCCGGACACCGATCTCGACGCTTATTTCCAGCTGATCGAGCGCCGTTTCCTCAATCCGAAGATCGGCGACACCATTCCGCGCCTGGCGCAGGACGGCTCCAACCGCCAGCCGAAATTCGTCCTGCCGTCGACCGCCGACCGCCTGGCGCGGGGCGAGGACATCGTCGGCCTGTCGCTGGTTTCGGCGCTCTGGTGCCGTTATTTCGAAGGCACGTCCGACAGCGGCAAAGAAATCGTCTTCAACGATGCCAGCGCCGAGCGGCTGCATGCCGCAGCCGTCAAGGCGAAGGATAATCCGGACGAATTCCTGGCGCTGGGAGACATCTTCGGCGCCGTCGCCAAATCGGATCTTTTCCGCAAACGGTTTGCCCACGCGCTGAAAACGCTGTGGCAGCAAGGCACGCGCAAGACGCTTCAGCTTTACCTCGACGGACAACTGGCTTCATGAGCGGGAGGTTCGATCGGCGCCATGGCGGCATCAGGCAAAAAACTGGTCATCTTCGATTGCGACGGCGTGCTCGTCGATAGCGAGCCCGTCTCCATCAGCGTGCTGGTCGAAGCCATGCGCGAGATCGGCGCCGACATCGACGAGGCCGGCGCCTATGACCGGTTCCTCGGCCGCAGCCTTGCGGCGGTGACCGATTATCTCAAGGACGAGTGCGGGCTGGCCGTCGGCCAGGCGTTTCTCGACCGGATCCGCCACAATCTCCACGACCGTTTCCGGCACGAGTTGAAGCCGATCCCGGGTATCGCCGAGACCCTGGATGCCTTGCCGCTCCGGCGCTGCGTCGCCTCTTCCAGCCAGATGGAGCGCATCCGCCTGTCGCTCACCGTCACCGGCCTGATCGACCGGCTCGACCCCGACATCTTTTCGGCGCAGATGGTGGCGCGCGGCAAGCCGGCGCCCGATCTTTTCCTGCATGCCGCCCGGCACATGGAGACGGCGCCGGAAGACTGCATCGTCATCGAGGACAGTCCCGCCGGCGTGGAAGCGGCGCGGGCGGCGGGCATGACCGTTTTTGTCTTCGCCGGCGGCACGCATGCATCGCAACTTTCCTACCGCAACCGGATCGAGGCGCTGCAGCCGGAGATCGTGTTTGACGCGATGCCGGATTTGTTACACCTTGTTCAAAAATACCAGATGTAGGGACGGGAATTCATCCTGATGCGTGATCACGTGGTTGCGGTGGACGTCGGCACCGGCAGTGCGCGGGCCGGTGTTTTCGATGCCAGGGGCACGCTGCTTGCCAAGGCCGAACATCCGATCCTGATGAACAGGCCGCAGGAAAACCATGCCGAACACGCATCCGACGACATCTGGTCTGCCGTTTGCACGGCGGTTCGCGCCGCCATGCAGGCCGCGGGCATGGTCGCGGAGCGCATCGCCGCGATGGGTTTCGATGCCACCTGCTCGCTGGTGGTGCGCGATCGCGACGGGCATCCGGTCACCGTTTCCACCGGCGGCGAGAGCCGATTCGACACCATCGTCTGGCTCGATCACCGGGCCGTGAAGGAGGCGGATTATTGCACCGCGACGGCGCACCGGGTGATGGAATATTCCGGCCAGTTCATGTCGCCGGAAATGCAGATGCCGAAGCTGATGTGGCTGAAGGCCAACCTGCCGGCAAGCTGGGAAGCGGCCCGCTATATCTTCGACCTTGCCGATTTCCTCGTCTGGAAGTCGACCGGCAGCCTGCTGCGGTCGCGCTGCACGCTGGCATCCAAGTGGAACTACCTGGCGCATGAGGCTTCCGGCTGGCAGGAGGATTTCCTCGGGCTGATCGGTCTCGAAGATCTTTGCGAGCGCGGCAGCCTGCTGCGGGAAACATTGCCGGTAGGCCAAAGCGCCGGCCATCTGACGACCGAGGCGGCAGACGCATTGGGGCTGGACACGGATTGCCGCGTCTCCGCCGGCATGGTGGATGCTTATGCCGGCGCTCTTGGTGTGCTCGGCGCTTTCGCGGGCGACCCCGACGTGCTGGATCGCCAGCTCGGGTTGATCGCCGGCACGTCGAGCTGCCTCGTCAGCCTGTCGGCGACGCGCAGGCCGACCCGCGGCCTCTGGGGACCGTATTTCGAGGCGGTGCTGCCGGAGCGATGGCTTGTCGAAGGCGGTCAATCGGCGGCGGGCGCCCTGCTCGATCACATCGTCCGCATGCATGCCGCTGGCGGTGAACCGACCACGGCCGTGCATCAGCGCATCATCGCCCGCGTGCAGGAGCTGCGGCAGGTCGAGGGTGCGGAGTTTGGCGGGCGTATCCACATCCTGCCGGATTTCCACGGCAACCGTTCGCCATCCGCCGATCCGCATGCCGTTGGTGTCATCAGCGGCGTGACGCTCGATGCCTCCTTCGACGGGCTTTGCCGCCTGTACTGGCGTGCCTGTGTTTCGATCGCGCTCGGCATCCGCCACATCCTCGAGACGATGAAGGATTACGGATACGAGCCCGAAACGCTGCATGTGACCGGCGGGCAGGCGAGAAACCCGTTGATGACCGAGCTTTATCCCGATGTCACAGGCTGCCGTGTCGTCATCCCCGAGATGAACGAGGCGGTGCTGCTCGGCACCGCCATGGGAGCCGCCGCCGCCAGCGGCCTGCATGCCGATCTCGTTGTCGCGGGGCAGGGCATGAAGCCTGCCGGCACCGAACGCCTGCCGGATCCGGCGCGGCAGGCGTTTTATGACCGCGATTATCGCCGCTTCCTCGCCATGCTGCGGCACCGCGCCGAGCTGGAGGCGATGGAGTAGCGCCGCCCTCAGGGCTTGATGTACCAGCCCCAGGGTTCTTCGCTGTTGAAACGGGTGATCTGCTTGGTTTCCAGATAGTTCGACAGGCCCCAATGGCCGAGCTCGCGGCCGATGCCCGACTGCTTGTAGCCGCCCCAGGGCGCTTCGACGAAGGTCGGTTGCGAGCAGTTGATCCAGACGATGCCGGCCCGGAAGGCGCGGGCGACGCGTTCGCAGCGCGCCTCGTCCTTTGATATCACGGCGGCGGCAAGACCGAAGCGGCTGTCATTGGCGAGCCGGATGGCCTCCGCCTCGTCGCCGAAAGGCTTGACGCAGACGACCGGGCCGAAAATCTCCTCCTTCCAGACGAAGCTGTCTTCCGCCATGTCGGTCAGCACCGTCGGCTCCAGGTAATAGCCGGTGTTGAGATCGGCCGGCCGTGCACCGCCCGTGGCGACTTTGGCACCTTCGGCCTTGCCCCTCCCGATGGCGGCGAGGATCTTTTCGTACTGGCCTTTCGAAACGATCGGTCCGAGCAGCGTGCCGTCGTCCAGGCCGTTGCCGATCCTGATCCTTTTCGCTTCTTCCACCAGCCGTGCCAGCACCGCATCGTAGATCGGCGCTTCGATCAGCACCCGCGAGGTGGCAGAGCAGACCTGGCCCTGGTTCCAGAAAATGCCGAACATGATCCATTCAACGGCTTTTTCGATGTCGCTGTCGGCAAAGACGACGAAGGGCGATTTGCCGCCGAGTTCGAGGCTCACCTTCTTGATGTCCTCGGCGCCGGCCATCATCACCTTGCGGCCGGTCGGCACCGAGCCGGTGAAGGCGAGCTTGTCCACCAGCGGATGCTGCGTCAGCGGCTGGCCGGCCTCGGGACCGGTGCCGGTGACGATGTTGAGCACGCCGGCGGGCAGGCCGACCTCCCCGGCGATGACGCCGAGTTCGAGCGCGGTGAGTGGCGTCAGTTCGGAGGGTTTCAGCACCATGGTGCAGCCGGCGGCCAGTGCCGGCGCCACCTTCCAGGCCACCATCAGCAGCGGATAATTCCATGGTGTAATGGCGCCGACGACGCCGAGCGGCTCGCGCACCGCCTTGGCGGAAAAGCGCGGTTCGCCAAGCGTGATCGTCTCTTCCTCGCCGTCAAGCTCTTCGGCCAGGCCGGCATAATAGGAAAAGCAGCCGGCGACGTCGTCCATGTCCCAGGCGGCTTCCGGCAGCGGCTTGCCGTTGTCCTTCACCTCCAGGCGGGCGAGAAAATCCTTCTTTTCCAGGACCTTGTCGGCGATGGCGCGCAGATAGGCGGCACGCTCCTTGCCGGAAAGCCTTGGCCAGGGGCCGGTGTCGAAGGCGGCGCGTGCGGCCTTGACGGCGGCATCGATATCGTCGGCCGTGCCCGCCGGCGCCTTGTGAAAGACTTCCTCCGTTGCCGGATTGATGACATCGAAACTGCCGCCCCTGGCGGGGGCTTTCCATGCGCCATCGATATAAAGCTTGTCCTGCATCTTTGCTCCCCGTCTATTTCAGGATCTTCAGGATCTCTGTTGCTGCCCGCGTGACGCCGGCTGCGGCTTTCATGCGCACCGAATTCTCCTTCAGGCGCTTTTTCATATCCTCGTCATTCAAAAGCGTCTCGATGGACGCTTTCAACTCATCCTCCGTCCAGCGATAGCGGTCCAGGCTCTTCCCGACGCCGGTTTCTTCGGCGCGGCGGGCATTGTCGTGGCCGTCCCAGCAATAGGGCATGACGATCGACGGGACGCCGAAATACAGCGCCTCGCAAAAACTGTTGTTGCCGCCATGGTGGATGAACAGGCTGGAGCTTTCGACCACGGAGGGCTGCGGAAACCAGTCGTCCAGATAGACGTTGTCCGGCACGAGGCTGTAATCGTCCCGCCACGGCCCGACATTGACGAGGAACCGATAAGGCAGATCGGAGAAGGTGGCGATCATCCGCTTGATCATCGCCACGTCCATGGCGCCGAGGCTGCCGAAGCTGACATAGATCACCGGCTTGTCCTGCTGCGCCGCAAAGGCCGGCATCGCATACGGTGCCTCATGGCGCACGCAGCCGTCGAGATAAACGAAACGCTGAGGATCGAGCGGTTCGGCGCGGTCGAAGCGGACGATCTCCGGTGACAGCAGCAGGTTGAGATGGGGCGATGCTTCCAAAAATTCGTTGACCGGCAAGGGCCTGTGGCCGCTTTCCGCAAGAAAGCCGTTCATGCGCTTGTGCGCCGGCGCCGTTGCCCTCGTGTAGCGTTCGGAAAAGCGCTGCCAGTCCGGTCCCGGCGTCGCCGAACAGCCGGAAAGGTAAGGCGGGACTTTCGCATCCGGCAGCTCCGTTTCGGCGCAGGAGATGATCCTCACCCACGGCACGCCGGCATTGGCGATCGCCGGGAACATCACGACGTTGTCGAGCACGATAGCCGAGGGTTTCAACTGTCCCAGCAATTGCCGAAGCGGCTCCTCCACCTCGATGGCCGTGTCGACGATGGCTTCCCAGGTCGGGACGACGTAGCTTTCGATTTGCTCCAGCGGGCGCTGGCGAAAGGCGTCCTGGTGGCGGTTGATGAAATCCGTCCAGTCGGTCGATTTCGCCCTGGCGCCGGTTGCGAGGTGATATTCGGCAAAGCCGTATTCGCTGAAGATGCCCTGGAAGCCGGGGTGACAGATGAAGACGGGGCGGGCGCCCAGCCGCCGCAATTCCTGGGCGATGCCGACGCAATTCAGCGCCGCGCCCTAACTTGCTTCCGGAAACAGGGCGATGGTCTTGGACATCAATAAACCGACAAAATCCTAGCCCGCCACCTTGAAAAGCGACGGGACACCACGGCCGGCAAGCCGTGGGCGCTGCGAATGGGAAAGCTGGATATGCACGCGCATCAGGTCGCCCGCAAGGTCCATCTGCCCGCGTTCGATCTGTTCGAGGATCTGGATATGCTCGATGTTGGACTGCGCCAACCGGAAGACGTTGACATGCACGGCCAACTGGCTGTTGCGCCGGCGGCGGTGATGGTTGAGCAACGTTTCCGACATGAAGGGATTGCCGCAGCTTTTCGCCACCAGCATGTGGAAATCGAAATCGGTGCGCTCGAAAAGTTTTTGGTCGAACGCGGACTCGCCCATGCCGCGCAGGATCTCCATGGATTGCCGGAGCGAAGCAAGGGCGGCGAGATCCTTGCGAAAACCCGGCATGGTCAGCGCCAAGGGTTCGCAGGCGAGGCGGAATTCGAGGCTCTTGGCCAATGCGTCGCTGCTGATCGCAAATTGCTTCATCAACCATTGCTGACCCGGCGCCCGTTCGACGAGATTTTCCTCGGAGAGTTTTATCAGCGCATTTTGTACCGTGCTGCGCGGTGCATTGTACCGCCGCTGCAGGGCGGCGATGGTCTGCGATTCCGGCAGGCGCCCGGCGGAGAGGTCGCGCAGGATGGCATTGTAGAGTTCCGCCTCCTCGTTGGAGGCGGCTTCGTCTTCCAGCCCGGGAAAGGAGGCGGGGTCGATGGCCAGGACATAACCGCCTTCGCTGTCGGCGGTGACGACGGAACGTTCGCCAAGCACTTGAAGTGCCTTGCGGATCGGGGTGCGGGATACGTTGCAGCGCGAAGCCAGAGCCTGTTCCGGCAAGCGGTCGCCGCGCGCCATGCCGCGCTCTATGGCGATGTCCAGGATCTTCTGGGCCAGTTCGATATGGCGATGTCGTACCTTCTTGGTCTCTGCTTCCATGATGCGCCTGCCTGCTCTTGAGAGTCCATGCTGCCTTGTGCCGCAAGGCTCCGCAAGCGGCCCGCAGAAAAATTCTTCTACCTGCAGAATCGGTATTGACGTATTTTTTTTATAAATAATACTGTCGTCAAAATTCGCGAACACAGACCGGAGGAACCGGCGCCGCGAATGGGAACAGTCGTCTGATCAATCAGCAGCGGGAGTTACTCGGTGACATCAGCAATCGTATCTACGCATGCCGGCGCGTGGCGCAAGGCAGCCAAATGGGCATCCGTCGCCGTGGGCGCCGTTGTGCTGCAGGCCGGCACGGCATTTTCCGCCGATCTGGTGATTTCGAATTGGGCCGGCTACATGGCGCCCGATATCGCCGAAAGCTTCAAGGCCGCCACCGGCCTGGAGATCGAGGTGGTGAACCACGCCACCAACGAAGAAATCATGGGCAAGCTGATGGCGAGCCAGGGCAAGGGTTTCGATATCGTCTTCGTCTCCTCGCCTTTCGCCGAAATCCTCAACCATCAGGGCCTCGTCGAGCCGCTGGACAAGGCGGCGGTTCCCAATCTCGCCAACCTCTATCCGGAAGCGACGGCACTCGCCTACGATCCGGGCAATGCCTATTCCGTGCCTTACACCTGGGGTACCACCGGCCTCTGCTATCGTTCTGACGTCGTCAAGGCGACGCCGGACAGCTGGCTGAACCTGTTGCAGCCTTCCGACGATCTCAAGGGCAAGGTGACGATGCTCGCCACCGACCGCTGGCTGATGGCCGCCGGCCTGCTCGCCAAGGGTTATTCGGTCAACGAGACCGATCCGGCCAAGATCGACGAGGCCAAGGCCCTGCTGATCGAGGCTAAGAAGACCCTGCTCGCTTACGACGACACCACCTTCTATTCCAAGCTGGTCTCCGGCGAGGCATCGCTGGTGCATGCCTGGGACGGCTGGTGCAACTACGGCATCACCGAAAACAAGGACATCAAGTTCGTCGTGCCGAAGGAGGGCTCCGATCTCTGGGTCGATACCATCGTCGTCTTGAAGAGTTCGGAGAAGAAGGATGCGGCGATGAAGTTCATCAACTTCATTCTCGATGCCAAGAACCATGCCTGGGCGGCGCAGAACATCCTCTACAAGGTGCCGAACAAGGCGGCGATGGAAAGCCTCGACCCGGCGCTGTCGCAGCAATATCCCAACATGGCGATGAGTGCGGCGGAACTGGCGAAATACGAATTGCTGCGTGACCTCGGTGCGGCACAGCGCGATTATTCCCGCGCCGTCAGCGAGATCAAGGCCGCCAACTGAGCCGATGACGTTCGGGTGAGGGCGCAGGCCATGGCGCTCTCACTCCTTTCTCCTTTTGTTTTCCCTGAATTGTTCATCCGGTCCGGCCGAAGCCCGGACCGTCCTGCGGAGACGTGTCCTTGACCCATCGGGCTTCCCATCCCAATCTGCTGGTGTTGCCGGCGGTGGCATGGCTTGTGGTATTCATGCTGATACCCTGCCTGATGGTGCTGTTTTATGCCTTCCTCACCCGCGGCATCTATGGCGGCGTCGATTACATCTTCACCTTCGAAAATCTGGCCCGTGTCTTCGATTCGCTGTATGCGAAGATCTTTCTGACGTCGGCGCGCATCGCCGGCATGGCGACACTGCTTGCCATCCTGATCGCCTATCCTTCCGCCTACGCCATCTGCCTGGCGCCGAAGAAATGGCAGCCGGTGCTTCTGTTCTTCGCGGTCCTGCCGTTCTGGAGCAACTACCTCATCCGCACCTATGCCTGGATCGTGCTGCTCAATCGCGAGGGTCTGGTCAACAATCTATTGAAATCGCTGGGCTATACCGGCGAGCCGCTGAGCCTGCTCTATAGCGAGGGCGCCGTCATCACCGGCCTTGTCTACAATTACCTGCCCTTCGTCATCCTGGCGATCTATTCCAGCCTGTCGCGGCTCAATCCGGAGCTTCTGGAGGCTTCGCGGGATCTCGGCGCCAATGCGCTCACCACCTTCTGGCGGGTGACGCTCAGGCTGACCATGCCCGGCATCGCCGCCGGCGGCGTCTTCATCTTCGTGCTCTCCATCGGCAATTTCGTCACGCCGGCACTGCTCGGCGGCGGCCGGTTCCAGATGATCGGCAATGTCGTCTACGACCAGTTCCTGACGGCCAACGACTGGCCGTTCGGCGCCGCCCTCGGCATGGCGTTGATCGTCATCATGATCGTGCTTCTGCTCCTGCAGGCGCGCCTCACCGCCCATTTTGCCGGCGAGCGGCGGGAGGCGAACGATGGAGCGTGACGTGAAGACGCGCTGGCCCGGAAGGCTGATCCTGCTTCTGCTGTTCGGATTCCTCTACCTGCCGATTGCCGTGCTGGTGCTGCTTTCCTTCAACGACAGCGGCCTGCCGACATCGTGGTCCGGTTTCTCGACGCGCTGGTATCGCGCGCTAATGGGCAACCAGGATATCCTGCATGCCGCCTGGAACACACTGGTCGTCGCGCTCTTCGCGACGCTGATCGCAACCGTGCTCGGCACCCTGCTGGCGCTCGGCATGGAAACGCGCGCCCGCCGCTCGAACGGGCTGGAGGCGCTGGCGTTTTCGCCGATGGTGATGCCCGGCAGAATGGTTGCATTCGCGCCAATAGAGGCACCATCCATGATGTTTGTTTGCAGAAACTTAGCCGGATACACGCCGGAGCGCGGGAAGCGGTCATTGGTAAAAGTCGCGTTGGGACCGATGAACACACCATTGCCCACCCTAGATCCGTCCCATAACTGCACCCCGCATTTGATGGTGACGTTATCGCCCACTACCACATCATTCTCGATGAAGGCATGGGCGCATACATTGCAGTTGGCACCAATTTTCGCACCGGGCAACACAACGCAAAACTGCCAGATACGA
>Ga0066256_1002368_pt2 | contig 19170 bp, 18 predicted proteins | sample ThiBio_1000_biof_FD_87107 | JGI IMG/M metagenome (GOLD analysis project Ga0066256, IMG submission 87107) | Wastewater bioreactor microbial communities from Cape Town, South Africa - Thiocy_expt_1000_biof (version 2) | ecosystem: Engineered > Bioreactor > Thiocyanate-remediating >... | reverse complement strand
GGCAACCACACCCCCACCACTGGAACCGACCTCATCACCCGCGAGGGCCGCACCCGCCAGGTGCGCCGCATGACGGCCGCCGTGGGCCACCACACGCTGCGGCTCATCCGCGCGGCCATCGGGCCCTACACGCTGGACGGGCTGGCGCCGGGCACCTGGGCGGATTGAGCCGGCAGGCGTGCGGGGTCTACGCGGCCACCGCCTGCATGCGCCGCGACAGGGCTGACCCACGCGCACGCAAAAAGGCCCGCAAGCCCTCGGCATAGTCCGCACCCACGGCCTGCTGCACAGAAGGGCGTGCCGCCAGCGCCGCACGCCACTGCTGCACCAGCGGCAAGCCGTGCCAGAACTCCAGGCCATCCATGCCCGGCAAGGTGTCGATGACGTCGAAGTACCGGAACACCGGGCCGAACACCACATCCACCATGCCAAAGTCCGGCCCGGCAAAGTACGGCCCCGGCACGCTGCGCTGGCTCAGGGCCTCTTCGATCTGCACGAAGCGGCTGCGCAGGTCCTGCGCGCGGGCCTGCAGCGTGGCCTCGTCCTGCGCGGCGTAGAAGGCGCCGATGGTGTTCAGCACCGCGGAGCCAAACTCCATCCACGCCCGATGGCGGGCGCGCTGCAGCGGGTCTTGCGGGTGCAGCACGGGCATGGCCACCTCGTCCAGGTATTCGCAGATCACGGCCGACTCAAACAGGCTCTGGCCGCGCACCTGCAGGACCGGGGTCTTGCCCAGCGGCGAGAGGGCCAGGAACCAGTCGGGCTTGCGGGCCAGGTCGATGGTGCGGCGCTCGAACGCCAGGCCCTTTTCGTGCAGCACGATGGCCACGCGCTGCACGTAGGGGCACAGCGCGTGCGAGACCAGAGTGAGCGCAGCGGGCGCCGCTGCGGGCGCTGTGGTCTGGGCCATCACGACAGCAACCCCTCAGCCCGCAGCGCAGCCTGCACCTGCGGGCGGGCCGCCACGCGTGCCATCCAGGCCTGCAGGTGCGGGTAGGCAGTGAGCGGGATGCCCAGCAGGTTCGACCAGTTGACGATGGTGAAGCCATAGGCATCGGCCACGCTGTAGCGGCCCGCCAGAAAGTCGCTGCGCGACAGCACGGCGTCCATCTCGGCAAAACGCACAGCCAGCTTGGCCTTGACGGCCTGGCGCGTGGAGTCGGCCGTCTCCTTGTGCCACAGCCAGGGGCTGAAGCCCTTGTGCAGCTCGGTGCTGACGAAGGTGAGCCACTCCAGCACGGCCAGGCGCTCGCTGGAGCCGGGCTGACCGATGAATGCGCGCGACGGGTCCAGGTCGGCCACGTACTGCAGCAGCGCCGCTGCTTCGGTGTGGCGCGACTGGTCGGCCAGCTCCAGCAGGGGCACATAGCCGCGCAGGGAAATGTCGAGGTAGCTGGCACCGGTCTCTGTGGTGTGGTGCACCAGGTCCACCTTGACCAGATCGAACGGAACGCCGACCTCGCGCAGGGCCATGTGGACGGCGAGCGAGCAGGCACCGGGGGCGTAGTAGAGCTTCATGGGAACGGGGCTTTCTGTAAAAACGGTTGGAATATGTCGCGCCTAGGCACCCACGGATACCCATCGGTACACAGCAACGGCCGGCGACAGGCAGAATCTATTCTTGCAACAACGCAAACAAAATAAGCAACCATGAAATCAACCGTTGCATCAGCGCAATACCAGCTGGGCGCCGCCGAGCTGGAAGTGCTGTTGGCCATGGCGCGCACCGGCACCCTGGCAGCCGCCGGGGAGCGGCTGGGCGTAGATGCGTCCACGGTGTTTCGCGCCATCCAGCGCATTGAGCGGGGGCTGGGCCAGTCGCTGTTCGACCGGTCACGCGCGGGCTACCGCCCGTCGGAACTGGCCCAGGCCCTGGCCGAACAGGCCGAGCGTGTGGAAGCCGCCCTGGAGGCCGCCCGCTCTGCCGCGCAGGCGCAGCCCGAACAGGTGTCGGGCACGGTGCGCATCTCGACCACCGACACCATCCTGCACGGCCTCATCGCCCCGGCCCTGCGGCTGCTGCAGCCCCGGCACCCGGCCCTGGTGTACGAGCTGCACGCCGGCAACGAGCTGGTGAGCCTGACGCGGCGCGACACCGACATCGCGGTGCGCGCGACCAAGCGCCCGCCCCACCAGGTGCTGTGGCGGGCGGCAGCTGGGCATGATCCGCTCGGCCCTGTATGCAGGCGCTGGCAGCACGCTGGCCCTGTCGGACGTGGAGGCCAACCGCGCCGCCTGGATTGCGCCCGACGACGCCCTGCCCGACCACCCCTCGGTGCGCTGGCGCAAAAAGCAATACCCCAGGGCGCAGCCCACCTACCGCGTCAACAGCCTGCTCACGGTGATGGAACTGGTGGCCCTGGGCATGGGCGTGGGGGTGTTGCCCCTCTTTCTGGCCCAGAGCCGCAGCGACCTGCGCCCGCTCACGGGCGCGCTGGCCGATGGCGAAACCGAGCTGTGGCTGCTGACCCACCCGGAGTCGCGCCACCTGCGGCGCATTGCAACGGTGTACGGGCACCTGGCGGAGACGGTGCAGCTGCCTTGAGTCACTGGGGCCCCTCTGGCCGATGAATGCACGGGGCAGACCCCACCCGCGCCTGCTGCCAGCACGTTGTCAGCAGCCGGTCCCTACAGTGCGCGGGCATGACCATTACACAGTTCTACGGCGCGTCCAGCCTCGACGGCTTCATCGCCACGCCCGACCATGACCTGGGCTGGCTGCTGCAATTTGGCGAGATCGAAGGCTCAAGCTACCCCGACTTCATCCGCAACGTGGGCGCGCTGGCCATGGGGTCACACACCTACGAATGGATGCTGAAACATGCCATCGATGCGGGACAGCCCTGGCCGTACACACCGCCCACCTGGGTGTTCAGCACGCGCACGCTGCGCAGCATTGCGGCCGCCGATGTGCGCTTTGTGCGTGGCGATGTGCGGCCCGTGCACCAAGCCATGGTGCAGGCCGCAGCAGGCCGCAATGTGTGGGTGGTGGGCGGGGGCAACCTGGTGGGGCAGTTTGACGATGTAGGCCTGCTGGACGAGCTGATCGTGCAGGTGGCGCCGGTCACGCTGGGCGCGGGCACCCCGTTGTTTCCGCGCCGTGTGGTGCAGCCGCCGCTGCAGCTGCAAGCCGTAACCACGCTGGGCGAGATCGGAAGAGCACACGTCTGAACTCCAGGTCAAAAAAGCTGTCGTAGAAGGTGTCTTTGGCAATGGTCGCGCTGCCCACCTTGACCAGCGACTCGCTGCTGGACGAGAACGGCAGCGACACCGACCCAATGGCGCCCACGCCCACGCTGGCGGAGTTGTTGGTCTTGCGCAATGCGTAGGTGTCCTGCGTGGCGGTGACAAAGCCCAGGCTGACCTTGCCGTCGTTGGCCTCGGGCACACACACCACGCGCACCACCATCTGCAGGTGCGACTCGGGCTCGGGCTGGAAGCTCTTCTTGCCCTCGACCAGATCGGCCGAACTGGACGAGATGACGTAGCCCTGGCTGAGCAGCGCGCGGCGGGACGCCTCGCAGGTCTGGGCCGGGGTGGCATCAAACAGGCGCGAATAGGTGGCAACCGAGCCAAAGTTTTCCTGCACGCCAAACGTCTTGACCCCCGTGCTGGTGCAGCCTGCCATGACCAAGGTCGCGCCACAGGCCAGGGCCACGGCGGCAGCGCGCAACAGCGCGGGTGGGGAGGCATGGAATTCTGTGGACCAGGGGAAACGCAAAACCGGGACTCCTTGGGTGGTGGGTGGCTAGTGTGCTGTCCCGCAAATAACTGCACATGAAATCGCGTCCTCACCCCCAGGGCTGCGTTGCAAATCCTCGCGATAGCTACGGCTATCACTGCGGTTTGCGCCTCGCCCTGGGCGCGATGCCATCGATTTCATTTCGTGCAGCTATTTGCGGGACAGCACACTAGTGCCGACGATAACAAGCTCAAACCAAACGCGAAACGAACGCGCCGGGCAATACACCCCATTGTCACAGCGCCTAGGGTGTCTGACGGCAGTAACCGCTCCCGGTTCCCCATATTCTTCGCGCCGTGTACACATCGGAGTGGTAACACCTTGAAGCAAAACAGTCCGGCGTTGCGTTGTGTGCCAGGAAGGACTTCGGAGCAGCGAACAGGCGCCTAGCGCCAGCCCCAGCGCCTATCCGCCACCTCATTGCGGCGGCCTGTAAACGCTATACTATTCATAGCTATCAAGGCATGCTGCCGTAGCGCATCCGGCCACAATCAGTCCGCTGCAGCCCCCACACCGCCGCCGACGCCCCCCCCACCCACATTCAAGCCCCCAGTGCCCCTCGCCGCCTCCCTGCTTTGCCTGGTCGTCGCCATCAGCGACGGCGACACACTCACCGCCCGCTGCGGCGCCCCCGGTGCCTACCAGCAGGTCAAGGTGCGCATCGCCGCCATCGACGCGCCCGAATCCCGCCAGGCGTTTGGGCAGAAGTCGCGGCAGCACCTGGCGCAACTGTGCTTTCGGCAGCGGGCGACGCTGCAACCGGTGGACGAAGACAGCTATGGCCGCATGGTGGCGCAGGTGCGCTGCGGCGGGACGGACGTAGCCACGGCCCAGGTGCGCGCTGGCATGGCCTGGGTCTACACGCCGTACGCCAGCGGCTATCCCCACCTGGCCCCCCTGCAGCGTTCTGCGCAGGCGCAGCATGCGGGCCTGTGGTCCCAGAAGCGCCCGTTGGCGCCGTGGGACTACCGGCACCGGCATCGCCGTTGACGCCATCGCATACCGCGCCATCGACGCACCCGCTGCGAGGCTTTACCAGCGCTTGACTGCAACCCGGCGCGACAACCGCTAGCATCTGGCCTCCCGCCGTTTGGGCGTATCGCCGCATCGGGCGAACGCCCTACCCGCTGACCCCACCCATGTCCACCCCCGAGCCCATCACCCCGGGCGCCGCTGTTGCCGCGCCCGCCGAACCTGCCAACGTCTACCGCCATGCCGGCTTTGTTTCCTTCCTGATCGCCCGCGTGGTGGCCGTGGTCGCCACCCAGGTGCAGGCCGTGGTGGTGGCCTGGCAGGTGTACGACCTGACCCGGCAGCCGCTGGCGCTGGCCTATGTGGGCCTGGCGCAGTTTCTGCCCATGCTGGCCCTGCTGCTGCCGGCGGGCGACCTGATCGACCGCTTTGACCGCAAGCGCATCCTGGCGCTGGCCTGGTCGGTGGGCGGCGTGTGCAGCGCACTGCTCTGGTGGCTGTCTGGCCACGGCAGCAGCGGCGTGGCGGGCATTTATGCCGTGCTGGTGCTGTATGGCTGCGCCCGCGCGTTCTCGGGCCCGGCCATGCAGAGCCTGTTGCCGCAGATCGTGCCGCGTGTGCAACTGGCCCAGGCCATCGCCGCCAACAGCATGCTGATGCGCGTGGCCAGCATTGGCGGGCCGCTGCTGGGCGGGCTGCTGTACGCGCTGGGCGGGGGCGAGCTGACCTATGCCATCTGCTGTGCCTGCTTTGTGCTGGGCGTGGCGCTGCTGCTGCGCGTGGTGGTGGCCCATGCCACGGCGCCCGGCCCTGCACAGGGCACGATGCTGGAGCGCTTTGGCGCGGGCATCACCTTCATCCGCACACGGCCCATCATTCTGGGCACCATCTCGCTGGACCTGTTCGCGGTGCTGCTCGGCGGCGTGGTGGCGCTGCTGCCCATCTACGCGCAGGAGGTGCTGCACGTGGGCCCGCAGGGCCTGGGCGCGCTGCGCAGCGCGATGGCGATCGGCGAGGTGGGCGCGGGCCTGTACCTGAGCATGCGGCCCTTCGACCACCGCGTGGGGCGCACGATGTTCGCCGCGGTGGCGGTGTTCGGGCTGGCCAACCTGGTGTTCTCGCTCTCCACGGTGTTCGCGCTGTCGTTCGCGGCGCTGATGGTGGCGGGCGCGGCGGACATGGTCAGCGTCTACATCCGCGGCGCGCTGGTGCAGTTCTCCACGCCAGACTCCATGCGTGGGCGGGTGAACGCGGTGAACATGCTGTTCATCGGTTCGTCCAACGAACTGGGCGAATTCCGCGCAGGCACGAGCGCCGCTTGGCTGGGCGTGGTGCCTGCCGCCATCGTGGGCGGACTGTGCACCCTGGGGGTGGTGGGTGGCTGGATGCTGGCGTTCCAGACCCTGCGCAAGGTGGACCGTTTTGAAGAAGCCGCGCAGGCCACGGGCGCTGCACCTTTGCCGTAACGCGCCTCCTGCGGGGCGATTCACGAAACCCCTAGGAGCCTGTCGGACTTGGAGCGTCGAAAGCGAGAATCGGCCCCAGCGAGGACAGTTTTTGCCGGATTTGCAGCCCCATAGCCCGGCTATGGGGCAAAAAGACGGTGAAAAATGGACCGCTGCGGCCGATTCGAAGCCGACGATTTCCAAGTCCGACAGACTCCTAGATACATCCTCGCTGGCGTTTGTATCGCGCAGGTAAAACCCGCTGCGCCGCCTTGCACCCGGTGGATCTCAGCGGCACCATGCAGGTAGCCATTGGTTGGCAGCCAGCGAGGCCCCATGATTCCCCACACCTCCCCGCCCCTCCACCGCCGCACCCTGCTGCTGGGCATGGCGGCTTTTGCAGCCTTTGGCGCCGCGCCCTCAGCCCAGGCTGCGCCCCCTGCATCAACCAACTCCTTAAGCACCGGCGGCTGGGCGTCCGCCGACGAAGCCACGCAGGCCCACCTGCTCGACCGCGTGACCTGGGGCTGCACCGGCCAGGGCGTGCAAGCGCTGGGCGGCTTAGGCATCAGCGCCTACCTGGCAAGCCAGCTGCGCCCCGGTGCCAACGCACCGCTACCGCGCGAGGCCCAGGCGCAGATCGACGCCATGACCATCTCGCGCACCCCCATCGAGGCGCTGGCAGCCGACATGGAAGCCCGCCACCGCGCCGCCAAGGCCCTGCCTACCGAACGCGAGCGCAAGGCCGCACTGAAGACATGGCAGCAGGACATGCGCGCCCTGCAGCAGGAAGCGGCCGCCCGGTTTGTGCTGCGCGCTCTCTATTCGCCCACCCAGTTGCGCGAGAAGATGACCTGGTTCTGGATGAACCACTTCAACGTTTTTGCCGGCAAGGGCACCCTGCGCGCCCTGGTGGGTGACTACGAAGAGCGTGCGATACGCCCCCACGCACTGGGCCGCTTTCGCGACCTGCTGGGCGCCACCGCGCGCCACCCGGCCATGCTGCGCTACCTGGACAACGCGCAAAACGCCGCAGGCCGCATCAACGAGAACTACGCGCGCGAGCTGATGGAGCTGCACACGCTGGGCGTGGACGGCGGCTACAGCCAGCAGGACGTGCAGGAGCTGGCGCGCGTGCTGACCGGCGTGGGCGTGTCGCAGCGGCCGCCGGGCGACGAGCCTCCACGCATGAAGCCCGCGCTTCGCCGCCACTACGTGCGCGACGGCCTGTTCGAGTTCAACCCCCAGCGGCATGACTGGGAGCCCAAGACGCTGCTCAGCCAGCCGCTGCGCGCCGAGGGCCTGGCCGAGGTGGACGAGGCGCTGGACCGCCTGGCCCGCGCGCCTGCCACCGCACGCTTCATCACGCGCAAGATCGCGCTTTTTTTGGTGGGAGACAACCCGCCGCCCGCGCTGCTGCAGACCCTGGCCCGCAGCTTTGAGCGCACCGACGGCGACATTGCGGCGGTGTTGGAAACGCTGTTCAACACGCCAGAATTCCGCGCATCCCTCGGTCAGCGGTTTCGGGACCCGGTGCACTATGCGCTGGCGGGCCTGCGCCTGGCCCACGGCGACGCTGTGCTGCCCAACACCGACCCCGCACTGGCGTGGCTGCAACGGCTGGCCGAGCCTTTGTATGGCCGCGTCACGCCCGATGGCTACCCGCTGGACTCCGCGTCGTGGTCGGGCTCGGGGCAGATGAGCACGCGCTTTGAGATGGCGCGGGCCCTGGGTGCAGGCGCTCTGGCAGCCCCGCCAGCAAGCGATGACGCAGCCCCCCGAGCCGCGCCGCGCATGCCGCCCGCTCTGGCGCAGACAGCCTACGTGCGCGCCATGGAGCCCAACTGGTCCCCGGCCACACGCAACGCACTGGCGCAGGCCACCTCGCCGCGCGAATGGAATCTGCTGTTCCTCGCATCCCCCGAGTTCATGCACGGCTAAGGAGAAGCTTCATGCTGCACAGACGACATCTTCTCCAGGCCCTGGGCGCCAGCGCGCTTGGCGCGGGCCTGGGCGTGCACAGCGCCGGCGTGCTCGCCGCACCCCGCGCGCAGGACACGCGCTTTCTGCTGGTGTTCTTGCGTGGTGGCTACGACTGCGCCAGCCTGCTGGTGCCTACGGCCAGCAGCTACTACTACGAGACGCGACCCAACATCGCCATCCCCCGGCCGGGGCAGGAGGGCGGCACCCTGCCGCTCACGCCCGACTGGGGCCTGCACCCGGCACTGGCGGAATCGATGCTGCCGCTGTACCAGCAGCGTCAGCTCGCGTTTGTGCCGTTTGCGGGCACGGACGACCTTTCGCGCAGCCACTTCGACACGCAGGACAGCATAGAACTGGGCCAGCCCCTGGGTGGGCGGCGCGACTACCGCTCGGGCTTTCTGAACCGGCTGGTGACCGAGCTGAACCCGCGCGGCGATAGCACTGCAGCGGCGCTGCAACCCATGGCGTTTACCAGCACCCTACCCCTGGTGCTGCGCGGGGCGGTGGACGTGCCCAACACCGTGCTGAGCGCAGGCGCCGGGCGGGGCGGCGTGGATGCGCGGCAGGCCGAACTCATCGCATCCATGTACCGGGGCACAGCGCTGGCCACGCCGGTGAACGAAGGCTTTGCCACCCGCGACGAAGTGGCCCGCACCATGCAGGGCGAGATTGAGGCCGCCAGCCGCAATGCGCTGAGTACCAAGGGCTTTGAGGGCACGGCCCGGCGCATGGCGCGGCTGATGCAGTCGCGCTACCAGATCGGCTTTGTGGACGTGGGCGGCTGGGACACGCATGTGGGCCAGGGCGCTGCCACCGGCGCGCTGGCCAACCGCCTGGAGGAACTGGGCCGAGGCCTGGCAGGCTTTGCCGACGAGATGGGCCCCGCGTGGAAGTCCACCGTGGTGGTGGTCATCAGCGAGTTTGGCCGCACCTCCCGCGAGAACGGCAACCGGGGCGCAGACCACGGCCACGGCACGGTGTTCTGGGTGCTGGGTGGCGGGGTGAGGGGCGGGCGCAGGGGGGGCGGGCCGGGGGCCCCCCGGCCCCCCCCGTGGTCCCACACCCGCGCCCCCCCCGTGCTCAACGCCGCCCGGGGGGGGGGGGGCGGTTTTTCCGCCCGCCTGTATGGGCTGAACGCCGCGGCCGTGGGGCGTGTGTTTCCAGGGACCAAAGGCGCGGACCTGCGACTGGTCTAGCCGCGCTGGCGCTCCATGTCATTCACTATACTTTTGATAGCTATCAAGGCATGTAGTTGTAGCGCTTCAGGCGACTTTCTCTCCAAATCACCCCGACACTAAGCGTTGAAGGTGCCTGTCAACAGTTCGGGCATGCGCTCCACCTTCATCTTGAAGCCGCAGGCCTGCGCGTGGCCGCCGCCGCCCATGCTTTCGGCCAGCGCGATGCAGTCAAAGTTGCGCTGCGAGCGCAGCCCCACCTTCACGCCCTTTTCGCCCGCGCTCCACATCAGCGCAAAGGTGCCGGTCTTGGCCGAGAGGATGTCGCCCACCAGGCTGTGGAACATGCCCGGGGCATTGACCATCAGGCCCGTGATGCCGTTGAATACCAGCGGCTGCGCGCCTTCGGCAATGTCGGCGCAGAGCTTGCGGTACTTCTGGTCCATGGCCTCGCCGCGCACCATGAACTGCTGGAGCTGCTCGGGCGTGAAGTCGGCAATCTCGCGCCAGCGCGCAAAGCCTTGCTCCTCCATGTCCAGGGCCGACAGGAAGGCCGCGCTCTCGGCAAACTCCCACTTCCAGGTGTCGCGGTCTTCCACGTATTGCAGCAGCGCGGGGATGGGGGCATGGGGGTGAAAGAACTCCCACGCCAGCCGAGCGCCCGACTTGTTCATGTCAAAGTGCACCACGCCGCAGCGGCAGGCAAAGCCGGTGAGCTTCTCGGCGGCGCTCTTGTGGTGGTCCAGCATGACCAGCTTGGCGGCGCGCTCGTCGATGGCCGCCATCACCTCGTTGGCAAACGAGAAGTCGAGGATGTACACCGCGCGGCCTTGCAGAGGTGGCAGATCGTCCACGGTCTTAACATCGCCGTGGTCCAGCCCCACGTACTCAGCCTGGTCGCCGTAGTACAGCCATGCGGCCAGCGCCGCGCCAAAGCCATCGGGGCAATTGCGCCCGTGGTAGAGGATCAGCGGCGCGGGGTCGTTCTTGTCGGGGGCAACCAGCAGTTGCAGGGGGAGTATGGGTTTCTTCGTCATGGCCCCCGATTGTCGCCGGGGCATGGCAAGGCACCGAGCGCAATCTGCGCAGCCAGGGCGTCCTCATCCCATTAACGCAGCGGAACCAACGCCGCCCCCGACGCATCCATCCTATTCACGCAGCCTCGTAAGCCCACGATGTTCCAAGCCCTCAAAGAACTTTTGGAAAGCATTGCTCCCCTGCACCCCACGCCATCGCCCGCCGAGTGTGCACGGGCACTGCAACTGGCAGCCGCCGTGTTGCTGGTGGAGGTGGTGCGCACCAAGGCGACCCTGGGCGACGCAGAGCGCGGCGTGATGGAGAGCGCACTGCGCCAGCAGTTTGCGCTGTCGGACGAGGAACTGCAGGCACTGCTGGACCAGGCCACCACCACCTCCCGAACGGCCTACGACTACCAGCACTTCACCAGCCAGTTGAACGAACACTTCACACAGGCCGAGAAGATCCGGCTGGTCGAAGCCATGTGGCAGGTGGCCTATGCGGACGCACTGCCGGATGAGAACGAGATGCACACCATCAGCAAGGTGGCGGGCCTGCTGCATGTGACGCACGGCGAGTACATCGGCGCCAAGATGCGCGCGAAGGAAACAAGCCCCCATTGAGTCGCTTCGCGGCGGGGGCCCATACACAGCGGCCCCCGGCGGGGGCGGCACGGGCTGTACCCGGGGGCCACCCTTCCCCTCTACACCCGCAACCAACGCCACCACAATGGCGTGCGGCCCTCCTTCGCCCCCTGCGCCTGCAGCATGCCAATGAACTCGGTGCGCTGATAGCGGCGCGCAGCCTCCAGCGGGGTCATGTCGTCAAAGTCGGACCGCAGCATGGGGTCCGCCCCATGGGCCAGCAGGTAATGCGCAATGGCATCGTGGCCGTGGATGAGGCTGGCCACAAGCGGTGTGCAAAGGATCTCGGGATGCTGGTAGTTGGGGTTCACGCCCGCACTGATGTGGTGGCGCACCAGCGCCAGGTCGCCCGCCACGGCGGCGGCGTACATGTCTTTCCAGTCTCCTGCGGACATACCTGGGCATCCTTTGCAAGGGTTGAACGGGGCCAGTGTAGGCAGCGGCGCGTGCGGCACAATCCGCGCCTTCCCCTAGGGATCCTCTGCACGAATCAGCGCGCCGTGTGCATCAGCGGCCTCGGGCGGTCTGCTGCGTTGCAAATACTCGCAATAGCTACGGCTATTGCTGCGTTTTGCGCCTTGCAGCCCCTCCCGATCCGCTGCGCTCACTTGCCGCTTGATTCGTGCAGAGGATCCCTAGCCCGCGATGGCGCACACACATTCCTCCATGCACCCTCCCCTGCACATCCTTTGGCGCGACGAGCACCTGGTGGCCGTGTACAAGCCTGCCGGCTGGCTGGTGCACCGCACGGGGCTGGACGCGGGCGAGACGCGGTTTGTGATGCAGACCCTGCGCGACCAGCTGGGCCAGCATGTGTTTCCGGTGCACCGGCTGGACAAGGGCACCTGCGGTGTGCTGGTGATGGCGCTGCACAGCGATGCGGCGCGGGCACTGTCGCAAGCGTTTGAGCAGGGCTCCACGCACAAGCGCTACCTGGCGATGGTGCGCGGCTGGGCACCTGAGGGCATCGAGGTGGACCACGCGCTCAAGCCAGACGATGCCCCCTCCGATGCGGCGGTTCAGGATGCCCACACACGCTTTCGGCGGCTGGCGCAGCTCACGCTGCCCGAGGCCAGCGATGCGCGTTTTGCCACCACGCGCGCCTCGCTGGTCGAGGCGACGCCCACCACCGGGCGGCGCCACCAGATCCGCCGCCACCTCAAGCACCTGGCCCACCCCATCATCGGCGATGCCACGCACGGCAAGGGCCCGCTCAACCGCTGGTGGGCCGAGCGGCTGGGCCAGCAGCGGCTGTGGCTGCATGCCTGGCAGCTCACGGTGCCCCACCCGGTGACGGGGGCGGCGATGACGTTCGACAGCGGGCTGCGCTGGCCTGGGCCTGCAGACTGGGGCTGCGGGCACCTCCCCGCAGACGATTCCACAGAACCTGCCTGCGCCGACTGGCAGCGCCTGTTTGTGCAGCTGCCCTGGCAAGAGACACCCGCCCCGGCCCCGTAACGCGGGCGACACAGCGACAGCACACCCGTCGAAATAATGGGCGCTCCCAAAAAATCAGGAGTCACCGCCCATGACCGCACCCGCCATCAACCGCGTCCTCGCCCACACCGGTGCGCGCTACCCCATCATCCAGGCACCCATGGGCTGGATTGCGCGCACGCAGTTGGCCTCGGCGGTGTCGCGCGCGGGGGGGCTGGGCATCATCGAGACCTCGTCCGGCGAAACCGCCAACTGCCAGGCCGAGATCACCAAGATGAGCGCGCTGGGCCTGCCGTTTGGCGTGAACCTGCCCATCCGCTTTTTGAAGGACGACGCCATGCTGCGCTTTGTGTGTGCATCGGGCGTGAAGTTTGTGACCACCTCGGCGGGCAGCCCGGCCAAGTTCATCGCGCCGCTGAAGGACGCGGGCATCACCGTGTACCACGCGGTGCCCACGGTAGATGCAGCGCTGAAATGCGTGGACGCAGGCATTGACGGCCTGGTGGTCGAAGGCGGTGAAGGCGGTGGCTTCAAGAACCCCGAAGAGGTTTCCACCCTGGTGCTGCTGCAGGCTATTCGCGCGCAGGTGGACGTGCCGCTGGTCGCAGCCGGTGGCATCTGCGACGGGCGCGGCATGGCCGCAGCCTTTGCGCTGGGGGCCGAGGCGGTGCAGATGGGCACGCGTTTTGTGAGCTGCGCCGAAAGCCCTGTGCACGCCAACTACAAAAACGCCATCGTCGATGCGGGTGTGACCGGCACCTGGATGCTCAACACCAAGGCCAGCCCCTGCATCCGCGCGCTCAAGTCACAGCGCACGCAAGCCATCCACGGGGCGGGCCGGATGCCCGTCGACAGCTTTGCAGGCATCCGGCGCGTGTACTTTGACGGTGACATGGAGGCGGCCCCTGCCCTCGCAGGGCAAACAGCCGGGCTCATCGACTCCATCAAGACGGCGCAGCAAATCATTGAAGAGACGGTGGCAGAGTTCTTTGCGATCAGCCAGCGCATGGGCGCCCTGGCCGCAGCGCGGTCGTTTGGTTGACGGCCGTTGCCGTGCGGTGGCGGGGCCCTACGCTGCCTTGGCCCCCAGCACACGCATGCGTGCCTTCCACTTCGCCACACCTGCATCGCCCAGTTGCTCTACATGGCCGACCAGGGTTTCGTGCACCGGGGCAATGCCCACAAAGCCCAGGATATTGCGCTCCAGCGACTTCACGCTGTGCGCGCGAAAGTACCAGCGGTACACCAGCGCGGGCATGCCCATGGTGACCACCACGCGCGCGCTGCGGCCCGTGAGGCCCTTGCGGCCAAACGTGTTACCGCCTTCGGTGCTGAAAGCGAACCCGGGCCGCGCCACCTGCTCCAGAAAGCCCTTGAGCAAGGCGGGCATATCGCCCAGCCACAGCGGGAAGAACAGCACGATGTGCTGCGCCCAGCCGATGTCGGCCTGCGCAGGCTTGAGAGAAGCGGGCAGCAGGCCCAGCTCCCACTCGTGCTGGCTGCGCAGCAGGGCAAAGTCAATGGCGGCCACATCCACCTGCCTCACCACATGGCCCGCCGCCATGGCCCCTTCGGCGTAGGCCTGGGACAAGGCGTGGCACAAGTGGGGCGCCAGGGCATCTGGGTGCCCCTGGATCAACAGAATGCGCATGGGATCCATGTTCCTTCTCCTCATCCACACCGACGACGCGGAAAGCCTGCAAGCACTATCGTCTGACTCTACGCCTTCCCGCAACACTCCACGATCCTGGACCTGACCATGCGCACAATTCTCCGCTCCGCCACGCTGTCTCCGCAGTTCCTGCAGTCCCGGCTGCGAATGGCTACATCGGCAGTGGTCCTGGTCACGTTGGTGGCGTGCGGCACGGCGCCAGCCCCCATCGGTCCCTCGGAGAAGGCGCACCTGCCATTGCTGCGTGGCTGGTTCGAGGGGCAAGAGGTGCTCTATGTGACCACCGATGTATCCGATGCCGACGTGGCCCGCGCCAAGCATGCGAACTACGCGCCGCTGCTGGCCAACGCCCTGCCTGACCCACAGGGATCAATACCCTCTGGCACGCGGCGCCTGGGGGCAACCGATCGCGTCTACGGCACCACCAACTTCGAGCAGGCCAGCGTGTTTGCATCCGCTCCCCGCCCTGTGGGGCCTGCAAATGCCTATACGGCTTACAGCCCGTTGTGGCAACTGGTTGAGGTCACCTGGGTCAATACCACGCAGGCTCGCACCCTGCGGTCCGAAGAAGAAGTGCTGGACGCGCAGGACAAAGGCCAGATCACGCTGCAGGTAACGCGGGTGGTACTCAACTGCCCCATCATCCACCGTGGTCGGTTGGGCGCACTCCCGGGTGTGTCCGTCGATGGACGCATGCCCTGAAGCAGACCACCATGCACTACAAACTGCGCTGCGTTCCGCGGCAGTTCACTGCCATCGGCTGCGCTACACTTTTTGCCCCCTGTTCTGCGCGGCCGCCGCCATGGCTCTGACGCTCTCCTTTTTGCCATGCAACGGCCAACGCGCTCCCGCAATGCCTTCCCTCTTCGGCAGATGAGAGACCCCTTCCGCACCCAACACCTTGTCGGCCGTGGTGCACGCTCTGCAACCTCTAAGCCCCTGTTCTAAAGCATCCCGATGGCTGAAACCGCCCGCTCCCCGTCCTCCGCGCCCCCCGCCCCGCCAACACAGGCTGCACCGTCCAGCAACCTGCGCGGCATCCTCACCATGGTGGCGGCCGTGGGCTTCTTCTCGCTGATGGATGCGCTGCTCAAGACGCTCAGCGCCCACTACCCCGCCATGCAGGTTGCGGCGCTGCGGGGCTGGGCGGCGCTGCCGCTGGTGGCGCTGTACGCGCTGTGGCGCGGCGAAGTGCCCCGGCTGCTGAAGGTGCGTTGGCCGCTGCACCTGCTGCGCGGCGGGCTCAACGTGGCCATGCTGGCGCTGTTTGCGTTTGCCATCCGCGAACTGGCGCTGGCCGAGGCCTATACGCTGTTCTTCATTGCCCCTTTGCTCATCACCGCGCTGTCCACCGTGGTGCTGCGCGAAAAGGTGCGCCCCGCTCACTGGGTGGCCATTGTGCTGGGCATGGTGGGGGTGCTGGTGGCCCTGCGGCCCAACCAGGAGGCGTTCTTTACCCTGGGCGCACTGGCGGTGCTGGCAGCAGCCACCTGCTATGCGGTATCGGCCATCACGGGGCGCATGCTCTCCCGTACCGATTCCAGCGCCAGCCTGGTGTTCTGGACCACTACGCTGCTGGCGCTGGGCGCCGGCGCGCTGGCGTGGCCCCAGTGGGTGAGCGTGGCGCAGGCCCACTGGCCGCTGGTGGCAGGGCTGGCCGTGACCGGGTTTGCGGGGCAGCTGGCGATCACCGAGGCGTTTCGCCACGGGCAGGCCTCGGTGGTGGCCCCGTTTGAATACACGGCCCTGGCCTGGGGCATGGGGCTGGACTGGGTGCTGTGGCAGACGGTGCCTGGCTACAGCACGCTGCTGGGCGGCGCCATCATCATCGGCAGCGGGCTGTACCTCGTGCGCCAGGAGCGCACACAGGCGGTGGTTCCGCCCTGAACAACGTCAGGCGGTTGCAGCCAGACCGTCGGGCGACGCGCCCGCATGTCTGGCGTCGTACCAGCCGGGTCAGATCGGCCGCGTGAGGTACACCGCCTCGCGGCCCACGATGGGCTCGCGGGTGGGCATGAGGATGGTGCAGTCGTCGCACAGCGCGCGGATCTCGTGCGGGCCGTCGGTGGCGATGAGGTCCCCCTTGGCAAACACTTCGAACCCTGGCGCCGGCCGGGGGGGGGGGGGGGCGGTGGGGCCCCCCGGGCGCGGCCCCGGCGGTTCGTCGGGGGCGGGCGGGGGGGGGGGGGGCGGGGCGGCCCCGGGCGCGATAGGGGCGAGGGGCCCCGGGAGGTCCGGCGCCCCGGCCGGGGCCAAGTCGGCCGCGGGCGGGCGGAGGTGCGGGCCGCATCCCCCCCCCACCGCCACACCGCCCCCTTCGGCCTGCCCGTGACGGCCGTGCTGGATGAGCGGCGTGCCCGAGCCCAGGCCGCTGGGCATCACCAGATGCACCGGCGGCCGGCCGATGGCCAGCGCCGCCTCCGCGTTGCGCGGGTAGGCCGGGTACACCCAGAAAGGTTGCACGTCCTGGCTGGTGGAGTGGATGTCGAGGATGTGATCAGCCGCAGCCACCACCGGGCGCAGGACGCGGGCGCGCTGCAGCTCGGGGCTGTCCGCCGTGCCATCCAACTCGGCCGCCGACCAGATGCGGTTGAGGTTGTGCACCAGCTGGCGGCTCTCGAACGGGCGGCTCTGATCAAACGACTCGTAAGCCGCGACGTTGGCAAAGCTGATGGTCAGCGTGCCGATGAGGGGGCGCACGCCCTTGTCCAGCAGGTGCGTGGCGGCCACCATGCCGCAGATCTCGTTGCCGTGCGTGAGGGCGTTGATGAGCACATGCGGGCCAGGCTTGCCCGACTCGAAACGGTGCACGTAATCGATGCCCACATTGCCCTGGCGGTAGGCCGAGAGGTCGCGGGGGAGGACTTCAAAAACGGGGGGGTTCTGCGTCATGGCGGTGAATTAATAAGATGACACATCATTGTCGGCGCAAAGCCGGATCGTTGCAGGGCGCGGTGTACGATGCCCGCCGGTTGAGCCCTTCACGTGCCCTTCACCGGCCCCTTCCGCGCCCCGTCCCATGCCCACTGTCCGACTTTGCCCGCTGGCCGAAGTGGCCCACCGCCTGCCTGCCGACTGCTGGATCGCCCAGCACCTGGTGGAAGAACCCGACGCTCTGGCGGGCGAAACCACCTTGTGGATCACAGGCGATGCGCACTGGCCGGCGCTGCACCTCGACGCCCCCCTGGCCCCAGGTAGCCCGCTGCGCCAGTGGCTGCATGACGTTCCAGACGGCCCTGGTGATGCCTCGGTGCCCCGTGCACCGTTTTTGATCCTGGTGGACGGAGACCTGCGCATCGACGGCGCTTTGACCAGCGCGGACACCGACGGCACCACCCACCTCATCGTCACCGGCAACGCGCATCTGCACAACGCCGTTGTGGGCGGGCAGCTGGTGTACGTGCAGGGCGCGCTGCAGGTGAACGAGCTGCTGTGGGGCCACTACAACCATGGCGAGCTGCGTGTGGGCGGGGGGCTGCAGGCCAGGGTGGCGCTGTTCACCGACGGGTACCACGTGGACATCGCAGGCCCCGAACAGGTGGAGTTTTTGCTGGACGAAGTGCGCGGTGTGCCCAACCGTGCAGAGTTCTCGGCAGAGATCGTGGGCGCCGTGTTCGCCCCCGAGTTCCACGAGGGCGTGGATGCTGGCGAAGACGGCCTGGCCGCCATGATCAACCGCCGCCAGGTGCTTGCCGCTGTGCGGGCAGGCCAGAGCGCGGTGCGCAGTAGCGCCGACATCCACGCCGACCAGCCCGTGGCCCACGACCTGTGCGCCGGCGATGCCATCAGCATTGACAACATCCTGGCCGTGGTGCGCACGCCGGTGATTGCGCACAAGGAGCACAAGGCCTACGGCTGGTTCCAGCAGACCGATTTTTCGCTCTGCCAGCGGCATGTGGACGACGAGGGCGACGCGCGCGACGACAACGTGTTCATCACCATCTGGAAGACCTGGGACTTCTACCTGTCGGTGGAGCAGGTGCCCGCGCCCCGCAACTGGCTGGAGCGCGTGGCCACCAAGCTGTGGCGCCACGCGGCCCCCACGGTCGCCCAGCGCACGCTGCTGTACCGCCGCTACACGCAGGGCGAGCCTGGCGACTGGCAGGTGCTGGCGCCCCCCACCGAGCCCGGCCACGCCCCCGACGCCTGGCAGGCCTGCGAACACGCGTGGCGCGGGGTGCTGGACTATGTGCGCAAGGCCGTGGGCCAGCACCGCGCGCGGTACCCCCTCTACCAGCGCCTGCAAGCCACGATGACGGCTGAGCACATCGAGGCCTTCACCAGCCTGCCCGTGTTCACCGAGCAGTACAACGACTGGTGGGACAGCGACCGCAACGGCTACTGGGAGGGCGAGGTCTGGGTGGGCGCGCGCCAGCCCTGCATGCACGATGGCGAGCCCTGGGGCCGCGCGCTCAAGTACAGCTGGCGCAATGGGGACGACGCACCTGGCGACGACGAAGACAACGCCCACAGCGCCTACCAGATCGATGTGGACGAGGCGCGCGGAGGGCCTGCCGCGGTCGAGTTCAGCTACACCCAGCGCCAGAGCGACAGCCGCGCCCCCCTGCCCCGCTGCGCCGCCGACCACCTTGCCCGGCTGCTGCGCTTTCACGGCCGGGTGCAGGCCCGTATCCGCGCACGGCACGAAGAGGCGCAGGCCCAGCAGGCCGAGGCCCGCCGCATCGAAGCTGCCGTGCAACTGCTGGCCACCCCACCCTTGCCGCCCGACCTGCCCGATGCAGCCGTGTTTCCTGTCGAACTCATGACCCTGTCGGAGCAGTGGCAGGCCGATGGGCAAAGCTACGTAGCGGCCATCCGCGCGAGCCAGTTGGCCCGCGATGCCAATACTGCGGCTCCTGACCCTGCCGACGCCTCCGCAGCCCTTGGTGGAGACGAAGAACAAGCAGAGGACGATGACGCTCTGCCCGAAGACCCGCGCAAGGCCGACGCGCCCACCGTGCTGCAACTGGCACGCGTGGTGAGCCGCTGGGCCGACGAAGAGCTTGCCACGCGCTTTCGCCAACGCTTTGCCTTTGCCCCGGACGCGTACGTGAAACGCGCTGCCAAAGCCGGGCCATTCATC
>Ga0066256_1002650_pt1 | contig 19173 bp, 18 predicted proteins | sample ThiBio_1000_biof_FD_87107 | JGI IMG/M metagenome (GOLD analysis project Ga0066256, IMG submission 87107) | Wastewater bioreactor microbial communities from Cape Town, South Africa - Thiocy_expt_1000_biof (version 2) | ecosystem: Engineered > Bioreactor > Thiocyanate-remediating >... | reverse complement strand
GCCGTGGATGGCAGCATGGTAGGGGCCGGTCGGATGCTGGACGACGGGCTGGGGGGCGCCGAGCCCGAGCACGATCAGCGGCCTGCCCCCGACACCGAGCGAGATCGACTCCTCGCCCTCGAACATCACGTCGAGGCCAATCACGTCCCGCCAGATGGCAAGGGCGCGATCCCTGTCGGTGACGGCGAGCCGGACCGGACCAAGAGTGGTGGTGAGGGGAAGCCGGGGCGCCGTACGAACGTCGGCCTGGGACTCAACTGTGATCATGCTGCTTCCGGAACGCGCCGGCCTCTTTGCGATGCATACAATGTATGGTCGCCAATCGCGAACGGCAAAGGCTGATTGTTCAGTATTGCCGAAGAGTCCGTTCTGCAGCCGAGGAAGAAGCCGGCCTGCCCGACCGGGGAGTACGGGCAGGCCGGAATCGGCCGTCAGGTCGCGACAACCCGGCGGCGATACTCGGAGGCCGCGAACACCATCAGCGCGGCGACGATCAACCCGCCGGCCAACTGCACCCAATCGAGACCGGAGAAGAGGTTCTCGATCAGCACCATGGCGTTCACCGGCGTGTCGGACAGGAAAGCGTCGCGCATCAGGTTCTGCTCCGGCCCGAAGTGGAAACGGCGGCCCAGGTAATCGGCGATGTAGCCACCCTGCGGCCCGCCGCCGAACAGGAAGCCGCCGATGATCTCGGGCAGGCCGCGGACAAAGAGATTTTCCCCCAGAACGGCGAGTCCGGGAATGAGGAAGGCCAGCGGGATGCTCCAGCGGCCAACCAGCGTGGACAGCATGCCCACCCAGGCGAAGAACGGCGCATACCAGAGCATGGCGACGGCGAAGTAGACGAGCGCGACGCTCACGACTTGGACCGAACTCGACAGAATCTCGGGGACGGTTGGCACCACGAGCCGCGGCAGGGCAACGGTGGCGACGCCCGTCATGCCGTAGAGGACGAGGCCGGTGACGAGCAGCATGAAGAAGATGATGGCCGGAAACAGCGTCATGCCGGAGAGCATCTTGGAGCTGAGGATGCCGAAATCGGAGACCGGCATCGACTTCCAGAACAGCATGGCGTTGTTGCGCCGGTCGGCGTTGAAAGCATCCGCGAAATAGAAGAACAGCGCGATCATCAGGTAGACGAACCAGAGGCCGGCCATGCCGAGGAACGCCATCTCGTAGAACTTTACGGCCGTCGGCATGCCGACCTCGATCGGCACCTTGACCTTGTTGAAGGCAAAGGCGGAAGCCAGCGTCAGGGTGAAGAGCCCGAGCAGCACCGCAGGGGCGTAGAGGAACGCCCCCTTGTGCTCGAGCAATTCGCGGTGGATCAGCGCGGCCAGGGCCTTCATCAGACCGCTCCCACGCCGGGATCGCGCTGCATCAGTGCGACGAAGAGATCGCTGAGGGTCGGCGTTGAAACCGCGCCGAACGCTGCGAGGGCATCGCGATCGACACCGTCAAAGATCATCACGGTCTGGCCGAAGCGGGTTTCGGCGAAGATCGGCTTCAGGGCACGGGCCGACGCGACGTTTGCGGGATCGGCGATCACCAACTGCGTGAACTTGCTGGACACCGTCTCCATCTGCATGTGGAGCACCAGCGCTCCATCGCGAATGAACATGATATCGGAGAGCATGAACTCGATCTCGTCCACCTGGTGGGTGGTGATGAGGAGCGTCCGCTCCTCGGTCATGTAGTCCTCGAGCAGCCGGCGGTAGAAGCGCTTGCGATAGGTGATGTCCAAGCCCAGCGTCGGCTCGTCGAGCACCAGCAGCCGGGCGTCGATGGCCATGACCACGGCGAGATGCAGCTGCGCGATCATGCCCTTGCTGAGGTTCTTGATCCGCTGCTCCATCTTCACGTCGGTCCCCTCAAGGAACGACCGCGCCTTCTCCTGGCTGAAGCTGGGATGGATATTGGTGAGCAGCGCGAAGAGTTCGCGCACCCTCAGGAAGCGCGGCAGGCTCGCCACGTCTGAGATGAACGCCACGTTCTCCATCAGCTTTGCACGCTTCTGGAACGGATCCTCGCCGAGCACGCGCACTGTCCCCTCGTAGGACGAGAGACCGAGGATGGCGTTGAGCGTCGTGGTCTTGCCGGCGCCGTTGTGGCCGATCAGCCCGTAGATGCGGCCCGGCGGGATGTCGAAATCCAGGCCGCGCAGCACTTCGGTGCGGCCGAAGCGCTTGCGCAGGCCCCGGGCGGATACGACCGGGACAGCGAGCGTCGCATTCTCATTGACCATTTCCGGAATCCTTCAGCAGCGAAGCGGGATCGAGATCGAGGGCCCTGATCTGCGCGACGATGCGCGGCCAGTCCTCGGCCAGGAACTTGGTGCGCTCGTGCGAGAGTAGCTTCTCGCGGGCTCCATCGTTCACATACATGCCCATGCCGCGGCGACTTTCGACGACGCCGATATCGACAAGCGCATCATAGGCTTTGGTCACGGTGAGCGGATTGACCGACAGATCGGTCGCGATCTGCCGCACGGAAGGGAGAGCCTCCCCCTCTGCCACAGCTTTCTTCAGAATCATCTCGACGATCCTCTGCCGGATTTGAAGGAAGATGGGCTGGCTGTCATTGAACTGGCTCATGCCGCATACCTGCTTAGTGTGTTAGTTATGTAGCACACTAATATTCCCTGTCAACACACCTGCGGATATCGGCCGACGAATTGATATTGTTTAATGGCGGCCGCCGATCTGCGTGCTTATGTGGCGCCGCGCGACGGGCTTGCGCGGGAGTTTGAGGCGGTGACCGGTTCCAGGGAAGAGGCACGGCGGAAATCTGCCGTGCCAAGCGTCGTGCTTGGCCTAACGTTGCTGTTCTGCGCCGTTCTGGCGCTGATCCTCGGAATGCTGATCTGGCAGGGGTATTTTGCCACGATCGCGCAGACGCGCGCCAAGGCGGAATCGGCGGCACATGTCGTTTCCGTTCACGCGCAGTGGCTGATCGAAGCCGGCAACCAGGCCCTGCGTCGGATCGACGACGTTGTCGGCCCTGACCCCGCCACCGCCGATATAGCCAACGAAACCATCCGGCGCGAACTGGCGGGCCTCCCCGCGGAAGTGGTCCGGCTGGTGCTCTACGATGCTGCCGGCAATGTCATTTCGGGTGACGCGGGTACGCCCACGGCCGTGGGCCACGACGAGTACTTCACCGCCCTCCGCGAGGGAGCGGACTGGCAGATCTCTTCGCTGATCCTTGACGAGGGTGGGAGCACCCCGCGCTTCGCCGTGGCGCGTCGGCTGGAGCGCGACGGCCGCTTTGCCGGCGCGCTGGCCATCTACTATCCGGCCAGCGTGATGGAGGATTTCTGGAGCTCGCTTGCGCTGGGGCGGCAATCGACCGTGAGCATCGTACGCACCGACGGCTGGCTGATCGCCCGCTTCCCCTCGCCGTCGGCGCCGCTCAACCTGATCGACTACGAACTGTTCACCGACCACTACGCAGCGGCGCCGATCGGCAGCTATATCGCCGCACAATCGCCGGCGGACGGCCTGCCCCGGACGGTGGGCTTTCGCAAGATCGCCGGGCTTCCCGTGCTGGCACTCGCCTCGATCTCCAGCGGCGCGGCCATGAGCGAGTTCTGGCGGGCCGCCGGCATCGTCGTCGCCATCGTTGCGCCGCTGATCATCCTGCTCGCCGCAGGGGCGATCTGGCTGGTCGGCATCATGCGGCGGGACGAGCGCACCCGCTTTCAGCTTGCTCGGGCGAGCGAGGACAACACGATCCTGATGCGTGAGATCCACCATCGGGTGAAGAACAATCTGCAGGCGGTATCATCCCTGGTCCAGCTGCAGCCGATACCGCAGACGGCGAAACTCGAGATGTCGCGCCGGATTGCGGCAATGGTTTCGGTGCACGAGCACATCTACAGGTCCGACCAGTTCGCCAATGCGCAGATCGACGCCTACATCCGAGTGATCGTCAACAATGCGCTGGCGGGGGCTGGCGCACCCATCGAGCTTTCCATGACCCTCCAGCCGCTGACGGTCGACAAGGACCACGCCATGCCGCTGGGCCTGATCGTCAGCGAGGTGGTGTCCAATGCGTTCAAGCACGCATTCGGCGAGCGGACAGATGGCAGGATCGAGGTTTCGCTCACGCGGCAGGAGGATGGGAAAGGCCGGCTCACCATTTCCGACAACGGGGCCGGTTTCGATGCCTCGGCGAGATCCGAAGGGATGGGCCGACGGCTGATCGACGGCCTCGCCCGGCAACTCGACGGCGAGTACCGCTTCGAGAACGACAACGGGACGCGTTTCGTGCTCGACTTCCCCCCTGCCGCGACCGGCAACGTCACTGGTTCCTGATCTCCTCGCCCAGCCAGCGATCGTATTTCAGCTCGGAGCGATGCTTCTCCAGCGCACGGTGCCAGTACTCGTCGTGACGGCCATGCGGACGCCCATCCTGCTCCCACAGGAAGTAGGCCGTCAGCCTGACGGCCTCCTGGAAGGCGGGATCATCCAGCGGATCGGGTCGGTCGGTCATGGGAAGCTCTCCGGCGCTGCCCACTAAATTCTCTCGGGGGCACCGGGTTGCGTGACCGCGTCAATCAGGCACGGCCGAACTCGTCCTCGATCCGGACGATGTCGTCCTCGCCCAGATAGGATCCGGCCTGCACTTCGATCAACTCCAGCAGGATCTTGCCGGGGTTTGCCAGCCGATGCGTGCAGCCCAGCGGCAGGTAGATCGACTCGTTCTCGCTGAGCATGATCACTTCGCCATCGCGGGTGACTTCAGCGGTGCCGCGCACCACCACCCAATGCTCGGCGCGGTGGTGGTGCTTCTGCAGGCTGAGGCGCTTGCCTGGCTTCACGAACAGCCGCTTCACCTGGAATCGATCGCCATTGAGGATCGACGAGTACCCGCCCCAGGGACGGTAAGCGGTCTTGTGGATCTCGGTGAGCCCTGTCGTCTCGGCTTGCCCCTTCAACTGCTTGACCAGCGCGCTGACATGCTGGGCATTGCTGAGCCTGCCAACGTAGACCGCACCCTCGGTTGCGATCACCGCAACGTCCTCGAGCCCGTCCACCACCACATGCGCCTTGTCCGACATGACGAAGGAGTTGCGGGTGTCGCTGAGGGTGGCGTGCCCATTGCTGACATTGCCGGCCGGATCGCGCGGCGAGACCTTCCAGACCGCATCCCAGGCACCGAGATCGGACCAGGCAAAGCCGACGGGCACCATCGCAACCCTGGCGGACTTTTCGAACACGGCGTAGTCGACCGAAATGTTCGGCGCCTGCGCAAAGCTGTCCTGGTCAAGCCGGATGAAATCGAGATCGACCCGGGCACGCTCGACGGCATCCTTCGCCGCAGCGTGGCTTGCGGGCGACAGGGCTTCGGCCTCGCTGAGGAATGTGTCGGCGCCGATCATGAACATGCCGGAGTTCCAATAGTAGCCGCCGGCAGCGAGCATTTTTTCGGCATTGGCCCGATCCGGCTTCTCAACGAAGCGCGCCACGGTGTTCACGCCGGGCGACAGCTCGGCGCCGGCCTCCACGTAGCCGTAGCCGGTTTCGGGGCCGGTGGGCGCAATGCCAAAAGTGACGAGCTTGCCACCACGGGCAGCACCGGCAGCAAGATCAACCGACTGCCAATATCCCGCGTCAACATCGATCGCGTGATCGGAGGCAAGAATATGAAGCACCGCATCGGCGCCGAACTTCTGGCGTGCGTAGACGGCGGCGGCGGCGATTGCCGCCATCGTGTTGCGCGCCACGGGCTCCAGCAGCACGCCGCTAAGCGCAACGCCGACCTCCTGCGCCTGCTCGGCGACAAGAAAACGGTAGTCGGCATTGGTCAACACGATAGCCGGCGCATAACGTGACGGATCGGCGACCCGCTTCAGCGTCTCCTGAAAAAGCGAAACCTCCCCGGTGAGCGGCAGAAACTGCTTGGGACGCGCCGAACGCGACATGGGCCACAGCCGCGTCCCCTGCCCACCCGCAAGTATGACCGGTACAATCTGACTCGACATTCACGCACTCCGAGGTTGCCGGACTATCGAGGCACAACGAATGAGCCGCAAGGTATTTCACGTCCGGCTGAGGCGCCTGTCCCGTGGTCTCGCCGCTTGGTAAACGGCTGGCAAAAACAGGTAGTGAGGTGGACGGGTTCCGCCATCGCCGGCATGGTCAGACCTCTTGGGACGCGCTAGAGTCTGCCCAATTCCCTCGGCGGCGCGAGTCTTTGACCGTGGCACCGCCTGTCCCGGAGCCCAAATTGTCATCGACTAGTGCGGCGACTGTCCCCGCCGCAGCCGGCAAGACCACGCTTTCGATCATCGTCGCCGTTTCGGTCTGCCACATGATCAACGACGTCATGCAGTCCATGCTGACGGCGATCTATCCGATCCTCAAGGAAAACTACGGGCTCGATTTCGTCCAGATCGGCCTGCTCACCTTGACCTTCCAGTGCACGGCGTCGCTGCTGCAGCCGGCCATCGGCATGTATACCGACAAGCGCCCGCTGCCCTATTCCCTTCCGGTCGGCATGGCGTCGAGCCTCGTCGGATTGCTGATCCTGGGGTTCGCCTCCAACTACTGGATCCTGCTCATCGGTTCGGCGTTCGTCGGGCTGGGGTCCGCCATTTTCCACCCTGAAAGCTCCCGGGTCGCCCGTCTCGCGTCGGGTGGCCGGCACGGATTTGCCCAATCGCTGTTCCAGGTCGGGGGCAATGTCGGTTCAGCGATCGGCCCCCTGCTGGCGGCCTTCATCGTGCTGCAGAACGGGCAGTGGAGCGTGTCGTGGTTCGCCATCGGCTCGCTGATCGGCATCTTCATCCTATGGCGCGTCGGTGCCTGGTATGCCGAACATCGACGGATCAATGCCGGCCGGATGCCGGCCAGCACGGCACTGCTGTTCGACAAGCGCACGACGCTCATCGCGCTCGCCGTGCTCACCATCCTGACGCTGACCAAGAACGCCTACATGGCGGGGCTTTCCAGCTATTACACGTTCTACCTGATCCACAAATTCGGGGTCGCGGTGCAGGACAGCCAGCTGCTGCTGTTCGTCTACCTCGGCGCCTCGGCCGTTGGTGTGTTCCTCGGCGGCCCGCTGGGCGACCGCTTCGGCGTGAAATTCGTGATCTGGTTCTCGATCGTGGGGGTGCTGCCGTTCACCCTCGCCCTGCCCTATGCCGACCTCAACTGGACGGTGATCCTCACCATCCTCATCGGCCTCATCTTTTCCTCGGCTTTCTCGGCCATCGTGGTGTTCGCGCAGGAACTGATGCCCGGCCGCGTGGGAATGATCGCCGGCATCTTCTTCGGCTTTGCGTTCGGCGCAGGCGGAATCGCCGCCGCGGCGCTCGGAGCACTGGCGGACGTCACCGGCATCGAATACGTGTTCTGGCTGATCTCGTTCCTGCCGCTGGCCGGCCTGCTGACCGTGTTCCTGCCCAAGATGCAGAACACGGTCCATTGACGGTTAGACCGGCAGGATCATCACCGGCTTCGGAACCGACAGGCGCTGGCCGGAATCGACCAGCGTGCCATCCGCAGCGACCTCAAATGCGACAAGGTCGTTGCTTCGCTGGTTCGCCACCAGCAGTCGATCGGCAAGCAGCAGGAACATGCGCGGCCAGTCGCCGCCGCAGGAAAGGTTCTGCAACCACGCGAGCCCACCGTCGTCACCGATGCGAAAAGCGGTGATTGAATTGTGCCCACGGTTGGAGACGTAGACGGTACGTCCGTTGCCGGCGATCTGGATGTGCGCGCCGAAAGACTGGCCGGAGAAATCTGCCGGCAACGACGAGCGAATCTCGATTTCGGCCAAGGTGCCGTCGGCGATCCGGCGCAACGCGACGATCTCGTTGCTGTATTCTGTGAACAGATACGCCCAGCGGCCATTGGGATGGAACGCCAGGTGCCTCGGTCCCGAACCTGCTGGCAGGGTGTACGCGGTGACCGGAGAGCCGGCGCGACCATGGCTCCACGGCCAGAACCGCACCTCGTCGTGCCCCAGATCGACGGCGTAGAGACGATCCCCTTCCGGCGACCACTGCACCCAGTGTGCGTGGCCGGTATCAGTGGGTTTGGCGCCTACCAGCACCTGAGGAGCGCCGGCGAGAGTGCCGGAGGCATCGAGCGTGAAGACTGTCACCACGCCAGCACCGTAGTTCGCCACGGCGAGATGCCGCCGCCCATCGGGGCTCAAGGCGAGATAACACGGCGACGATGCCCCGGCGGGGAGATAGCCCAGCGCGTCGAGCGCCAACGGGTCGGTGCGGAGGTCAAACGCGCCGACGCGCGCTGCCATTTCATCGGTGGCGTAGAGGCGATGGCCGGCCGGATCGATGGCGAGGAACGATGCGTCGGCCGCGCCGGGTAACTCCACTTCGAGGCGGAGGGCGCCGGTGTCGCCGTCCATGGTCACAAGGCGGATGCCCTCGGGACGTCCGTCACTGTACGATCCGATCAAGAGCTTCGACATGCCCGTCTCCTGCAACGCGGCAGCTCTAGCGGATCATCCAGCCTTCGCCCAGCCATCGCGCATCACCGCGAAGCCTTTGGTGTAGACATCGGCCTCGTCGGCAAAGATCGGCCGCCAGATTTTGGTTGCCGCGGCGAGATCGGGCAGTGCCGAACCGAACGCCTCGATTGTCATCCAGCCATCGTAGCCTGCCCGCTTCAGGGCGTTGAAGACAGCCTGAAAATTGACGTGGCCCGCACCGGGCACGCCGCGATTGTTCTCGCTGATATGGACATGGTTGATGGTGCCGATGGTTTCGCCGATCAGCGACGGCACGTCGTTGTCCTCGATGTTCGAATGGAAGGTGTCGAAGAGGTAGCCGTAGTTCGGCTCGTCCACCCCCCTAACCAGTGCATCGGCCTGCTTCATCGAATTGACGAAGTAGCATTCGAACCGATTAAGCGGTTCAACCGACAGCTTCATGTTCGCCTGGGCAGCGTAACGGGCCGCTTCCTTGTGCACCTCGACGCACCACTTGATTTCGTCATCGGTCGGTCCGCGGCCCGAAAACTCGCCCAGCGGCTGGTGGAACGGACCGGCGCAGACATCGCCACCGATCGCGGCCGTGCAATCGATGAGCCACTTGATATGGTCGAGCGCCGCGCTGCGCGCCGCCTTGTCCGGCGAGATGGCGCTACCGCCGGCCATGACCCCGATGCCGGTCGACGCAAGGCCTGCATCCCTCAACCGCCGACCCAGCGCCTCGTAGTGGGCGACAGTCCCCTCGAACATCGGGATCTCGACACCGTCATAGCCGGTCGCCTTGAGCTTCTCGATCACCGGCCAATGCGCATCGGTGACGTGCGTTGCCCACAGCAGCAGGTTGAAACCGAGTCTCATCGCGACCTCCGGGCTACAGGTTTACCCACTTGCCCGACCGGCCGGAGGCAAGGATGGCATCGCAGACGCGATTGGTTTCCAGCGCCTCGCGGAAGGTGGGCGAAGCCGGCTTCTTCTTGCCGAGGCTTCCCAGGAAATCGGCCACCTGATGGGTGAAGCTCTCGCCAAAGCCAATGCCGAGGCCGGGGACCCACCACTTGCCGAGATAGGGATGCTCGCCGTCGGTGATGTGAATGGAGCTCCAGCCCCGCAGTTGGCCCTCCACCCGATGATCAAACCAGCCGACGCGGTTCATGTCGTGCAGATCCCAGGAGAAGGAGCCGTGCTCGCCATCGATCTCGAGGGTGTAGAGCGCCTTGTGGCCACGGGCATAGCGCGTCGACTCGAAGGTGCCGAGCGACCCATTGGCGAAGCGGGCGAGTACCGCCGACGCGTCGTCGATGCCGACCGGCGCCAGCTTGCCGGTGTCGGCGTGCTTGCGCTCCTTGACGAAGGTTTCCGTCATCGCCGTGAGCGAGGAGATGCCACCATTGATCCAGAGGGCCGTATCGATGCAATGGGCCAGCAGGTCGCCGGTCACACCAGACCCTGCCGCATCTACATCGAGACGCCAGGTGCCCTGCCCGCCCTGGGGCACATCGGGGCTGATGGTCCAATCCTGCAGGAACTTTGCGCGGTAGTGGAAGACCTTGCCGATCTTGCCCTTCTCGACCATCTGCCTGATGAAGGTCACCGCGGGCACGCGCCGATAGTTGTACCAGACCATGTTGGGGACGCCGGCCCTTTCGACCGCATCCACCATCGGCTTGCCTTCCTTCGCCGTCCGCGCCAGCGGCTTTTCGGTCAGCACCATCTTGCCTGCCCTGGCCGCGGCGATGGCGATGGGCGCATGCAGGTCATTGGGCACGCAGATGTCGATCGCGTCGATATCCTTGGCCTCGATCAGCTTCTTCCAGTCGCTTTCGACACGCTCATAGCCCCACTGGTCGGCGAAGCCCTGCGCCTTGTCGACCGAGCGTGCCGCAACGGCCTTCAGGACCGGCCGATAGGGCAGATCAAAGAAGTTCGCCGCGTTGGCCCAGGCGTTGGAGTGAGCGCGGGCCATGAAGCCGTAGCCGATCATGCCCACGTTGAGGGTTTTCTGTTTCGCCGCCATTTTCTGTCCCCTGAAGGTGCTGGCGCCGCTGCGTGCGGCGCCGGTTTGTTCGCTATTCGCGCCAACCGTGCGCGTCGCGCACCTTGATCATCTGCGCGAGAATCCTGTTCCAGGTTTCCTGGCTCTCCATGACGCTGTTGGGGAACATGCAGCCGTCCCAGCAGATGTGCCGCATCCGCTTGGTAAGGTTGCCATCCGCATCGCGCAGCCAATAGCCAGCGTGCTTGACGACATCCAGCCGGCCGTTCGGATCGTCCACCTGGCAGTGCCGGCCAGTCTTTTCGTGATCGCCGGAGCCAAAGGTGGTGCCGTCGTTCTGGGCGACGTGGAAATCGTAGGTCCAGGGACGCAGCGCATCCGCCACCTGCTTGTAGGCCGCATCGAGCGCCGCCTTGTCGCTCCACTGGAAATCGGCCGGCAGGATACGGTCCTTCTCGGCGTTGGCGCCAAGCACGAACAGCATGGAATGCGCCATGTCGGCCTGGTAGCCGACGACGCCGGGCATGTTGACGAGTTCGAGCAGCTTCACGTTCTCGCGCCAGCTGTGCATGCCGCCCCAGCAGATCTCGCCTTCGGCAACGATGATCTCGCCGTGGTCCTGGGCTATCCTGCCGGCCTCGCGGAAGGTATCGGCGATCTTCCTGGTGTTGCCCACGGGGTCCTGATCCCACGCCTCGACGCCGGTAGACGAGTCGACGCGGATGCCGCCGGTGGGACGGATGCCGATTTCGCGCATCTGCTGGCCGATGCGACAGGCTTTTTCGACCTGGCTGAGGAAACGCTTGCGATCATCGGCGTCGCCCATGGCAGAGCCACCGCCCGCTCCGCCCCAGATCGGGGCGACGAACGAGCCCACCTTGAGCCCGAAGCCGGCGATGTGATCGGCCATGCGCTTCACGTCGTCGCGGCTCGAATCGATCGAGATATGCGGATCGGCCAGCCAGAGGTCGACGCCGTCGAACTTCTGCCCATCGACCTCGGCATTGGCGGTGAGCTTCAAGAGCGTATCGAGCGCAATGGTGGGTTCGCTGTCGGGAGCGCCCTTGCCGACCACGCCCGGCCAGGTCGCATTGTGAAGCTTGGGATAGTTGTTCTCAGATGCCATTTGCGCTCCTCCCGGAAGCAGAATTCGACGGCAATCAGGCCGCCTTGTGCGCGAGGTTCAGACCCGTTGCACGATCGAAAAAAATCACCTTGTTGGCATTCCAGCCAAACCGGACCGTATCTTCCACCGCCACATCGACACGCGCTGGAACGCTGGCACGCACCAGTTGATCGCCGGCCCTGAGGGTCAGTATCTTCTCAATCCCGTGGTTCTCGATGTCGTGGATGCGCGCCTCGACGGGCGCACCACTTTCAACCTTCACATCCTCGGGACGAACCCCGAACGTGTAGGTTCCTTCGCCTGCCGTCGCCGCAGCACCGTTGACCGGCAGCTCGAAGACCTTCGGCGCGACCACGGCCGTTCCGCCCGAGAATGCTCCCGGCAGGAGGTTGATCGCAGGCGAGCCGACAAAGCTCGCGACGAAGGTATCGCGCGGGTTGGAGTAGACCTCCTGCGGGGTGCCGACCTGAACGAGCCGCCCATGATTGAGGATGCCGATGCGATCGCCCATGGTCATGGCCTCGACCTGATCGTGCGTCACAAAGATGAACGTCGCCCCGAGCCGGATCTGCAGGTCCTTGAGCTCGCTGCGCAGCGACTCGCGCAGCTTGGCGTCGAGGGCGGACAAAGGTTCATCCATGAGGAAGACCTGCGGCTCGCGCACGATGGCGCGACCGATCGAGACGCGCTGCATCTCGCCGCCCGACAGCCGATCAGTCTTGCGGTCGAGGAGATGGGAAATCCGAAGCGTCTTGCTGGCGTAGTCGATGCGCTTTTCGATATCCGCCTGCGACAGGTTGCGGATGCGGGAGCGCAGCGGGAACGCGAGATTCTCGCGCACCGTCAGGCGGGGATAGAGCGAGTATTGCTGCAGGACGAGCGCCACATCGCGCTCCGCCGGCCCCCATTCGGCAACATCGGTCTCGTTGATGTAGATTTGGCCTTCCGTCGGCTTTTCGAGGCCGGCGATGAGGCGGAGCGTCGTGGTCTTGCCTGCTCCGGTCGGGCCGAGCAGCACGAAGAACTCGCCATTGGCGACATCGATGCCGATGCGCTCCAGCGCCCGGTGATGACCGAAAGTCTTGGATATGTTGTCGAGGCGGATGCGGGCCATGTCAGTTGCCGAGCCGAATGCCGAGCGAGGCGCCCGACTTGCTGTCGAAGAAATGTGCTTGCGCAGGATCGATCCGCGCCCAGACGCGGTCGCCTGCCTTCTCGACGAACCCGGACGTGGTGCGCGCCCGCAGCGTCTTGTTGCCGACCTTGAGATCGACGATGTCGAAGCCGCCAAAAGGCTGGATGATGTGGGCCTCGACGGGGCGATAGCCCGGCTGGTCCTCGTGCGAGACGATGACGCCTTCCGGACGGACGCCGAGGGAGAGTTCGGACGCCGCTCCCTTGCTCTGGAGCATGCCGAGCAGCTCGCGCGGCAGATCAAACGTCTCGCTGTCGAGGCTGATCTGCGCCTCGCCCGAAACTTCCCTGACCACGGTCGGGGTCACGTTCATGACCGGCGAACCGATGAACTGTGCGACGAAAAGATTGGCGGGATAGAGATAGACGTCGGTCGGCGTCCCTACCTGCTGCAGCACACCATCGTTCATCACCACGATGCGATCGGCGAGGCTCATGGCTTCCACCTGGTCGTGGGTGACGTAGATCGAGGTCGAGCCGTTCTCGAGGTGGAGCCGCTTAAGCTCCACACGCATGGTCTCACGGAGCTTGGCATCGAGCGAGCCGATCGGCTCATCGAGCAGCAGGGCCTTGGGACGGCGGACCAGGGCCCGGCCGATCGCCACGCGCTGCATGTCACCGCCCGACAGCGAAGACGGGCGGTTCTTCAGCAGGTGGGTGATGCCGGGCGAGGTGCCGACCGAGCGCACCACCTTGTCCACCTCCTCATTGCGCATGCCGACGGCGCGCAAGGGGAAGGCGAGATTCTCGTAGACGGTGAAATGCGGGTAGAGCGCATAGTTCTGAAAGACGAACGCAATGTCGCGGTCGGAGGCGTGCAGGTTCTGGATAGGCTTGCCATCGAGCAGGATGTCGCCCGAGTCGATCTCCTCCAGTCCCGCAATGGCCCGCAGGGTCGTAGTCTTGCCGCACCCCGACGGGCCCAGGAACACGACGAATTCCCGGTCCTTCACCGTCAGGTTCACATCGCGAATGACGTGCACGGCACCGAAATGCTTGTCGATGTGACGGAGCTCGATCTCAGCCATGGCCGGCATCCCCCTTCACGACATGGGTAAGAGACACCGGACCAGTATCGTCTTCGTGGACCAGCGGCTCGGGCGGCGGCACGTGCAGGGCGACGTTGAAGGCGATGATGCCAATGAGCAGGATCAGCACGCTCCACTCAGGCAGCAGCGGCACCCAGGGCTGGCACAGGAAGATGATGCCCAGGATCATCAGCCACATCGACCCGGGCTCGAGCACCTTCTGGTTGAACACACGGAAGTTCATTTGCGGATCGCCCCGAACGTCACGCCACGCAGCAGGTGATTGCGCAGCAGGAAGGTGAAGATGGCGACCGGCAGGAGGAACAGCACCGTACCTGCCGCGATCACGGTCCACTCGGGCAGGCCCGAACCGATCTGGCTGGGGATGAACGGTGGCGCGGTCTGGGCACGCCGATTGGTCATGATCAGCGCGAAAGCATACTCGTTCCAGGCGGTGATGAAGCAGAACACCGCCGTCGCCGCGATACCGGTGGCGGCTTCGGGAAGGACGATTTTGAAGAAGGCCTGCATGCGGGTGTAGCCGTCAACCAGCGCCGCTTCCTCGTACTCCTTCGGAATCTCGTCGATGAAGCCCTTCATCAGCCACACCGAAAAGCTGAGATTGAAGGCTGTGTAGAGGATGATCAGCCCGATGTGCGTGTCGGTCAGCTCGAACGAGCGGTACATCAGGAACATGGGGATCGCGACGACCACCGGCGGCAGCATGCGCGTACTGAGGATGAAGAACAGCAGATCGGCCTCGCCCTTCATCCGGAAGCGGGAGAAGCCGTAGGCCGTGATCGTTCCCATACTCACTGCGAGCACGGTCGAGACGACGGAGATGATGAGGCTGTTCCAGAAGCGGTTGGGATACTGGCTGAGCTGCGGCTCGTCACCGACCTTGAGGACGCGCTCGCCGCCATCGTAGACGGCCTTCTCCCACCAAGGCGCCGCCTCGTAGACGGCCGGGTCGACCTTCTCCTTGAGCTGCACACGCTTGGTGAACAGCTTGATGAACGGCGTGACCTCGGGCGTGAACACCACGGTCGGCGGCACCGACGTTGCCTGGTTGCGCGGCTTGAACGCCGTCGACGCGATCCAGTAGATCGGCGACAAGAAGACCAGCGTCACGACGATGACGGCGACGATCGCCAGCGGCCGGGTAAACTGCTGCGAACGTGAGGTGACGGCAGCCATCTCAGCGCTCCTTCACCTTGTTGAGGTACTTGACGTAGATGTTGGTGATGCAGAGCACCACGATCAGCACGATGTAGGCCAACGCCGATGCACGGCCCGTATCCCAGCCCTGGAAAGCCATCTGGTAGAGGCTGATGGCAACAGTCTCGACGCTGGCCGTCGACATGATGAACGGCAGGTCGAAAGCCTTGAAGGCCTCCATGGTGCGAAAGATCAGGGCGATCAGCAGGAGCGGCGCCACCAGCGGCAGCGTGATCCGCCGGAAGGTGTACCAGGCGCTGGCGCGATCGATGGCGGCAGCCTCGTAGAGGTGCTTGGGGATCGCCGACAGGCCGGCGAGCGAGAGCAGCATCACGAACGGCGACCACATCCAGATGTCGGTGATGGCCACGGCGAACAGGGCGTTGGTGCGGCTGGTCAGCCACTCGAACTTGCCGATGCCGAGGGCGTAGTTGATCGGTCCCCAGGACGGATCGTAGAGCAGCTTCCAGAACAGCCCCACCACGGCGGGCGAGAGCATCATCGGCAGCATCAGCAGCGTCGTCACAAGGCCCTTGAACGGGAACGGGCGATTGAGCAGCAGCGCGAGGCCGAAGCCCACAATCATCTGTCCGCCGACCGACACGATCACGTACTGGGCGGTCGTGGTGAAGTTGGCCCAGATGCCCGGGTCGGCGAGGAGTTCAGCATAGTTCCTGAACCCGACGAACTCGGCCGGCTTGTTCATCGATACGCGGTACTCGGTGAACGAAAAGCCCAGCGAATACAGCAGCGGGAAGATATTGAAGATGATCAGGAACGCGATCGTGGGCAGGATGAAAAGGTTGCGGATGGTGAGATCGCTCCATCCGCGTGCGGCAGCCCGCGATGTCGGTTCAAGCGTCGCAAGGACGGCCACAACTTCCCCCAGTCGATCGATCTAGATGGAGGGACCGGAGGAAGTGTCCTCCGGTCCGCGATCACGCATCAGGCGCTCAGGTGTTACCGAGCGTCTTGTCCCAGGTGGCGGCAAGGCCATCGAGGATCTGCTTGGGATCGCCCTCGCCCGTCGTGATGTACGGGTGCAGCGCGTCGTTCATCTGGAAGAGCATGTCGGCGAAGACCGGCACGGCCCAGAAGTCCTTCACCATCTTCATGGAATCCGAGAAGGCGCGGTTGTAGGGCGTCGCATTGAGGAAAGCCTCGGACGACAGCACGGCGGCACTGCAGGTGTAACCACCCAGGTCAGCCCAGCGCTGCTGGACTTCGTCCTTGATGAACCAATCGAGGAATTTCATCGCCTCTTCCTGGTTCTTCGAATACGAGATGACCGAGATGCCCTGGCCGCCCAGCGCCGCATGCTGGTTGCCGTTGGGGCCGGGCGGGTTGGCGAAATAGCCGGTATGGGCGGCGTGGGGGTTGGTGCCCTCATTGGCCAGTGCCGGCAGGAACGCGAAGTAGTTCATCGCCATCGCCACGAGGCCTTCGGTGAAGGCCTGGTTGTTTTCGACGAAGAACGCCTGCCCCCAGTTCGGCGGGGTGAAGGTGTAGAGCTTGCGGTAGGCCTCGAGCGCCTCAACGTTCTGCGGCGAATTCAGGATGCCCTGAACTTCGTTGGTCTCGTAGTTGCCGAGATCGCCGCCCCAGGTGAAGATCGTCTGCTCGACGCCCATCGCCATCGCATCGTACGAGGTCTGGGTGTAGAGCGCGACGCCGTACATGTTCTGATCCGGCCGGGTGAAGAACTCGGCGATATCGGTCAGCTGCTTGTAGTCCTTGGGCACGTCGAGATCGTAGCCATACTTGGCCTTGAAGGCCTCCTTCTCGGCCGGATCCTCGAACCAGTCCTTGCGGTAGGCCCAGCCATTGGCGTCACCTTCGGCCGGGATCGACCAGTACTTGCCACCGTACTGCGAGTAATACTGCATGGTGGCCGGCTCGAAGACTTCAGTCAGGTTGTGCTTCGCGACGTAGTCGCTCAGGTCAACATAGTGGCCCGCCTCCGATGCCGCTCCCAGCCACTGGCTGTCGCCGATGACGAGGTCGTAGGCATCGCCGCGAGCGTTGAGCTCGGCAAAGGTCTTGGTCTGGAAGTCAGACCACGGCGTCGTTTCCACCGTCACCGTAACGCCGGTCTCGGCGGTGTACTCGTTCACCAGTTCCTGCAGATAGTTGGCAGGATCCCATTCGGCCCAGAAGATCGTCAGTTCCTGCGCGAGCACGGTCGTGCTCGACGCCAGCATCAGGCCGATGCCGGCCAGGACGCCTTTCGTCACGTTGCGCATTGCGGTCCTCCCTCTAGCGCGGTGTCACTCCTCCTTGCACGCAGGCATCCGCTTCCCGCGCACGGCTCCGCTCCCCGGAACCCCGGCGCATCGAACCCGTCGCGAGCGACTTGCGCGCTCGTCAGACGGCTCGATGCGCATCAGTTGGCAACGTTGTCAGAACTCGCTACACGCCGGCCATTTTCTGGCTCTTGCGCCGATGTTCCAACCAAAGAACGCTTCTCTCCGAACGCTCCGGGTGCTGCCGAAATCTCCTCCCTCTACATCCAAGTTCTTCGGTTTGTTCCGAAACGTCAAGCTAACATGCTAGCATTTTTGTTTTAAGAAGAGGCCCGTTTCGCCCGCGCCTTTTCCAGCTGCCGCCGCTTCTGGGCGGCCTCCGTAACGGCAGCCTTGACGAGCGCACGAGCAGCCCAGCGGGATACATCCTGCACCTCGCCGAATTCGGCACCCCACAGATCCTTCAGGACCACAACCGCCTCGAGCCCGTAGGTGAGCGACAGCGCCATGGCGAGACGCTGGAACTGGCGCTTCGGCAACGTCTTCTTGAGCGGTGCGATCGCCTGCTGCAGCAATTCCACCCGATGACCGCGCTTGAACTGGGGTTCGTCGGACTCCCCCGCCTGCTGCTTCGCCCAGTGCTCCAGCGACAGCTTCAGCGCCGCCTTGAACGTTGCCTCGAATTCGAGAATTCGCGGCATCGATTCCGTCAGCAGGTCATCCACCCGCTCTTCGGCATTGGTCGAGTCCGAGCTCCAGCTCAGAATCGGGCCCAGCGCCTCGTTGACGACCGCATGCACCAGGTCGGCCTGGGTGGGGAAATACCTGTAGGCGGTGGCACGACTCACCTGGGCGGCCTCGGCGACGTCGCTTACCGACGGAGTAAACCCTTGCTGCATCAGCTCGATTGCCGTTTCCAGCATGAGCTTTCGGGTGCGCGCGCGGGCTCCCCGTTCCTCGGATGCGTCAGCGTCGCTGTCAGTCAATGATACGGCCATTCCAGGATGATACACACATCTCAAAATGCTTTGCAACCGGAACGCCTCTCTGACACTATCGAGCTGTCATTCACCCCGTAAGCGGGCAAGGGGAAACGGATGCCGGCCATCCCACGCACAGAAATCCTCAGCAAATTCAGATCGATGGTGGCAAACCGCCAGCCCATCGTCGGAGGTGGCGCGGGCACGGGCCTATCGGCAAAATCCGAGGAGGCCGGCGGGATCGATCTCATCATCATCTACAATTCCGGCCGCTATCGCATGGCCGGGCGCGGCTCCGCGGCGGGGCTGCTGGCCTACGGCAACGCCAATGAAATCGTCCGTGAGATGGCCGTTGAAGTGCTGCCGGTGGTCAAGAAGACGCCGGTCCTTGCCGGCGTCAACGGCACGGACCCGTTCGTGCTGATGCCGCAATTCCTGAACGAACTCAAAGCCATGGGCTTCTCCGGCGTGCAGAATTTTCCCACGATCGGGCTGTTCGACGGCGTCATGCGCACCGCATTCGAGGAAACCGGCATGGGCTATGGCCTCGAGGTCGAGATGATCGCCCAGGCCAACCGGCTGGACCTGCGGACCACGCCGTACGTGTTCAACCCTGCTGAGGCCCGGGAGATGACGGCAGCGGGTGCCGACGTCATCGTCGCGCATATGGGAGTCACCACTGGCGGCGCCATCGGAGCCAAGGCTGCCAAGTCACTGGAACAATGCGTCACGGAGATCGACGCCATTGCCGACGCGGCCCGGGCCGTGCGGAACGACGTAATCGTCCATTGTCATGGCGGCCCCCTAGCCAAAACCGAAAACGCCGCGGTCCACCCGGCGCTCGCGCCCCCTTTGCACGGCGTCTCTGAAGCCACTTCGGAAGAGCCACGGCGCGAAGAGGAAGCCACACAGCCAGGCGACTTAA
>Ga0066256_1002647_pt1 | contig 19183 bp, 20 predicted proteins | sample ThiBio_1000_biof_FD_87107 | JGI IMG/M metagenome (GOLD analysis project Ga0066256, IMG submission 87107) | Wastewater bioreactor microbial communities from Cape Town, South Africa - Thiocy_expt_1000_biof (version 2) | ecosystem: Engineered > Bioreactor > Thiocyanate-remediating >... | reverse complement strand
GCGACGTCCACCATCTGAACTGCGGTGACTGGGTCGAAAGCTGCACGGCGATCGTCGAGTCACATGAAGGTGAGCTCCGTCTCGTCCATTGGGCGGCCGACGCCACCTGGAGCCAGTCCAAGTCCGTCCCCGAGCCGACGTACGCCGTCGGCTGAGGCGTCACACTACCGCCCTCCGCCCTCTGTTCCCCTCCAATATGACGTTCAGATGACGCACGCGCCGCGATGCGAAAGTGCGCCGATGAGGGCCTAGGAAATCGTCACATGGCTGTTGCACCGCCGAACTAGGTGTTGCCGGCATAGGGCGATCCAACTGCAAAGAGGTCCCATGCTCGTTCTCGACGGCGTCTCGCGGCGGTTCGGTAAGGTCGCCGCTGTGTCTGGAGCCTCGTTTGAAGTGGCGCGCGGCGGTTTCGTCGGTGTCATCGGCCGCTCCGGCGCCGGCAAGTCCACGCTTCTGCGCATGATCAATCGCCTCGTCGATCCGAGCGAGGGCCGCATTTTCTTCGACGGCCGCGATGTGACGTCGCTCAAGGGTCGCGAGCTCAGGCTCTGGCGGGCTCGGGCGGCCATGATCTTCCAGCAGTTCAATCTGGTCGGGCGCCTGGACGTCCTGACGAATGTTCTGACCGGACGCCTCGCGGATGTGTCGACCCTGCGCGCCGTGACGCGCATGTGGAGCGAGAACGACAAGGCCATCGCCTTCTCGGCTCTCGAGCAGTTCGAGATCGGCGCGCTCGCGGCGCAACGCGCCGAGCAGCTTTCGGGCGGCCAGCAGCAGCGCGTTGCCATCGCCCGCGCCATGGTCCAGCAGCCGGATCTCATTCTCGCCGACGAGCCCGTCGCCTCGCTCGATCCGCGCAATACCAAGATCGTGATGGATGCGCTGCTGCGCATCAACAAGCACTACGGCATCACCGTCCTCTGCAATCTGCACTCGCTGGATCTCGCCCGCACCTATTGCGACCGGCTGATCGGCATGGCCGCCGGACGGGTCGTCTTTGACGCTGCCCCCGAAATGCTGACCGACGAGGTCGCACGCGAGCTCTACGGCCTCGAAGCCGATGATGTGCTCGGCGGCAGTGGGGAGGCTCAGGACAGCGAGAAGAAGCAGGGCGTACCTGCGCTCGGAGAGGCCGTCGCCGCCTGATCTGAACGCTGCGGCAGCGAGGGCACCGCACGCCAGCGTCACAACATGCCTAAGCTCACGACACTCTAACCGATAGAGGACATCATGCTGAATCGTCGTCTTGTACTTGCCGGCGCCGCCGGTCTTGCGCTCACGAACGGCCTCGCGCTCGGCGCCGGCCCGGCAAAGGCTCAGGAGTGGAAGTCGAAGTTCCCGGAGCTGGTCTTCGCGGTCATTCCGCATGAGAATGCAAGCACCACCACGACGCGCTACACGCCGTTCGTCGAGTATTTGAGCCGCGAGCTCGGCACGAAAGTCACCCTGCGCATCGCCAATGACTATGCGGCGGTCATCGAGGGCCAGCGCGCCGGCAACATCCACATCGCCATGTACGGCCCGGCTTCCTACGCCCGCGCCAGGGCTACCGGCGTCAGCATCGAGCCGTTCGCCATCGAAGTGAACAACGACGGCACGCGCGGCTATCACTCGGTGCTCTATGTGAAGGCCAGCTCGCCCTTCCAGAAGATCGAGGACCTCAAGGGCAAGAACCTCTGCCTTGTCGATCCGAACTCCACGTCCGGCAACAACGTCCCGCGCTTTGCCATGGACAAGATGGGCATCGATCCCGACAAGTTCTTCAGCAAGGTCGTCTACTCGGGATCGCACGAGAATGCCGTGCTCGCGGTCGACCAGGGCACCTGCGACGGCGCGTTCAACTGGTGGAACGACGAGCAGGAATCGAACCTGATGCGCATGTCGGGCCGCGGGCTCGTCAAGGCCGAGAACTTCCGCATCATCTTCAAGTCCGCTCAGATCGTGAACTCGCCGATGGCCTATCTGGCGAGCCTGCCGGCGGATCTGAAGGCCTCGGTCCGTGACGCCGTCCTCAACATCGCGACCAAGGACAAGGCGACGTTCGACGGCATCTACGGCGGCAAGCAGCGCCCCTTCGAATCGGTCGAGCACGCGGCCTATGAGCCGGTCGTCGAGCTGATCAAGTTCGTCGACTCGCTCCGCAAGAAGTCGGGCTCCTAAGGCCTCAGATCCGAGCTACGCGGGCGCGCGGCCGACGGCTTCGCGCCCGCAATCCAATCCGATGGAGGTCTTCATGTGGACTCGCCGATTTATTCTCGCGGCAGCAGCCGCAACGCTGCTTGCCGCTCCCGCAGGTGCGAGCGACTGGCGCGCGCAGTATCCCGAGGTCGTGTTCTCGATCATCCCGTCCGAGAATGCCGGCGGCGTGCTGAACCGCTACGAGCCGCTCATGCAGCACCTTTCCACGGTGCTCGGCGTCAAAGTGACCCTCCGCGTCGCCAATGACTACGCGGCCGTCATCGAGGCCATGCGCTCGGGCCAGGTGCATGTGGCCCACTTCGGTCCTTCGGCTTACGCGCGCGCCTATCAGGTGACCAACGGCGACGTCGAGCCGTTCGCCACAGCCATGAACTCCGCAGGCGCTGTCGGCTACTACTCGGTGCTCTACGTGCGCGCCGACGACAAGGCGCAGAGCATTCAGGACCTCAAGGGCAAGAACCTCTGCCTCGTCGATCCGAACTCCACGTCCGGCAACAACGTCCCGCGCTTTGCCATGGACAAGATGGGGATCGACCCAGATGCCTTCTTCGGCAAGCTTCTCTATTCCGGCAGCCATGAGAATGCCGTCACCGCGCTCCTGCAGGGCACGTGCGACGCAGCATTCAACTGGTGGAATACCGAGAAGGAGTCGAACCTCCTGCGCATGGCCGCGCGTGGCGCCGTGAAGGCGGATAGCGTGCGCATCATCATGAAGTCGGACCTCATTCCCGGCTCGCCCACGACGCTCAAGCGCTCGCTGCCCGAGGCCATGAAGGCCGACATCAAGCGCGCTTTCCTCGAAGCGCCCGTGAAAGGACGCGAAGCGTGGCTGCGCATCAGCGACGGCAATGCGACCGGCTATCATGAGGTGAAGCACGAGGACTACCAGGTCATTATCGACCTCAACCGCTTCGTTGATCGCCTGCGTCGCAAGCCATCATGACCGCCACTTCACCTGGTGCAGCAGGCGGGGTTGCATTGCCCCGCCTGCCCGACCACCAGCTCACACCGCTCGCTGAGGCTTATGCACGTGCCAACGCCGCCAAGCGGCGCAGCACGCTACTGCTCATCGTGGCCATCATCATCGCGTCACTGGTGGCCGGCGGCGTCGCGGAAGTCGACCTCGCCAGGCTCTTCGCGAATATCGATCGCTTCACCAACTATATCGTACGGCTCTTCTATCTCGAGAGCGGCGCGCCCGTCTGGACGGATCCCGCAGAGTGGTTCTGGGGCTGGAAGAAGTGGCTGGCGCTGCTCGGCGACACGCTTCTTATTGCCTATCTCGGCACGCTGCTCGGGACGATCGCCGCGTTCTTCCTGTGCTTTCTCGCCAGCGTAAACTTGAATTCCAACGCTTGGACGCGCGGCCTCATCCGGCGGCTCCTCGAGTTCTGCCGCACAGTGCCGGAACTCGTCTTCGCGCTCATTTTCGTCGTGGCTTTCGGCCTCGGTCCTCTGCCCGGCGTCCTGGCGCTCGCGATTCACACGACCGGCGCTCTGGGCAAGCTCTTTGCCGAGGTGGTCGAGAACATCGACATGAAGCCCGTGGAGGGCGTGACGGCCACCGGAGCCACCTGGTGGCAGACCGTGCATCTGGCCGTCGTTCCGCAGGTGCTCGCGAATTTCGCGAGCTACGGCCTGCTGCGCTTCGAGATCAATGTGCGCGGCGCCTCGGTCATGGGCTTCGTCGGTGCCGGCGGCATCGGCCAGGATCTGATCGAGAGCATCCGCAAGTTCTACTATTCAGATGTCTCGGCCGTGCTTCTGCTCATCATTGCCACGGTCATGATCATCGACGTCGCGACAGAGCGCCTGCGCCATCACTTCATTGGGCAGGGAGTGCGCCCATGAGCGAACGCCGCCAATTGGTGCTGCCGGCCGACCCGGCAATCCTTGCCGGTCAGGCCGGTCTTCTGCGGGCACAGGCTCTCTCGCGCCTCAAGATGGCGCTGCTCGTGGGCGTGCTGATCGCGCTTGCCGTGTTCGCATTCTGGCGCCTCGATGTCTCCTTCTGGAGGATCGTGAAGGGCTTCGGCGATCTCGGTAAATTCGTCGTGCTCATGATCCCGCCGAATGCCGGCTCATGGGCAAACGCGCTCGTCTACCTTCACTCCCTCGCCGAGACCGTTGCCATCGCCTTCCTCGGCACGATGCTGGCTGCATTGTTCGCCTTCCCGCTCGGCCTGCTCGCCGCACGCAATGTCGTGCCCGTACGCATCTTCCAGTTCATGACACGGCGGTCGCTCGACACCGTGCGCGGCATCGATACGCTCATCTGGGCGCTCATCTGGGTGAACGTCGTGGGCCCCGGGCCGTTCGCCGGCGTCCTCGCGATCACGACGTCGGACATCGGCACGCTCGGCAAGCTCTTCTCGGAGGCCATCGAGGCCTCGGACCGCAAGCCGGTCGAAGGCGTGACGGCAGCGGGCGGCAGCCGAGTGCACCAGGTCCGCTTCGGCCTCCTGCCGCAGGTCATGCCCGTGATGCTCTCGCAGGTGCTCTACTTCTTCGAGTCGAATACGCGCTCGGCGACCATCATCGGCATTGTCGGCGCCGGCGGCATCGGACTGCATCTGGTCGAGCAGATTCGCACCTTCGAGTGGGACCGCGTCGCGTTCCTCATCCTGCTGATTCTCGCGGCCGTCGCCGCGATCGATTGGCTTTCGGCCCACCTCCGGCACGCGATAATCGGCAAGTCCTCGGTCGCGGTGTGAACAACGCCGCCCCCGCCGCGGCCGGCTTTATCGTTTATTTCCAAAGCGCTGCGGCCTGCCGAGCGTGCGTCTGCCCCATCCCTCCAGGTATCGGCTGCTGCTGCTTCTGGACGCGAACCAAGCTCATGGATGATGATGTCACCATGGTGAGCTGATCTGGCCTCACACTAGTGTCCCGATTCCGAAGTTCGCCTGACCTCGATGCTGGTGTCCCGAGCGAACTTCGGAATCAAAAGGGACACTAGAATCATAAACTTGCTAGTGTGATTCAGATCGAGAAATTCGCTCGATACCGTGCCCCGAGATGCGGCGAATTTCTCGATCATTACACTAGGAGCCCATCGATCAAGGCCTCGACACAGCCGGCAGAGCGGTGAGAGGATGCGGAAAATCTGGGGGATCAAATGGACTTCGTTCGGTCGGCACTGCTCTGCGTCATCGCAGGCACTGGAGTGACGTGGGCTGCATCCGAGGCGCGGGCGCAGGCCCAGTGGGCGCCGGGTGGCGCGCCCGTTTTCCAAAGCGACGTCGAACGGCGCGAACGCCAGCTCGAAGCGGAGCGCGCCGAACGCCGCAAGACCTATGGCAATACGGCCTATCCCAAATTTATGGATGGCGGCGAGAAGCCCGACATCGCGCCGGAGAAGCCGCCGGTGGTCTATCTGGAGAAGAATGAGTCCCCCGGTACGATCATCGTCGATACGGGCGGCCGCAAGCTCTACTACGTCCTGCCCGACCGTCGCGCCTATGCTTATCCGATCTCGGTCGGCCGCGAGGGCTTCGAGTGGACCGGAACGGAGCGGATCAGCCGCATTGCTTCCTGGCCGTCCTGGACGCCGCCGCCTGAAATGCACAAGCGCCAGCCGGGCCTGCCGATCACGGTCTCGGGCGGCGTCATCAATCCGCTCGGCGCGCGAGCGCTCTACCTCGGTAACACCATCTACCGCATTCACGGCACCAACAATGCGCGCTCGATCGGCCGGGCGTCATCATCGGGCTGCTTCCGCATGATGAACCAGCACGTCATCCATCTCACAACACTCGCGCGCGTGGGGACGATGGTGCGTGTCGTCGCGAACTACTCGGGCGTCAACACGTCCGCGCCGATTTCCTCTCTCTTCTCGGGCTTTGGGTTTGGCGAGGAGCCGAGCCCGAAGCGGAGCAAGAAGAAGTAGCATTGGCTGGCATTGCACGGATTGATGTTTGCCGCCCACATCCGTCGGCAAGCATCTTGCTGTTTATTGAGCACGCAGACTCGAAGAGAAAAGCACGGAGTCACTTCCATCCCAACTCGCCTTTGACGTTCGAATGCGACGCCGGGGGTCTCGTTCATGTCTGGCACCACCACGGTCACCGCCGCGCATCTTTATGATCTGGTCTCCTGCCCCCACCGCGTCATGCTCGACGCGTTCGGCGATCTCACACAGCGGGACGAGATAGGTCCGTTCGTGCGGATGCTTTGGGAGCGCGGGAGCGCGTACGAAGCATCCGTGATCGAAAAGCTCGCGGGCATCGAGCCCGTGCTGGACCTCTCCGCCATACCGCTCGGCGAGCGCGAAGCACGCACCCTGGACGCCATGCGAGATGGGGTGGCGCTCATCTACCAGGGCCGGCTGCGTGCAGGCGATCTGCTCGGCAGCCCCGATCTTCTGCGAAAGGAAGGCGCGGGCTACGTCCCGATCGACATCAAGTCCGGGCGCGGCGAGGAAGGTGGCGATGAGGACAGTGATCCCTCACCCAAAGAGCACTACGCCGTCCAGCTCGGGCTCTACGTCGACGCCCTCGAACAGCTTGGCTTCTCGGCTGGCCGTCGCGCTTATGTCTGGGACATCCTCGGCAACGAGGTGCTCTATGACTTCGCTGTCCTCTATGGCACGCGCAACCCACGTACGCTCTGGAGCGACTATCAGGACGCTCTCTCTTCGGCGCGGCGCATTCTCAGTCGGATCGAGATCACGAGGCCCGCATACGCAGCCAGCTGCAAGCTATGCCATTGGTACTCGCACTGCCTGGATGTGCTCCAGAAGGCCGATGCCCTCACGCTGATCCCCAAGCTCGGGCGCAGCCTGCAGACCGCGATGATCGACCAGATCCCGACCATCGCAGACTTAGCGGCAGCCAACCCAGATGCCTACATCAACGGCACCAGAACCGTCTTTCGTGGACTTGGCGCAGACCGGCTGCGCACATTTCATGAGCGTGCCAAGCTCATCAAATCCGAGAACCCGCAGCCCCGTCTCCTGCAGCCGCTGCAGCTTCCGTCGCGCCATCTCGAAATCTTCTTCGATATCGAAGCCGATCCCATGCAGGACATCTGCTATCTGCATGGCTTTCTCGAGCGACGCGGAGGCGATAATGCCTCGGAGAGGTTCGTTGCGTTCTTTGCGGACGATGCGACGCGCGAAGCCGAGGAGCAGGTATTTCGCGACGCGTGGACCTATCTGCGCGCCAACTCCGATGCTGTGATCTTCTACTATTCGAAGTACGAGCGCACCGCGTACCGCAAGCTGCAGGCGCGCTATCCCGGCGCCTGCACTCCCGAGGAGGTTGAAGCGCTCTTCGCGCGCGATCGCTCCGTCGATCTCTATTTCGATGTGGTCGAGGCAGCGACGATGTGGCCGACGCGCGACCACTCCATCAAGACGCTCGCCAAGTTCCTGGGCTTTTCCTGGCGCGACACCGACCCGTCCGGCGCCGCCTCGATCGAATGGTATCAGCGCTGGACCGAGCAGCGGGACCCGTCCATCAAGAGCCGCATCCTCGAATACAACGAGGATGATTGCCGGGCGACGCGCGTGCTCCTCGATGCCGTGAGACGAATAGCGTCATAGCGCGCGGCCGCAAGCGCTCCGCGGCTGAGATTACGATGCCGCGCCAGGAAAGACGGAGCCTGTCGGGTTCAGTGCCAGAGAGCAGCCGGCGGGATCAGGCGCCACCCTCGTACTTGAAGGACACCTTCAGCCGGCAGCGATAGGCCTTCACCTTGCCGTCCTCGACAGCAAGGTCCTGCTCGACCACCTCCGCGATGCGAAGATCGCGCAGCGAATTTCCGGCGCGCTCGATGGCGCTCCTCGCCGCGTGTTCCCAGGACTCGGTGCTGGTGCCGACAAGTTCGACGATTTTGTAGACGCTGCCCGTCATGGCGTGCCTCCTACCGTTGGCTCAGGCGAGGCGAGGGCGATCACGGCCGTCAGAACGGCCGATGCCGTCCGTCTCAACTCGAAATCGGTAGCACCGGCCAGAACGCGCGTCAAACTTCGGGTGCGCCAAGTCTCGGCTCCGGCTTCCGCGCCGCGGCATCGCGCTCACCGATCATTCTGCGGCACGCGACGCCATAACGGTGCGTGAAGATATTTGGGATCAAGTTGAAAGATTGAGCATGTTCTGCCCAAATTCGGGCAAGGACGCTGATCCGATCACGCACACGCTGTACGTCGAGGAATACGAGCTGATACGTTGAGCAGGCGCGTTCAGAAGGACAACGATTCATGAGCTATCGCCACGCCATCGGCACACGCGCCTATGTGTTCGAGGACCTGAGGACACTGCTGGCAAAGGCGACGCCGATCCGGTCGGGTGATCAGCTCGCGGGCCTCGCCGCCGAGAGCGCCGAGGAGAGCGTGGCGGCGCGCATGGCGCTCGCGGACGTGCCGCTGACCACTTTTCTCAATGAAATGGTCGTGCCGTACGAGGAGGACGAGGTCACGCGCCTCATCATGGATTCGCACGACGCCGCTGCGTTCAAGCCGATTGCGAGCCAGACCGTCGGCAGCTTCCGCGACTGGCTTCTCTCCGAAGAGGCAACGACCCAACGTCTTGCCGCCATCGCGCCAGGCGTGACGCCCGAGATGGCGGCAGCCGTCAGCAAGCTCATGCGCAATCAGGATCTGATTGCGGTCGCGCGCAGATGCCGCGTCGTGACGCGCTTCCGCAATACGATCGGCCTGCCGGGAACGATGGCCGTCAGGCTGCAGCCGAACCATCCGGCCGATGATCTGCGCGGCATTGCTGCCTCGATCGCCGACGGTCTCGCCTATGGCTGCGGCGATGCCGTGATCGGCATCAATCCCGTTTCCGACAACATGCAGGTGCTGGCTGACCTGCTCAAGATGCTCGACGAGCTCATTTCGCGGCTCGCAATCCCGACGCAAGGATGCGTGCTCACGCACGTGACCTCGTCAGTGGAGCTCATCAACCGCGGCGTGCCGGTCGATCTCGTCTTTCAGTCGGTGGCCGGCACGGAAGCTGCGAACAAATCCTTCGGCATTGATCTCGCCATACTACGCGAAGGCTACGAAGCAGGCCGCTCGCTGAAGCGCGGTACGGTCGGCAATAACGTCATGTACTTTGAGACGGGACAGGGCTCGGCGCTCTCGGCCGGCGCACATCACGATGTGGACCAGCAGACGCTCGAAGCGCGCGCCTATGCCGTCTGCCGGGCCTTCGCGCCGCTGCTGGTCAATACGGTGGTCGGTTTCATCGGTCCCGAATATCTCTACGACGGAAAGCAGATCGTGCGCGCCGGGCTCGAGGACCATTTCTGCGGTAAGCTCATGGGCGTGCCGCTTGGTTGCGACATCTGCTACACGAACCATGCCGAAGCCGATCAGGATGACATGGATACGCTGCTGACGCTGCTCGGCGCCGCGGGCGTCAACTACATCATGGGCATTCCCGGCGCGGACGACGTGATGCTCAACTACCAATCGACGTCCTTCCACGACCAGCTCTACATTCGCGAGGTCCTGGGCCTCAAGCGCGCGCCGGAATTCGAAGCGTGGCTCGCCGCGCAGGGCATCACGGGTGCAGGCGGCCGTCTCATCGCGCCGGGGCAGGCACTGCAGCTTCTTGGTCCTCTGGCGGAGATCGCGCAATGATTTCCGACGAAGCCTGGCGCCGCTTGAGCGAACTCACACCGGCACGCATTGCACTCGGCCGCACAGGCTCGGGCCTGCCAACTACGGAAGCCATGAAGTTTGCGCTCGCGCACGCGCAGGCGCGTGATGCCGTGCACGCGCCGCTCGATCCGGCACAGCTCGCGGCAGGCCTCGACGACCTTGGCCTTCCGCACCTGACGGTTTCAAGCAGCGCTGTCTCGCGCTATTCCTACCTCCTGCGCCCGGATCTCGGCCGGCGCCTCGATGCATCGGGCCGCCAAGCCGTCGCTGCGCAGCGCCCGACAGGTGGCGTCGATATCGCGCTGGTGATTGCCGATGGCCTCTCAGCGCGCGCAGCCCACGCGCACGCGATCGGCATGACCGCGGCACTGATCCCCTACATCCAGAAGAATGCGTGGTCGCTGGGGCCCGTGGCCGTCGTCACGCAGGGGCGCGTCGCGATCGGTGATGAGATCGGCGCGCTGCTCGGGGCCCGGCTCGCGCTTGTGATGATCGGCGAGCGGCCTGGACTTTCCTCTCCCGACAGCCTTGGGCTCTATCTGACTTTCGCACCCGAGCTGGGCCGGACGGATGGCGAGCGGAACTGCCTGTCGAACATTCACGGCGCCGGCATGAGCCTGGAGGAAGCGGCCTTCAAGGCCGCATGGTTGATGCGCGAGGCCTTTTCGCGGCGCCTCACAGGCGTCTCTCTCAAGGATGAGAGCGGCATCTTTCTTCCCGACGGGCGCGGCATCGATAGGCCGGCGCTGCCGCCATCCGCCTGATCCAGGCAGGGAGCATTATAACTTACTGATTTTTCTTGATTTCAATGGGCGCCGCACAATTTCGCGCGCCCTTTGAACCTTTCGGCGCCCCCCCGCGACAGAATGAACAGAACCTCAGGCACTGCCTGTCGTTCCCAACGATCAAAGTAGCTCGCTTAGACCAGGGGAACCGCCATGCAAGCGCTCATCGCACCGGTACTGCTCTTCGTCGTATCGCACCTCGTCATCCTCTTCGTTGCCCTGCAGATGTACGCAACGGGCAAATAGCGCAACCCCCGCGCTCCACTCAGGCGATCAGGTCGCGATATTCGGGATGGCTTCCCACGAACTCGCGAACGAACCAGCAGCGCGGCACGACCTTGAGGTTGCGCCGCCTGACGTCCTCCAGGACGCCACGCACGAGCTTGTCGCCCATGCCCTGCCCGCGCAGGGCCGGCGGCACCTCTGTGTGGAAGATGATGAGCGTATCGCCGTCGCGCCGGTACTCGGCAACGGCGAGCCCGGCGCTCGTCTCCATCTCGAAGCGTTGCTGCTCGGGATTATCGCGAACAGTATATGCCGTGTCATTCCCGGTGGTCATTGAGCCTCGTGCTCCTCAATCCGCTCTGAGCTTCAACAGAGCATCGGCATTCCCGTGCGCGAGCTTTGCCATATCCGCGGGCGCCAGCGAAATGCGATCGAGGAACGCACGACCCTTGGCATTGGATGCGTAAGGGTAGTCCACAGAGAACATGACGCGATCGATGCCGAACGTGAGCAGCGCGGCGAGGAACGGCGGCTCCGTGAAAATACCGCTTGTCGTCAGCCAGACCTGATCGAGGATCGTGCGGCTGATCGGCCTCTGCAGGTGCCCGACGTCCAGCGCGAAGACCTCGTCCGCGCGCGCCATCATCATCGGCAACATCTCGCCCATGTGGCCGATGATCAGCTTGAGCCGCGGATGGCGGTCGAGCGTACCGGCGAGCACGAGGCGCAGAATGTGGATCGCCGTCTCCGAGTGCCAGCCCCAGCCGGCCGCCTCCAGGACGCGGCTCGCACCGGGCTCGAGACCTGCGTAGTAAGCCTGTCGCACGGCCTCGGGCGCGAGATGCGGATGAACGTAGATCGGCACATCGAGCTCGACTGCCGCAGCCAGCAGGCCATCGTAGCTCGGGTCATCGAGAAAGCGGCCGTCGGTCGTGCCATTGATGAGAGCACCGACGAAACGCAGCTCCCTGACCGCGCGCACGAGCTCGGCCGGCGCCGCATCAGGGCTTTGCATGGGCAGTACGGCGAAACCGGCAAAGCGATCGGGATGGCGGGAGATTGCCGCCGCGAGATGATCGTTCATCTCCCTGGCGAGTGCGATCCCGTCGGCGCCCGGCACGAGATCCGGCCCCGGCCCGGTGTTCGACAGCACTTGCACGCTGATGCCGGCCTCGTCCATGGATTGTAGTCGTTGCGCGCCGATCTCCGGCGCCAGCTCGAGCGGATTGGGGCCGTTGGCCGGTGCGCGGCGCGCGCGAAATCCGCGACGCGCGACGGCGCTCGGATCAATGCGGCTGACGAGCTTGGGGACCGTGAAGTGCTCCTCGAGCGCCACGACGCGCATATGAAATCCTCCCGTACGACGTCGACCGAGATCCGCACGCTCAAGCTACCCGAGCAGGCGTGGATGCATGGACCCGACCAGTTGCCAAAGTTCGTCCCGAATGGGACCTTGTCAACGGAAGTGTTCATCCATGGGGCCGATCCATGCCTATGACCGTTGTCGATCACGCAAGCCAGCCGAAGGACGAGTGGCGGCCGGGTGTTCTCACGCGCATGGTCGCATCAGCAGCGGCAGGCACGTCGCAGCTCGCCGTGTTCGAGCAGTGGTGTGATCCAGGTCTCGGGGCACCCGCACACCTGCACGCCGTCGAGGAAATCCTGACCGTTCTCGAAGGTGAGGCCGAGGTCTGGGTCGAAGGCGAGCGGCGGCAACTGACAGCCGGCCAGTCGGCCATCATTCCCGCGGGCCGCAAGCACGGCTTTCACAATACCGGCTCGGGCATTCTGCGCGTCCAGGCCATCCTGGCTTCGCCCGTGTTCGAGGCAGCCTACGACGACGCGCGCGAAACGCCGCGACGCTGGCTCCCGACCGCGAGGTGAGCCGTCGCGTGAACGGCACGCGCATGTCGAGCGCCAATCTGGCCTGCCGAGGCCGCAACGCGTGCTCGTAGGGGTTTTCACGGATCGTGCTCACGCGTCCCAAGGGCTAAAGCAACGGACTTGAAATTCGCCTCACCTCGATTGCGGGCAGGGCGCGAATTTCAAGTCTAAAGTTGCTTTAGAAATATTGAGTCTAAAGCGTCTTTGGACCTCGAATGCGACTTCGAGCCCGGCCCGAACCGTGGGTCGCATTCGAGGTCCGACGCTTTAGTCATCACGCGACGATCGCACCCCTCGGACCAGAAATGAGGTGAGCCATGCCTGGAAGCAACCGCACGTTGGCACTTGCCGGAGCCTGCGCACTTCTTGCCTTCTCATTCACGCCGAGCCTTGCACAAGGCACGCTGCGTGAGCGCCTGGCGTCAGCCATGGAGACGATCGAAGGCGCGTGCGCAAAAGAAATCTCCAACTACTGCGGGAACGTCACGCGAGGCGACGGCCGGCTCGTCCTGTGCATGCAGGCCCATGAGGACCGTCTGGGGCTGCGGTGCCAGTTTGCGCTTTACCGCGCCTCTCGCCGGCTCGAAGGCGTTCTCAATCGCGTAGAGCAGATCGCCGACGCCTGCTGGAACGATATCGAGGCGCAGTGTGGACAGGCAGAGTCGATCGGACGTTGCGTCGTCGAGAAACGCGATTCGATGTCCCCATCTTGCCGGACCGTCGTAAGCAAGCTCAAAGAGGCGACCCTGGGGCTGGCATCCCTCAGAGGCTTGCCTGTATTCAGCTCAGACTCGCAGGACGTCGGCCAGGTGGTTGATGTCGTGCGCAAGCCGGACGGGTCTGTCCAAGCCATCCAGATCGAAGTTGGCCAGCGGCTAGGGCTCGGGCCGAAGACGATCACCATCGATGCGGACAAGCTCGACCAATTCATGGATCAGGTGCGTCTGCGCTTGGGGCGCGACGAAATCATGAACATGCCGGGCACCACGCCGGGCGCGCAGAAGAAGTAGTGCGAGACTCGTGCTGCCGGCCTGATGCGCGACGCATTCATCTCAGACCGGCAGCGCGCACCCGCTTACCAACCAGTCGATCATCGAGAGCCTTCTCCGCGATGTTTCGCGCGGAGGCTGTGCGGCGCCCGGCGCAAGCGCCTTACAGGCGAGAGCAAGTACGGTTTCTTCGACCGCACCACCGCACTTCTCCCAATGGCGAGATGGTCCGCAAATCGCGAGTATTCCTTGGGCTGACAGCACCGGAGAGTAACTCATGCCTCGCTCGCCATGGATCATCGCCGCCCTGTCCACGTGTGGCGCGGCCGCGCTTTCAACGTCGGCCATGGCCTGCGGCTACGGCGACTGCGGTCGCTATGGATATGTCTATGCCTCGCCTCCTGCAGTCATCTACGCACCCTTCGCGGTCGTCGAGGCTCGGCCGGTCTACATCGCCCCGCCAGTTATCGCTTATGCGCCGCCGCGCCCTGTCTATGGATATGTGCGCGCGCCATCCTGCGCCTCTGGGCGGGTCCACGCGTCCGCGCCGCCATACGCCTACGGGTACGCACCGGGATGGGGCGGCTATGCCTCGTACTACCCAGAGCGCCGTTGGCGTGGCTGGTGACGAAGCCTCCGACTTCCGCAGATGCTGGATCGGTTGACGGCCGAAGTCTCGAGTCGCTCGGGGCTCGAGCTAAACTACGCGCGCGAAGCTCGTGGAATGCTCGCGAACAAAGTCATCGTGTGGCGGAAGCGGCTCGATGAGCGGCGATAGGAGCTGCGCAGCCTCGGCGACTGTCACCACTTCGCGGCGATCGAGCTTCAGTATTTCAGCGGCGCCGGGCTCCGGCTCCCAGACGCTTTCGCCGATCAGCCGGCCCAGATCATCGTACCGCCAGATCATGTAGAACGTATTCTTGTAGAGATACATCGGGCCGGCATCGCCCTTGCCCGTGCGCCGCGTATTCAAAGCGACATTCAGCAGATATCGCGAGGCAAACTTCGGGAGATAGCTGGCGATCTTGGTCTCGCGCAGCGAGCGTCCCGATATCTGATGATAGCCAAGCGATACGGAGCTCACGAAATCATCGGATACCGCAATCGTCTCCTTCTCGACATAGAAGACGGTTTCGTTGCTCTCAGCCCAGCTTCGATACATGCTCTCGACCATGTCGCGGCCTTCCAGCCTGACCTGCACGCCGTGGGCCGCGAGATGATAAACGGGTTCGGGCACCATCATATCCGGCGCGAAGAGCTCCTGATATCGCCCGGCCATTTCAAGACTGCGATGGCGATCATAGGCTTTCAGAAGGAAGCGGTGCCGTCTGTTCGTGGTTTCGGAGATGAGCTGGCGGACGAACCTGTTGGTGTCGACGATATTGCGCACAGTCACTTCTGCCTCCACGCGATAGCACTCGCTCTGGACTCTATGGAGCCAACCCATTCCTTGAAGACAAGCTCACGCTCCCCATAGCGTTTATGCAGTATTTATCTGCGCGACATCGGGTGTCGCACTCATTCCTGAGTCGACGATGCCTCGTCGTCTTCGGTGGAACTTCTGCGAAGCGCTCTTGTTCCTGGGGATCGCGCGCTACACGCGCCCGCCGGTCGCTGATTGCAGAAAGTTGAAGAGGGTCAGGAAACGGCGCGCGGTGGAAGAACGGCATGAATGCGCACGCCTTCGTGCGGCGCACTCGTCAATGCAAGACGGCCGCCCACCTGCCGGATGCGCATCCGCATTCCTTTGAGGCCGGCCCCTGCGACAGGCGGGAGCGCGGATGTCTTGCGGCGGACATGCTTGTCGATGCCGGGTCCGTTATCGGCGACGATAACGTGCAAGTTCCGATTGATGACGCGCACCTGGATCGACGCTTTGCTCGCGCCGGCATGGCGGAAGATATTAGTGAGGCTCTCCTGCAATACGCGAAAAGCCGTGTGCAGGGCTGCGCTCGAGAATTCGGTCACGGGCCTGTCGCACCTGAAGCTGCATTCGAGGCCGCTGCGCGTGCTGAAGCCGCGAACATAGTGGGCGGCTGCAGAGGGAAAGTTTCTGGCGCTCACCGATGCCGGGTGCATCAGGTAGCTGAGTGTGCGCACTTCCTTGATGGCTTGAGAGAGCGAGGACTCGAGGGCGGACATCGCCGCATTCATCGTGTTTTCATCGGCGCGCCGTAGCTCGCTGACCATGAGCGAAGCGGCGACGAGATGTTGAATCGTCGTGTCGTGGAGTTCCTGGAAAATATTGCGGCGCTCGATTTGCTGGACCTGCTCCACCTGCACGGCCAATCTCAATGCGCGAGCGCGCAAACGCTTCTGGCGCGTGATGTCCGAAACGACGCCGACAAGGCGCTTCGAAACGGCATCGCTCTGATAGACCCGCCCGGTCACCTCGAGCCAGCGCTTCGAACGCTTGTTGTTGATCAGCTCGCCAATGAGGTGGATTTTGCCGTTGCGGCGAACTGCACGCTGCAGCCGCTCCAGGATGTGGTTTCGATCATCGGCATGCAGATGCGCGGAAAGCGTATCGCTGAGGCTCAGCGGGCCCGAGGCACGGTCACGCCCAAAGATCTCGTATATGCGGTCATTCTCCCACAGGCACACGTCGGTTTCGGGATTCCATTCGAAGACACCGAGGGCCGCTGCTTCTGTGGCAACGCGCAGCCGCGCCTCCTTTTCACGAAGGATCTGCGCGTCCTGCCGCTCTCTCGTCGTGTCGAGCGCCACTCCGAAAATGCGATCGTCCTTGATGTCGGCGCGCAGACGCACCCACCGCGACGCGGATCCCTCCCCATCGAATTCCACTTCTATCGGCTGGCCGGACCCTGCGCTCTTCAACGAGGCGAGCGTGGAGATGAGCGTCTCCACCGATTGGATTTCCTGAGCGCCATGCTTCTCAAGCGAGATCTGCTCGACGGTGGCGGGCAAATTCAGAAGCCGCGCCATCTGCGGATCGACGGATAGCGTGGCGCGACGATGATCGATCTCGAATGTCCCCATCTTCGCGGCTTCGAGCGCGAACTGATAGCGCTGGTTCATCGCCTTGAGCGAGATCTCCGCCTCCTTCAAGGCGGTGATGTCGATCACGGTTCCGAGCGAAGCTTCCGGCACACCGCCGGCCCTGTAGAGACGACGTCCGCGTATTGCCACCCAGCGAATGCTCTGATCGGGCCGCACCGTGCGACAAACCACGGCCCATCTGCCGTCGGGTGCCTCTGCCGCCCTCTGCGCAGCTTCGATAAGTCTCGGCCTGTCCTCGGGATGAATGAGCTCCAATGCGCGCTCATAGCTGAGCTCGCCCTGGCCCTCGACACCGGCAATGCGCTGCAATTGTGGGGAGAATTGCGTTCGGCGAGTGAATAGATCGGCACGGAATATACCAATATTACCCACTTCCAAAGCGAGGTCCAAATAGGCCCCCTCTTCGCGCGATAATATCGGAAGTGCACGCCGCTGAGACATAGATCCGTCTACTGAACGGGGCTAATTATCAGCTTACTAGATTAGGTTACTTAAGCAATCATCTCAATGTATTGACCGAAATCAATAGATAATATGGTTTATTTCATATGTTCAGAAATGGGCAAAATGGATCGGCATTCCGGTCTTTCCCTGATGGCAAGCACATCTCTCTTGCTCGCATGCTCCGGTGATCAAAAATCGGGGACCGCTCTCATGCAGCGTCTGAAGCAAGAAGTTTTCGAGATTGCGTGGCTGGCCGCTGTCGTAAGCGGCCTCTGTCTTTTTGGGGCACTCGCGGGCGTAGGCTTTGCGATGGCGTTCTTTCCACAATAGCTGCAGCACCGCCAATCGGCTGCATCAGTCGGCGGAATAGTTCCGAAGCCTTACCGCGTTTGTCCGTATGTACTCGCGCCCACCAGCGACTAGCCTTGTTGCATTCAGGGGAGAGCGCGAATGAAAATCCTTCTGCCATTTGCTTCCACACTCGCTATTTGCTCAGCCTGCATCGCGTCAGAGGTCGTGGCGCAGACACCTCCCACCAAGCCAACAAGCAAAGCGGCAGCTCCCGCGCGCGACGTCGACAAGGAAGCCGTTCGGCGCCGCGTCGAGGACTGGCTTCGAGGCTGCCTCGCAAATTGGGAGAAGGACACGCACATGACCCGCGCCGAATGGCGGGCGACCTGCGAGCGGGTCGCGAAAGAGCGTGGCAAGGCTCTCATGGACGATAGAGCACAGCGCAAGAGCAACTGAGCCGCGTCGATCCCGCGGCGTTCTCGCGCGAGTTAAGGCTCGATCAGATAATTTCGAATGGCATAGCGCACGAGGTCGGCGGACGATTTGGCGCCGAGCTTCTTCATGATCGCAGCGCGATGCGACTCCACCGTCTTCAGGGTGACCTTCAGCAACCGGCCGATCTGCTTGTTGGAATAGCCCTCGGCAATCAACTGAACGACGCTACGCTCCCGGCTGGACAGGCGGACGCTGCCGTCGGCGTGCTCGTGCGTCAGGTTGCCGACGAGCTTCGACGCAATGCTGTCAGAGAAATACGGGCGATGCGCCGCCAGCGCGAATATGGCGTCGAGCAGCGCATTGGTAGGTGAGCCCTTGACGACGTATCCCTGCGCGCCGGACCGCAGCACCTCTTCCACCACGATGTCATTGTCATGCATCGTGTAGATCAGCACTTGAGTGTTGGCGGACTTTTCGCGGATGGCGCGGGCGACCTCGGCACCATTCTTCACCGGCAGAGAGAAGTCGATAATGGCAATGTCGGGCTGCGTCTCGATCGCTTTATCGATGGCGCCCTGACCTTCGGAGGCTTCCGCTACGACCTCCAGCCCAGGCGAGTTTTCGCAAAGCCGGCGAACTCCCGCCAGCACGATCTCGTGGTCATCAGCGATCAACACGCGAACCATTGAAGCCTCGCGCCTGGACTTTATGGCATTGTGGCTCCAGTGGCCAGCAAATACCATCCGTGGTAACCACGAGAGATCCTGAGCGAAGCCCCGCAATTCTTGAGACGCACAAGCGAATAGGAAGATTGGTTGGTTGTTATGCAAATTTACGCAGAAACAATCTTATTGCGAACAGCATAACGGACCAGACTAGCTGAAGACGGCATATTGAGTTTCCGCATGACAGCGGCTCTGTGCGTCTCCACCGTTTTTATGCTGATACCGAGCGCCTCGGCCACGTCCTTATTCTTGTTTCCGAGTGCAATGAGACGCACGACGTCTCGCTCCCGGTCGGTCAAGACACTGAGCGAATCTCGCGGCGCCTTCAGAAAGCGCCCCCGAATGTGATCGGATATTGTGCTCGAGAAGAAATATCTGCCGCTCGCGACGTACTTGACCGCCTCTATAAGATATTGATCTGCTTCGGTCTTTAGAAGGTAGCCTTGCACGCCTTCCTGAAGGAGTTGCGTCAGGATCGTCTCGCAATCGTGCATCGTGAAGGCCAGGATCCGCGTCTTTGGAAGCGCTTTCAAGATCTTAGCGGTGGCCTCGATGCCGTTCATGACGGGC
>Ga0066256_1002646_pt1 | contig 19186 bp, 9 predicted proteins | sample ThiBio_1000_biof_FD_87107 | JGI IMG/M metagenome (GOLD analysis project Ga0066256, IMG submission 87107) | Wastewater bioreactor microbial communities from Cape Town, South Africa - Thiocy_expt_1000_biof (version 2) | ecosystem: Engineered > Bioreactor > Thiocyanate-remediating >... | reverse complement strand
AGCAAACGGAAATACTGAAGCGGCGCACAACACGTACGCAGCGGTGCCCTGGTGAGGTCCAGTGCGGCGGTCTTGGCGCCCGCCTTCATGAATGCGCCCGGCTTCACCGTGTCGCGCACCTCACGGCCCATGGACCCCGTCGCCTTGGGCCGCGTGGCGCCCGCAAACGAGGAGTACGTCGCCTCCACGCGCGCCTTGCCGTCAAACTTGGAGGTGTAGCGCGCCGCCTTCTCGGGCGGCGGCGGCGCCTCCGCAATCCAGGCATAGATGCTCTCCCCCGCCATCGTTGTTGTGGGGGGGCACTGCTAGCAACAAACGTTCAGCAGTCGCTGGCTGCAACAGCAACGACCAGCAGCAACGCTACCAGCAGCACTCAAGCACGTCGTCGTCGACCTAGTCAGCTGTAAGTTAGTAAGCAGCAAGTACCAGCAATTACCGCAGTAGTAGCTACGTCGACGTCAGATGTCCGTTACGAAGGTGGTCACCGCGAGGCCACTACTGCCGATCGAACCGCAACAATTGCACCGGAGGGGTCACAAGTGCCGCCGCAAACACACTCTAGTGTGACCTGCCGTCGCTGCACCGTTGTTACAAATTGCGCATCCACGCGCCCTGTCATTGTATTACCCTTCGTGTTGCCACCCTCCTGCATGCCGCCGCCTCTGTTTTTTCCCATGCCCCTGATTGATGCAATGCAAGAGGGGAGAAGAGAGGCAGGGTCGAACTGGAACAGCAGCTGGCAACCAGTGTGGAGTGCGCAGCAGCTGGCAGCTGCTGCGCACTCCACACTGGTTGTGTGTTGCTGTTGACACCTCACAACAGGCTGTTGTGAGGTGCTCACACACCGTCTACACGCCGGCAATTGTGTTACGTGGCTGCTGTGATAGATTGTTGCTGCTGGTTACCGAACGTGCACAGTCACACACAAACGCCGCGCACACAACAGCAGTGTTGCAGCAGCAGTAGTGGGGCACTTCCCCGTCATCAGAGTTGGAGCAGCAGCAGGCAGAGGCACTACTCTTCTTGCGCCCGGGTACAACTGGCAAGGGTTAGGGGCGGCACGCACACGACGGTGTGTGACGCACACACCACCCGCTTGACCGCCGCGCTGCGCCAACTCTACTCGCGCCGCCGCTGCCATCAACGCTGCTTTCCACCTGCCACGGGCAGTACTCCTACCATCGTACCACACTCACACACTCTCGCTCGCACGCTTCCCTCACCCGTTCCTCCGCGTCTTTCCTCCAGCGACGTCGCGTCGCTGACGGCGCAGCCGCCGCGTCATTGGCCCCACTGACCGGCTAAACAGCGGGCGCGAGGGCGCTGCCCGCTGTTTGCCACGCAGCAGCCGCACGTGTGCACTCTGGCGGCGCGGCTGTGGTGCGACACACGATCGTGGCCGTCTGTGGTAGTGGAGCGGTGCGTCACCCGCCGCCGCTTGCTACCTGACGCAGCCGCTGCTGCCCCCGGCCCCCAACCGCTGCCGCTGCTGCCTGCCGCCTGACCGGCTGCCACACCGTACCAGTAGGCGCTGCCGACGCCGAGACGTGGTGGCAGTGGTGGGATAAACCAGCGGCAGCGGCAGCGGCAGCGGCAGCGGCAGCGGCAGCGACACGCAAAGTGTAGGAGTAGTAGTAGGAGTGCTACTACGTTGTGCTGGCACCCGTTGGGTCCACACATACGCACACACACGCGCCGTGGCACGGTGCACGCAACGCTGGTGGTGCCGCTGAGCCGCTGGGTGCTGGCAGCGGCAACTTGCTGGCCAACCGCGTGTGACACGGTGACCGCCGGCGGTACGCCGCAGCGCGGTGCGCCATGGAGGCGAGCGCGGGCGCAACCACCGGCCTGCTGGCGGGGCTTATAGCCTGCGCCGTCACGACGCTGGCGCTGGGCATCGCGCTGGTGGCAGTGTGGCGGTCCCATCCAGGTATGTGGCGTCTGCGCGCGCTTCTGGAAAGCTGCCGCCACCCACCGTTCACACCCACCCACGCACCCCCACCCCCAACCACCCAACGCAGAGGCGGTGAAGGGCACGCTGTGCTGCCGACGCGGGGCGGACGAGGCGGGGGCGGGCAGCACGGTGGGCGTGCCGGCAGGGCGCATTCGTATATACCCAGTGGGCGGCGGTGCGGCGGCCGCCACGGCCACTGGCGCCGGTGCTGGCGGCACGGCAAGTATAGCTGGCGGCGCGGGGGCGGCGTCAACCACGGGGCCTACCGCGCGGATTAGTAATGCTGGAAGCACGGCAGCGGCGGCAGGGGCGCCGGGCATGGGTGGCGGGGGTGCAGTCAGTGGTGCTGGCGCCGGTGGCGGCGGCGGCGGACCCCCCAGAACGCCGTCGTCAGCAGACGGCGGCGGCGGGGGCGGGGCGGTGGTGGTGGCGGGCGGGGTGGCGTCCACGGGTGCACCGCGGCGCATGCCAACGGGCGTGACGGCGGCGTCACGGGCGCAGACGGGGGACGACCACGCGCCCATCGACTGGGAGATTGACCCCAAGAAGCTGAAGCTGAAGTACCTGATTGGGAAGGGCAACTTTGGGGAGGTGTGGCTTGCCACGTGGCTGGGCAGCCCGGTGGCAGTGAAGACGGTGGTGCCGGAGCTGCAGTCGAAGGAGAAGCTGGTGAAGCGGTTTGTAGATGAGATCATGCTCATGAGCCTACTGCACCACCCCAACATCGTGCTGTTCTTGGGCGCCTGCACGCGCCGCCCCAACCTGTGCATCGTCATGGAGTACTGCGTGCACGGCTCGCTGCACCACTTCCTGAAGAACGAGCGCTCACACGGCGTGCGTGTCACCATGGCGCTGGTGTACCGCTTCGCGCTGGACATCGCGCGCGGCATCTACTACCTGCACCGCCGCTGCAGCATTGTGCAGCGCGACCTCAAGGCGCGCAACATCCTGGTGGATGAGTCGCTGAACGCCAAGGTGTCCGACTTTGGCCTGTCGCGCGTGCTGGACGGCGACGACTCCGCCAAGCTGACGGCTTGCGGCACGCCGGCGTGGACGGCGCCCGAGATCATCCGCATGGAGCGGTACACCGACAAGGTGGACGTGTACTCCTTTGGCATCGTGCTGTGGGAGCTGCTGACGCGGCAGGAGCCGTACGGCGGGCAGAAGGGCGTGCAGATTGCGTACGCGGCGGCGGAGCAGAACCTGCGGCCGCCCATTCCAGACTACTGCCCGCCTGACTACGCGGAGCTCATGCAGCAGTGCTGGGCACCCACGCCCGACGCGCGGCCCACCTTCCAGCTCATCCTGAAGCGCCTGTTCCAAATGAAGAAGGCGGCCGACGTGGCCGCCACGGAGGCGCTGACCGCCGCCGCCGTCACCACAACACATGCCGCCTCCCCGGAGGCCGCCGGAGGTGGGGGTGGGGGTGGGGGCGGCGGTGGGGGTGGGGGCGCGGCTGGTGGGGGCGGCTGCCGCGGCGGCGGTGGCGCACCCGTTGCCATCTTTGCCACCACCACCGCCACAGGACCCGCGCTGCCACCCACTGTAGATGATACCGGCTCGGGCGAGGAGTCGCCCACACCCGTCGCGGTGCTGCGTCCCGCTGCGCCACGACGGCCCACGCACGCTGGCGGCGCGGTTGTGGTGGGCCCTGGCGGTGCGCTGGATATCATCCCAGAGGGCACCACGCGCCTGTACGGGTCTGGTGCGGCGGACGCCGTGGTCATCCCAGTAGGGGAGGACGGCGGCGGCGTGCCTGGCGCGGTGGCCGGCGACAGCGCAGATGCTGGGTCGCTGATTGGGGCAACGCTGCCGCCATCCGCAGCCGGCTATGTCCCGTCTGCCGCGGCGGGTGGCGGCGCCACCGCTGCCGCCGCTGCTGCGGCGGGTGGTGGCGGTCACCGCGCTGGGCATACCAGCCGTGGTGTAGCAGGCGGCGGCGAGGCGGCGGCGCGGGTGACGGATGCGGGCGGCGGCGGGGCGGCGGGTGGGCCGGCTGCCATCCGTATTCCCATCAGCACCAGCTCCCGCAGGCTGGCGGATGGCGCAACGCGCGACTTGGCGCCACTGCCGCCGCCCGGCGCTGACCGCGTGGAGGAGTCGGCGCCGGGCTCGCTGTCTGGCTTGGCCGCCAGTGGCGGGGGGTCTAGTGAGGCTGCCAGCGCGGACGCCGCCCTCAAAACGGCGGTGCAGCGGCAGGTGGACCTGGGCATCGTTAATGTGCATCACGAGGCGGGCACGCCGCTGGCGCGCTGGGACGGCAGTGTGGACAGCGACGAGGAGGGTGGCGGGGTGGCAGGCGGCGTGGCGGCAGGCATGACCAAGCGCGCCGCCTCCCTGGCGCGCCGTGCCGCCGCTGCGCCGCTCTTCTCCTCGCCCGCCGTCGTCCGCCCGCCGCCGCATACCACCGGCGCCACCAAGGCGTAGGCAGGCAACTGCTGTTGTGTGTATTATGCTGTTGTTGCGTTGTCTTGGCCGTTGTTGCCTGCCTGCTGTATACAAGCGCCGAGGCGGCCCAACGTTATGTACCCGACCCCTGTGTTGTTCCCTTATTTGCCTACCATATCACTACATGCTGTTGGTACCCTCACCACCACCCCGTTGTCAGTGTGTCCTGCCGCGCCGCTGCAGCACCGTGTTTTTCCTGGTGCCACCCACTACAGCCGCTGTTGTGCATGTAACATTCTTTGATTGCTTGGTGATATTTTGAATGGGTGAGAGGAACAGACACACAGCTTGGCGAGCGAGAGCTACACAGCGGGCGCGCCGGGGCTAGCAGCACTGGCGGGGGGGCCCATGGCGGGTGGCGCGGCAGCCGCCCCCCCCCCCCCCCCCCCCCCGCCGCCACCGCCGCTGCTGCTCTCGCCGGCGCGGCCCCGGAAGTTCTCCATGGAGCCGTTGATGCCCAACGCAAACATGGTGGCGTCAAAGACGGGCGTAGGCAGGAAGGCGCGCAAGAAGGGGAGGATGGCGACGGCGCGCGGCATGACGAGCAGCTCGTCGCCGCGGCGCAGCGAGGTGACGATGGAGTTGATGACGTAGTCGGGCTCCAGGATGGGCAGCAGGAGGGGGAAGCGGGTGTGCACGCCGTCAAACATGCCGGTATTGATGTAGTAGGGCGCCACGATGAGGGTGCGCACCGCGCTGCCGCGTCGCTTCAGCTCCATGCGCAGGCTCTCGCCCAGGCCAAAGGCGGCCCACTTGCTGGCGGCGTAGTCCTCCAGCTTGGCGACGCCAACCAGGCCGGAGGCGGACGCCAGCGTCACCACCGTGCCGCTGTTGCGGCGCAGCATGGCGGGCAGGAAGGCGCGCAGCATCCAGCAGTGGCTCACTACGTTGACATTGAAGGTGGCCTCAATGGCGCCCTCCGGCGCGTCCAGCACCGACCGCCCGTGCACCACCCCCGCGTTGTTAATCAGGATGTCCACCTCCGCCCCCATGTCCGCCACGCATGCTGCCGCCTGCGCCGCCACCTCCTCCTTCTTGGTCACGTCCACCGCGTACGCCAGCGCCGCGCCGCCCGCCGCCGTCACCGCCGCCGCCGTCGCCGCCGCCGCCGTCGCGTCGCGGTCCCACACAATGATGCGACACCCGTGCTCCGCCGCCAGCTTCAGCGCCAGGCCGCGGCCCAGTCCGCTGCCGCCGCCCGTGATCAGCACCACCTGCCCACGCAGGTCCGCCGCCGTCAGCCGCGCCACCGCCTCGCGCGCCGCGTACACCGCCGCCGCGTACGCCGCCCACCGCGCCCACGCCGGCACCTTCTTGGTCCACAGCGTGGACGCCAGCGCCAGCGCATCCGCCGCCATCCCTGCGGGAGGGGGGGGGGGGAGATAGAATGAAGGGTGCGCTGCTGCGAATGGGAGTGCAGCAGTATCCAAAAGATACACGGCTTGGCAACCCTATTCACACCTGCCACCGGGCCAGTGGCAAGCTGGCGCCGCAACAGGCCACAAGCAGGCAGCAGTGGCACGGCTACAGTACTCGTCGCTGTGCTTGCCACTTCTCCCCTCTCCCCTCCTCCCTCCTCCCCTCCTCTCCTCCTCCTCCCCCCACTTGCCTCCCAGGGCTGGACACTGGCACCAGGGGAATCAAGCAAAAAATAAAAACACAGGGCGCATCGGCGCGGGTATGCACGCTGCCGTACCTCCTAACTGGTGCAAATAGGTTCCTTGCCGGTGTTTTCCTCACAAATGCACGTGAGCGTGACACTACCTGATTGATGCTACTCGCAGCACCTCGTCCACTGCAGCTGCTGCTGTCCACCGTCTGGTCCTGCTGGTGCTGCTGCTGCTGGCGCTGTCCAGCCGCTACACACGCAAGCACGCAAGTTGTGACGCAACAATTGAAGGTGGCATGGTATGATATGGCCGCCCAGGCGCAGGTGGTAGGCAGCGTGCAACGACGGCGCTCGGTGCCTTGTGTGTGCGCTTGAGGCCGACGGTCTCATCGTGGCGCAATGATGATCGCGGCCGCAGCGGCGGCAGGGCGACAGCCTCGTCGTTCCGACTGCTGGCGGCGAGTCGCCAAGGCGACGGTGGTGAGCTTGTCAGGGACACAGCATATTCTGCCAATCGATAGTAGATACACTGTGGTTGGTTGCTGCGGAGGCGTCACACGCCGTCGTCGTCCTTGATGGACAGGCCGCCGGCATCCACGCCGGGGGCCGCCCACACGCGCGCGGTGCCGTCAAAGGACGCCGTGGCCAGGATGTTGGTGGCGGGGTTGGGGTGAAATGCAACGGCGGACACGTGGCGGGCGTGCGCGGGCATGACTGCGTGTGCAGCCGGCTCCACCACGTCCCAGCCATGCACGCTGCCATCCGCTGCGCCGACAACCACCAGCGAGTCGTCGGCAGACAGCGCAGGGATGCTGCGGTACGCGCCGGCGTCGTGCCCCACATACCGATTCAGCAGCGCGCCGGAGGGGCGATCCACCAGGTACAACGCGCCGCCAGCCACCATGGTCGCCGCTAGCAGAGTGGCGCCGTCGTGGCTGGGAGCGGCAGACACGAGCGGCACGCCCAGCGCGTCTGCCACGCACCGGCCCGCGCGCAGGTCCCAACACCGCAGCGCGCCGTCCATGCTGGCAGCCAGGATGGCGTCGCGCTCCACCATCACGCGCGTCACGTTGTCGCGCGCCTCGCTCAGTACCTGCACCGCGCCACCGCGGGCGTGCCCTCGCAGGTCCCATACCCGCACGCTCTTGTCGTCTGACCCGGTAACCAGCACGCTGGCATCGGCATTGAACGCCACCGCGTTCAGCCGTGCCTCGTGCCCATACAGCTTGCGCGCCAGCGCCCCCGTGGCAGTGTCATACACGAAGGCGGCGCGGTCGCCGCCACACGCCGCCACTCGGCTCCCGTCGCCCGCCACCGCCACGTCCATTACCTCGTACCCCGCGCCACGGTACTCTGCCACCAGCAGCGCCGTCTTGGGCCCACTCCCATTGTTGGGCGCGTCAGGCGGCGGCGGTGCGGCGGCACGGAACGGGTTCCACAGCCGCACCACGCGGTCTTGCCCGCCCGTCAGCAGGTACCTGCCATCGCGGTTCCAGACCGCCACCTGCACCGCCGCCGTGCCGCCGGTGCTGCACACTGACACGCACTCGCTGGGCAGCCGCGCGGCGACGCCGCTTGTAGTAGCATGTGATGGCGCAGGTACGGGCGCAGGAGCAGTGGTTGCCTCACGCAGCAGGCTTGCAGCCGCTGCCGCAGCTGCTGCTGTGAGGGGTGTGGCAGCTGGAGCAGCAGTGGGTGTGGTGGTGGCCGCGCCTGGGTACAAGCCCCGCAGCGCCGCAGCAGCACCTCGCCCACCTACCCCGCCGCCGCCGCCACTCGCGCCACCACCACTGCTGCCACGGCCCCGGCCATACACGGCGTCATACAGCGTGGCGGGTGTGGGGTGCATGCTGCTTGGCGGCCGCTTGCTGGAGGCGCGGCGTGGGTGCCCCAACAGCCAACGATAATTTATGGTTACGCGCGACGCATCTATCAAAATCACGCCGTGACACCACCCGTTATGGCAGAAACTGTCGCAATATTGCAAGTGCACGTTGCGGCACGCGTTATCCACCAATATCGGCGTGTGTACAGAGACGGTATCTCACCCAACGCTTCCAACCGCCAAATCGGCCGCCAAACCTGGCTAAAAACAAAACACCCACAAGCAAAATAAGGCGCACCGGTGAGACACATGTGTGTTGGTGCTGTTGTGTAAAAAAAAACGTGCAAAACAATGGCGGGTATGGAATTGCCGGCAAAACAAAACACTGCAACAAAGGGCAAAAAGAGGCAAAAGGAAATGCGGCCAGACAGGCTTGAACTGCCGACTTGCGCCTTATTAGAGCGCCGCGCTAACCAACTGCGCCATGGCCGCTGATCCGAAGTTGAGGTGAGTAGTGTGCTTTTTGTATATAAATTCCGTGTCACCTGAATTGTGGTTTTAGCGATTGTGCGATTTGTGTGCATTGTAATATAAATACACCGGCGCCGTGTGGCGGTGTACGAATGGTGTCAACACAATGGTGGGTAAAAGTAAACAGGTTCAGCGTTATCCATTTATTGTTTTAAACGCTTCAATATTATTTAATTTACCTCCAACCGCGACGCAGCTTGGGGCGCAGCGCCAGCGACACCAGCTTGTTGATGACGCGGCTGTGCGCGCGGCGCTTGGCCTGCACGGCGGGCGTAAACTGCCACGCGACGGGGTGCGCGGGCACGTCGGGGTGCCGGATGCCCAGCTCCTTGCAGCGCTGGCGCAGCAGGAAGGCGTGGTGCTCGCTGCACGTCAAGCCGTCGGCGCGCATGGCGGCCAGGGTCGCCAGAGCGTCCTTGATGCGCCACTCGCGCGCCTGGCCGTGCACCACCGCGCCCGCCGCATCCGAGTCCACCGCCACGCCTAGCTGCCGCATGGTGGCCAGTACCGCCTCCGCGCGCGCCGTCTCGCGCAACGCCACGTGCATGGTAATGAGTGTTCGGAAGGTGCGCGTGTCGGGCGCCAGGCCCGCCGCCGGGAACCGGTCCGTCAGCACGGCGTACGCCTCCGTCGTGCGGCCAGCGGTCGCGTAGGCAGACAGCAGCGTGTTGAGCGTGATCAGGTCGGGCGCCAGGCCCGCCGCCGGCAGCGCCTCGTCCACCACTTTGACCGCCTCTGCCAGCATCTGTGCGCGCCGCACCTTCCCGTCGGTCGAGTACACCGGCGGCAGCCAGTGTGCGCCGCGCAGCAGGCGGTCCGACATACCCACCATGGCCTCCATCTGCACCGCCCGCCGCGGGCTAGCCGTCAGCGTGCGCGCCAGCTCCGCTACCGCCACCCCATCGCCGCCGCCACCGCTTCCATCACGCATGCTCTGCACCGCCAGCAAGCTGTCGGTCAGTCGTGGCCGCCCGCCCTCCAGCCGCCGCTTCCGTGCCTTGGCGTCACCCTCCGCCGCCGCCAGCAGGTTGCGCTGCAACGCTGGCAGCACGGCGGTGCGCAGCACGCGCGCCATCACGCGCGCCACCGTGCGCCGCCGCACGGCGCCCTCGTCGGAGCCGGTTGGCAGCGGTGCCGCCGCCGCCACGCTTGTCCCCTTTCCACCCTCACCGTCGCCGCCGCCGCCGCCCTCTACCTCTGCAATACTGCCCCACGCAGCAAATGCCTCCTCCACCTGGCCGGCGAGGGCAGCCGCATCCTCCTCAGACGGTGCAGGGGCACTATCGGTCGACGTTGGTGGCACAGCACTGGCAGCTTCGGCGGCAGCCGGGGTTGCAGACGGCGGTACGCCTGCTCGCCGCCGGCGCACCATGCCTGGTGCAGGCGGCAATGCATCTTCGGAGGCAACAGACACCACCGCCGGCTGCTGCTGCTGCGCCGTCGGTTCGCTTGCCAGCGTCGCTGCTGCGGCTACCGCTGGTGACGCCGAAATGCCTGGCACTGTGGTCGCAGTGCGCCCCGCACGCGTCGCACGTGTCGCACGCGTGGCGCGCGACGCACGCGTTGTGGCAGGCGCCGCCGTCCCTGCCGCCGCAAGTGGCGCTGCCTCTGCGCTGCTTGCACCACCCACGCCGCTGTGCGCCGCCGCCGATGGTGCAACTGCTACCGGCGCGCGCTCCCGCTCTGCCAGCGCCTCGGCCGCGTCTGAAATCTCGCCGCCGCTAAACTCGTCCAGCTGCCGCTCCGCCGCTGCCGCCATGGCCACCGGGTCGCCGTACTCCCGCTCCAGCGCCGCTGCCACGCGCGCACCCACAACGCCCGCCAGGTGGTCATGCAGCGCGATGGGGTCATGCTCGCCGTCGCTGTCGGAGGTGGGCGGCACGGGGATGTTGCGCACATCCAGCAGGTCTGATACCTTCTGCCCGCCCAGCTCGCCGTCGCTGCCCTCCAGCAACGACGGCATGCGCCGCGCACCGGCGGCGCCAAACAGCTCCGTGTCCACGTCCGCCTCCACCTGCCGCATAAACGCCTTGAACGACAGGCGGCCGTCCGCCAGCGGCGTGGGCAAGCGCGTCACAAGTGAGTCAGCAGCTGGCGCCCCCGAGCCGCCGCCGGTGACAGCAGCCGCGCCATCGCCCCCCGGCGTCATGAACTCATCAAACAGGAGCTTGCCAGACACCAGGCGCCGCAGCGCCGCCAGCTCCATGCGCTGCAACGTGGTGCCCTCCTGCAGCGACGTGCCGCCAGCAGCGCCCGTCGTCGTCAAGCCACCCAGCACGCCTGCGCTGCCACCCTCCTCGGCCTCTGCTGCCGCCAGGCTCGCCTCCAGGTCCGCCACGCGTGCCGCCAGGGCAGCGGAGCGCGCTGCCACCAGCTCCTCGTTGTGCAGCAGCGTCACAGCGGTGTCTGCCACCTGCGACCGCCAGTTGGCGTCCGCCAGTGCGTCCACGCGTGCGCGCACCGCCACCTCGTCGCCCGCCAGCGCGGGGTACCGCTCGTTGTCCGCCTCAAACTCTGCCACCAGGTCGGCATCTGCGGTACGCACGCCGGCGGCGGTCAGGTAGTCACGCGCTTCCCGGTACTCGGCGTCGTCCAGGTCCTGCTTGAACGTTGCCAGCGGCGGCAGTGCGCCCGACACGTCGTCACCGCCCTCCGCGCGGTCCGCCGCCGCGTCCTCCGGCGTGGGCGCCGGCGCCTTGTCGTCGGCGTAGTAGTCTGCCAGCAGGTTCTCCACCAGCGTGTCCACGTCGCCCGTCACGAGCCGCGCGTAGTCGCCCACCGCGCGCCGCCGCACACGCGCGGTGGCGGCGTCCAGCGCGTCCGCGGTGCCGGGCTCCTCCAGCGCCAGCAGCTCGCGGCCGTCGGCGGCTGCCAGCGCACGTGCCTCAGCCGTCGGCTCCGGCGGCGGGCCGCGCCGCAGCGCACGTGCGTACACCGCCAGCAGCGTGTTGTAGGTGGTGAGGTCGGGGACCAGGCCATCGCGGGCGGCCTCCCACAGGTACCGCCGCGCGCGTGCTACGTCGCCCGTGTGGCTGCACGCCAACAACACAGCATTGTAGGAGTACATGTCAGGCGTGTGCCCCGCCGCGCGCATCTCCGCCAGCAGGTCGTGCGCCGCCGCGTGCCGCCGCATGGACCGCCCCGCCGCGTGGATGAGCGTGTTGTAGGTGACTGCGGTGGGCGCCATGCGCATCTGCTTCATCTCTGTCAGCAGGCCCAGCGCGCGCTCCACCTGGTCCGTCTTGGCGCACGCCGCCATGAGCACGGAGAAGGTGACGGCGTCCGGCTCCGCGTGGTGCTGCCGCATGTGGTGGAACACCGCCCACGCGCGCTCGTACTCGCCCGCCTGCACACACCCGCTCATGAGCGTCGTGAAGTGCACGGTGGACAGGCGCACGCCGTCCGCCGCCGCCATCGCCAGCGCGTCAAACGCCGCCGGCAGGTCCAGCCCGCGCACGCACGCCTGCATCAGCGCGCCGTACGCCACCTCCGTCGGCGCGTGCGCACTGTACGCCGGCTGCACTTGCAGCGCGGCGGCCGTCACGGCCACAGGCGCGGCACCACTAGCGGCGCCCTCATGCAACATCGTTGCCACCGTCACGGGCAGCGGCGTGAAGGGGGTAGTAAGATACTTGCCCGCCACGCTGCCTGCCGGACCGCTTCTAACAGCGTCCACCGCAACGGCGACGGCGGTGGTGGTGGAAGTTGCAGTGGCCGGTGCCTCGGTCGTCGTTGTCACTGCCGTCATTGTTGCCGCCACAACCGGTGGCAGCGGCAAAGCACCACTGGAAGCAGGGGGCGGCAACAACAGCGCCGCACGCTGCGGTGGCGGCAGAAAGGCTACAATACGCGCGGCGGCGGCGGCGCGCGCCGCCTCAAACACGCGGAACGCGGCGGGCACGTTGCGCTGCTGCGCGCACGCTGACAGCAGCGCGGTGTACGTGTGCCCCGACGGCTCGATGCCGCGCGCCGCCATGGCGTGGAAGTGCGCCACTGCGTCGTCAAACCGCCCCTGCGCGCCCAGCACGCGGATGGCGTACGTGTGGTTGGACCGCGTGCCGGGGATGGCGCCTGCTGCCAGGCCCGCCACCAGTGCGTCGGCATCCACGGCGCGCAACGCGGCGACAGTGGAGAGCGGCGTGGGGTCGCCCGCCACCATGGACTCGATTATTGCGCGGTTGGCGGCAGATGCCGCCGCCAGCTCCGCGGGCGTGGGTGCCGGCACGGTGCGTGGGTGTACCGCATCGTGCCCCAGCGTTGCCACCAGCCGCGCCTCCTGCTGCTTCCGCGCCAAGTCTGCCGCCGCACCCGCCGCCTCCCGCCGCCGCTTGTACCGCTTGGCCGCTTTCTTGGACACGTGCGCTTTCCAGTGCACCACGCGCTCTGCTGGCCCGTTGGAGTGCCGCCCGCCGCACACCGCCGCCGTCGTGCTCACGCCGCGCGTTGCGCCAGCGGCAGCTGCGTTAGCGGTGGCAGCTACGGCGGCGCTGGCGGCAGCAGCGGCGTTAGTGGCAGCGACCGCAGCTGCTGCGGCTGACCGTGCAACCGTAATGGCGGCCATGTGTGGCGCCAACCGGCCTGCCGCCGCGGCACTCCGCAGCGCCGCCGCCGCTGCCAGCATCCTTGCTGCAGCAGGTGTTGCAGCAGTAGCAGTGAGAAGACGTCAGCAGTAGCAGTAAGAGGAGGAGCAGCTTGTGGTGCGGGGGAGAGTCGGTTGTGGGAGGGGGCGGGGAAGAGTAATAAGGCAATGAATCACACTAACAATTACACCACGCAGCACAACTAGCTAATACAGGCGTGCTGCTGAAAATGCAGCGTGCGACACGACGCGGTTTGCAAGTTGCTTGCTGTATGGCACCCATTGGTATGAGGAGGAGGAGGAGGAGAGGAGGAGGGAGAGGAGAGAGGACGCGACGTTTCAACGGCTACCACTACACTCACCCACTACTTTGCAGTGGAAATACACCACAATGCCACCAAGGGATGGCCACAAATCCGGCGGGAGCCGACAAAACTCCACGATATACACTGTTTTCCGTGCGTGCTTGTTGCATCAGCATTACGGCTGACCAATACCACCTGCATAAGTGCCGGCGCGGTAGCATCAGCGATCACCTCCCGCGCCGGGACTACGCACAGTATTGGGCCGTAAATCGACGGACAGGGGATAACCATGTCCATAAAACAACGGCGGCAGTGCCCAGTACACCATAAACAACCTATTTGCGGTCTGCCGTGGTGCCTAAACCGTGCGCCTCGTCGCCCCCTTGCCGCCATATCCGCGACCTCTGGCACTTGTGGTGTTTGCACCACAGGCATCCGTGACCTTGCCATTGCACGCACACACAGAAACAGCGGTAAATTACGACGCAACCGGTTGCAGCCAGCGTCTCGGAGCAGCAGCAGCAGGGAACCCATACCTTGCGTTCATGTTGCGAGCTGGCAGCTGTTTGATTGAATGGGAGACGCTGGCCCTAACTCCCCGCGTACAGTACCACCTGTTCACCCGCTGATCTGCTGCCGTCCTCCCCCCCCCCCCTTTCGTTCCTCCTCTCCCTCCCTCCTCTCTCCTCCTCTCCCCTCTCCCCTCTCCTCCTACCTGATGAGGTAGCCTCAGGTAGGTCACCTGGCCGGACCAATTTTTGACGCGTCCGCGGACAATCGTTGCCACACGCAGCAGCCTTCCCGCTGTTTTCGTGATAGTGAGACGGCTGTGCCTGCAAGTTGTTCATTTCTCACTGCCCCGTGTGACTTACCTCTACTGCACTGCACCACTGACCTCCCTCTCCCCTCCTCTGCCCTCTCCTACTCATCTGCTGCTCTACTCATCGCTGCTCCTCTTCACACCCACTACCAAACGGCAGTGACGGCTGCGAGGCAACGACCCAGAACTGAGAGCTGGCACTCGGCGGTGTAACGCGTACTACCTTACTCTACCTCCTGCTGCACGCTGTGGTTGTTCGCGGTTGCGGCGCTGGCGTACTGACCCACCACCCGCACGGCGGCGGCGGCTGACTGCACCTCACTACTGCAGGCCAGGCACCACTTGCCACTACTTGACACGACTTGGTACCACCAGCAACCACTCCCAGCTGCAAGTAGCAGAGGCACAACTGCTACATCGGTCAGTGTAGTGGCAGGTGTATACCCTAGTGGGTGTTGACGGTGGTTCGGTCACGCATGCGTGAGTGTGCCCACTGCACCTCCACCACCACACTACCACTGCATCGAGCAGCGGGTATTCTCCCGCGCCGACGCCAGCTTCACCGGCCATTTCCATCCCCATCTCCATCCACGCACACGCACAGTGCGCCTCCATCACACATCACACTCCACCCTTGACTGCCGCTTCATTCGCTGGGCGGCTCACCTCCCCCATCACCACTTCACTCACAACCACCTCTACCTACACCCCAAGCGCCACCGGCACCATGGGGGAGCACGCAGTGGACCTGGAGGCGTGGGAGGAGTACGACGCCAACAGGGGCTCCTTTGTGCACCACATGATCGCTGGCAGCATTGCGGGCGTGGCGGAGCACGTGGCCATGTTCCCGGTGGACACGTACAAGGTGAGTGCTACGCGCTGTGCGCTGCGTCGCTCGTGTGTGTGTGACCCCACCCACCCAACCCCACCACACCCTGCCCACCCACCCACCCGCAACCGCAGACCCGCGTGCAATTCCTGCGCGGCGCCGCTAGCCGCGAGCTGACGTTCTGGTCCATGGTGCGCGCGGACGGCTTTGTGCGCATGTGGCGCGGCGCGTCGGCGGTGCTGGCGGTGACGCTGCCGTCGCACGCCGCCTACTTTGCGACGTACGAGCTGGTGAAGGAGCGGCTGGGCGTGAATGAGGCGGGGCACCACCCGCTGGCGGCGGCGGCGGTGGGCGCGTCCGCCACCACGCTGCACGACGCCGTGCTGACGCCCATGGACGTGGTGAAGCAGCGGCTGCAGCTGGGGTACTACCGCGGCGTGGGCCACTGCGTGCGCACCATGCTGAAAACCGAGGGCCTGCGCGCTTTTTACCGCAGCTACCCCACCACCGTGGTCATGAACATGCCGTACGCCGCCGCCATCGTGTCTGCCAACGAGTCCATGAAGAAGGTGCTCATCCCAGAGGGCACCACGCCCTCGCCCTACGCCTTCTTCCTGGCTGCCGGCGTCGCCGGTGCCTTTGCCGCCGCCGTCACCTGCCCGCTGGACGTCGTCAAGACGCGACTGCAGACGGCGGCGCTGACGATGGCACCGCCGCCGTCCTCTGCGTCGTCGGGCGTGTCGGCTGCGGCGGCCAGAGCGGCGGCGGCGGTGAGCGGCGCCAGCGGCGCAAGCGGCGGCGGCGGTAGTCACCGCCACCACGCCCGGCGGCTTGCTACGCTGCAGGCTAGCGTTACGCCGGTGCCCGGCGGCGCGGCAGGCGTGCCACGCGGCGCCATTGCCACCGCGCGTGCCATGCTGCAGGAGGAGGGCCCCGCCGTGTTCTTCAAGGGCGTGCGCGCGCGCATGGCGTTCCACGTCCCTGCCGCCGCCATCTCATGGGGCACGTACGAGATGGTGAAGCGCGCGCTGGCGGCGGCGGCGCCGACCGGCAGCGACCTGGCGTAAGCTTGCTGCTGCTGCCAGCCGCGCTAATGTGCCGCCGCGGGGGTAGCGCCCCCGGCCCGGGGCGAGGTGTTTGTGAGGGCCACGAGACCGGCGCGCCCGCCTGCTGCCACCCGCTGCGGCGGCGGCGGCGCGTCCGTACCCGTCGCCCTCCCTCCCTCCCCATCCTCCTCCCCATTATTTCTTTCCCGTCGTCCCTTGTGCCCCCTCCTCGCCTGCTGCGTGTGCCCCCCTCCCTCCTTCCATCGATGCGCATGGGGAATTTGGTGGTAATTGGTGAATTACAACCCTAAGTTAGCTGGCTAGCTGCGTTTGAAGGTGCGCGCACGCCACGGGCACGCAACCATCGGCAGCCACGCCAACAACCCTAGAAGAGGCCGATGATCTTGCCGTCGTCGTCCAGGTCAATGTCGTAGAAGCCGGCGCGCAGGGGCAGGCCGGGCACCGTCATGATGTTGCCGCACAGGGGGTACAGGAAGCCGGCGCCGAGGGAGGCGCGGATGTCGCGCACCTCCACGTTGAAGCCGGTGGGCACGCCCTTGGCGTCCGGGTTGGTGGACAGGCTGAGGTGCGTCTTGGCCATGCAGATGGGCAGGTTGACGTACCCCAGCGCCGTGTACGACTCCAGCTTGGCCTCCGCGTCAGGCGTGAAGGACACGGAGGCGGCGCCGTAGATCTCGCGCGCAATCGTAGCGATCTTGTCGCGGATGGGCACGTCGAGGCCGTACAGGAAGCGGAAGCCGGACTCGGAATGCGCGGCGCGCGCGGTGGCGCACGCCTCCTGCACCGCGCGCGCCAGCTCGATGGCACCCGCGCCGCCCTTTGCCCAGTGGTTCGCCTCCACCGCCGCCACCGCGCCCGCCTCCAGCGCCGCCGCGCGCACCATCGCCACCTCGGCGTCCGTGTCGGTGGCAAACCGGTTCACCGCCACCACCGGCACCACGCCAAACTTGCGCACGTTGCGGATGTGGTGCTGCATGTTGCACACGCCCGCCGCCAGCAGCTCCAGGTTCTCCTTCGTGTACGCCGCGTCCAGCGGCTTGCCGGGCGTCACCGCCGGCCCGCCGCCGTGGCTCTTCAGCGCGCGCACGGTGGACACCAGCACGGCGCACTGCGGCGTCAGGCCGCTGTACCGGCACTTGATGTTGAAAAACTTTTCCATGCCAATGTCGGCGCCGAACCCCGCCTCCGTGATCACGTACCCGTCCTCGCCCACCAGCTTCAGCGCCAGCTGATCCGCGATCACGCTGCTGTTGCCGTGCGCAATGTTGGCAAACGGGCCCGCGTGCACCATCACCGGCGTGCCCTCCGCCGTCTGCATCAGCGTCGGCATGATGGCGTCCTTCATCAGCACCGCCAGCGCGCCCGCCACGCCCAGGTCGTCCGCCGTGATGGGCACCTTGGCGTGGCTCAGGCCTGCGGTTGTGCGGGTGGGGTGGGTGGGGGGTGGGAGGGGGAGGGACCAGAGGGGCGGCTTGGGGGGGGGGGGGGGGAGGACAAAGGCCCAGGCGGCGGAGGCGGGCGCGCATGTCGGCGAGGGAGGGGGTGGGCGCCAGCACCGCCATGATCTCGGACGCCACCGTGATGTCAAAGCCCGTGACGCGCGTGTCGCCCGCCTCCGCGGGGCCCTGCCCAATGGTGATGCGGCGCAGGTGGCGGTCGCACGTGTCCACCACGCGCTGCCACGTGATGGTGGCGGGGTCAATGTTCAGCCGCACGAACTTGGACCGCTCCTCCGCCGTCATGGCGTCCGGGTCCGCCGCCGTGATGCCCAGCTTGGCGGCGCGCCGCTTCATGACGGGGCTAAAGAACCGCTTGCCCTCCTTGTCGGCGGGGAACAGGCGCGCAAACATGACCTCGTCCGTCATGTTCTTCTCGTGGAACATGCGCGTGTCGATGGCCGCCGCCAGCAGGTTGTTGGCCGCCGTGATGGCGTGGATGTCGCCCGTCAGGTGCAGGTTGAACTCCTCCATGGGGATGACTTGCGCATACCCGCCGCCCTGCAGGTGGTGGTGGGGTAGGTGGGGGTGAAGTGGCAACGTGTTAACAATGGCAACAACGCCCACGGCCGCAACGCACCGCCGCGCCGCCCTTGATGCCAAACGTGGGGCCCTGCGACGGCTGCCGGATGTTGGTAAACACGCGCTTGCCCAGGTGCGCGCCCAGCGCCTGCGACACGCCGATGGTGGTGGTGGACTTGCCCTCCCCCAGCGGCGTGGGGTTGATGCCCGTCACCACCACGTAGTTGCCGTCGCGCACGTGCGCCAGGCGGTCGCGCACCGACAGGTGCACCTTCGCCTTGTGCGACCCATACAGGTCCAGCTCCTCCGGCAGGATGCCCGCATCCGCGGCGATCTGCGTGGGGGTGGCAGGTGGGGTGGTGAGTGAGGCACAAACTACGACGGGTGCGGATGCCAATAACCAGCCGCGCACCTTGCTGATGTGGATGGGCTCGATGGCCTGCGACACCTTGATGTCGGACGGCACGGGGGTGAGGTACACGACGCGGTCCCGCGCGGCAGCCACCAGCTCTGACACCGCGGTCTTGGGGTCGCCACCAGCCGCAGGCGCGGCGGTAGCAGCAGCAGCGGCGGCGGCGGCCATGGTGCGAGCGCGTAGTGGAGTAGCAGCGGCACGCAAGGCAGCAGCAGCGACGGCAGCAGCGACGGCAGCGGCGGACGCGGCAGGCGCGGACGCGATGATGGCAGCAGCAGCGGCGGGACGAGCAGCGAGTCGGGCGGCAGCAGGCAGGCGCAGCATGGGTATGCTAGAGCAACATAAGCGGCTGCAGGGGTAGGTGAGTGGTGAGTAGGCGCGGTTGCGTTTTGCCATTCAACCCGCCATGATTCAGCGTGGTGAGTGTGTCACGTGTGTCAAGTGAGTGAGTGATGGCATCATGGTGGCGGGTGCGGCGGCCAGAGAGGGAGGTAAGAGAGGGGCGTGTCAGAATGAAATTCGTAGCCACGCACGCATCGAATGAATACATAAACCACCCCACCCACCTGCCTGGCACCACATCCGGCCGTAGCACACGTACGTGGTTTGAATACACGTGCCGATTGCACAAATGGCACCCCAGGCAGCTGCCTGGACGGGCAAGATCCAGAGGAGGCCAGGGTCGTTCTTTTTCCGACCCCTCTCTCGCTTCCCCTCTCAGGAAGTGCGGGCTTCAAGCCAGCCAGCCGATGGTATCATGGCGCCGGCTCGTCGCCACACACTGCT
>Ga0066256_1002076_pt2 | contig 19190 bp, 2 predicted proteins | sample ThiBio_1000_biof_FD_87107 | JGI IMG/M metagenome (GOLD analysis project Ga0066256, IMG submission 87107) | Wastewater bioreactor microbial communities from Cape Town, South Africa - Thiocy_expt_1000_biof (version 2) | ecosystem: Engineered > Bioreactor > Thiocyanate-remediating >... | reverse complement strand
GCGTGCCGCCGCCGGTCAGCAGTGGGTGCAGGAGGGAGGCGGTGACGGGGTTGGCGCGCGCAACAGGCAGGATGCGGTGCTTGGAGGCGGTGAGCAGCGCGTCGTTGCGCAGCGCGGCGGACGCGGCATCGGCACCGCCGGGCGCCGCCGCAGCTGCCGCCGCGGCCGCCAGCAGGCTCTCCAGCGCCGGCGCCCATACGCACTGACCCATACCGCCCGCGCCGCCTGCTGACAGCACGCGGGGCGCGAGCGTCAGGGCGCGCGGGAACATGCACACCTCGTCCAGCACCACCGGCCGCGCATTCACCGCCGCCACGCCCGCCCACGCCTCACGCAGCGCCCCCAGCAAGCCGCCATCCAGCAGCTCCCGGTGCGCCTCACTGTTGCACGCGTTGATGGCGGGCGGCGTGCTGCTGCTCCACGTCACGAGCGACAAGTTGATCCCCGGCTTCCTGATCACAGGTGCCAGCGCGTTCTTCTTCAGGCCGCGTGCCGCCGGGTCGTCTGCCGCCGCCGCCACGACCACCGGGTCGCTGGCAAGCGTCTGGCGTGCCGCGGTGGCACGCGACGCCGCCTCCGCCTCTGGCAGCGGCAGCAGCTCGGCGGCGCGGCCGCAGCAGCGACCTGCGTGTGCCGCCAGCTGCACCGCGCGCACCTGGCGCCAGCACAGCGGGCACTCCACCAGGTCCACCAGCTGCGCGCGCGACGCGTACAGGCCAGACACGCGGCGGGCGCGCCAGATCGTGACCGCCTTGCGCCGGAACGTCAGCACGTTCCCACGCTGCCGCCGTGGCATCTTCCGGCGCATGGGCGGGAAGGGGCGGCGCGCAACCACAGGCGCGGGCGCAGATGCAGGCGCGGCAGACGCTGCCACACCCGCCGCCGCCGCCGCTGGCACGCTCGCCGGCACCCCAGCCGACGACCCCGCCAGCACCACAGAGGAGTGGCCGCTCATTCTCATCTTCACCTTCAGCTTCACGTGGTGCGGCGCACCGCCCGGCGCTGCACCCGACGCACCGCTGCCGTCGCCCTCCTCGCCTGCTGGCGCCTCCACACCGCGCCGTGTACGAATGACGGAGGGGTACCGGAGGCTGACGCCGCCGTTGCCGCTGCCACGCCCACGCGGCCGCCCATGCCGCCGGACCGGCATGCCGCCGCCTGGCACGCTGGCCGCCAGCGCGTTGACGCTGCCAGCCTCGCTGCCACCCTCATTGTCAGGCACACCAGGCTCTGCCTTCACCTCGTCGCCGCCGACGTCGCCCGGCGCGCTGCTGCCCGCCGCACCAACCGCTGCAGCATCCACCTCCATGCCGCCATCCCCACCGCCCGCGCCCACACCCGCGCCCGAGTCTGCGCTGCCAGCACCGGCACCAGCGGCAGCGGTGTCGCCACCGCCACCCACCTCCGCGCCGCCATCGCTCAGCACCACCACCGCCGTCTTCATGCGGCGGCCCACCATGTGCCACCCGCGCTTGCGCTTCAGCGGCGGCCGGCCACGCCGCCCTCCGCCAAATCGGCGCGGTGGCGAACCCGGCGCCGCGCTCCCTTCTGCTGCGCTGTCGGCACCCCCGCTGCCGCCACCGTCCGCCGCCTCTACGGCGTCACCACCCGTGGCAGGGCCCGCGGGAGACTCGCCAGCCGCGCTGGCCAGCGGCGGCTTATCCAGCAGTCGCTTGCGCCCGGGCGGGTGGCGTGGCAACGAAAACAGCGCACCTTTCCCCCCTGGCAACGGCTCGCCGCCTGGCACGTGCGACGGCCCACCGGCGGCGGCGACGGCTGCTGCACGGGCAGCTGCGGCAGCGGCAGACGCGGCGGCGGCACCGTACAAGGGCGCGGCCGGTACTACTATGACCTCCGACGCGGACCGGCGTGGCATGGGCACAGGTGTGGGTACCGACGGCGCAGGCGGCGCGGTCGCACGTGTGGCGGCGCGGACTTCCTCCTCGCCTTCGTCAGCGACGTCATCTGCGCTGCGTGGCGCGGGCACCGCGCGCAGCTCCTGCTGCATCTCGGTGGCATACCGCAGGTACGCCACCATGGCGGTGCGCAGCGCGCGCAGGTCGCGCACGCGGTCACGCGCCGCCTTCAGCAGCACAGCGGGGTCCATGAACCGCGCCGCGCCCGGCGCCACCATGGCCACAATGGGCGGCGGCGGGCCGCCACCCAGCACGGCGTCTTCTGGGAATGGCGGGGGCGGCGCCGGCGGCGCCGCTTGCGTCGCTGGCGCAGTCACATCTGCTGCCTCCGCACTCTCGGTGCGTGCCGCCGGCGGCGTGCCCACCTCGTCCGCGGCTGCCACAGTGTACCGCAGCGCGAGGGTGACACGGCCGCGTGCCACCATCATCGCACACGCCGCGCTGCAGTACTTGGACAGCGGAGTGGCAGGCAGGGCGCACCCCGGCCGCGCACATGCGGCAGGCGGCGGGGGCGGCGACGCGTCAGGCGCGGCGTCTGGGCGCAGTCGCAGCAGGCGGCCGCTGCCCGCCATGGCGGACCCCGTCGCCGCAGCTGCTGGCGTGGCATCTGCTGCCGCCGGCACCGGTGGTTGCGACGCGGCCCACCACCCCACGGGCGGCACGTTCACCACCGCCGGCAGGGCATCTAGCGTCGCCGCCAGCTGCGTGCTACCGGTAGCGGCAGGAGCAGCGGCAGGCGCATCGGCGTCGCTGGTGGCGGCGGCAGGCGGGCAGGCAGCAAGCTGGCGCGACGCAAGTGCGTGCGCCGTGTTGCGCAGCACACGTAACAGCTCCAGGTCAGACGCGGTGGACGGCGTCGGGGCAGCAGGGCTCGCAGCCGCCGCTGTTGGCGCTGGCAGCGGGGCCGCAACAGGTGGCGCGCCAGGGCGCAGGCGCTGGCGGGTCCACTCACTGAGGAACCGGTTGCGCAGGAGCGGGATGGCGGCAGCAGCGGCTGCAGCATCCAGCGGCGGCGGCGGCGGCGCGTCACCAGCGCGGCCACCCACAGCCGGTGCTGCTGCGGCGCCGGGTGGCGCGGCTGACCGCTGCAGCGCTGCCAGCGGGCGGTTGAGGGTGAGGAAGACGTACAACGTGTTCCAGTAGTTCCACAGGATGCCTGGCCGCGTGGGATCGTCTACCACGTCGCCTACCTCTGCCACGTCCCCGCCGCCCCCACCGCCACCACCACCACCACTGCCGCCGCCGCCACCCTCCATACCGTCTTCGTTATTCACGCCACCGCCGGTGCGGTTGGGCAGGAACGGCAGCATGCTGCCGCTGGGTTGCAAGCCAAACTCACAGCCAGCACGCGGCGGCGGCAGGTCGGGCGCCGCGCCTGACGTGCCCTGCGCCTCCATGGTCTCCATGTCGCCGCGCGTCAGCACGCCCTCCGTGGAGTTGGGCAGGAACATGAAGGTGGGCTGCCGGCGCTTGCGCACGCCCACGGTGGGCGTGGTGGTGGCCATCTGTGCCACCAGGCGCGTGACGACGGCAGCGGCGCCACCCGGCGTGGCAGCGGCGGTGCGCTGCGCAGCCACCTCCGCCAGCACCTGCGTCACGCTCACCTGGCAAGCAGGCAGCGTGAAGGGCGCCTGCGCCCGCGGCATGCCCGTCACAAATTGCGCCACCAGGCGGAAGAGGGCGGCGGTGCGCGTGATCTTGGGCAGCAGGCGCATCATGCCCTGCCGGCGGAAGCAGGTGGACAGGAATGCCACGACGGCGTGCAGGCTGTCGGAGTACTCCGCCTCGGAGGCAAACACAAAGTCGGCGTGGCTGAACAGCGGCCCGCCCACCATCAGGAACACGGTGTCGTCCTCACCCTCGTACGACGAGTCCGGGTCGGCGCGCGGCAGGATGCCGCGCCACGCCGCGATGATCTTGGCGGCGACGCGCGTGCGCGGCGGCCGCGCAGCCAGCGTGGACATGGGCGTCTGCGCCCACAGCCGCAGCTGCGGCGCCAGCGCATCCCACACGCGTGCCTCAAAGTCAGCACCCCCACCCTCACCGGCGTGCGACGGTGCCGCTGCCGCCGCAGGAGGTGCTGGCGCCGGTGCTGGTGCCGGCGGCGGCGGTGGCGGCAGCAGTGGCGGCACGGCAGCTGGCGGGCCCGCCGCCGCGCTGGACCCCAGCCGCAGCTTCATCTTGCCGCCCTTGCCCGACAGCGACGGCGCCACCGGGTTCCAGCCGTTCACCGGCGGCAGCCAGTCAAAGTTGGGGGCCACCGCCGGCGCGCCACCCTTCTTGCCGCGTGCCGTATTAGGTTCACCGCTGCTACCGCCGCCACCGGCGCCGTCTGCTGCCGCCGCCACCGCTGCCGCCTCCGTGTCGCGCCCGCCGTCGCGGCCGGACGCCAGGCGCGACTCGCGCGCACGCAGCAGGCCGCGCACGCGCCAGCACAGCACCCACTCGTCCACGCCCGCGTACCGCCCAAACTGCAGCACGCGCGGCAGCGGCACGCAGCCTGCCTGCGCCTGCGGCAGCGGCAGCGGACCCAGCGACGCCTGCGGTGGCAGCAGCGATGCGGGGCGCAACGCCGCAGTGGACAGGCGGCCAGGCACGGCGGCGGTGGCGTGTGACCCGCGCCGCGCACGCGCGATGGCCTGCGCCGTGTCTGCCTCCCCCATGCACCGCCGCATGGCTATCGTCAGGCCCGCCAGGCGGTGCGGCGTGTGGTAGTATGCGGTGTAATGGTACGTGGCAGCCGCCGCGCCGCGGTTCTGCACCGCTAGCGACAGGTGCGCAAACGCCACGTTGCGAACCCACGCCAGCTGCGCCGGCGTCAGCAGCAGTCGTGTCGCGCTGGGCGTCTCAGGGACAGACGCGGTTGGCGCGGATGCTGTGGGCGTGCCACCCTCACCTACAACTGCTGCCGTGACAACAGCGGCTTCCACGGGCGCGGCTGCGCTGCCAGCTTCCGTCATGACGGTGTCGCCATCCACCGCGGCTGGCGCGGCCGTCTCCGTCGTGGCGGCAGCGGCAGCGGCAGCAGTCGTGGCGGTGGTGGGTGGCACCACGCTCGGCGGTAGGTCGACGACGATGGGCGGCGGGTTGCTTGCGGTGCGCAGCATGGAGGCAAGGGCGGCGCCCTCGTGGCTGCACAGCGCGGCGGAATCAGGCGATGCGGCGTCGGCGGCAGGCTCCGTCGCCTGCAGCAGCGCGGTGCCCAGGCAGCCAACGCAGTCATTGGAGGCGGCCTGCGCCGCCAGAGCAGGCAGGGCGGCAGCGGGCAGGTGGCGGGCAAAGAAGGCGGCAAGGATGAGGCGCAAGCGGCGGCTGCGTGCCACATTCAGGCGCGACCGGATCTTGGCGGTCAACTCACGCCGGTGCACCACACCCGTCGCATCCTCCGTCCACCACTCCGCACCGTTCACGTCCTTCTGCAGCGGCACGCCCTCTGGCGGGCCCCACGCATCATCGCCACCACCCGACGCCGGCGCAGACGCGGTCGTCGCCGCCGCCGCCGCCGCAGCAGCAGCTGCTGCCGCAGCGGAGCGCCGACGCCCACCAGTTGCCGGCGCCGCAGGCGCGGCAGCAGCGCTACTACCACTGTTACTGCCACCGGTGCCAGAGTCGCTGCCCAGTAGCGACGGCACCGGGCCCGGCCGCATGAAGCACGCTGCCTCCAGTGCCGGCACCTCCATCTGCATCACCCGGCCGCCCACCACATTGGTGCCCGCCCACAGCACGGCTGGCGGCGGCGGCGTCGGGAGCGGCGCGGGTGTCGACTCGGACGGCGGAGCAGGGGACGGTGCAGGGGCAGCGGGGTCGGCAGGCGACAGGCGCGCCTCCTTGCTAGCGGGCGCCTCTGCGCGCTCACCCTCGCCGTCCTCGCGTGGCCGCTTGTGCCCAGCAACTCCTGCGTCGGCCGCAGCGGGGGAAGCGGCGGCATCGGAGGCGGCAGTGGGAGCGACAGCGGCTGCGTTGGTGACATCCGGTACGACAGCCGGTGGCGCGAGTGGTACGGACTCAGGCAGTGGCGGCGCGGCCTCTGTGTGCGCTGCCACGTGCGCCGCAATGGCAGGGATGCGCGCCAGCAGGGCGGCGAGGGGAAGGGAGGCGGACCACAGCGCCGCAGCGTCGCTGGCGGGCAGGCTGGCAGCAGCGGCAGCCAGTGGGGTGCCAGGCGTGGTTGGCGGCGCCTCCACGCGGGGCGCACCGGGCACGGCTGCCAACAAGCCTGCCAGCAGCGTGTGCACGGCGCGCGTCTCCGCATCCGCCAGCTGCTCCGTGCCCTCCAGCGGCAGGGACGCCACCATGGTACGCAGCAGCGGGTCCATGGCAATGGCCGCCAGGTTGGGCAGGCCGCCGCACAGCAGCGTGACCTGGTTCCACAGTGTGAGCCCAAACAGGGCGCGACACAGGCGACGGATGGCAAGCAGGCGCAGGAACTCATTGTAGTCCACCAGCGCAGCAGTCACGGCAGACGACAGGCAGGGCGCGCACCGGAAGAAGCGAGTGGTGGGCAGCGTCGCCTCTCCACCGCCCTCCTCCTCCCCGCCGCCGCCGCTGAGGCCGCCGCGCTGTGGGATGAACTGGCGCATGACGTCCTGCGGCAGGCCGGTGCATGCCCAGTGCAGCCACGCGCCACACTCCACACACTGCACCACCGCCAAGCGCGGACGCGCATTGAGGTGGCAGGGCGTGCCGGCGGCGGCGCTTGCCAGCCGGCAGGCGGCGCTGGGCAGGAAGCGGTACGGGTAGCGGTGCGCCTTGAACAGCGACCCCAGGGTGACGTTGCACAGCATGCCGCGCGCCACCTCCACCTCGCGTAGCGGCGCGTCGGCAGCCGCCGGTGCGGCGGCGTCGCGAAAGCGCGGCAGCAGGGCGTCGCCCGCTGCGGGCGACCACTCTGACACAGTGGCCCAGGTGGCGTCCGTCAGTGTGGCGCCCTTCTCATGCGGCAGCACGCGCGCCGTCGTCTCTGCCAGCGCCTTCAACACGGGTAGCACGGGGCCGGACATGACCGCGCCCTGGAAGCGCAGCGCCGCCAGCTCCTCGGCAATCAAGGTGGGCGGCTTGCCGCCTGTGCCGTCCTCGCCGCCCGCTGCACCCTTGCGCGCCGGTGCGCCGCCCGTCGCCACCACCGCCGACGGCCACCCCGCCGCCTTGGCCATCGCCGCCACCAAGTCGTTGCGGGCGCGGCTAGCGGTGGTGTCAGGCGGTGGCGGCGGCGGTGCCGCGCTGGCCGCTGTCGCTGTCGGCTCCGCCGTGCCGCTGCCAGCAGGCGTCAGCGCGGCATTCAGCGCGCGCACCATGAACCGCGCCGCCGCGTCTGCCAGGCGGCTACCGGGGATGTACGGCTTTTTCGGGGGGTGAGCAAGCCGCGTGGGTGGAGGCACATGATGGCGTGCTGCTGCCGGGCTGACACCGACCCCTGCTGCTGGTACAGAATACGACGGCGCCGGCGGCGGTGGCGGCGGCAGGCTCTCAATACCAGGCGGCGCAGGGCGGAACGGCTTGCCTCCCAGCGCGCCAGAGTACAGCGCGCTGCGGCCCACGATGGCGCTCTCCAGGCCGGTGGTGGTGGGCAGCGGCGGGCAGTGCGGCGGCAGGGAGGCAGACACGGCGGTGGGCGCCACCGTCTGGGTGAGGCGCGAGACGCCGTAGTCCACCGCCAGCAGCAGCTGCTGCATGCTGGTGTCGCGCGTCTCGCCGCCCGCCGTCAGGGCAGGCGGCAGTTGCACGAGGCCGGCAATCACAATGCGCTCCGCCAGGCTGACAATGGCGGCGGCGGTGGGCCGCAGCTGGTTGGCCATCCACAGGCGGTGCAGCGACACCACAAGGCTGGGCGGCGGCGGCAGCGGGAGGGCGAGCGGCACGCGCAGTCCCACCGCCGCTGCCGCCGTCACTGCCGCAGCTGCTTGCGGCGGCAGCACGGGCGGCTGCAGCGCGCGGTCAGGCGCCCACCGCGACGGCAGCAAAAACGCCTGACTGCACGGCTCAAAGTGCGGCGCAAAGCGCAGCGCCTCAATGCCGGCCCGCGGCAACGGCGGTGCACCGCCAGGCGGCGCGGGTGGCGCGCGCACAGGGGCGGCACTGAGGGGCGGCAGGAGGCGCTCCATGACGGCGGCTGGCAGTGGCACGGCACCGGTGCCAGACGCCAGGCGGCTCACCCACCCTGCGTTCAGCGTGTCCACCACGCTGTACGCCAGGCGGCCCACCTCGCGTACTGCCAGGCCAAGTCGTCGCGCCGCAATCTCTGCCGCGCAGGCAAGGGCGCGCGAGTCGGCAGCCAGCGGCGACCCCGTCGCCGCTTGCTCCACCGCCAGCCCCTGCAGGCGCGCCGCGTCGTCGCGCAGGCCCACCACGTGCGACAGGTAGGAGCGGATGCGTGCCTCTGTGGCCACCGCACGCAGGTGGCGCATGGCGGCGCGGCGCGCTTGCACGCGGCGGGCAATCAGCACGGCACCCATGACGGCGGGTGACTCCTCCAGCCCGCTCTCCACCACAGGCGCAGGCATGGAGTCTACCGTGGCCATCATTGCATACGGCGCCTCCCGCGCAATGCGCTGCGCGGCAGTCATCACGGGGCCCGCGGGCACCGTCTGCACGGCACGGTCTGCCGCCAGGCTGCGCTCCTTCACCGCCAGCCGCGCCAGCACGCCCTCCAGCGCCGCCCGTACGCTGACGCGGTGCACCCACTGCGGTGCGCGGCGTGCCGCGGTCGCCGGGGTGCAAACGCGGGGTCGGCGCGGGGCGGGGCGCCCGCCGAGGCCCCCCCCCCCCCGCCCGCCGGGGGGGGCGGGGGGCGCGGGCGCGCCCCCCGCCCCCGCCGCCTTGTGCAGCCACATGCGGTGGTCATCAAGGAGGGCGCCGGGAAGGCCGAGGGCTGCTTGGGGGGGGGGGGGGGGGGGGGGGGGTGGGGGGGGCTACAACCGCAGCATTCACAAAGCACAATAACGGCATGCACGTACAAAACGCGTCGCCAGGTAGCTCCGGTATGGAAGTGCCAGTGGTGGGCGGCGTGGTAGGCGGCGTGACGCCAAGCAGCGTGCGGCATGAATGCGGCGGGCACAAGACGCCGCGGTGTGCCAGCGGCTGGAATGCAACGCTATCCGCGAGGGTGCGACTGGACGCCAGGAGGGAGGGCGACCATGCCAGCACGGCACGCGCGGCACGCAGAACGGGGTACGACGCCGTGGAGGCAGCCGCGGTGGCGGCAGCTGCGCCCGCGGGGTAGATGGTGGCAAACGAAGGAATGTTGACGGGTGGCAGCGGGAGCGCGATGGTGGGGGGTAATGACGCAGGCAGTGGCGGATGTGCCGCCGGTGGGGGAACCGCCGCCGCCGGCGGCGCTGCTGGTGCCGGCGCGCTCTCGCCGGCATCCGCCTTTCCCCTCCGTGGCCGCTTTGCCGCCGCGCCATCGGATGCTGCTGTCGGCGGCGGCTCAACTATCTCCACATCTGGCGTCGCCGCCGCCGCTGCCGCCGCTGCTGCCGCTGCCGCCGACTTTCGCCGCTTCGCCACCGCAGGCGCAGACGGCTTGCTTGTCACTGGCGCTGTCGCTGGCGCTGGTGCTGGCGCAGCGGCGGCGCTGCTGCTGCTGCTAGTCGAAGGCGTGGCCCCCGTGCCCACAGCCACTGCTGCCGCGGGAGGGACGGCGTGTGGGCCGGACGAGAAGGTGGCGGTGGCAAGCTTGGCGGTGAAGAGGCGACCCACCTCCTGCAGCACGGTGGGCGCGACGGCAGGCAGGAGGGGGCGGGCCGCTAACAGTACGGCGGTGGTGTGCAGCACGCGCTGCAGTGTGGCGCCCACCGCGCGCAGCTCTTCCACGCTGGGCGCCGCGCTGGCGGGCGGCAGGTCAGCGGGCCGGATGGCACTAAAATCCAGGCTGGTGTACAGCGCCAGCGCGTAGTCAGAGGCGGAGGCATACGACGCGGCGGACAGGATGGGTGGCACGGCGCCCGGCAGTGTGTGCCGCCGGCTGCGCAGCTGCGCCGCCAGCAGGCCCAGCTGCCGCAGCATGGAGCTGGTGGCCTCCGTCAGCGCCTTCACCAGCACCGCCGGCCCGCCCCCACTGGTGGGGGCGGCAGCGTTGGAGGTGGCAGTGGCATCTTGATGTGGTGGCGGCGGGTGCGGTGGGTGCGCCGAGCGTGGCGCGGCGGCTGCCGGCACAGGGGAGGGTGGTGGGGATGACGAGGAGGAGGAGGTGGAGGAGTCGGTGGAGGGGGACAGGGAGCGTGCAGCGGCGGCCAGCGTCATGCGTGCCGCCGTTGCCGCGGCGCGTGGGGTGCGCCCCGTTGGCGACAGCGCTGCTGCTGCGGGGCTGCCGGTTGGGACGGCCGGTGTTGTTCGAGCGGCCGGTGTGCGAGTGGCAGTCCCGGGGGTGCTGGGAGTGGAGGAGGCCATCGTGGGTCGTGGCAGGCAGGGGCGGCAGGGGCCAGCAGGAGGCGCCGCCACCGCCGCGGCGGGCGTAGAGGCAGCAGCAGGTGCAACGATACGGTGTCAGTAGACGTAGAGTGGGGACAGCAGCAGCCCCACCACCCGTACCACTACAAGCACAGGAACCAACGGTAGTCACCCAGCGGCGGCAGCGCTGCTATTATGGCCCTTGTAGCACGTAGCTGTGCGTAGCTGTGCGTAGTCGCGTGGCGTCAGTTCGCGTGGTGAAGGTAAGGCAGCTGGTGCCAGCAGCAGTGTCACTACCAGCACCAGACCCGGTCCCAGCACCACAAGGGCAACACCAGTACTGACCCAGGTGTGTTGCCACCACCCTAGTGGCACTCGACAACGCGCGATTGTACGTATTTATGGCGTAGATGTGCGTAGAAAGGTCCCCAGAAGGCGAGAAGAGGGGCACTATTCTAGCTCCAGTACCAGCACCAGCAACACCAGCAGCACTGATACAAGCACAGGAACTACAAGCAGACACCCAGCGACGGTAGCGCTGCTATTTTGGCCCTTATGACACCCTCTTTGTGCGTATTTTTGGCAAAAAGTGCGTAGCAATGGCGTCAGTAGGAGCGAAGAGGGGACTTTGGGGGGTCACAGCACCAGCACCAGTGCCACCACCGGCACCGCCACCACTACCAGTGTCACCAGTAGCACACCAACTATTTATATTCCAGCGTAGATGCCCGCAATATCGTGTGGATACGTATAAATGTGCGTAAAAATGGCGCCAGTAGGCGTCAAGAGAGACCACGTTTGGGGGCGCAGCTGGTGACGCACAAGGGCGGGCAAAAATTGGGGGCCACACCGTCAATCACATGCGGATAGGCACCACTGCCGCAGTGATAATTACGTGCGCGCGCGCCCGCGTTGCAGTGTTTGGGGTATGGCCCGCGCTGTCCCCCCGCCCCGCATTAATTTTTAACCCACTCTCCAATTAAATTTAACCCACTCCGCTTTGTTGTGTCACCTGCCCCGAGTCTGTGTTGGCGGGCAACTGCAGTCACTTCAAGTTGGCAGCTGAGAGACTGCGACTGCGAGTCGGACACTGCGGCAGTGCAGCCGCTGTGCAGCGGCACGTCACACGTGTCCAACTGTCGACTTGACGTGTTGGAGATAATCCAGGAGATTGGAGTCCAACACGTCAAGTTTTGACGGAGGTCACGCCGTCACGGCAACGATTTTTTGAAGCGGCACGCCATTAACGAGCAAACGCTGGCCGCGCGGTGCGCCGCCAGCTGCGCCATGTCATGGCCAAGCGGCAATGACGGCGGCAGGTAGCAACGGCAACAACGGCGGCACACGGTGCACAATACACATATGGATGGCACACAAGGCAGCGGTACTGTAGTGACACTCTACTGGTAGGCAGCGCAGCGGCACACAAACAACAAGTAAGTGAGCGGCCACGGAGCTCGATGGAGGAGCGTGAATCGTATTCAGTACCGGTACCGACATTATAGCCGTCGACCGGCATACGAGCTCATGCTCGACGACGCCGCCGACGTGGATGACACGCTGGTGGGCATGAATGACGCCACGCGGCTACCACGCGTCATTCGGCGCGGCTTCATGGACGCCACCGGTACACCGACGTCGCCATCAGCAAACGCGTCAACAGCGCGCGCGCGCACCCGCGTTACAGTACCGGTACCACTGGCAGTCCCCGCTGCCGGTATGTCGCCTACACTCGCACTCGCCGGCGTGGCAGTGGTACCGGTAGCCGACACGCCGGCACCAGTGGCCACGGCAACCGCGAACGCGGCAGCGGAGGGCGGCAGCAGCGCGCCGACCGTTGCGCGCGGCACACTCTTTGGAATCTTGACCACGTCGCTACCAGCCGTCATCGCGGCACCGGCACGGCCGGGTGGGGAGCCGCGCAGAGTGCGGCGGAGGTAGTGCAACAGGGTGGCAGCGAGGACGGCAATGAGGAGGACACCCGTGCCCAGGTTGATGAGCAGCAACACACCCGTGTAGGCTGTGGTCCAGGTCGACGACAGCGCGGAGGCGGAGCCCGACACGGCGGACGGCAGCAGAATGGTGGACACGGCGGCGGTGACGTACAGGTCCACCAGCACCGCCAGCTCCAGGCCGTTGAACAGCGGGCGCACGTAGGGGCTGAAGTGCTGCTGCACAAAGATGGCGCCCGCAAACCACAACACGGCGCCCACCACCTGGTAGAACGGGTTGGTGATGACGGACGCCAGCATGACGACGCCCGCCTTGCGCAGCAGCACGGCCGCCTCCCACCACGCCAGTGTGTCGGACCGCACAACCCGGCGCAGGCGGACGCATATTACAGCGCCGGCGGGCGCGGGCGCCGGCAGCAGGGCGGCACCCGTGCTGCTGCCAATGGCATCCGGCACCGCCGTTGGCGCCATCGTCACAAGCGCGCGCCGCCGCGCGGTCGCCCGCCGACCCTCTGCCAGGCCCAGCGGCTGCAGCTCGTTGCGGTAGCCCTCGTACAGGAAGGCGTACGCGTCGTGGAACGCGGGCTCCGCCAGGTCCGCAGCCGTCGCGGACGACAGCAGGGCGTACAGGCCCACCGGGAAGCCAGCGCCCACCACCACCAGCACCACCACCGCCAGGATGGAGGTGAGCGCGTGCTGGCCCACGTAACACCGCACGCCGTAGTCGGACTGCAGCCAGTACGCGCCGTCGATGGCGCGCGGGTAGCAGTCCAGCACCTCGAATGACGCCGACACGATGGGCATGTAGCACAGGAACATCATGAACACGAGGGCGGCGGTGTGCCGCCGGCGGCCTGCCCACGCCTTCAGCGCCGCTACCCAGACGCGCGGCCGGCAGCGCAGGCAGCAGCAGGTGGCGGCGGCGTAGTAGGCCGCCACCAGCGCCACGCAGCCCACCAGCGCCACGCCCGGCAGCGCCACCGTGGCGGTGTAGCGTGTGAGCAGGCCCCACCCCAGCTGGCACTGCAGCGCGCCGGACGACAGCGGCGACGCCGACACGCCCTCCGCCCAGCCCAGCAGGTTGCGGAACAGGGCGGTGCCGCTGGCGGCGAACACGCGCAGCGACGCCAGTGCCTGCACAAATCCCAGCAGCAGCTTCAGCGCGATGTTGGAGTCGTCGTGTGCCTGCATGGCGGGGCTGAGGCCCACCGACGCCAGGAAGGCTGAGAACAGCACCACGATGCCGGCCAGCAGCGCCCACGTGCTGGTCGCTGGCCAGCAAGGCGCGCACGCGTCGCCCGACATGACGAAGCCGGCCGCGCGGTCGCACTCGCCGCACCGCGGGCCCATGTACCCCGTCGCGCAGCTGTACACCTCCGCGCCGCCGTCGGCGGTGGAGACATTGAGCTCACAGGCGGCGGAATTGAAGCAGGGGTACAGCGGCGTGTCGGGGCCCACCAAGCCGGTGGAGGATGGTGGGCGGTAGTAGCCTGGCAGCAGGGCCAGGATGCCACGCGTGCACACCGCGCCAATGGGCGGGCACGGCAGGCACGCCGGCTCGTTGTCGCCGCGAGTATACGTGCCGGTCGGGCAGGCGTTGCATACGAGGCCGGTGGAGGCGGAGCCGGCGGGACAGCGTAGCATTTCCACCGCAAACCGTGCCACACCAGGGATCGTCACGCCCGCCAGCGTGCAGCTGGCGGTGGTGTTGTAGCTGCGACCGCGCACGCCAATGAGCGCCACGTTGTCAAACGCCACGCCGCCAGTGGCAACATCTGCACCCAACACGGTGCCGTGCTCCAGGTACGCGGGCGTGTCAGCGGCGTCGTCGTCGCGCTCGGCAGCGTCCTGCGCCTCCACCACCATGGCGCATACCACCGCGGCGGCGGCTTCCGCGCGCAGTGGCTCGATTGGGGCGGACGTGTTGCACCCGCTGCCGCCGTCCACATCAATTGACAGCGACCAGGAATGGAGGGCGCCGCCGTCGGTGGTGACGGCGGGCGGCGGCACGCACACGCGCAGCGCCATGGCCGTCAGATCCATGCGCCACACCAGCGGCGGCGGGGCGTCATCAGTGGGGCGCACGCACGCCAGCACCGCCTCCATGGTCGGCACGCTGAAGGTGGCCACCACCACGACCGCGCTCGCCACCGCCATGCCGTCTGCATCCGTGACCAGCGACACGGTGGGGGTGCCATCTGCACGGCGCAGGTCTGCACCGTTGGTAGCGGACGCCAGGGTACACGCCAGCCCCGCCACCGGTGCGCCAGTGCTGTCCACGGCGCGGAAGGCGGGCGGCGGGTCCAGCGTCAGGGTGGGAGTGCCACCGTCAGTGGGCAGGAAGTGGGTCGGCCGAGGCGCGGCCGGCGCCACGGCAATCGTCTTGGCGCGCAGCGTGACGGGTGCCGACGTGAGCGCCTCACCCCACAGCGTGCACACCAGCGCCACATCGATTGTCTCGCCCGGCGTGCCCTCCACCGCCACCACCACATCAGGCACCAGCGCGCCGGACGGTGTAACGTCATACGTCGCCGACGCGGCGTCAGCGGCAAGGCGCAGGTGGCCAGTGCTGGTTGTCACCAGCCGGCACGACGGCTGCGCTGCCGGCCACTCGGCGAGCGGCACATTGTGATCAATGACGGCGGGCACACGCACGGGCTCCGACAGGAAGAGCGCAAGCAATTGCTGGCCCGTGGTGGAGTCGTGCGCCGCTACCGTCCAGTTCACGGCAGCGGTGGCAGTGGTAAAGTGGACGCTCTCCAGGCGCACGCGCTCGCCGGTGGGCGTCCACACGCACTCTGCTGCCAGCACGTATGACGTTGCCAGGGTGCCGTATGCCAGCGTCAGTGCATCAAACGTTGCGTCCCAACACGTCGCCAGCGTCTGTGCACCACCATCTGGGCAGGCACCACCACCACCACCGGTACCGTTATTGCTGGCTAGGTGATGCGCAGCGGTTGTCACTGGTGCCACATCCACGTACGCAGTGAGCGGTGCGGTGGTTGGTGGCTCCGTGGCAACACCCTCCGGATCTGCGGCAGCCAATGCGGCCGCCGGCCACACGCCAGCGATGCACGACATCCAGGCCGCGGCAGTGAGCGGCGCGGCGACGCCGTCCCACGTCAACGTGAAGGGCAGCGGCGGCAGCGGGTCCAACCCCAGCGGGTGCGCGGTCAGTGCTGCGGCCAGCGCACTGGCGTTCCAGGCGCCGCGCAGCGTGGCCAGCACCACTGGCCACGTGGTGGCAGGCGCGGACGCCTTCCCGCGGCTGTCCATGCACGTGGCGGCGAGCGCCAGCCGCGTGCCGCAGTCGCCATAGATGCCCACTCCACTCAGGTTTAGGGTTGCAGCCGGCGCCACTGGCGTGAGTTCCACACGCAGCTGCGGTGCGCCCACCAAACTGACGGACGCCACATCGGCGATAGCCGGCAGTCCCACACCGACGTAGTTGTTGGAAGCGTTTGGCGACAGCGGCGGCGGCACCTGCACGTCCACCAGCTCCAGCCAGCAATTGCCGCTGCCGATGCCCGCCACGTGCAGCGCAATGGGCACTGGCCACGGCACCACGCCGCCTGCCAGTCGACCGGCCGGCAGCAGGCAGGTCGGCGCCGACGGTGACGGGGGTAGTGACGCCCACGCCGTGGTCAGCGCCGACACGTACGTGACGGTGACACCTGTTGCGGCTGACGGCACGCTGGCAGACGACACCAATGTCACCGGCAACACTGGGTAGCCGGGCGCCGCCAGGCTGCCCGGCGGCACGATGCAGGTAGCCGTGCCGGTGGCCGCTAAGGTGAGGTTGGCGCACGGCACTCCGCCCACGCTCGCGGTCACCGCGGCACGGCAGGGACCACCACAGGCAGGCACCAGCGACGCCACGTCAAACCAGGCGCCCGACAGCGTGAGCGTCATGCCGGGTTCTACCAACGCCGGCGACACGGCTTTCAGCGTGGGGCCAATCACCACTTGTACCGACACGGTACGGGTTGGCGGGCGCACTGCCACGCGCCCGCCGCGCCACACCAGCGTCACTGGCAGCCGCATCACGCCGCTGCCCGGCGCACACCGCCACTCCCAGCCGAGGCACACCGCGGTGGTGGCATTCAGCACCGTCACGCTGGCGCACGGCACGCCGCCAATCTCTACGCGCTGCAGCCGTGGCGCGGCGGCACTGCCAAACAGGGTGCCTACCAGCAGCAGCGGGGTGTCGGGTGGGGTGGTAAGGTTCTGTGCCGGCGGTCCCGGCAGTAGCAGAGCTGGCAGCGTGGTGGGGATGACAGCGCCAAGTGTCGGTGGCGCAAACGACACGCTATCGCGCCCGGACGCGGCTGCAGCAAACATTGAGAGATTGGCGCGCATCACCAAGACGGCGCCGTCGGCAAGCGCCGGCGCGGCGCACGCCAGCAACGAGCCGGTTGAGCGTTGCACAACAGCTGCGACCGCGCCGGTTGGGGTTTTAGCACGCAGGTACGTTGTTAGCGTGGTCCACCGCGGCGGCGGGGATGACGGCGCCCACGCAGCGGGCGGCGGCATAGGGGCTGACAGGCGCACTGGGACGTGGGCGCTAGGTGCGGTCGCAGTATTGATGGCGGGAAGTATGGACAGCCGGGGCAGCGTCACGGTGACGGAGGCGCCGGTCAGCGGGGCAGGTGACAACGAATTTGGCAGCAGGACTGACAGCGACAGCGGCACCCCAAATGCGGCAGACGGCAGCAGCCAGGGCGTGCAGGTCACCGAGGTGTCGTTCAACACCACCAGGCCGCTGCAGTTGACCGTCATGCCGCCAGACGGAGTGCTGAGCATCAACGCGGTGGGTACCATGGTGCCCACGTACGGCGCGGTGATCACAATGGCGGCGCCGTATGACACCGTTGGCGGCGTGACGGTGGGTGGCGGGCTAATAGGCAGCCGTGACTTGCGCAACGACACGTTGTAGCCGCCAGCGCGCACGGTGATGAGCGCGTCAGACCACATGGCGTCGGCGGGTGTAGTGACCGCCGCCAGGCGCGTATCATTGACGTAGGTGACCGGCGCCAGCGCAATGGGCGGGTTTGCATACACGGTGGCAACGGGGTCGGTGGGGTACAGGTTAAACACGCCCGTCAGCGTCAGGTCGCCCGAGCCTGCTGCCACGGCGGTCACGAATGACAGCACAAGCGGCAGGGGTGACGGCGTGGCGGTGGGCGTCCACGTAGCGGTGCTGCTCGCGCTTCGTGTGCGCGTCACGGTGCCGGTGGGTGTTTGCGTGCTTGTGCCGGTTGCGGTCGGCGTGACGGTGCGCGTCAGGGTGGCGGACGAGGATGGAGTGGCAGTCGCGGTTCTAGACACCGTCATGGTACTGGTCACCGTTGCCGACGACGACACGGAACGCGATGCGGTGCGAGACGCTGATATGGACGGGGAATATGTGGGCGAGGGCGACACAGTAGGGGACAGCGATGGGGACGCATAAGGGTACGGCCACTCACAGCAGGCAGCGTAGGTTTGACCACATGTAGCGTCCTGCATGGCGCCCGTTGTAGAGTAGCCCAGTTGTATGGTGGCGCACATCTGATTTGGCGAACTGTTTCTTGGTTCCTCGGTGCCCCACAGCCGCGTCCAGGCTCCATTTGGGTCGTTGTCAATGATGTATGTTGACGCATTGTTCCACCACGCCCATGCAGTGCGGGTGTTTGTTCCGGAACTGAGAGTAGATTTAAGACCTACCCACAGGCAGTTGCTCGTGCCGGTACCAGTTACGAGGCCGCCACATAGGGAGGGCTTGGTCCCGCTTGTCGAGTACAATGACATGGAGTCCGCCTCGGTGGTGACGGTTGCCAAGGTGGGCAAGGTTGTCAGGGGCAGCGCAACGCCGTCAGGGTCCTTCACTGTGGTACCGCTGCCTAGCAATGATTTACACGTACTCTCCGCTGACACCCGGGTGGCCTCTCGCGTGTACACATACCAACACTTGCCGCCCACCGGCGCAGTGGTGCGTAACACACAGTTGCTCCCACAGTTGAGGTTGACGTTAGGGCACTTCTGCGCCGCGCCACCGCGTGGGCAGGATGCCAGCACCGCGCCCCACAACAAGACAACTCGCACGACAGCATGGATGTCAGCACGGTGCGTCTGTGCAGCGGCCGCCGCTCGGCCGCCACCGCGCCGCGGCATCGTGCACTTGTTACGGCGTGTGTTGGTGTGTGGCACGTGGCACACCATCACACGAAAGCAATCCGACCCCCTGCACCTACATTGCACGGCACCACTGAGTTGAATCAGCAAACCTCTGCACCAACCAGCGCTGATGGGTCTCAACCCTTTTCCCCGTCGAGTGTGTGTGCGCGTGTGCAGGGTGCACGTGCGCCGCGCGGAGTTGTCTGTTGTACGGTCTCAAGGCTCCTCAAGTTCCTCAACACCTAAACGCCACAAACTGAGAAAACAAATCAGCGACGTCACCACAGCATCACCAGCGTGCAACAGCAATCCCAACATAATCAAGTGCATACCCCGCATCAATATCTGCGTGGGAGACCCCCACACCAGTGCACACCGCATGTCGACACATATGTAGCACGTTGCACGCACGTGGCCGCGGATACTCAGGCTGTCGTCGCCGTTACTCAGGCTGTCGCAGTGGGTTAATCCCAATGCGGGAGTGGGTTAATCCCAATGCGGGAGTGGGTTACGAGTGGGTTACGAGTGGGTTACGAGTGGGTTAAAAACGTCAGTAGGCGGCGAGAGAGCGCACATCAATGATGTCGGTGGGCGCAAACCGCAGGCAATTCACTCGGTCACACCGCCGATGCCTGGGTGGTAGTATATATGAGTTACTGTGTTGATTGTGGGGGTTAACACTGTGTGGCTGATTTATAGTTGTTATTGCCGTACTGACTTCTCTTGGTCTCTACTGGTTTCCTCTCGTTCCCTACTGGCACTGCCTCTCTACTACTTC
>Ga0066256_1002644_pt1 | contig 19195 bp, 5 predicted proteins | sample ThiBio_1000_biof_FD_87107 | JGI IMG/M metagenome (GOLD analysis project Ga0066256, IMG submission 87107) | Wastewater bioreactor microbial communities from Cape Town, South Africa - Thiocy_expt_1000_biof (version 2) | ecosystem: Engineered > Bioreactor > Thiocyanate-remediating >... | reverse complement strand
CCGCAGATGCCCTCCGGCCGGCACGCAAACAGGGAAAACGCCGGCGCCGTCATGCTGGGGTACCCCATGAACATCCCCAGCCCACCCGCCGCCAGCGGCTTCTGCGACCGCCAGAATGCTTTCAGCTCCGCCACAAACCCAGAGCCGGCGGTGCAGTTGAACCGAGTGTAGCACGCAATGGCAATCACATTGATGGCCACGCAGGCCAGCACGGCGGCGGCGGGGAAGAAAATGATGGCGGCGTAGCGCTCGTAGTACGTCAGCTGCAGCTCACACTGGATGGGCGAGATGTTCATGCCGGTGCCCGACCCTGGCACCAAGATGGCCTGGATGCTGGACACCGCGGTGGAGAAGGTGTCGGTGCCATGCGCCACGTACACCACGTAGCTGCCCAGCACTGACAGGTAGTTGATGAGGATGCGCCACACCGACTTGGACTGTGACGGCCGCGAGAAGTCCAGCACCAGGCTGACGTACACCAGCACGGCAAGGAAGAAGACGGCAATGAGGGCCAGCACAAAGTAGTCCGCCTCCCACGACGCGCACGGGATGCACTTGCCGCCCTGCCGCACCCACCGCTGCGCGCCGTCACACACGCCGCACAGCACGCCACCATACCCTGGCGAGCAGCCGTACGTCCGGTCGGTGCTGTTCACCACGCACGCCTCGGTGTTCCAGCATGCATGCAGCTCCGTGTCCTCACTCACAGCGGCGGCCAAGACGCGGCCGTCGGGCAGGTAGGTAACGTTGTAAGCCGCCGGGTTAGCGGCTGCTGCCGCTGGCAGCGCGAGGTAGTAGCCCGGCAGCAGGGTTAGCATGCCGCCGCTGCATGTCACGCCGTACGGGCACGCTACACATGCACCAGACCCGCCGTCGCTGTACGTGTTCTCAGGGCAGGACACGCATGATATGATGGTGTCACCGGACGGCTCCGTACCTGTGGCACATGGCGCAATGGTCAGTGTTGCGGTGAGGCTGGACGTGTGCGTCACGTCGCCCAGCGCGCAGGACACGTGAAGGTCGTATGCAATGTCTGGCCATCCCAGCAGCGTCACACTGGGCCACCGCAGGAGTCCGCCCGATGCCGTCGCTGCACCTTGCTGCACCAGCACGGAGGACGACACGCGGCACACGGTGGCGTTGTCCAGCGTTAGGTTGCCACCAACGTCGCTGTCGACAATTGCTGCCGACATGGTGAACGGCAGACCCGCTTGTGCAAAGGCGGGCGGCCGGTCCAACCACTCCAGCCGTGTGGTCATGGTGCGCAGCGTCCAGGTGGTGGGGGCAATGGTATCCCCTTGCGGCCGCGTGCAGGCAATGGTCAGCGGCACGCTGGCGCCCCACCCCGCGTTCAGGTTTACGCCGTCCAGCAGCATGCCGTCCACACCCGCGTTATACTGGTAGCCCTGCTCGGGTGGGTCCAGCAGGCGCGGCGTGATGCCGCCCGGCCACGTCGCGTCGTCGGCAAAGGCCGTGGTGTTGATGGTGACAAAGCACGACACGCCGCGGCCGTCCACCGAGGCACCGTAGCTGTTGGCGATGCGCACCAGCGGCGGCGGCTCCACCGGCACATTGTACGCATTGCTACTGGGCAGCCACCGGTCCTGCGGCGGCACCACCAGCACGGCGCGCAGCACGTCCACTGTGGACACCGCCACCGGCGACGTCACCACACTGCCTGCAATGATGCACCTTACAAACACGCCAGGTGAGCCTTGCCCCTGTACGCGAAGCGTGAATGCGACGGTGCCGTCGTCGCCCACCGCCGCACGTTGCGCCAGCGCGCCGCCGCCCAGTGTGACGCCACGCTCCTGGTCGGCGTCCGTCAGCGTCAGGGTGCACACGGACGGCAGGTAGTCGGTTGCGTTGTACGGCTGCCATGCCCACGCTGCCCCCGCGTCTGCCTGCAGCTCCACCACCGCCGCCACCTCGTACGCCGTGTCATAGAGCACGCGGGCGGGCGGAGAGACGGTGTCGTTCCAGGTTACGCGTGCGCTGGCCACCAGTGATGTATTAGTGTCCTCCGCCTTGGCGCCGCCCGCCACGCGGCTGCACGACACCGTGAACGCCACCTGTGTGCCAAGTGCGGTGGCCACCGACAGGTCTGGGAACACAGCGACGCCGCCAACCGCGGTGGCACCCAACGCAGAGTCGCCGCCCAGCGCCACGGAAGGCGCCACCCAGTCGGCGGCAAAAGGCGCCACCCCCGACCCCCACGTCTCGTTCCCCACCGCCGCCACCGCCATACTGCACTGCAGCGCGTCGTCATCCGTCACCAGCGTGCCGTAGTCGTCGTGCACCGACACCATGATGGCGGACGGCAGCGGCACGAGGGTGGCATCGGTGGCGGTACTGCTGGCAAGCAGCAGGCGCGGCGGCGGCGCCACCCACCGTGGGTTGAGGCCCGTCAGTGTGGCAGGCAGCAGCGGGGACTCAACCAGCGTGTCGCCATGCAGGCACTGCACAACCAGTTTGATGGGCGTGCGCGCGGGAGCCACCAGCCGCAGCGGGAAGGTCACAAACCCGGTGGCGTTCACCGGCATCGACTGGTATACCAGCGGGTCGCCGCCTAGCGACGCTGTAACGCCAGCTGCCGCCAGCGAGCCGGCATCTAGCAGCAGAGTGCAGGCAGTGGCGGGTGCGGTGGAGGTGTTGAAGACCGTGTATGCCGCGTTGGAGGCATTGGTTGCCGACACCGGCGTGCGCATCCACACGCGTGCCGTCACGTTGGCGGGCGTGTCGTAGAACGCGGTGAGCACCGCACCCATCGGGTCCAAGCTGGCGGCTGCAACCCACGCCACGTCTGCTGACGCCACCGCGACGGGCGCGGTGGCCACCACCAACGGCCCGCCCTCCACACGTGTGCACTCCACGCGCATTACCACAGAGGCGCGGAGCGGCGCCAACAACGCCCAGTGCGAGAAGCGCACGTAGCCGTTTACTGCTACCGCGCTCAGCCCGCCCAGCGCCGTCATCTGCTGCAGCGTGAGCGCCACACCCGCTGCCGTCACCCCTGCACCTGCCGACAGCACGCATGCTGTACTGTTGTCGGACGCTAGGCGCACACCAAACTGATCCAGTACTTCCAGCAGCAGGTCAGGCTGGTAAAACGTAACAGCGGTGGTGGATGCCTGCAGGTACACCGGCGGCAGCGTCACCCATGCCAGCGTCAGGTTCTGCATGTACGCGGTGTACGTGACGGGCGCCACCGCCAGCGCGCGATACAGGCACGTCAGTGTCACGCTGGTGTCAATGCCACCCGTTACGCCCTCATACGGCGGCTGCAGCGCCAGTCCTGACAGCACCACTGTCGCGTTTGCCGCATTCAGCGGCGCCACCGCACCGCCGCTGTAAGGCACTGTACGCTGGCTGCCAGTGGCGTAGCTGACTGCTGCCACAGAGCAAGTGGCATCACTGGATGCTAGCTGAGCTAGAATGCCAGGCGGCAGCGCCACGTTACGTGCAGGGATGGTGCCATTGCCTGGCAGCGTCAGCAGCAGCTGCGCAGTGGCATTGGCTGCCAGGCGGTTGTACACAAACGAGGTCGGCGGCGGCGCAACGGCGGCGCTGGTAAACCACGACAGTGCCAGAGACGCCACCGTCACGCGCACTGTGCCGGTCGACGAAATGGTGGCGTCACCAAACGTGCACCCCAACACCAGCGGGATGGCTGCGCCTGGCGTACCCGTGAGCTGCACCGCCAGTCGCACGCTGCCGTCAGCCAGCACCGGCACCGCCGTGTACCCGCTGCCGTCGCCCGTCAGGGTGGCGGTGACGCCGCCCGCCAGCGACGTCGTGTCAATAGCCACGGTGCACGACGCCGCGGGGGCGCCAGCCGCGCTGTATGGCGCCAGGGTGTAGGCTGAGGCGTTGGTGGCAGAGGTGGGGATGCGCAGCAGTACGACGGCAGCGGCAGCAAACGGCGCATCCCACATCACCACCGGCAAGCCGCTTGCAGTCTCCAGCGAGGAGGCATTCACCCACTGCACCTCCGCCGACTGCATGGCAATGGGCGCAGTGAGCACCATCTGGAACCCGCCCTCTGCGCGGTTGCACAACACCTGCAGCACTACATTGGACGCTAGCGGCGCCGTCAGCGTCCAGCTGCTGAAGGTGATGCGCCCCGCCACCGCCAGCGCCACCACGCCGCCATCCACACTCAGCGCCTGCTTGCTCACCGCCGCGCCGCTCGCCGTCGTTGCGCGCGCCACACCCAGCGTGCAGGTGGCGGTGTTGTCCGTGCTTACCACCGCGCCCGTCTGGTTAACCAGCGCCACCTGCACGGACGGCAGCACCACGGAGCGGCCAGTCATGGTGCTCATGGCGGTGGCCGGCGGCGGCGTCACCCACACTACCGACATGTTTTGTAGTAGGGTGGCAAACCGAGCAGGCGGCACGGCAGCCTTGCGGAACGCGCACGTCAGCGACACGGTGACATTCACCGGCTGTATCGCGCCCGTCAGCGACGGCGACAGGCTCATGGGCGCCAGCGTCACAGTGCCGGCGGCAACGTTCAGCGGCGACACGGCGCCGCCAGTGAACAGCACGTTGGCGCCTGTGCGCGACAGCTCCGCGTCTGGCGTGCACGCAATATCTGACGTGGTGAGTGGCGAGGAGGTGGAGATGGCAACCTGCCGCGGCTGCACGCCCAGGGTGGCGTTGCCAGGCACCACCGCGAAGAACGCCACTGTGGTGTTTACGGTGGGCGTGTTGTAGGTGAACAGCGGCGGCGGGGAGGTAGCTGTGGTGACAAACGACGCCACCACGGACGCCACCTGCACGTAGTACAGCGGTGAGCCAATGCTGTTGTCACCGTAGCTGCACGTCAGCTTGAGCGGCACAGCAATGCCCGCGGTGGCGGTCAGGCGCACGGTGAAGCTGACGTACCCGGCAGCGCTCACCGGCGCACCCGTGTACGCCGCTGGGTCGCCGCTCAACACTGCGCCCGCAGCGGCATCGGCGCTGCCGTCAACGCCAATCGAGCACGCAGCGACCGGCGCGGTGGCAGCGTTATATGGCGCCGTCGTGTACACCACAGTGGAGGACCGCGAGGTGGGCGTGCGCACCCACAGGCGGGCGGTGACGACGTATGGCGTGTCGTACAGGTACAACGGCGACGGAAAGGTGGCGTCCACCGTGGTGCTGTTGATCCACAGAGCATCCGCGGAGCGCGTGGACACATTCACAGAGGTGAACATGGAGGGCCCGCCCTCTGCGCGCGTGCAAGTGACGCCCAGTGTCACCACCGCGCCGATGGGCGCCGTCAGTGACCAGCCGCTGAAGGTGGCGATGCCCGCCACCGCAGTGGCGGTGGTGGCCAAATCCACGCTCATAGCTTGGTTGCTCAGCGGCACCCCCGCGGCAGACCATCCTGCAGCTGCCGCCAGTCCGCAGGTTGCCGTGAAGTCGCCTGCCATCAACGCCCCCGACTCGTTGTACAGGCCCACCGCGATGGCTGCCTGCGTGTACGTGTTGGTGGAGGCGGAGGGCGTCACTGCCACGGGCGGCAGCGCCGTCCACGCCAGCGACAGCGTCTGCATGCGGCTGGTGAAGGAGATGGGCGGCAGCGACTGCGCGCGGAAGGTGCAGGTCATGGTCATCGTGACGGTGACAGGGTCTGGCAGCAGGGCATAGGGCGGCTGGAGGTACAACGACTGCATGGCGACGGCACCGGTGGTGGGGTTTAACGCCGTCACCGTGCCACCGCCAAACGCCATGGCGCCGGCCGCAGTGACCGCTGCCATTGTACAGGTTGTATCAATTGATCGCAGCGCCACAGCGGGCTGCGTAGCCAGCGTGGTAATGCTACCGCCCGCCGCTGTGTAGTACAGCAGCGCCGACACGTTGGCGGTCGGCGAGTTGTACGTAAACGTGGTGGGCGGAGCGGCGCCGGCGCCACTGACCGCCGCAAACCCCACCGTGATGTTGACAACGCGGCCGGCGTAGCTGGTGGCAGTGAACTCCTCGCCCGTGATCCAGGTGCAGGTGGCTGTGAGCGTGTAGGGTGAGAGCAAAGGTGCAGCAACCCCGATGTCATCAAATACGGCAGAGGTGTTGACGGCAGCATACACAGAGGTGGTGCCAGTGGTCAGCGCTACATCCTCAGGTGCCACAGCTGCGGCAGTCACGGAGCATGCCACACGCGACGCGGTGCTCAGAATGGCGACTCGTGCCCGGCTGCCAGTCGTGGACCACAGCGACACAGTCGGCGGCGGTGACATAGGGATGACGACACCAGGGTCGCCGCGGCCTGACACGGATGACGGCCAGGTGGTGTTGCTGGGGTGCGCATCCCACGCCAGCTCCAGGGCAGCAAGGCGTACGCGGATCTTGCCGGGCGCGGGGTACCACGGCGGCGCGCCGCCAAAGGAGCACTGTGCCGTCAGGCTGTACGTGGCGTTGGAGACGCCAATGATGCCGACGCTGAAGTTTGCAACCATGCCGGTAATGCCCGCAACCACGCTGGCTCCCATGGTGGAGTTCCCCGCCAGGAAGGCCTGGATGGTGGAGGGCGGGAGCGACGCCGTGTCCAGCTGCATCATGCAGGTCACGGGCGAGGAGGGCGTGCCGCCTGCGGCGGTAGTGGCCACAACGGCGAGGCGCGGTGACAGGAGGTACACGCTGTCCACCGACGACGGCAGTGCTAGCGCAGCGCCATCCACGGCCTGGTACCACGACACCGTCAGCGTGGGCACCACCAGGAAGTTGAAGGTGGAGCCGAAGCCCACCACCACAGGGCCGCCGTAAAGCACCACGTACGGCACGTAGGTGGCGTTGGTGTCGCCGTTCGGCAGCTGGCAGAACACGGTGGTGCCGGTGCTAGTGGGGCTGATGCGACGGTCGCTGCAGGGCAAGCGTGTGGCGTTCACACCTGTGATTTGCTGCAACCCCGCATCCGCCACCGCGCCCAGCACGCTGGACGCTGCCGTAGTGCCCAGTCCGGCGCCCACCATCGCCACCCAATTGCCCACCGACGTGGTGGACGGCACAATGGCAACCAGTTTGGGGTTGGCAAACACGGTGAATGGCAACGTGAGGTTCACGCCAGATGTCAGCCCGACCACCGCGTTGGAGTCGCCTGGCGCCATGCTCGCGGTGCTGACGTTGAAGCAGCGCAGCGTGGTGGCATTGTACCACGTGATGGACGCGGACGGACATGCGACGCCGCCCACCCACACGCCCGCAATGTCTGCAGCAGACGCTCCCAGTACCGTGCCCCGCAGCACCACAATAGTGTTCACGCCTGGCTGCGCCCACGTGTACGCCGGCGTGATGGACGACAGAGTGGGCGGCTGGTGGCTGTTGGGGACGCCGGTGGGGGCCACGCCGTGGATGGTGAGGGAAACGGGGATGTCAGTGGGGGTGCCCGCCGGCACGGTGCATGTGATGCGCAGGTCAGACACCAGCACGGGGCTGGCGCACGTCGTGTTGCCAAACGCCACCGTCACCACCACGGCCGGGCTGGCGGACGGCGACCCAAAGTAGCGGCCGTTGATGGTCATTGTGTCGCCGGTCGACTTTAGCGTGATGGGGGTGGCGCGCGACCCGGTGGCGTTGTACACCACCGGTGGCGCAAAGGCAATCCACAACTGGCCGGCCACGGAGGTGGCCACCTTGGTAAAGGTACTTGACACTACGATCTCCGCGCTGCCCGTGCCTGCCAGCAGCTGCACCACCAGGCCGGTGGCGTTAGAGGACACCACCGTTAGCGCCTTGCCGCCCTGCGTAGCGGTCAGCGTTACACTGCCCGACTTGGCCCACTGGCTCACGTCAGTGGATAGGCAGGATCCGGTCAGCGCCAGGCGGCCGGGCGCCGCCGTGTTCAGCCCCGTCACGGTCATCGGCTGGAAGATGGGCCGCGGGCACACATCCACGCTGTACAGCCAGCCCGCCGGCGCGCCGGTGGAGGACAGGGAGGCGCGTGCCGGCATGCGCGCGGTGCCCACGTTCAGCATGGCGCCGGGAGAGAAGAGACACAGGAACGCGGTGGCATTGAGCTGCGTGGAGGTGTCTGCCGGCACGGCATTTAGGAAGCACTGCAGCGGCCGCCCGCCGGTGCGGTCGTACGGCACCCACACCGTGTACACCAGGCCCGTCCACGCATCACTGCCGCCTGGAAGGTATCCGCGCGGTGCCGCCGTGACATCTTGCACCAGCGGGAACGACAGGTAGTTGTTGCCGGCAGAGTCGGAGTTTGGGAATGACGGCGAGGTGGATGGCCCGCTGAACTGCAAGTACTTCGAGCAGCCGTTCCCGCTGCAGGATGTAACGTAGTCCCCATCCGCGGTGACGGAGTCCATGCCCCAGCACCGTACCTTGCCGTTGGACAGGGTGCCGCACGTGGTGAGCGACGCGGGCGTGAGCCCCAAGCTGGTGAACCGCACGCCCGTGGCCCCCGACGTGATGGTGTTGCTGGAGGCTGCAGCAATTGCACTGGAATCTTTGTTGGAGGAGCTGGACGGGTCCACCTGGTCCCAGTAGTTGTTGCCGGCGCAGTCCACGCCGCCGTCCGACCGCAAGCCGCACGTGTGCCGGTAGCCACACGCAATCTGGAGGTACACGGTGGTGGAGGAGCGGAACCACAACAGCGGTGCCGCCGACGGGTTGCTACTTGACGTGGCGCTGCCCAACTGCGAGCGGTCGTTCTTGCCCCAGCACGCCGCCGAGCCGTTCACCAGCAGCGCACACGCGAAGTCAAACCCCGCGCAGATCTGCAGCGCCGGCAGGCGCGACGGCAGCTCCACCACGCTGTCGGGGCCCCAGTGGTTGGTCACGGAGGTGGTGTCGGCGACCTGCGCCGCGCCGTTTACGCCAAAGCACGTCACGTTGCCGGTGTTGAGCAGCAGGCAGGTGAAGCTGTCGCCCGCCGCCGCCTGCACCACGTTCAGCGGCCACGCGTTGTACGGCGCCGCCAGCGACGCCGTCACGTCATCCAGCGGGATGGGCGCCGGCAGCGGTGCCGTCACCCCGCCGCCAGACGACACCTGCAGGTACATGCCTAGCTCGCCCCCGTCAGCCACGCCACTACACCGCGCCTCCCCCGTTGCCAGCACAAAGCAGGTGTGCGTGTGCCCCAACGCCATTTGCACCACGCCGCGTGTCGCATCCGACGCGTTGTTGACCACCGGCGTGGCGGGCGTGGCAGAGGCCGGTGTCGTCTGCGTTGCCGTGTCGCCGTTGCCGCACTGGCCGTAGGTGCATGCACCAAGCGGCACAATGGAGCCGTCCGACAGCAGGAACAGCGTCGTGGCGGCGGGCGAGGTGGGCAGCGCGTCGCCGCGACTGGGCTGCGAGAAGGAGCCCGAGAACGCGGTCGCCACCGACAGCACGGTGCGGCCACCCGAGAAGCCATTGGGCCCAATGCGGAACGGCGGCGACGCACTGCTGCTGGTGGTGCTGCTCAGCCACGGGCTGTACGTCGTTGCACCGTACCCCGACGCGTACGTGCCGGCCGCGCCCCAGGCGTACGCGTAGCCGCTGGTCATGACCGCCAGGCCAATGTGCGGCCCCGCCGCGATGGGTTGCCCCTGCGCCAGCAGCAAGTTGTTGAGTGCAATGACGGGCGTTGTGATGGCGGCTGCCACGCCGCGCGCACCACCACCGGCAATCACGACCGCCACTGCCGCCGCCAGCGCCAAATCCAGCGCGGCATTATTCACATTCGTTGCGGGTGCCACCCGCGGCCCTCCCAGCCGCCGCATTCGCCACCCTCCGGCGGCGGCCATGGCGCTGTTGAACGCAGGGTCGTGTGGTTGGCGCGTCACCGGCGCATGCCGCCGGTTGTGCCGCTGGGCAGGAGGGGGGTGGTTGTGGACACCGCTTCTGCCGCGTGCTGCTGCGTGTTGGTGCTGCTGCAGCTTTCGCTGTTGTTGTCTTTCCCCCGTCACAGTTGATGTTGAGCACCTTGGTGCTGCTGCTCCTCCTTCTGCTATCGCCGACACTGTTGCTGCTGCTGATGCCACTGCAACAGCCACAACAGCCACCACACCTATGCCCGGCTGTAGCACTCCAGCGCTGGCAGGCCCTTGATGCCGTCCGCTGTCACTGCGGGAGTGAGTGCAGCGGGAGGGTTGTGCAGATGGCTGCTTCACAGACAGACTGCTCCAGCTGGCTGCGCCTTCGTTCGCTTCGCCGGCGGCTTCACCGTCAGAAGATGTGCGTGAGTTGCAGACGCGCACGTGCGCGTGTTGCCTCGGCACAGGGGTGGGCATAACCGTGTGTTGCCAGGTAATACTGCGCGCGTGCTGCCGCGCGTGTGCCGCGTGCTGCCGTCGTTGCAGCAGCAGGAGTGCGCGGTGGTGCGGCCACGCTGCCCCGCCCGCTGCTCAGGCTGTCGTCCCTCTGAACGCCGCTCGCTCCCCGCACTGCATTACTTACGTGTTTAACCGCGCGCCGCGGATTTTATCACGAGCCAGCCGGCGTACGCACGCGCCACCGCCGTGTGTGCATGAAATAGGTTATGGTGGTTGGTGTCCGCCTGTTACATGCGTGTGGCGCACTGCGGGTGGCGCTGTCGCGGCGTTTGTGTGTCTGTTGACGTGCGATGACGCTGCGGAGCTGGCGGCTGGTGCGATCTCGTGTCCGCTGCTTGAAAAGCTGCCGCCGCTCTTCCAGCGCTGTCGACAGCCTGACAAAGTGGCGGCAACAACACGCAACATGTAGACATCAAACTCGACAACGGCGCCGTCTACAACAATTTTGAGGCGTGAAATGCGCGAGTCGCGGTAAAGGTGAGTGGGCGCCGGTGCAGTTTGATGCGGTTCTGCGCCTGGGCGCATATTTACAAGTTGAACATAGAGGCTGACAGCCGCCAACGGCTACTAGTACGCTGACGACACGCACAAACGGTCACTGTCAACTACCATTGTCCACCCACACCTACCTCACAACACACTGCAGTACCGGTAGTACTGTTGTAAACATCCATCGCCTGTTGCTCCACCGCCTGCTGCTGCTGCTACTGCTGCTGCTGCTGGTCTTCCGCTCCGGCACGATGGCAGACGCGGCCTCCGTGGCGGCGGCGGCGATCGCGTCCGGCTCCGCCGGCAACGTGTCCAAGTCCATCATCCCCGTGCGGCCGGACGGCCTGCCCATCGTGGCGCTGCGCATGAGCGACGTCACCATGCGCGTGACGCCGGAGGGCATCTGGGAGATCCGTGCGTTGGGAGGGGATTGGGGCTGGTGCCTCCTGCGTTGACGTGTGTTTTGCCTACTCACCTCAGAATCCCCCACCCACCCACCCACCACCACTGCAGATTCAAATGCGCTGCACACGCACGCACGCAAGGAGGACGTGGCGGCAGTGACGGCGCAGGTGGCGGCGCTGAAGGAGGCGCAGGCGGCGATGGTGCGCGACGTGGCGGCGCTGGCGGCGGAGCGCGACGAGCTGGCCGCCAAGAACGAGGTGCTGGTGGGCATGGTGGCAGAGGCGGACGTGGCGATGGACCGCCTGGAGGGCGACCTAGAGGAGGAGCGGCTGAAGGTGGAGGCCATGAAGTGGTGCGTTGTGGGGGCGGGGGCGGCGGGGCGACAGGGCGGTGTTGTGGTTGGGGGCAATTGTGCAGGCTGCACAGCACATAACCGCGCACCACGCACCACGCCCCATGCCGCCACGTGCAGGAAGGTGGCAACCGAGTGCCCCCCGTCAGTGGCAGCGGCACCAAGCCGATGACGCCGCCGCCGTCACGCCGCGCGTTGGTTGCTCCGCTTCCGTGTTGTATTTGCGTGCGTGTTGTGCTGCGTCGGTGGTGTTCAACTTTGTCGTGTCGCACAAGGTGCCACGCTGCAAAATAGCGAAAGAGGCATGGAAATTGCAAAATCAGCACCTGCAAATCCACGCACACGTGCTATTGTGCACATTTCCGCATCCAGGTGGTTCGTTGACTGGCTGCATTTGGTGTGACGGCGTCGCGTGCCACGCGTGCGTTGGCTGAACAGCCTGATCGCACCAGCAGCGCGGCCAGGCTGTGGGTTATGGGAGCAGGCAACGGCACCGTGGTGCTCGCGTGCAACACGACGCAGACACGGCAGCCGCGGCAATTGTACCCCACTGACCACCAGCCGGTGAGTTGTGTGACTTTTGGTGTCTGACGCAGTCGCGTTGGCGACGTTTTCGCACAGGCACACGGTCGTCACACCTCAACTCTGACCATCGAGGGTCTGTACCACCACCACGGTGGTGGGCACACCGCGCTGGATACTGCACACGGCTGGCAGCGGGGCCGCGACACCTAGCGCAGCTGCTGCAGGTGGTGCATACTGGTTACAGCCTCGCGGCGGCGATGGCGCACTCCAGCCGGGGAAACAGGCCGCGCACTCACACACCACGACCAACATGGCACCACCTCGTTGACGCCCCGCGCACCCACCCCTTGCCTCCCCCTTGCACACCCACCCCAATGCAGGGGGCGACGTTGTTGCAACCACCGCTGTCTCGTGACAGCAGCAGACGCGCCGCCATGGCTGAGATGGGGTCGCTTATGGTGGGCGGCAGCACCAGCCGGGTGGGCACCGGTACTGGTGCAGGCGGTGGGGAAGGCGGCGGTGCCACTGCGCCTGCCGCGCCCGACGCGCTGCCGTCGCCCTCGCCTTCGCCGTCGTCGCCGCGTGTGGGTACCGCTACTGCTTCCACGCCGCACAAGGCGCTGCATGTGGTTGGTAGCCTGCTCTTGCTGTTTGTCGTGTCGCTGGGCGTGGCCATCGGCATCAGTGCCATCCCCGCCACCAGCGCGTCGTTGTACGTGTGGACGGTCGTGCTGGCGACCGCGTTGGCTGCCACCCTGTTCTGGACCTCCATCCTGTTTGCGCGCCAGCCCGTGAAGCTGGTCGGCTACACCATCGCCTTCCCGGTGCGTATTGTGTGCTGTGGTAGGAATGCGCCCTGCCACGTCCGTTTCCCACCGCACCATCAACCCCATCCAACGCGCAGGTGCTCACGTGCCTCATCTCGCTGGCGGGCATCACCGACTTTGGCGCCAACCACAAGTCGGCGTACGCGTTTGGCGGCGGCCTGGCGCTCGTGGTGTGCGCCTGCATCCAGTTTACCATCTCCGCCGTGGTGTACGTGCGCAAGCACTGCGGATCGGGCGGCCTGCACGGCCACCACCGCAAGGGCACGTCGTCACGGCGGGTGGCGTCGTACTCGGGCCCCGGTGCTGCTGTGCCGGGGCGCCCAATGGGCCGGCCGCGGGGGGGCGGGGGGGATGGTCTGCCGTCCAGGCCCGGGGTGCAGGACGGCCCCACCGGCACAGCCGCCGACCCCGCCGCGGCAGCAGAGTCTACCGCCGGCAGCCTCCCGTCAGCGCGCTCGGCGCCACCAACCACTACTCCGCTGGGGCCGGCGGCGGCAGGGACGGAAGAGGAGCTGACGCGCACGCTGTCGGTGCGCACCGCGTTTGGCATTGCCATCCTGTTCTGCCACCTCGCGTTTGCGTTTTGGTACGCCACCGTGTTCATGAAGCTGGAGACGGCGCCCTCGCGCGCCGCGTTTTGCATCTTCTACCCCGTGGGCCAGGGCCTCATTGCCCGCATCTCCTCCATGCTCATGCCCGCCGACGCCGCCGACCCGTGGGCGTTTGCGTCCATGGTGCTGGCCGCCACGCCGTACCGCACCGCGTTCTTCATGTTCCGGGGCTGGGAGGAGGTGGGCCTGGTGCTGCTGGTGGAGGCGGTGTACAAGATGGTGGTGTATGTGTTCATGCAGCTGCCGGTGTTTGACCCCTGGTCCGGCCCCCTTGCCGCCGTCACGCGCCCCTGCCTGGACACGCTACAGCGCCGGTGGGGCTTGTCCATCAACACCGACCCGCCGGGCTTCCAGGCGATCCCCGACGCCCCATCTGCTGCCGGCGACGAGGTGGTCGTGGGCAGCGCCGCTGCCGCCGCCGCCACCGCCATCATTGACCGCAAGGTGCGCGTGGTGAAGATGCGAGTGGGGTCGGGCAGCTCGCTGGCGGGCGCCGCCTTCTCCGGCCGCATGTTCATGCACCAGATCATGGACACGTGGCTGGCACTGTCCATGCTGGCGCTGGCAGGCACCTTCCGCACCATGCGCACCGGCAACCGCACGCCGCTGTTCCAGGCCAACAGCGACGCCGACTACGACCGCATGGTGGCGTCGCTGGGCGTGGGCGTCGCATTTGAGGTGGTGCTCACCGCCGTCCTGCACCTCATGCGCGCCGTCCTGCTGGGCGCCTCCACGCGCACCACCTTCCACCTCGGCTTTGCTGCCCTTCTCACGCGCCCCGCCACCTACGCCTCCCTCCTCACCGCCGTCCTCCTGGCCGTCATGATTGCAGTTCGGTTTGAGGAGTTCTAGGAGCGCCGCGCCGTCAACTTGTTGCTCAATCATGTGCTCCCGTGCGTTTGTCCCGACTTCCTCCCGAGTGTTTACAAGCTGCATCCCTGTGGCTCTCCCCGCCTGCTAACTGCGCGTGTCTGTCCGCGCTTGTTGCGGGAGTTGCGTCCCTGCGTCCCTGTGGCTGCTGCTGCCCGCGGGCCTGTCCGCGCGTGTTGCGCCCCGTTTCTTTGTCTGCGAGTGTGTGCGCCGGCTTGCAACGCCATCGGGTGATTTCAACATCGATCCGCGCGTCACAACAACCATCATAATGTAAACTATCATGCCCGCGCCGCCAGGGCGGACGCCAGTGCAGCAGCGACGGCGTCGGGCGGCGGGAGGGTGGACGCTGGCGTGGGGCGCGCGCTGCGGCCGCTGGTGGTGCGCCGTACGCGCTTGGCGGCAGGCGAGGCAGGCGGGCTTGGCGGCGCCACGCCCAGCGGCGCCAGCACCGCAGTGCCGCTGTACCCCAGCGCTATGTGCACCGGCAGCGGGTGCGGCAGCGCCGACCACGCGTCCGCCAGCGCCGCGTTGACATCGTCCGCCGTGACGGCGGTGTAGAACGGCAGGATGTCGTGCACCGCGTCCCAGTCCTTGGCGCTGCCGAGGCAGCCAAGGTAGGTGGCCAGCGAGTGCCAGTACGCGTTGGTGCGGAAGCTGGAGCGCACGCCTGCCAGCAGCGGCGCCTGTGCCTCCACCAGCTCCGCGGCCGTCACCGGCGCCGCGCCGCTGAACAGGTCGGTGAGCACGCGCAGGCCGTCCGCCACGCTGGCGGCCACGCGGTCTGCCACCGGCATCGCCAGCAGCGTGCCGTACGCCGTCGCCATAAACTCCTCTGCCGCACCCGCAAACGACACGGCGTAGCACGCGCCTGTGTCGTCACGCAGGCGGCGGTACAGCCGGTTGTTCAGCACGTCGCCCCACAGGTTGGCGCACCGGTAGTGGAACAGGATGTGGGCGCGGTTAACGGCGCCGTCGGGCGTGACAGGGCCCGCCACGGCCGGCCCTACCTCCGCCGCGACAGCTGGCGGCAGCGCGGAGTGGGAGCGCAGGCCGTACTTGCCCAGCAGCGGCACCGCCGCCGTCACTTGGCACCGCGCCTCGCTGTCCGGCACGTGCACCACCGCAATGCGCGCCACACAGCCCACCGCCGGCAGCGCCACCCACCCGTCGCCAGCGGCTCCAGCGGGGCCGGGGCCCACAAACGGTACGGTGGAGAATGGGGTGGGCAGGCGGGCGGCGGGCGGCGTAGGCACCACACGCGGCAGCGGCACCGTCGGCAGCGCCGGCAGCGGCGCCAGGTATGCCAGGATGCAAGCCTCCAGCGCACGCCAGTCAAAGTCGCCCACCACCGCCAGCTGCAGGTTGGCGGGGAACAGCTGCTCACTTACGCAGGCACGCACGTCATCCAGGCTGAGCGCCGCCGCCTGCGCCACCGTCGGCACGCCAAACCGCGCGTCGTCGTTGAAGGTGGCGCGCAGCAGCGTGACGGCGGTGGAGCGCTCCAGGGAGCGCGGCAGGTGATGCAGATCAGCAACGAACTCCTCGCGCACGCGCTCAAACGCCGTCGCGTCCCACTCGCACGCCGTCAGCAGCAGGTGCACCAGCTCAAACACCTTGCCGAGCGGCGTGCCCTCCGGCGTCGCCGTGCCATCCGACGCGGCGCCACCCGCGGCCGCGGCATCCGGCGTGCTAATCACGCCGAGCCCCACCTGCGTCGACTCCTGCGCCACGTTGGAGGACAGCGAGATGCCGTGCAACATGCAGTAGCGCTCGATGCCGTCGGCTGACACGCCACCCGCCGACGACGACAGCATGGCACGCAGGCCCAGGTCAGCGGCGCCGCACGGGAAGGTGCGCGGGGCGGTGTCCGGGTCCGCAGTGCCGTACGTCAGATGCGCCGGGTGGCCGCCGCCCCACCCCGGCCGCATGCCGGCGGCGCCCTCGCACCCCTTCCCGCCGCGGCACACCAGCGTGATGCCAATGGAGTTGGGCTCAAACCGCGTCGCCTTGTACACCACGCTCAAGCCGTTGTGCAACCGCATCAGTACGACGCCGGTGTCGACATCCACGGCGCGCGTCTCGCACGACGGCGGCAGCTCCACCACCTCCGCCGCCGCCCCGCTGCCGCTGCCGCCCACTGCGGTCGGTATCGGCGGCACCGCCATGCCGGGGTCCGTCACCGCCAGCGGCTGGAAGCCATATGGCTTGCCGTCAGCGGCCGCTGCCGCGGCAGCCGTGGCCGCCGGGGTGGCCGGAGGGGGGGGCGGCCCAAACCCGCGGGGCAACTCAATGCCGGTGCCTGCGGGGGCGGCTGCGGCCCCCGCAGCCCCCGCACGCAGAATGCCCCCCAGTGGAAGGGGGTAGGGGATGAGGCCCCCGCCGCTCACTGCAGGTGCCGCGGCATGTGACCCCGTCATGGCGTCGTCGCCGTCGCGCGACGCCACCGCACTGCCATCGCCATCGTCGCCATCCCCACCGCCACCGCCGCCGCCACCACTGGCTGGCGCGTCATCTGCGTCGTCGTCGTGGCTAATGAGACGCACCAGCTTGGCACGGCGGCTGGACACGCGCTGCAGGCGGTCAATAAGGGTGGCCGAGGCAGCAGCGTCATCGGCTGGGGGCGCCGAGGGAGCCCCAGCCGCCGCAGCAGCTGCTGCCGCCGACACCGCCGTCGACGCAGTAGAGTCAAGGTGCAGCCCCTCCAGCTCCTCTGCCTCCTGCGCGCTAACGCGGCGCACCAGGCCAGAGATGGCTGCCGGCGTGTCGGACGGCGCGGCTGCCGCGGCAATGGCGGCTGGCAGTACCTCCGCCAGGGTGTCCACCGGGCCAGGCGCACACACAAAGAGGGCCATGGCGGCGGGCAGGGCGGCAAACAGCGTCGCATGCGCGGCGGGGTCGTCTGCACGGCCGGCGGCAACCAGCGCGGCGCACGTGCCGGCGGCGTCCTCCAGGTACGACAGCACGACCGCGGCGCGCGCCGACAGGTCGGCGGGCGTGACGCCGCGCAGCACCTCCCGCACCGTGGTGTACTCCATCTTGCGGCTGGTGGCGGTGGAGGAGGTGTACAGCGCCGACTGCAGCTCACCCATGACGTCGTCGTTGGTCTGGCTCGCCTCCGCTGCTGCTGAGTCGCGGAAGTCCTTCAGCATGGTAGCGGCCGCCAGTTTGAACTCGTTGGCCGCCACGCCGTGCCGCGCCAGCGCCAGTGCCATGCGCACGCCCGTGGTGACGGCGCGCGCCCACCGTGGCGGCTCGTCCGCGCTGCCGGCCGCCGCCTCCGCCACGCCCAGCAGGTCTGCCGACACGTGCAGGCCGCGGAAGGCGCAGCCCTCCTCCGCCGACGGCGCGTCGTCCAGCTCGATGGAGGCGAAGGGCGGCGACGCCAGCGTGTTGCGCAGCGCCGACACGCGGCTGTCAAACACGGACGCCAGCAGCATGTCCAGCACCGCGATGCGGAAGTGGCGGTAGGTGGCGACGGGGTACTCTGACAGCGGGCGCTTCACGGTGATGGAGAACGCGAAGCGGGAGAGGAGGGGCGACTGCGCAATGATGGCGGGCCGCCGCACCGCGCTGCCGTACGCATGCGTGATGGCGGGGACGGGGTTGGGAAACGGTGGCAGCAGGCCCACGTGGTCGCCGGCGGCGGCGGCCGGCGCGGGTGGCAGGGCGGCATGACGCGGCACCAGGTCCGGCCGGCTACCGCCATGCACCTCGCCCCCAAAGTACACGCCCAGCAGCGCCACCACCGCGGCATAGTCAGGCGTCGGCGGCGCACCCGCTGGGGCGGCAGCGGTTGCGTCAGTGGCAGCCGCGGCAGCCGCGGCAGCGGCGGCAGCAGCGTCGGAGGGTGCGAAGGGGCCCACAATGTACACCGTCATCAGCTCCGGCCGGTACCAGCGGCCATAAAACCGGCGCAGGTCATCCACTGACAGGTCACGCACCACGGAGGTGAGGCCGATGGGCTGCCGGTGCGGGATGACGGTCTCCTCCTGCACCTGCGCCGACATGGCGATCTCCACGCGGTACTCCGGCGTGTTGCGCATGGCGGCCTCCGACAGGATGGCAATCTTCTCCTTCTCCACCGCCACCTCCGGGAACGTGGCGCGGAACGTGAGCTGGTGCAGGATGTGCAGCAGGCGGGGCAGGTTGCTGTCGCGCAAGTGCGCCGGCAGCGCCGCCGCCACCTCCGCCGGCAGCCCTGGTGCGTCGGGTGAGGAGTCGGCGCCCTCGGCTTTGGCGTCATCATTGGCATCAGCGTCCCCCCCCCCCCCGCCGCCGCCCCCGCCGCCGGCGTCCCCCTCATCATCTTTCGCCTCTGTCGCACCTGCCCCCGAATCCGCCGCACCCGAATCGGCCGCCGCCGCGCCAGCCTTGCCCGGCAGCGAGAACGGCGCCTCCAGCGTGTACACCGTACTGCGGTAGTCGGTGTAGGCGTTGGAGTCGGCGCCCCACGACATGCCCAGCGACGTCAGCTGCGCGCGCAGGTCCTCCGACTTGGGGTACGCCTCCGTGCCCACAAACACGCAGTGCTCCACCGCGTGCGCGATGCCCTCCTCGCCGCGCTCCTCCGCCAGGCTGCCCACGCCCACCTCCACGTACACGGAGCAGCGGTCCACCGGGAACCAGGTGGGCCGCAGCATGTACCGCATGCCGTTGGCCAGCCGGCCCACGTGCAGCAGCGGGTCCGCCGGCAGCGGCGTGTCGGGCGGCGGCAGCAGTTGTTGTGCCATTGTGCGTGGGTGGTGGTGGGGGGGGGGCGAGGGGGGGGGGGGGGGGGGGGGGGGGGGGGGGGGGGGGGGAGGGTGTCGGCGGGGGGGGGGGGGCGGAGCGGGGCGTGCGGGGGCGGCGGGGGCGGGGGGG
>Ga0066256_1002642_pt1 | contig 19218 bp, 17 predicted proteins | sample ThiBio_1000_biof_FD_87107 | JGI IMG/M metagenome (GOLD analysis project Ga0066256, IMG submission 87107) | Wastewater bioreactor microbial communities from Cape Town, South Africa - Thiocy_expt_1000_biof (version 2) | ecosystem: Engineered > Bioreactor > Thiocyanate-remediating >... | reverse complement strand
CATCGTCGCGATCCACGAGAAGATCTTCACGCCCGTCGGAACGGCGATGACCATGGTCGCGAACACGAAGTAACGCTGCGTGTCCAAGGACATGCCGACCGTATACATATGGTGCGCCCAGACGATGAAACCGACGGCGCCGATGGCGACCATGGCATAGGCCATGCCGAGGTAACCGAAGATCGGCTTGCGCGAGAAGGTGGCGATGATGTGGCTGATGATGCCGAAGCCGGGCAGGATCAGGATGTAGACTTCCGGGTGACCGAAGAACCAGAACAGGTGCTGGAACAGGATCGGGTCGCCGCCGCCTACGGGCGAGAAGAAGGCCGGGCAGAGGTTGCGGTCGGTGAGCAGCATGGTGAGGCCGCCCGCCAGAACCGGCAGCGACAGCAGCAGCAGGAAGGCGGTGATCAGCACGGACCAGGCAAACAGCGGCATCTTGTGCAGGGTCATGCCCGGCGCGCGCATGTTCAGGATCGTGGTGATGAAGTTGATGGCGCCGAGGATCGACGAAGCGCCGGAGATGTGGATGGCGAAGATCGCCAGGTCCACCGCCGGCCCGGGCATGCCCGTGGTCGAGAACGGCGGATAGAGCGTCCAGCCGCCGCCGACGCCATAGGCGCCTGCCGGGCCTTCCACGAACATGGACAGCAGCAGCAGCAGGAAGGCCGGGACGATCAGCCAGAAGGAGATGTTGTTCATGCGCGGGAAGGCCATGTCCGGCGCGCCGATCATGATCGGCACCATCCAGTTTGCAAAGCCGCCGATCAGCGCCGGCATGACCATGAAGAAGATCATGATCAGCGCGTGTGCGGTCGTGAACACGTTGAACATGTGCTTGCCGCCGTCGATGGCGGCGTCGCCTTCTAAGCCGTAGACCATGGAGGCCAGACCGTGGAAGATCTGGATGCCCGGCTCCTGCAGCTCGGCGCGCATGGCAATCGACAGCGCGCCGCCGATGATGCCCGCGATGATCGCGAAGATCAGGTAGAGCGTGCCGATGTCCTTGTGGTTGGTCGAAAGGAACCAGCGCGTGAAAAAGCTCAACGGCTTGTGCGCGTGGTCGTGATGGTCGTCATGCGCGTCGCCGTGCGCATGGGTGTCGTGAGCGGATGGTCCAGCCATTGTCCTCTCCTGCCTCTTATTCTGCGTTTGCGGCGACGTCGACGGTCTTCTTCAGATCCGTGGCGGCCATCAAAGTCTTGTTTGCTTCCTGAAGGTTCGTGGCCGCAGCCGCCATCCAGGCGTCATACTTCTCCTGGGAGACGACGCGAATGGCGATCGGCATGAAGGCATGATCCTTGCCGCACAGTTCCGAGCACTGGCCGTAGAACAGGCCTTCGCGTTCCGCCTTGAACCAGGTTTCGTTCAGACGGCCCGGAACGGCGTCGATCTTCACGCCGAAGGACGGCATGGCGAAGGCATGGATGACGTCGGTCGGCGCGGCGGTGACCAGAAGGCGCACCACCTTGTTGACCGGCAGGACCATTTCGTTGTCGACGGCGAGCAGGCGCGGATAGACGGCCTTGTCTTCCTTGCCGGCGGCGGCGCGGTCGTCATCCTTCAGCAGGTAGGAATCGAAGGCCAGCGGCTTTTCGCCGGTGTATTCGTAGTTCCACTGCCACTGGGTGGCGGTCGCCTTCAGCGTCAGATCCGGATTCTGCGGAAGGGTGAGCTGTGCGGTCAGCAGGTTGAAGGAGGGAATGGCGAGGAAGAGCAGGATAAGGACCGGCCCCACGGTCCAGACCACTTCGATCGCGGTGTTGTGGCTGGTCCTCGACGGCACCGGATTGGCGCTGGCGCGGAACTTCACCACAACGACGATCAAAAGCAGCAGAACGAAAAGCGTGATCGGAACGATGAACCACAGGGTATATTGCTCGAACCAGCGGATTTCATGCATGATCGGCGACGCCGCCGGCTGCATGCCCATCTGCCACGGAAACGGCTGATCGGCAAAGGCGCCGGAAGCGAAGAGCAGACAGACCAGCCCGGTCAGAACTGCATAAGCTCTATTAATCACAACGTATCTCCCTCAAGCGCTTGATGTGGATCAAACTCAAACGCAGAATCCATGCTATCATCCCGCTTCAAACCACAGTTTGCCCCCCGCCGCAACATCTGTCAAAAAAAGCCTGTGCGGCATTTTTGCTCCCGATCAAATTTTGCCGTCAGTTCGCCCCTTTGCTGTGTACGCACGAGCACGGAAACGCTTGCGCTACGCCCGGAAACGGTCCAATTTCCGCCGCGTTGCGCTGGAATTGAAGCAATCCGCCTTTTCATGCACATACGGGCGAGTTTTTCGCCCGAGTGATTCGAATTCTTGAGGTTCTCATGGCTCTTCTTTCCCTTGCGCGGCGCGCCGCAGTCCTGACGGGGCTCGCCCTCCTCGCCACACATGCTCCGGCGAGCGCCCAGCAGCAAAAGGACCAGGCCAAGCAGGGCCAGGCGCAGACCGCCCCCAAGCCCGGCAGCACGCCCGCCCAACCCGGCACCGTGAAATCCAACCACGGGGCGTGGTCGATCGTCTGCGACCAGCCGGCCGGCGCCAATGGCGAGCAATGCGCCCTGATGCAGAACGTGATCGCCGACGACCGGCCGGAAGTCGGCCTCTCGGTCGTCGTGCTGAAAACCGCCGATCGCAAGGCGAAAATTTTGCGCGTTCTGGCGCCGCTCGGCGTGTTGCTGCCCAACGGCCTCGGCCTCAACATCGATGGCAAGGATATCGGCCGCGCCTATTTCGTGCGTTGCTTCGCCGATGGCTGCTATGCCGAGGTCGTGCTGGAGGACGAACTCCTGAAGACGCTGCGCAGCGGCGCGATGGCGACCTTCATCGTCTTCCAGACGCCGGAGGAAGGCATCGGCATTCCGGTCGATCTCAAGGGTTTCGCCGACGGCTACGACGCCCTGCCCTGATGCCTGTCCCGGCAAGCGCCCTTGCCGGCGGCCCCGCCGACACCTACATCGGCGACAGGCCCTATATATAAAGTGTGCGACGCGGAAACGGGTCGCGCGCTTTCGCAGCGGATCGAGGAACGATAGCCATGACCAACAGCGACCTTCTCACCCTTTTCGATGCCGACGAGGCGACGCTGCGGGCGGCGGTCGCGGAGGCGCTGTCCGGCGCCGATGACGGCGAATTGTTCATCGAGCAATCGCAGGCGGAGTCGCTCACCTTCGACGACGGCCGTCTCAAGGGCGGCAGTTTTAATACCGACCAGGGTTTTGGCCTGCGCGCGGTGGCGGGAGAGGCTGTCGGCTATGCTCATTCCGGCGAATTGTCGCTCGGCAGCCTGAAGCGCGCCGCCGATGCAGTGGGCGCGGTGACGCGCGGCTATGCCGGCAGCTACTCCGATGCGCCGGCGCGCACCAACCGCAAGCTCTACGGCGAGGACAACCCGATCGGTGCGCCGAGCTTCGAGGAGAAGGTGCACCTTCTCAAGGAGATCGACTCCTATCTTCGCGCCAAGGACAAGGTGCGCCAGGTGACCGCCTCGCTGGCCGCAAGCTGGCAGACGGTCGATATTTTACGCGCCGACGGGCATCGCGTTCGTGATGTCAGGCCGATGACGCGGCTCAACATTTCCGTCGTCGTCGGCGATGGCGACCGGCAGGAAAGCGGCTCCTTCGGCACCGGCGGGCGCATCGGTTTCGGCGATTTCATCACCGCGGGAAGCTGGCAGAACGGCGCCGACGAAGCCTTGCGCCAGGCGCTGGTCAATCTCGAGGCGATCGAGGCGCCGGCCGGCACCATGGATGTGGTGCTCGGCAATGGCTGGCCGGGCGTGATGCTGCACGAGGCGGTCGGCCACGGGCTGGAAGGCGATTTCAACCGCAAGAGGACGTCGGCCTTCGCCGGCCTGCTCGGCGAAATGGTCGCCGCCCCCGGCGTCACCGTCGTCGACGACGGCACCATCGAGAACCGGCGCGGCTCGATCTCCATCGACGACGAGGGCACGCCGTCCGGCTATAACGTGCTGATCGAGAACGGCCGCCTCGTCGGCTATATGCAGGATCGGCAGAACGCCCGGCTGATGGGCATGACGCCGACCGGCAACGGCCGCCGCCAGGGCTATGCGTATCAGCCGATGCCGCGCATGACCAACACCTACATGCTCTCCGGCGACAAAAGCCCGGAAGAAATCATCGCCTCGGTGAAGAAGGGCATCTATGCCGTCTCGTTCGGCGGCGGGCAGGTGGACATCACCTCCGGCAAGTTCGTCTTCGGATGCACCGAAGCCTATCTGATCGAAAACGGCAGGATCGGCCCGGCGATCAAGGGCGCGATGCTGATCGGCAACGGCCCGGACGCGATGAAGCGCGTCACCATGGTCGGCAACGACAGCAAGCTCGATACCGGCATTGGCAATTGCGGCAAGGCCGGGCAGTGGGTGCCGGTCGGCGTCGGCCAGCCGCATCTGCGCATGGACCAGATCACCGTCGGCGGCACGCAGGCGTGATGTTCAGCAAGGCTTAACGGCCCCCGCCTAGATTGTCGGCTCAATGCGAGGCAATCGAAAGGACAGGCGGATGGGCTCCGGCCTCAGGCAATCCTTGCGCCGCGGCGTCAAGCGCGCGGCGATCACCGGCGGGCTGGAAGCCGCCGGCCTGATGGCTGCGGCTGGCCTCATGGGCGCGGCGCGCGGGCGCGGCATCATCTTTACGCTGCACCATGTCCGCCCGAAAATCGCCCGCGCCTTCGATCCCAACGGCCATCTGGAGGTGACGCCGGAGTTTCTCGATGCCGCCATACGGCAGTTGCAGGCCCAGAATTATCGGCTCCTGCCGCTGGACAGGGTGCCGGCGGCGCTTGCCGATGCGGCGCATCCACCCTTCGCCGTCTTCACGCTGGACGACGGCTACCGTAACAATCGCGACCATGCGCTGCCGGTCTTTGCCCGGCATGGCGTTCCGTTCACGGTGTTCGTCGCTGGTGGTTATGTCGACCGCAGCCATTCCATGTGGTGGGAAACCGGCGCGGCGCTCCTCGAAAAATCCGACGCTTCGCCGGCGCAAAAATATGCCGCCTTCGCCCGGCTCGGCGAAACCATCCTCCGCGCTGGCGAGGCCCGGCATGTGGCCGATCTCGACCGGCGGGCAGCGGAAGCCGGTATCGATGCCCGCGCCATCGCGGCGGAACTGACCCTGGATGCCGACGAATTGAAGAGCTTCGCCGCCCATCCGCTGGTCACGCTCGGCGCCCATACGATCAGCCACCGGGCGCTTGGCCTGCTCGACGAGGCCGAAGCGGAACAGGAAATGCGCGCCTCGGCTGACCGCATCGAGGCGATCGCCGGCAAGCGGCCGACCACCATCGCCTATCCCTACGGCGATCCGCTCGCCGCGACGCCGCGCGATTTCGCGCTGGCCGCCCGCCTCGGTTTTTCCGTCGGGGTGACGACGCGGCCGGGAACGCTGAGCGCGGGCCAATTGCTAACCGCCCTGCCCCGCGTTTCGCTTAACGGTTTCTACCAGAAGCGCCGCTATGTGCGCGCACTCGCGTCAGGCATACCATTCCGGCTGACAGGATAACTGGTCAAGCAAGACTTGGCCCAACTCCTTCTCCACAAGCGGAGAAGCGGTTGGGGCGGCGGTTTCCATCCACAAAGAGGAGCAGTGCCCGGAAAAATTACGGATACATCCGCACCTTCGCCGTCCAATCCCCCTCCGGCGCGGCGCGGCGGAATTCGATGCGGTCGTGCAGGCGGAAGGGGCGGTCGTGCCAGAATTCGATCGACAGCGGGCGGATGCGGAAGCCGGACCAATGGGCCGGGCGGGGGATGTCGCCCAGCGCATGGCGGGCGGTATATTCGGCCACCGATTTTTCCAGCGCGAAGCGGCTTTCCAGTGGTCGCGACTGCTTTGACGCCCATGCGCCGATGCGGCTGCCGCGCGGGCGGGTCTTGTAATAGGCGTCGGCTTCGGCATCGCTGACGATCTCCACGGGGCCGCGCAGGCGCACCTGGCGCCGCAGGGATTTCCAGTGAAAACACATGGCCGCCTTCTTCTGGCCGAGAATTTCCTGTCCTTTCTGGCTCTCGAAATTGGTGTAGAAGACGAATCCGTCGCGATCGAAGCCCTTCAGCAGGACCATGCGCACATTCGGCAGGCCATCGGCATCGACGGTCGCCAACGCCACTGCGTTGGGATCGTTGATCTCCGATTTTTCGGCGTCGGCGAGCCAGGAGGCGAAGAGGGCGAAGGGCTCGTTTTCCTCGGTGAAGTCACCGGTTGTTAACGCATTGTCGGTCATGATAGGTAAAATGCCCCGGACTTGATTAATCGTCGTTTCAGGATTCGTGAACCGGATCGGTCGCAAGGTGAAAGTCATAGCAAAGTCGTCGCGCCATAAAAAGGATCTGACCGCCAAAGTCGGCGTTATGACCCTGACGATCTCCGCGATGCTGGCTTTGAGCGGCTGCATGGGCTCCATGGACATGTTCGGCGGCGGCGTCGACAAGTCGATCTCCACCAGCACCGTCACCAATCAGAAGAACCCGGAGACCGTGTCCGACGAGATGACCGTCAGCAATGCCGTCACCTCCGCCGACGTGACGAAGCTTGACGGAAAGCCGCTGCCCTGGGCGAACGCCTCCACCGGCAGCGCCGGCGTCATTACCGCCATTGCCGAGCAGACCGGCGGCGCCAGCGTCTGCCGCACCTTCCAGACGACCCGTCATTCCTATCGCGGCATCGCCAATTTCTCCGGCCAGACCTGCCTGCGCGACGATGGCCGCTGGCAGTTGCTCAGCTTCCAGGAAGCGCAATAATCCCCTCTTTCGTGCCTGAAACGGGACTCGGCCTGCGTGAGAATCCGCCGGGCGCGTAACCTCCGGTTAGGAAAGCTCTGCGACAATCGGTCCCGTGCGACCCGCCGCCCGGGACAAAAGGGACGGCAAGCCGGAATGCACGCGTTGTTTTGCGTTGCAGGGAACGTCGTCTGTCTCGAGACGTTTCACCCTGTATAGAGTTGAGCGGTGATTAGAGATGCGCGATCCCTATTCCGTGCTGGGCGTCAAGCGTGACGCCGGACCAGACGAGATCAAGGCAGCCTGGCGAACCAAGGCGAAAACGGCCCATCCCGACCAGAATCAGGATGATCCCACGGCAAACAACCGTTTCGCCGAAATCGGCCATGCCTACGACATCCTCAAAGACCCCAAGAAACGCAGCCGTTTCGACGCGCGTCTGAAGCGCGCCGAAGGCGGCAGGCAGGAGCAGACTTTCCAGCAGAAGCGCGAGGCGGCCCGCGAGGCCGCCGAGCGCGCCAAGGCCGCCCGCGCCAATGCGGAAAAGGGGAGGGAAAAGCTGGCCCGCGCGGGAGCCGCCGTCAATGCGCAGAAAAACCCCGCCGGCAAGACGGCGGGGGACAACGCGTCGCCGAGCAGGGAGCCCCCGGAAGAGGTGATCCCGCGCATCTTCGGCGTGCCGCCCGGCCAGCAGCCGCCGGTCGGCGGCCAGCCCTCCCCCGGCCACAATGCCGCCGGCGCATCCGCCGCTTACGGCGTCAACGCCACGGCGACCCAGACCGCACGCAGCGAACCGGCCTTCGGCGACGGCGAGACGGCGGAGGCCGCCCGTCCCAATTCGCTGCCGGCGCAGGCGATCGATCTTCTCACCTCGCTGGTGCGCCGCATTCGCGGCACGGCGCCGGCGCTCGACAAGGCGCCGGACGTCGCCGCCATCGCCACCGTCACCGTCGACGACCTGATGAAGCTCAACTGGATCACCGTGCCGCTGCCGGACGGCAAGGACGGCCGCTTCCAGATCGAACCGGGCGCCGGCGACGGCGACGTGATCAAGCTGCGCAACCAGGGGCTTAAACTGCAGGGCCTGCAGCGCGGCGATGTCGCGGTGACTCTTCGCGTCGACCCGAACGGCCCGTTCCGGGTCCAAGGCAGCGACGTCATTACCGCGCTGCCTGTCAACCTCCAGAACGCCGTTCTCGGCTGGACGACGGTGACCGACTCGCCCACCGGTCCGGTCGAAGTCGTGGTGCCCGCCTGGAGCGGTTCCGACCAGACGATCCGCATTCCCGGCCTCGGACTTCCCAAGGCCGGCGGCGGCAAGGGCGATCTCGTGGTCGAAATCCGCCTCGTCCTGTGGGAAAAACCGGACGACAAGGTCACCGACCTGATGCGCAGCATGCGCGAGGGGCTTTATTTGTGAAATTTGCGTGACATGTGCACCCTTTGTTACGATCCCTAACAGTTGATGATCTCGCCCAAGCTTGAACCGGACATCGGCCTATGCCATAGGCAAATCGTCGCATTACCGAGGGAGCACATTATGGCTGAAGCATCCGGTCTGATGAAGGGCAAGCGAGGCCTGATCATGGGCGTCGCCAACAACCGGTCGATCGCTTGGGGTATCGCCAAGGCCATCCATGCGCAGGGCGGCGAAATTGCCCTGACCTATCAAGGCGATGCGCTGAAGAAACGCGTCGAGCCGCTGGCCGCCGAAATCAATGCGGTGCTGGCCGGCCATTGCGACGTTTCCGACGAATCGACCATCGACGCGGTGTTCGCCGATCTCGAAAAGCGCTGGGGCAAGATCGATTTCCTCGTCCATGCCATCGGTTTTTCCGACAAGGACGAACTGACCGGGCGCTATGTCGACACGACGCCGGAAAACTTCGCCAAGACGATGCAGATCTCGGTCTATTCCTTCACCTCCGTCGCCCGCCGCGCCGAAAAGCTGATGACATCAGGCGGCTCGATGCTGACCCTGACCTATTACGGCGCCGAGAAGGTGATGCCGAACTACAATGTCATGGGCGTCGCCAAGGCGGCACTCGAAGCCAGCGTGAAATATCTCGCCGTCGACCTCGGCCCGAAGAACATCCGCGTCAACGCCATTTCCGCCGGCCCGATCAAGACGCTGGCCGCATCCGGCATCGGCGATTTCCGCTATATCCTCAAGTGGAACGAATACAACGCGCCGTTGCGCCGCACCGTCACCATCGAGGAAGTCGGCGATGTCGGCCTCTACATGCTCTCCGACCTGTCGCGCTCGGTGACCGGCGAGACGCATCACGCCGACAGCGGCTATCACGTCGTCGGCATGAAGGCGGTCGACGCGCCCGATATTTCCGTCATCAAGGATTGAAGCCATTCCAGGAAAATCGCGGCGCGGTTTTCCCCCCGGAATTGCATAAGGGATCAAAAGGTTTCTGCCCGTGCTGATGTATATGATCCGTCACGGGCAGACCGACTGGAATGCAGAAGCGCGGCTGCAGGGGCAGAAGGACATTCCCTTGAACGCGCTTGGCCGCGAGCAGGCCCATGCGAACGGGCTGGCGCTCTCTGCCCTGCTCGGCGACACCGTTTCCACCTATGATTTCGTCAGCAGCCCGCTGGGGCGCGCCCGCCAGACCATGGAACTGGCGCGCGCCGCCATGGGCCTGGTGCCCGGCGATTACCGCATCGACGAGCGGCTGATGGAGATCTCCTTCGGAGACTGGGAAGGCTCGACGCTCAGGGAACTCAAGCAGGTGACGCCGGAGCGCGTCGCGGCGCGCCGCGCCGCGAAATGGGATTTCATCCCGCCGGGCGCCGATGCGGAAAGCTATGAAATCCTCTCCTGGCGGATCGGCTCCTGGCTGTCTTCGGTGGAAAGGCCGACGGTCTGCGTCTGCCATGGCGGCGTCATCCGCGCCGTGTTCCGCTTGCTGGCCGACATGCCGCGCGACGAGGCGGCCGAAATCGGCATTCCGCAGGACCGCGTCCTGCGCATCGACCGCGACGGAAAATCCGTCGCCTGGCTCTGACCCCCTTCCATGAGACCTATTCGACGACCTGCAGGTCGTTGATGACACGGCGCCCGTCGACCTCGGTATAGAAGACGATGACCTTGACGCCGGCCTTCAGCCCGTTGAAGTCGAATTCCTCCGGCGCCTGGTAGGTCTTGCCGTCGTCCAGCGTCAGGCTGAGGTTGCTGGTATCGACCTTCTTGATGGTCGCCTCCACATCGGCGCTCTCGGCAAAACCCTTCAACGGCGACAGCAAGCTGGCGGTGGTCAGAAGTGCGGCGATGATGAAGCGCATCTTTCGGGCCCTGTATGTCTGCAAATCAATGAATTTCATGATGTAAATAGCCTCTCGAATATGGCGAAATTTGCCCGAAACGGTGACAAATCCGGCCCAATTGATGAACGCAAATCGGGGTGCGATCAAGCCCATCCGATTTTTGGCAGGTCGAAAGCTGCCATGGCCGGTCAATTCTAATTTAACTGGCGTGCTTCTATTGTTCGCTACAACTACAAAAAGGGGTTCCATCAAGGTGAGTTTCGCGTCGCCACGTAGCAAGGGTTTCCGGGAGATTTTCCGCGCCTCGCGCGCCTCGATCGTGGCAGCCGTCGTCGTCTCCGCCGTGGTGATGACGCTCGGCTTCATCCTCGACCGGGAAAACAGCAATTTCTACCGGCGCGAACTGCACATCCGCACCGAAAACGACGTCGCCCTGATCCATGCGCGGATCATGGGACAGATCAGCACGGATTTTTCCGTCTTGCGCAATCTTGCCAACTGGATGGCGCTGGCCCCGGACATGCCGAGGGAAAGGGTTGCGGAGCAGATCCAGCGCGTGCTGTTGCAGAACCCGCATTTCCGCAGCGTCTCGATCGCGCCGGATTTCGTGGTCAAGGAAACCTTTCCGGCCCGCGCCGACGATATCACGATCGGCGAGGACGTGCGCCGCATCCTTGGCTCCAATCCGTCCGCTGCACTTGCCGCCGACCGGCTGTCGGCGCGCTTTGCCGGCCCGGTGGTACTCGGCGAGGATCACGGCGGCTTCGTGCTGATCTTTCCGGTGATCACGCGTGACGGCGACGCCCACAGCGTCTGGGGCGCGGTGCGCGCCATCATCGACGAAACCCAGTTCTACCGCGTCACCGGCCTCCTGCCGGCGCAAGGCTCGGAAAGCCAGCAGCGCTATCCGCATCTGCAGCACCTGAAGCTGGCGCTCAGCCAGAAACCGGCGCCGGGGCTGAAGCCGCATGTCTTCTTCGGCGATGCCCGGATCCTCGACGACGGGCCGGTGCAGCGCATCTTCTCGGTGCCGGGCGGCGCCTGGGTGCTGGCCGCCATTCCCGCCGACGGCTGGGACGAGGTGCCGCCGAACCAGGCTTTCCTGCGGCTGGTGATCGCGCTGACCTCGGGCATCATCGTCGCGCCCGTCTTCCTCTCCTGCCTGCTGATGATCGAACGCAGCCGCAATGTCAGCGCGCTGCAGGCGCGCGAGACGAAGCTGCTGGAAGTGTCGCAACGCCTGCACCTGGCGCTGGAATCCTCCAAAATCGGCATCTGGGAAGTGGATCGCGGCGATGCCGAGCTGTTGTGGGACGGCCGCACCGCCCAGCTTCACGGCTTCGGCAACGAGGATATGAAAAGCACCCTGGCCGACTGGCTGGACATGGTGCATCCGCAGGACCGGCTGACGGCGGAAACCCATTTCTTCACCTGCTCGGTGGCGGGCGCCCCTTCCAGCGTGCAATACCGCATCGTCCAGCCCGATGGCGCCATACGGCACCTGCGCTCGGTCGGCGCCCATTATTCCGGCGGCAGCACGCCGCGCACCATCGGCATCGTCTGGGACGTCACCGCCGATGTCGCCATGAATGTCGACCTGCGCACCGCCAAGGAAACCAGCGACATCAAGAATGCCGAACTGGAGCTGGCGCTCAGCGAGCTCTCCAGCCGCGAGCAGGAACTGGAGGAGCTGTCGCGCAAGCTCGACCTGGCGCTGGATTCCTATCGCTGCGGCACCTGGGAAGTGGATCTGGCCAACGGCATGCAGTTCTGGGACGAGCGCATGCATCATCTCTACGAGCTGCCCTATACGGACGGACGGCTGACGACCGGGCAGTGGCTCGACCTTGTCGTCCCGGAAGACCGGCAGCTCGCCACGGCCTGCAACGACCGCGTCGTCGACGACGGAACGACCGAGCCGCTGGTGGTGCGCAAGATGCTGGCCGACGGCTCCCTGCGCTATATCCGCTCCATCGGCAAGGTGCACCGCACCAAGGACGGCCGCGACCGGGTGATCGGAATCGCCTTCGACTTCACCTCCGACGCGGTGAAGACCGAGGCGCTGAAATCCGCCAAGGCCGAGGCCGAGCAGAAGAATATCGAGCTGCAATTCGCCAAGAGCTGCATCGAGCACAATGCCCTGCACGACCCGCTGACCATGCTCGGCAATCGCCGCAAGCTGGATGTGGAACTCGAAAAGCTCTCCGAAATCAGCCAGAGGCGGGCGCAGTCGATTTCCATCCTGCATATCGACCTCGACCGCTTCAAACAGATCAACGACACGCTCGGCCATGCCGCCGGCGACGCGATGCTGGAACATGCTGCCGCCGTCCTGGAGCACAATGTCCGCTCCACCGATCTGGTGGCGCGCATCGGCGGCGACGAATTCGTCATCGTCGTCACCGACAATGCCGATCCCAGCGCCATGGCGGCCCTGGCGACGCGCGTCATCGAGCAGATGCGCCAGCCGATCGACTTCGAAGGATTTTCCTGCCGCTGCGGCGTCTCCATCGGCATCGCCCAGGCGAGCGGCATGTATCTCGACACCCGCCAGATGCTGGTCAATGCCGATATCGCCCTCTACCGCGCCAAGGCGACAGGCCGAAACCGCCACGAATTCTTCACCCTCAACCTGCAGGCCGAGATCGTCACCGCCAAGCGCGTCGCCGACGACATCCTCGTCGGGCTGGAAAAGGACCAATTCACCGCCTGGTACCAGCCGCAATTCGACGCCCGCACCATGAAGCTGACCGGCGTCGAGGCCCTGGTACGCTGGAACCATCCCGAAAAGGGCATCCTGACACCCGACCGCTTCCTGCGCATCGCCGACGAACTCAACGTCGTCTCGACCCTCGACCGCATTGTGCTCGAAACCGCGCTCCAGGACCGGATGCGCTGGGCCGCCATGGGCATCGACGTGCCGAAGGTGTCGGTCAACGTTTCCTCGCGCCGCCTGCACGAACCCGATCTCTACGAAACCCTGCAGGGGCTTGCCATCCAGCCCGGCGCGCTGTCCTTCGAACTGGTCGAATCCATCTTCCTCGACGAGAGCGAGGACATCGTCTCGCACAATCTCGACCGCATCAAATCTCTCGGCATCGATATCGAAATCGACGATTTCGGCACCGGCCATACCTCGATCGTCAGCCTGCTCAAGCTTCGCCCGCATCGCCTGAAGATTGACCGGCAACTGGTGCAGCCGATCCTCGAGTCGGCGCAGGAGCGGGCGCTGGTGCGCTCGATCATCGAGATCGCCCATTCGCTGGACGTCAAGACCGTCGCGGAGGGAGTGGAAAGCTTCGAGCATACCCGCGTGTTGCGCGACCTCGGCTGCGATACCCTGCAGGGTTACGCCTTCGCCAAGCCGCTCTCCTTCGACGCCTTCTGCGACTTCGTCCGCAACGAGCCGTGGCGCAAGGCCGGGTGAGCCTATTTCCGCACCGAAAAGCGGTTTCCCCTTTCCCCTGAAATGCTCTATGAGTGGGCCGCTTCTTTCCAGCGGCCCGGCTCCCTGCCTCAGGCCGCGTCTCTGTCTCAATGCATTTCCGGACGGAAAGCCGCTTCGCACTTTTCCTGGAAATGCTTCAAACGCCTGGTCCTCGTCATGTCGCATAACAGTTTCGGTCATCTTTTCCGCGTCACCACCTGGGGCGAAAGCCATGGCCCGGCGCTGGGTTGCGTCGTCGACGGCTGCCCGCCCGGCATCCGCTTTACGCTTGGCGAACTGCAACATTGGCTCGACAAGCGCAAACCCGGCCAGTCGCGCTTCGTCACCCAGCGGCGCGAGGAGGATCTGGTCAAGGTGCTCTCCGGCGTCATGGTCGACGACGACGGCGAGACGATGATATCCACGGGCACGCCGATCTCGATGCTCATCGAGAACACCGACCAGCGCTCCAAGGATTACGGCGAGATCGCCCGCCGCTATCGTCCCGGCCATGCCGACTACGCCTATGACGTCAAATACGGCATTCGCGATTATCGCGGCGGCGGCCGTTCCTCGGCGCGCGAGACGGCGGCGCGTGTTGCCGCCGGCGGGCTGGCGCGCAAGGTCGTGCCAGGCGTCACCGTGCGCGGGGCGCTGGTGCAGATCGGCAAGCACAAGGTTAATCGCGCCAACTGGGATTGGGCAGAGGTCGACAACAACCCGTTCTTCGCCCCCGATCCGGCCATCGTGCCGGTCTGGGAAGCGTATCTCGACGGCATTCGCAAGGCGGGTTCCTCCATCGGCGCCGTGGTCGAGGTGGTCGCCGAAGGCGTGCCGGCCGGCCTTGGCGCGCCGATCTACGGCAAGCTCGACCAGGATATCGCCTCGCTCTTGATGTCGATCAACGCCGTCAAGGGCGTGGAGATCGGCGAGGGCTTTGGCGTCGCCGAACTGACCGGCGAGGAAAACGCCGACGAGATGCGCATGGGCAATGACGGCAAGCCGCTGTTCCTCTCCAACCATGCCGGCGGCATTCTGGGCGGCATCTCCACCGGCCAATCGATTGTCGCGCGCTTCGCCATCAAGCCGACCTCGTCGATCCTGACCGAGCGCCGCTCCATCGATGCCGACGGCAACAATGTCGACGTGCGCACCAAGGGCCGCCACGACCCCTGCGTGGGCATCCGCGCCGTGCCTATCGGCGAAGCCATGGTCGCCTGCGCCATCGCCGACCATTTTCTACGCGACAGGGGACAGGTGGGCGTCGCCCGCTGACACCACCGGGAATGGCACGGCCGACCGAGGCCCTGCCACTTCTCGCTGCGTCTGTTAACCTTTGATTTACCATAAAATTCCTAAGGTCACGTGATCAAAACAAGACTCGTGAACGGGAGAATCATGGCGAGCCTGAATACCAATGTCGCGGCCATGGCCGCATTGTCGACGCTGCGGACAATCGACGGTGCGATGGGCAAGACGCAATCGCAGGTCTCGTCTGGCTATCGCATCGGCCAGGCCGCGGACAATGCCGCCTACTGGTCGATCGCCACGACCATGCGCTCCGACCACAAAGCTCTTTCGGCCGTTCAGGATGCCCTTTCGCTTGGCGCGGCCATGATCGACGTCACCTATAACGGCATGTCCGCGACGCTCGACGTCGTCGACGAAATCAAGAAGCGGCTGGTCGCAGCCCGCGAGCCCGGCGTCGACAAGTTGAAGATCAATCACGAGATCGATGCGCTCAAGGCGCAGATCTATTCGATCGTCGAATCGTCGAGTTTCTCCGGCCAGAACTGGCTTTATCGCATCGATGCAAGCGACGATGCCGACAAGCAGATCGTCGGTTCGTTCACGCGCAGTGCCTCCGGCGGCGTTTCCGTCCAGACCATCACCTATACGATGGCAACGCCGCTCGGCACCAAGCATCTGCTCGACGACAGCTATCACAACGGCATTCTCACCAATGTCGAATTTGCGCGACAGCTCGGGACGGCCACCGAATGGGTGCTGATGAACGGCAAGAACCACAATATCCACCCGGAAATCGCACTGACGACGGCAACCACCATGGCCGATATCGACGAGATGATCAGCGTCGTCGACTACATGATCGGGTACATGGCCGATGCCGCATCGAGCCTCGGCGCGCTGAGCAGCCGCGTCTCCAGCCAGCAGGACTTCGTCTCCGCCCTGCGCGATGCGATCAGCAGCGGGGTCGGACGGCTGGTCGATGCCGACATGAATGCCGCATCGACTCGGCTGAAGGCCCTGCAGACCCAACAACAACTGAGCCTGCAAGCGCTGTCGATCGCCAACTCCGAGCCGGAAAAGCTGCTGCAGCTCTTCCAGTGAAGGCGCGGATCAACCCAGCCATCCCTCCGCATACTCCACGCGCTCCATGCCCGAAAACCGGGCAAGGCGCTGCAATTCGGCGTCGAGTTTTTCGAGGCGGCCGGAAGAATTGCGGATACCGGGTCCCCACCCCAGGCGGGTGACGTCGAGGCCGCCGCGCTTGCGGTCGGCCTTCATGTCGATGCGGCCGACGAAGCGGTCGCCTTCGAGCAGCGGGAAGACGTAATAGCCGTATTCGCGCTTGGCCTGCGGCACGAAGATCTCGATGCGGTAAAAGAAGCCGAACAGGCGCTCGGTGCGGGCGCGATCGCGGATCATCGGATCGAAGGGGCTGAGGACGCGGACACGCGACGGCGGTTCCGGCACGGCGGCGAGCGTCGCCGGGAAATCGGCCAGCGCCAAGGCGGCGCGCGGCTTGCCATCGACGGTCTCGACCGTGACCTCCACGAGTTCGTCGCGGTGGCCGCTCACCCAATCCTTCGCCTCCTGCGGCGAGACCAGATCCCAGAAGGCGGCGATCTCGCCATGGGTGGCGAAGCCGAGACGGGTAAGCGCGCTGCGGCAGCACCAGTCGATGAATTCCGCTTCGGAGACTTCCGGCTGGTAATGATGTGCCGGCAGGACGCGTTCGGTCAGGTCGTAGATTTTCTGGAAATTCCGCCGCCCGGAAATCGCCAGCTGGCCGGTATGCCACAAGAATTCCAGCGCCGTCTTGCTGGGATGCCAATTCCACCAGCCGCCGGATTTATGCTCCTCGGCCTTGAGATCGCGCGACAGAACCGGCCCGCCGACGGCGATCCGCTCCAGCGTTTCGGAAAACGCCGTGTCGAAGCCCTCTCCCTGCCATTTGCGCCATCGCTCCAGGAGGATCGGCGCGCGGCGCGCAAACCGGTGCTTCCAGTAGCGGAAGAGGGCGGAGGGCAGGATCGAGGCGTCATGCGTCCAGTGTTCGAAAGGCGCGCGGTCCTCTTCGAGCAGCGCCGTCAGGTGTTCGCGGCGATAGGTCTGGTTGCGGGCGAACAGTATCTGGTGATGGGCGCGCTCGCCCGTCTGGGCGCTGTCGACCTGCACGAAGCCGAGCCGTTCGATCAGCTCCAGCAGGCCCTGCTTGGTCAGCGCCTTGTTCGGCGGTTCGCTGAGGCCCTGCCGCGCCATGAACACGCGACGCGCATCGCGATTAGAGAGGTGAATCGTCATGGCGGGATGATAGGCATATATTCCCATTCCTGGCAACAGCGCCGATAGACGGTTCCACGCCGGAAAACCGCTGCACAGTTTTCCCGGAATTGCATTATAGAGCGGCGACGGGTGCAATGAAGGGGTTTGCAGATTGGATATCCGTTTCAACGGAGCCGGCGCGCGGTTTGCGGGGCGGCAGGTGCTGGAGCCGCTGTCGCTGACACTCGGCGAGCGGCGCATCGGCATCATCGGCCTCAACGGCTCCGGCAAGACGACGTTTGCGCGCATGATCAACGGCCAGGTGCCGCCTACCCCCGGCAGCGTTAGCGTCGGCGGGCTGGATACGGTGAAGGACGGACGGCAGGTGCTCGGCCGGGTCGGCTTCATCTTCCAGAATCCGCAGAACCAGATCATCCTGCCGATCGTCAAGGACGACATTGCCTTCGGGCTCAAGCATCGTGGATTGAGCAAGGCCGAGACGGCGGCGGCGACGGAGGCCGTGCTGGCGCGGCTCGGCATCGCCCATCTGGCCGAGCGGCGGGCGCATGAGCTTTCCGGCGGCGAACTGCAACTGGCGGCGCTCGCCGCCGTTCTGGTCACCGGACCGGACTGGCTGATCCTCGACGAACCGACCAACCAGCTCGACCTGAAGAACCGCAAGCGCGTCGCCGAAACCATCGCAGCGCTCGACCAGCGGCTGATCGTCATCAGCCACGACCTGGCACTGGTCGAGGATTTCGAGCGGGTGCTGCTGTTTCACGAGGGGCGGCTGGCGGCGGACGACACGCCGGGCAAGGCCATCGCCCACTACCGGGAGATCGCGGGAGCATGAAGGCGCTTTATGTCGACCGGCAGACCTGGCAGCACCGGCTGCCGCCGCGCCTCAAACTGATCGTGCTGGTGACGGTCAGCGTCGCCGTTTTTCTGCTCGACCGCCCCTTGCCGCTGGCAATTGCGGCGCTGGCCGGCGCAGCCTGCTATTTTTCCGCAGGCATGGGTCTGCGGGAGGCGCTGCGGCGGCTCATCCCCGCGCTGGTGACGATCGTGGCCGTGGCGCTGTTCACACTGCTATTCCAATCGGCGGCGGAGGCGGTGACGGCGCTGCTCAGGCTCACCGCGCTGATGCTGTTTGCCGGTGCGGTGACGGCGACAGTGTCGATCACGCAGTTCATGGACGAAATCACGCTGGCCGCCACGCCGCTGGAAAAGGCAGGGCTGGCGCGGGCGGCGGATATCGGCCTCGCCAGCGCCCTGGTCGTGCGTTTCGTGCCGGAGATTCTCGGCCGTTACGAGGCGATTTCACAGGCGCAGGCGGCGCGCGGCGTCAGGCCCCGGGCGCTTGCCACGCTCATGCCGCTCATCATCCTGACGCTTCGCGACGCCGACAGCATTGCCGCAGCCATTGACGCGCGCGGCTTCCGGCAGCCATAAAGCCATGCGTTTTCTGAACAGCGAGAGCATCGTGCTCATAAGGAGATTGGAATGAAGACACGCGATCTGGTGCTGACCGCCCTGTTTGCCGCGATCATCGTCGTTCTCGGCGTGATCCCGCCGGTACAGCTCGGCTTTATCCCCGTGCCGATCCATGCGCAGTCCCTCGGCGTCATGCTGGCGGGCGTCATCCTCGGCGCGAAACGCGGGGCGCTGGCCGTTCTTCTGTTCCTGCTGCTGGCGGCCATCGGCCTGCCGGTGCTGTCGGGCGGGCGCGGCGGACTCGGCGTTTTCGTCGCGCCGCCGGCGGGTTATCTCGTCGGCTTCGTTCCGGCCGCCTATGTCGCCGGTCTCGTGTCGGAGCGGCTGGTGCGTGCCGGACAATCGGGCGGACGCCAGATCGCCGGATTCTTCGTCGCCGCCGCCCTTGGCGGCATCGTGATCGATCACCTGCTCGGTATTGTCTGGCTGGCGCAATCGACCGGCATGGGCTTTTCAAAAGCCTTCCTCGGCGACCTCGCCTTCGTTCCCGGCGACGTGCTGAAGGCGGCAATCGCAGCACTTGCGGCCCGCGCCGTCATGGTCGGTTATCCGCTCCTGCCGCAGCGCGTCTAAATCTTAGGGCAGGAACTGGTAGAGCCAGTCCCTGATCTCCTCCGGAAGGGCCGTCGGCTCGCGGGTTTCGCGGTCGAGGGCGGTCCAGGTGATCTCGATATCGGCAAGCTGCTCGTTGCCGATATCGGCTGCCACCGCAAAACCGACAGTGCGGCCGCCGATCTTTTCCACTCGCACGGAAAACTC
>Ga0066256_1002641_pt1 | contig 19221 bp, 17 predicted proteins | sample ThiBio_1000_biof_FD_87107 | JGI IMG/M metagenome (GOLD analysis project Ga0066256, IMG submission 87107) | Wastewater bioreactor microbial communities from Cape Town, South Africa - Thiocy_expt_1000_biof (version 2) | ecosystem: Engineered > Bioreactor > Thiocyanate-remediating >... | reverse complement strand
CCGGGCCACCCCCCCCCCTCCCCTGGCACACGGCGGGCGCGGGGCCGTGCACGCAGCGCCCGCCCCCGCCGCACTCCTTGCAGTGGGTTCGCGGGCGGCCGTGCTCGCAACCCCCGCCCCCACCACACTCTTTGCAATGATCCCGCCGGCGCCCATGCTGACAAATGTTCGGCCCGCCACACTCCTTGCACTGAACGCGCCGGTGGCCATGCTCACAAATGCTGGCGCCACCGCACTCCCTGCACTTGCTGCGGCGCCGGCCATGCTCACAGATGCCCGCCCCGCCACAGTCCTTGCAGAAGCGTCGCTCGCGGCCATGCTCGCAGATGCCGGCTCCGCCGCACTCCCTGCAGCGGTCGCGCCGGCGGCCATACTCACACACTCCGCGCCCGCCGCACTCCTTGCTTTGATATCGTGTGCGACTGCGGCTGCAGTCCACCCGCTCTGTCGCCGGCGCGCTGCTGGTTCCGGCGTCGGCGCCGGCATTGCTGGCAATGCTGTCCAAGCTGCCATCCGCTGGGACAACCCTCGCTACTGACCGACGCCGCTTCACCCCAGACATCGGAGCAGGGCTACCCACCACTGCCACCGTAGCAGCACTTGCTGCGGTGACAGCAGCAGCGGCAGCAGCGGTACTGCCATGTAAATGACCCCCCACAGTTTCCGGCTCAAGAATAGGCAACGGCGGTGGCGGGGGCGGTGGCGGCGGCGGCGGCGGCAGCATGCCAGCAACTCGCGGGGCGCCTGCAAGCGACCCCGCGCCTGGCGCCTCAGCAGCCCAGCGCCGCAGCAACCCAAACGCCGTCGCTGCACGTGCTGCCCACGCAGCAGTAGGCAGCTGCACTGGCTGTCCAGCCGGCGCTGCCGCTGCCGCCGCCGCCGCCACGCTCGACGATGACATGGCTTTCGTTCACGCGGCGGCGGTGGCGGTGGCAGCTTTGGTTGCGATGGTGGTTATAATGGCGGCGACGACAGCGTACCTGTACGGGTAGGTGCGCGGGAGTACAACAAAGGTAGAGTAAAACTCAATTGCTCACAGCGGCGCACAAGTGCAACACACTCAAATTCCATACATGCAAGGTGGGGGGAACAAATTTGTGGCGCACGCGCGTGCACCTGGCGATTTCAGTGTATTGTTGTTGGGTGGCACCTGAGCGACACCCGCCAACTCGGACGCCTCGCTGCTCTCCAACCACTGCAACCTTGGCAACCTTCATGTTCTCCTGCGCCACGGCTCACGCCGTGGTTGCCCCTTTCACCTCGCTTCAAACAATATAAGTATCTCATACCCCCTCACTCATCATCATCGGTTCATCAACTCAGGTACCGGTGCGCCAGCAGGAAGGACTCCACCTCGGCGGCGGTGGGCGTGGGCCCCAGCGCGTCCGACACGCGCACCAGCGCCTCCACCGTCTCGCCACCCTTGTACACCACCAGCGCCGGCAGGCCAGCGGCGTCAAAGCCCGCCGTGGCGGTGGTGGCCGGCAGCGTCATGAAGCAGGTGTGCGGGCGCAGCGCCGCCACCTCCGGCAGCACGCGCAACAGGGCGCGGCACGCCGGGATGTACGGCTCGTAAAGCAGCACGACGGCGAACACGCGCGCGTCCACCGCGTCCACCGCGTCCACAAACGCAATACGGTCATCCAGCGCGCGCACCTTGCCGTAGCTGGGCAACGCCGCCGCCGCCGCCATCTCACGCAGCCGCGTCGCCCGGTACGCTGCAAAAAACGCGTCGTCATCATCATCATCATCATCGGCTGCGGCGTCAGCAGCGGCGGCAGTTGGCGGCGGCGGTGGGGCGCCACTTGCAGCCTCCCAGAACCCGCCCGTCACCTCCACGCCCTCCCCCGCGGCGCCGCGCGCCCGGTCGGGTGCGGCGCCCGGCCCCGCGGGCGGGCAGCGGCGGGGGGGGGTGTGAGGGTGGGGTGGGGGGGGGGGGGGCGGGAGGCAAAAACCCCCCCCCCCCCCCCCCGCCCCCCCCCCCCCCCCCCTCCCCCTCCCGCACACGCACCTTCTTGGTGTCCTCAAAATCTTGCCACGCCTTGTCTGCCAGCACGCCCTTGGGTCCCGCTGACGGGCCACCGCGGCGGTCGCCAAACGGGTCGTCGCGGCGGTATGACCGCAGCGCCGCGTCGCCCTCCTCCTCAGCCGCGCGCAGTGCAGCGGCACGGGCAGCAGACGGCGCACCGCGGCCGTACACGGCGCGGGACCCCCGCACCTCCCGCTCCTCCCTCCTTTTGCCCTCCCGGCCTTCCGACCGACGCGTGTGGGAGGAGGAACCTGGAGGTGATCTGCAGCACATCGACGATCCGATGATCCACCTGCGCCCCGAGGACCTCGGCGACGCGGCTCGGAGAGCATCGAAATTGCGATGATTCTCGAGGATGTTGCTCGCGCCACAACGCGTCCCCGCGTGGCGTGGCACTTGCGAGGGAGACGGTCGTGGGACAGCGCCCGATCACCAATCCGTTCCTCGCTCCGACCGGCCCGGCGGCCAACCCGTTCCAGGTCGTGACGACGATCCCTCATCCCGCGCCGTTCGGGATGCCCGGCCCTGCCGTCGTCCGCGATGAGATGGCGTTGTCGCCCGACGATGCGACGTACGACGACGCGGCGCCATCGCGACAGGACCTCCTCCAGCGTGCCGCCGAGCTCGGCCCCGCCCGCATGACCTGGGAGAGCATCGTCCTCCATCCGAGCGATCCCATCCTCGGCGCGAAGATGCAGCCGCGCGTCGCCGAGCGCCGCGCCCGGTTCCGCAAGCTCGTGAAGGTCGCCGTCGGCGCGTGCGTCGCCTTCTGCATGGTCGCGACGGTCGCGAGCGCCGTCTCCGCGTCGACTACGAACAGCACGGAAAAGACGGCCGCGTCGGGCTCGGTCAAGACCGCGCCCGCGAGCGGCATCGTCACGCGCGAGACGCTCGACACCACTCCGCGCCCGAAGGCATCGAGCAAGGGCGCGCGATCGACGCCGGCGCCGAAGTTCGCGAAGCGCGTGAAACGTCACTGACGCCTGCTCCGCAACGGCCGGCGTCGCGCTGCGCACGCACGCGCGGCGAGCCGCGCGCCCAACGCTGGAGCGCGTGCGACGCCCGCTCCGCTGAGACCTGCGCTGCACGCGCACGCACTCGTCCGCAGCCCCGACGCCGAAGCGCGTGCAACGTCACCAACGCCGGCTCCGTTGAGACCGGCCCTGCACGCGCACGCACTCGTCCGCAGGCCGACGCCGACGCGCGTGCGACGTCACCAACGCCGGCTCCGCTGAGACCGGCCCTGCACGCGTACGCACTCGTCCGCAGGCCGACGCCGACGCTCGCGAAGCGCGAGCGCCGCCGCTGACGCCGGCTCCCTCCGGAGGCCGCGCCTGCAGCGACACCCACCGCGCTTCGCGCGCGGCGTGGCTGTTCAAACCATCTCGTAGAACCGCGAGTGGATCGCGACGGCCGAAAGCAACCCGACCTGATACGGCACGGCGTCGCTCGTCTTCACGGAGAAGGTGTCGCGAATGGACAGCTCCTTCGCGATCTCGAGCATCACCTCGCCGTCGCTCTTCTTGCACTGGAAGACGCCGCGGAAGACGCCGCCGTCCGCCTCGTAGACGTCTTCGCCTACGGTCAGCGTGAGCGTCTTCTTGAAGGCGACCGCCGGGAAGACGAGCGAGCCGACGACCTTCGACTCGTCGCTGATCTCGTACTTGGTCTTGATGAAGTTGCCGGTGAGGGCCCCGACTTCCTTGCCGTCGTCCCCCTCGACGAGCCGGAACTTCGGGGTCGGGCTCATGAGCACGCCACGCACCGTGTAGAGCACGTCCTCTTCGCGCGGCTTACGGACGTGGTAGACCGTGCCGACGCTGAGAAACGCCTGGGTGACCTCGTACGTGACCATGTCGCGATTCGAGACTACGGCAGCTTTCTCAGGCTACCAAGCCCACCGCGCCGACCTGCGTCGGTTCGCGTCACTTCGCGGGGGACTTCTCGCTCTTCATCTCGGCAATGACCTTCTTCTCGCGCCACTCGGCGAGCTGCTTGGTACGGCGGGCCTTCTGCTTCCTGCGCTTCGGAGCATCCTGGGGGGTAGACATGGGCGCGCACCCTAGCACGTTTGCTCGAGCCCGCGAGAGGGCCGCGATCGGGGAGAATGTCGGAAAATTGCGGGGGGGGCCCTTCCCCGGCCCCTAGGTAAGGGCGGAGCTTTTCGGCCTTGAGCCAATGCCGCGCGGCAAAACAGGGAACAGGGAACGGGCAAGTTGAACGGGGAACGGCGAGATCCGGCCCGTTCCGTTCAATTCCCTGTTCTGAATCCGTCTCTGCTCATCCGAACGGCATCCGGCTCGAGCACCGATCCGTTCACTCGTCGGGCGACGTGGACGTCGAGCGACGTCCCTACTTTTCGGCCTTCTCGAGCGGGCGACGCGCGCCCTTACAGCTCCGGCAGCCTCGGGGTGGTCGGCCAACGAGATGAGACCGACTCGTCCGGGTTGGCGTTGTCCACGAGATCGAGCCAATGGGCGATCTTCCCCGCGGACGCGCCCTGCCAATCCATCGTCACGAAACGCCGGAGCAGCTGCGGGGTGTGGTCGCCACATCGCGCCTTGTCGCCGAACGCTGCACGCGCGCGATCGATCTCGGTCGCGGCGTCCTGCCAGCGGTGCTCGATCTGCGCGAGCCACGCAAGCGTGAGGTGGCGGTGCTGGCGCGGCTCGGCCTCGTCGAGCACGATACGCTCGCAGTCTTGCACGAGGTCCTTGGCGTCGGCATCGCCCCGGGCGAGCGCGACCTGAGCCAGGAGGAGCCGCGCCTCGAGATCGCCCCACGGATCCTGGAGGCGCTCGAAGATCTTCGCTGCGACCGACGCGTGAGCCCCGCCGGCAGCGAAGTCATCGGTGTCGATCCCGATGAGCGCGAGGAGCCGCTCGCAGGCTGCCTCGCCACGCGGGTTCATCAGCTCGCGGAACGCAGCGCGGGCGGACAACGCGCGGGCACGGGCGGTGTCCATCTCTCCGGCACGGTGATCGGCGTGACCGAGGACCACGTCGCACTGCGCGATGCCGAGACGGTAGCCGATCGCGTCGAACGCCTGCCGCGCGTGGATGAGCAGATCGCGAGCGCGCCGGAAGCCGCCGACCGCGGTCTCGATCATCGCCAGGAGGATGAAACACTGCGCGCCGCCCAGCATGTCGCTGACGGCATCGCAACGCTGGCTCGCCTCGTTCAGCACCTCGCGTGCGCGGGAGTGCTCACCGAGGAGGTAGTCGATCTCGCCGAGGACGACGAGCGCCGCCGCGAGGCCGCGATCGTCCTTCAGCTCCTCGAAGCGCGAGAGCGCGAGCGCGACCTGGAGACGTCCTTGCGCCGGCGCGCCGGTATCGCTCGCGAGATGACCGAGCAAGCGAAGGGCATGCGCCTCACGCGTCTTGTCACCGGCCTGCTCGAACGCGCGACGGGCGGTCTCGCCTTGCTCGCGCGCCTCTTCGAGCTTGCCGATGTGACGGAGGGCTTCCGCGCGCCAGTACGCCCACTCGGCGGCGGCGATGCCGGTGACACGCCCGTCGAGGAGCGCGAGGTCCTTGAGCGTCGCCGCGGTGTCACGGCCGCGCGCCCACGCGCCCTCGATGAACGAGAACATGAGGCTCGCCGCGACGTCGTCGTCGCCCGCGCGGAGCAAGTTCCGCACGCGATGCTTCATGATGCGGCGCGAGCCGACCTCGGGGTGCTTCGCGAGCGCGTTCGCGGCGAGCCGGAAGATCGCCGGCGCGTCGTTGCGCTCGTGGAGACGACCGAGCAAGTGCTCCTGGAGGAGCGCGTGCGGCCAGCGGAACTGATCGTTGCCGGACGCGAGGAGGATCTGTGCGCGCGTGAGCGCGACGAGCGCGTCGCGCGGGTCCATTCCGAGCGCGGCCACGAGCGCCTTGAGAACGACACCGCGGACGTCGTCGCCGAGCGCCGCGGCCGCATATGCGGCGAGACGCAGATCGGTCGGCACGGCGCGGAGGCGCTCGTCCCAGAGGTCGGCCGTCGTGATCGCGCGCCCGTGCAGCGCCTCGTCGGGCACGCGGTACTTGCCGCCCTCGAGCGTGAGGTAGCCACCGCCGGCCCACGCATGGAGGAGTTGGAGGGCGAAGAGCGGATTGCCACGGCTCTGCGCGACGGCGGCGGTGATCGCGTTCGACGTGAGCGGGAGCGTCGCGCGGAGGAGCACCTCGGTCTCTTCGACGCGAGCGCCGGGAGATCGAGGACGCGGCCCCCCCACTCGGCGCGAAGCGCTTCCATGCGAACCGCGGCGTCGAGATCGGTCTCGAGCGACTCGCTGCGCGCGGTGGCGAGGATGAGGAGCCGGAGCTTCGTCGCGTCGCGCTTGAGGCGCGAGAGCGTCTCGAACGTGTTCGCGCTCGTCAGGTGCAGATCGTCGAACCAGATCATGACTGGCCGATCGCTGCCGATACGCTCGAGGATGCGCCGCGCGACCGCGAAGCGGAGCTCGGGCGTGTCGAGGACGAAGCGCTTGCCCGTGGGGCCGACGGGAGGCACCGTCCCCGGAGGCGTGGGGCGGAGCCATTCGGCGGCGGCGGCCACCCACGCGAGCTCCTCGCTGTCGGCCTTGTCGACCTCCCAGCGATCGAGCAGCGTCTGCTCCACCGTCTCGCGATCGGTGCCCTGGAGGCCGTAGAACGAGTTGACCGCGCCGGTGAGGCCGTCGAGCGGTGACGGCGTGCGCCCGTACCGCGCACGGAGCGGCCACATGAGACCGCGCTCGTGCACCTGCTCGCAGACCCACTCCGCGAGGCGGCTCTTGCCGACGCCCGCCTCGCCGATCAACGCGACCATCCGATGCTGCGGCGGCTGCCCCGCGCAGACGGAGAGCACGAGGTCCATCAGCTCCTGGCGCTCGGGCTCGCGCGCGACCATCGGCGACGGACGGAGCGAGAGAAGTCCCGGCGCCAGCGAGCGCGCGGCCGCGACCGCACGGCCCATGTCCGGCGAGCTCGACGGCTCGGGCGGCGGCGCCGGCGCGCTCGCGACGGTCTCCTCGAGCGTGGGCGCGTGGCGCGGGCGGTACTGCGCCCAGACGCGACGCGCGTCGGCGGCGAGCTCGAATCGATGCCACGGCTTCTTCGCGAGGAGCCGCTGGACGAAGAGGCCGACCTGATGCGGGACGCCTTCGGGCAGGACCGGCGCGGGCACCGGCGTTCGCTTGTGCGCGCGGAGGACCTCCTGGGCGGTGCCTTCGAAGACCTCCTTGCCAGTCAGCACGCGGTACATGATGCAGCCGAGCGCGTAGAGATCCGTTGCAGGACCGACGAGCGTCGCCTGCTTGCGGATCTGCTCGGGCGCGACCCAGCCGACCGTGCCTGCACCTGCGTGCACCGCGAGCTCGGGCTCCGGCGCGCCGTCGAGACGCGAGTCGTGACGCGACTCGCGCAGCCACGCGAGACCGAGGTCGAGGACGTACGCACGCGGACCGCGCCCCGCGCCCGCGAGATCGAGCATCACGTTCGAGGGCTTGAGATCGCCGTGGATGATGTGCCGCGCGTGCGCATGCGCCATCCCCGCGAGCACCTGATCGACGAGCGCCCAGATCACCGACCACGGCATCGTGGTCGTGTGCATCCACTCGTGGACGCTGCGCCCGGGCAACGCGTCCATCACGAGGTACGGCGAGCCGTCGTGCAGCGAGCCGAAGTCGCGCGCGCGCACGATCGCGGGATGCTCCAGCGACGCGACCGCGCGCGCCTCCTGCTGGAACCACCAGCTCTCCTCTGCGCGCGTCGCCTTCGCTTCCTCCGGCGGACGGAGTCGCTTCAGTGCGACACGCTCGTGCGAGACGATGTCCTTGCACAGGTAGACGACCCCCATGCCCCCTCGTCCGAGCTCCCGGAGGACCTCGTAACGGTTCGCGAGGATGGTCCCAATCTCGGACTTCTTCGCATCGTCGCCGCTCTTGGGCGTCTTGCCCTGCGTCATCGCGTGTTCCGAATGAGGAGACTAACAGGGTTCGTCGATCGGAAGCGATCAGACGAAATTACCGAGGGCGAAGCGAACCGAACCGCGCCCATCCTAGCATTACCGTTCGGTCGTGCACGACCTTGTGCGGCACTGTCGTAGACTTCCCGCAGGCGCCTCGACGCCCGCTCGTCATCGTGTCGGCGCCCCTCGACTTCACGAGGAACGACGGCGGTTTTGTTCTGGTAGGACAACCCGGATCCCTCGTTCGGTTCAGCCCGCGCCTCAACCGCCCGCAGGCCTGGAAACTTCCGCCGCACGCCGAAGATCGCCGTGCGGCAATTCTCCGATACCGCGGAGGTTCGAGAGGGGTAGACTGACTCCTGCGCCACGGTTCCGGTATGAGATACCCGGCCTCGCGCCCCCGCTTCGCTTCGGTCGCTTTTCCACGGAGGTCGAAATGCGAAGCCAAGTTGCAACCAAGTCCACCGTCGTCGCCCTCGCACTCGCGGGCACTGCTGTCGCGTTCATCGTCGGCGCGCAGGCCGGAGCTCTGCTGAACGGGCGGGTCATGGCCGTCTCTGTCGCGCGTGTTCCGATGCCCCTCGTCGCGCCCCCACAAGCCGCGCCGGTCAACGGGCAAGCCCGCTGACTCCGGGCTGGCGTCGCGCCGACGGCGGCCGTCCGAACCTGCGTCCGACCGCAAAGCGCTGGGGTCCCCGCACCTGCGGGGACGCTCAGCTGTTGTTGCTCGCCGCGGCGCGGGTCGCGCCGAGCTTCTTCACCTGCGGCATCGTTCCGAACACGTAGTCCCAGATCGGGGAGGACACGCCGAAGCCCCCGTCGTGGTCGGCGTGGTGATGCAGCATGTGATGCCTACGGATGAACTTGCCGAGCCGCGTCGTCTGCTTGAAGTGGTGCAGCGCGTAGTGCATGCCGTCATAGGCAAGGTAGCCGACCGCGAACCCCGCGAAGAACGGCTCCCCGTAGCGCGCCCCGCCGAACGCGAAGTAGAAGAGCGCGTAGAAGATGACCGCGAGCGGCGCGCTCATGAGGAGCGGCATCACGAGGCGGTCGCCATCGTTCGGGAAGTCGTGGTGCACGCCGTGGAAGAGGAAGTGCACCCGGCGTCCCCACGGCGAATCATGCTGCCAGTGAAAGATGTAGCGATGCAGGACGTACTCGGTGAGCGTCCACAAGACGAAGCCGCCAAAAACGAGCCCGATGCCGGACGGAATGGGCAGCTGCCGCCCCCACGTCCGGTAGAGCAACACGGCGATCATGGGCACGTACACGACGAACGGCGTGATCGGATGAATGCGAGAGAACTTCTCGAGCAGTTCGTTCTCGAACATCCGGCAGGTTTCCGGACGCTTCGCTCGGGGCGCTTGGACGATCTCGTTCACGGCTCTTCGCTTCCGGGTCGGGTGTTAGCACGCGCCAGGCCGACCGGCGAGGACTCAAGGTGCGACCCGCACACTAGAGACCAAAACGGCGTGGCGCAACTGCAGCAGCCAGCAGGTGTCAGATGGAATCGACACGGGTCGGCTTCCCGTTCGTCTTCGATGCAACGCTACGCGTGATGGTAGCGATCGGCCTCGGGATTTCGTGAAGGGCCCCGATCGGGTACGCGTTGCACGCGGTCGGGCGTTCCTGCGAACGCCGCTGCGCGGCGACACCTCCGCGCGGGCTCGCGGAGTGGCCTCGCGAGCGTTCCAGTTCATCGGAAGAATTGGCTTGTTGTCGATCGGGACAACTCGAGGCTTGACGCGAGAGCAAGACTTGTAGAGTACAGGGGCCTCCCATGGCCGACCAAGACAGGTTCGCGCGCGCCCTTCTTGCCGTTGCACGTGGTCTCGGCCGCATTGCTCGTGAGCGCGCGCGCGCCGGTGACGTCACTCCGCAGCAGGCAGAAACACTGCAGCTCATCGCCGAGCGCGGAGCCCTCTCGACCTCGACCCTCGCGACGCTCCTCGGCATCGATCCGTCCACCGCGAGCCGGAACCTCTCCGGCCTCGAGCGCGCCGGGCTCATCGCGCGCCAGAAGGGTTCCGACGACGGCCGCCAGACCGACGTGCGCCTCACGCCGCGCGGGCGCCGCGCGGCACAGAGCGTCGGGAACGGGGCGACGTCCGCCTTCGCGTCCCTCCTCGATCGAGTCCCGCGTGGTGAGCGCGCCCGCGTCATCGACGCGCTCGAGCTGCTGGTGAAGGTCCTCGATCAGACGGGCTAGTCCGCGCGCGCTCGCCTTCAGCGCGCAAGCGGCGTGCCGAGGGTGAAGCTCTTCCCTATCCGCACGGACGCCCCCGCGAACGGCGGCACGACAGCGTTGAAGAACGCCGTCTGGACGCAGCGTCCCGCCGGGGTCCCGCTGAAGTTCGCGTCGTCGACGACGACATCGGAGACGCGACCGGTCGGCGAGAACGTCACGATGACGTGGCCGGTCCCGACCTGGCCGCTCACGGTGCAGTGCTGGACGTTCACGCTGGCGAGCGCGCCCGCGGCGGCGCTGCGGTCGAAGGAGGCTGCGCTCACCGGAGGCGGCGTGACGATCGGCACGTCGTCGACCGGCACGAGCTCGGACTCCCACCGGACGTCGACCCGTCCCACCTGGGTGCGCGCGCCCGTGAGGGTGAACGGGATCGATCGTGTCTGACCGAACGCCTTCACGGTGACCGTGCCGGCGACGGGGATCGTCCCGGCGGACGGATCGGTGACGCTCGTACGGACCATCTCGACGAGGAAGGAGCCCGCCTCGCCGCTCGAGAGCGCGACCGTCTCACGGTCGCGCGAGGTGGCGCCGTCGACGCGCGCATTCTTCAGGCGGCTCACGGCGCCGGCGCGACGTCCGGAAGGATCGACGAGCACGACGTCGAGATCGACGCCGCCGCTCCAGGTCGCGGACACGACAACGTCACCGAAGGTGCCCTCGGAGCGCTGCGCCTCGAGCTTCGTGATCGCCGCGGAGACCGCGGTGCGCTGCGCGTCTTTCAGACCGGCGAGCCAGCGCTCGGCCGCGCCTGCCCTCCCCTGCGCGCGTTCGCACGTGATCGCACGGGCGAGCGCGTCGGGGTCGGAGCCGCGGAGCTCGGCGGCCGCGACGTGGAACGCGCAGCCCTCCGCCTTGCCGAGGCGATCGTAGGAGCGGCCCACCGCCTGCGCGACGGCAAAGGCGTCCGCGGGCGTGAGCGCGCTCGCGGCGAGCGTCCCGCCGAGGATCCGAAGCGCCGCGTCCCGATCGCCGCGCCGCGCCGCCACGTCCGCGCGCCCGACGATGACGTCGACGTCGAGCGGATCCCGCGAGGACCACTTCTCGAGCGTCTCCGAGAGCTCGTCGAGCTGCCCCGACAGAGCGAGCATGCGCGCGAGCTCCTTGTGCTTGGAGCGCTCGTCCGGTGCAGCCGCAACGGCGGCGCGGGCCTGCGTGACCTTGTCCGCAGCAACGGCGGGCGACGCGTCCGCCGTGACGGTCGCGCGGCGCACGAATATCTTCTTCATGAAGCGTCCGGGCCGGCGTCGAGCAAATCGGTCGCCGTCGAACGGGTCGGCGGGCGCAGCGTCGAAGCGGCCCTTGCCCGGGCTGGCAACCTTCGCCGCCGGCGGTGGCGGCGCCATCGTCGGGGCGGGCGGGCCCCCCCCCCCCCCCCCCCCCCCCGCGGGGGCGGCGCGCAAGCTCGCGGGGCCGCCACCACCGTGGTCGAAGCCGCTGGCGGCGCTGGCCTCCTTCTTCGCCTCCGCGAGCGCGCCGAGCCCGCTCGTCGCCTCGTCGTCCCCCACCAACGAGCCGGAGAGCTGACCCGACGACTCGTTCGGGACGGTGGCGGTCGCCACCGCGGAGCCCTGCGCCTGCGCCTCGCCGGTCCACTGCGGTCCGTGCGCGGCGCGCTCGATGCCGAACGCCTTGAACATCGCCTCACTCTCGAGGACCAGGAGCGACGTCGCTCGCGAAGGGACGGCGAACCGGCGCGACAGCGCCACGAGCTCGGGGCGGGCGAGATCGCCCGGCTCCCGCTCGCGATCGGCGATTCGGGCGGCAGCGAACAGGCGCGGGACGAACGCGTTACCCGCGTCCGTGGTCGCGCGGACGTCGATCGGATACTTCGCCTCGAAGGGATCGCCGCCGACCTTGCCGCGAAGGATGATGTCGCCCTTCACGGAGTCGCCGCTCATCCGCGCGGTCACGATCGTCTCACCTCCAGCGCGGAGCGGCGCGATCGTGGCGGGCGCCCGATCGCGGAGGCCCTCGGGCAGGACGACCTCGACGTCACGGAGCGTCGTGCCGTAGGTCGCATTCAAGACCTCGATGGCGGTCGCCTCGAGGCGCTGGCCCGGCTGGTACGGGACGACGACGCCGCCGCCTCCGCGCGCGACGTCCGAGAGGAGGTTCACGTCGGCGTCGGCGCCGATCGGAACGGTGACGACGAGCGCACGCGCGTCGGCGACCGCGTCGGCGATCTCCGACGAGACGCGCGCCGGCGACCGGTAACCGGCCGTGGCGACGCCGTCGGAAAGCACCGCGACTCTCAAGTCTCGGCTCGCGTCGTGCCCGACCAGCTTCGCCGCCGCCCGCACCGCGCCGACGAGATCGCTCGCGCCGTCCGGCTCACTCCCTTCAGGAACGCGTCGACATCGTGCGCGCTCGGCGCGCCCGGAGCGACGAAGCCGCCGGGAAGCACCTTGCAGCTCACGTCACAGGCGATGACCGCGACGCGATCGCGCCGGTCCATCTCCTGGGTCATCTGGACCGCGAGGCGCCGGGCGCGGGCGAAGCGCTCGCCGTACATCGTGCGGCCGGCGTCGACGACGATGACCTGATCGCGCGGCTTGCTCTCGGACCACTTCGGGAGCTTCGGCCGGAGCGCGATCGCGACGAACGGGTCGCCCCCGACGAGACTCGTGTCGCGACCAGGCGCGGAACCGCCGACGGCAGGACGCGCCGCGAGGTCCGCCGCGGCGGACGGCGCGCTGCGCTCGTCGCGGTAGGCCCAGACCGTCACGTCGGTCGACTTGTCGTCGAGGCCGTATTCGATCGCGAGATCGCCCGAAGGCGCGAACGACGTCATCGTCGACGTGAGCTGCTCGGCTCCCGCTTCGGTCTTCTTCTCGAGCTCGTAGCCACGCACACGGACGGGCACCTTCGGATCGTGACCGAGCACTCGAGCATCGACCGAGAACCGATCGACCGTGATGGCGCTCGAGGAGCCCTGCGGAAGCGGATAGACGTAGCGCCGGAGGCCGGAGATGGGCGCGACGGTCTCCGTGTAGGCGATGACGACGCGACGTGACCCGCGCTTCGGGATCGGGAAGATGCGGAGCTCGAAGCGGCCTCCGCGCTGCCATTCGAGGAGCGCCGGGTCATGCCAGGGTCCAGGTACCCAGACGATCTCCTCGCGCGGCTTCGGTGCCTTGGGCGCAGCGTTCTGGATTGCCCCTCGCCAGATCGCCGAGGCCTTTGCCTTGTCGATGAACTCGCCGTCGAGGAGCTTGCCGTCGACCTCGAGCGCGAGGCGCTCGATCTGCGCCCCGGGCGGGAGCGGGAACCGATAGATGCCCTCGAGCTCGTCATCGGTGTCGTTGGCGAACGTCTCGTCGATCTCCGTACGCGCGACGTTGCCGGAGATCCGGATCTTCACCGCGTGCTGCTCGAGGCGCACCGCGCGGTCCTTCTCGTCGGTACGGCCTGGCCGCTTCGCGCGGAGCTCACCGAGCCCGCTCGCGGGCGCCTCGGCGTCCTCGTTGTGCGTGGAGAGGAGCTGCTCACCGAACGCCGCGCGTTGCGCGAGATCGTTCGCCGGTGCGACGTCGACCTTTCCGTCCTTGCCGACGACACCTTCCTGTCCGGCAGACACCTTGTGACTGCGGCTCCCCTCCCGAGTCGTGACTTCGACCTCGCCGCGGAGGACCTCGACGTTCGTGCGTTCGGCGGCGGTGGTGACGGCGAGCTTCGTGCCGAGGACCTTCACGTCACCGTGGGGGGTCTTCACCATCGCCGATGGCGCGCCCTCGACATGCGCGACGTCCGCAAGCACGGCGCCGTCGTCGACACGGATCGTCCGCGGTGCGCTCTCGAGGGTGATGTCGGTCGCGCGGTCGAGGACGACGATGCTCCCGTCGTCGAGCGAGAGGCGCGCACGGGTCCGGCCGTCCGTCGCAATGTGCATCCCGGCTTTGATCTCCGCGCCCTCCACGAGCGGCTCGCGGCCGCCCGACGCCGTCACCACCGAGAGACCGGGCTCGGACGCGGTGTCCGCGCCGCCACGTGCCACTTTCGCAACTTTCCCGTGCCAAGCGCGTGTCGCCACCACGCTAGGGGAGCGCTGGTGATCGGCGAGCACGACCCCGACGGCCGCGCTCGCGCCGACGCTCACGCACGCAGCGAGGAGCAACCAGAGTGACTTCTTGCTCCTCGGCGCTTTCGCCGGGAGGCTGGCCACCGGAACCTCCGTGCGAAGCCGCTCGCCGCTGATGCGGTCGCCGTCGCTCGACGAGCTCGCCTTCGAGCTCTCCTCCTCCGCGATCCGGGCGAGCCTCTCGGCGAGCGAGGGCGAGACCGTGAAGTCGTCGCCGGCCCTGGCGATCCGCGCGGCGAGGCGCTCGAGCGAATGCGCGCCGTCACGGCACGAATCGCAGCTCGCGACGTGGTCACGAAGCGCTTCGTCCGCGGTGCCTTCGAGCAGACCGACGACGTCGACGCTGAACCGGTTGCAGCGCGCAGTGCTCATGCCCCCCTCCCGTCTCGGCTCGAGGCCGACACCGCCGCGAGCCAGCCGCTCACGTAGATCGCTCGGTTCATCGCGCACCGCCCTCGTCGTCGCTCGGCGCGTCCTGACGGAGCAGCTCCTCGACACCGCGCGCGAAACGTGTCCTCGCCGTACCGACGTCGACGTTGCACGCAGCGGCGACGTCGGCTGCCTCGAGCCCTCCGACGAGGCTCAGGACGACGGCGTCGCGCTCGGTCGGCTTCAGCGTCGCGACCGCCGCCCGGACCGGGACGGCGTCGCTTGCCCCGATACGCGCGGTCGTGGGCGCTGTATCGGGGGCGCCGGTGCGCGTCCGGAGGGGAAGCTTCGAGAGCTGCGTGGCGCTCGCGGCGCGGACGAGCCCGAGTAGCCATGCGAGCGGCGCGACACCGTCTGGCGCCGCGGCGACACCCGCAGCTTCGCGGGCGACCTGCTCGAGCACGCGCTCCACGTGAGCGGCCTCGCCGAGGAGCGCCATCGCGACGCGCGCCATCACGGCGGCATGCGCGTTCAGCAACGACGCGACGTCGGCCGAGCCCGACAACGGCTCGCTCCCTCCCGCCGAAGGCTCTTTCCCCTCCCCTTCGCTCATCTCGCGCCCGACCGCTCTCATGATCGGTCATCGGACGCCCGGAGGAGCGAAAAGTTTTCTCCTTAACCCGGATTTCGGAGGCGCGAGCACGAACGCCGAACGCCACACGCCCACCGCTGCGGGTGGTGGGTGGCTGGGTCGCTGGGTCGCTGGGTGCTTGCGCAGCGCACGACTGCGGGTCGCCGGGACGCAAGCCCGACCTCGAGCTGGTCGAAGAGCTACCGTCCGCGGATGCGCGACTCGCCGACGCGAGCGCGAGACTCCACGCGCGACGAGGCCACCAGCTACAGCGGCTTCTTCGCGAACGGCAGGCTCGTTTGATCCATCCGTCCCGGAACGCGCTCCCGCTCCGCTTCGAGCAGCGCGCGCTCGCGGTCGAGATCGGCCTCGACGAGCTCTTCGTTGTCGTAGGCGAACGCCAGCCCGCCGAGCACCTTGGCCCACCCGAGTGTCGGGTACCGTTTCACCAAGGTCTCGACGGATACACCCTTCCGATGCCACGCCCAGAGGCGCCGCACAGGTACACGAGTCCCTCGCACGACGGGGCTACCGCCGAGGAGGTCATCGCGCACCTCGACATGCGGATGATGAACGAGCACGGGAGGGAGGCGTCCGCTCACTTCACCTCGTCTTTCGCTCCGATTTCGACGGCGGTCAACGTTCTGGTCGACCACCGCCGGTCACGAGGTGAGCTGGGGTAGTGAAGGCCGTAGGCGGCAACTACGCCGTCTTGGCCTCCTTCGAATCAGGGGTGACAGCCTCCGCGGTCGGCATTGTCGCCGACTGGCGCGGGCCACGTCCGCGGCGTACGTGCGGTGCAACACCGCCCTTCTTGCCGGCAGCACGTGCCTCTTCGCTCGTGAACTGATGAGCTGTTCCGGCGGCATGGGCAGCCTTGCCACCCTTGCTCGCGATCTCGCTCACCTTCGCACGATCCATGGCCGCGAAGCCGCGCGGCCGACGGGGCTTGGGGGGTTCCGCCGGCGTCTCGGCAGACGGCTTCGGCTCATCCGAAGGATCGCCGGACGTCGGGTTGTTGTTGGGATCGAGCACGGGGTTCATGACGACTACTTCTCCTCGATAGGGACGGACGGACGTCCCCCCCCGAAGAGCCGACGACAGCCAGGTCGTCCACTCTCCAATGACGAGACGCACGAGGCGTCCGAATTGTTCCGATGCGACCAGTCGGAATACGGTCGCGATCTAGAAACGGGCGGATGGGTTTTTAGTTCAGGTACTTCTTCGACAAATGACGCACTGCTTCCGCGGTGCCTTTTTCGATCTGAGCCTGGACCTGCGCTGCAGGCGCGGCGTCGTCTACGATGATGCCCAGCTGGTCGTCGTGGACGAAGAAGCCACCTGCCATTCGCTCCCCGTCGGAGTCGAACGAGACGGCTTGGACGGCCAGGTCACAGACGTGTCCGCCGACCACCACGCGAACGAAGCCGAGCAGACGGCCCGAAACCGGTGACATGTTCTGGGCGCCGTTTTGCATACGCCAGAAAGTAAGCACGGGCCTGAGTCGCGCAAGGGTTCGAAAACTCCTCGAAAATTAGTGCGCAGGAGGCCCGGCACCAGAGCAGACTGGCGTGTCGCAGTCAAAAGAAAGAACGCTTTACAAGCGCCAGCGTTGATGGGTTAAGACCGGCGGTTTTGGTGCCTCGTACGTCTTCCGATGCCGGAAGCTCTGCCCGCGCTTCTGCCGCGCTTCACATCCTCGAGCTCAGCTGAAATCGCGGCGGCGTCCGCTCAAACGCCCTATTCTCCGGCGCCCGTGTCGCCCTGAGTGCGCACCATCCCTCTTGGGGCCGTGACACCGGAGGAGCCGATGCAGATCGCGATCGTTGGACTCGGCAAGATGGGCGGCAACATGGTGAGGCGCCTCCTCCGAGGCGGAGGTCATCAGGTCGTCGGATGGGATCGCGCTGCGAGCCTCGTGGACGAGCTCGCAGCGCAAGGCGCAGTTGCTGCTGAGTCGCTCGCCGATCTCGTCTCGAAGCTCAGCGCGCCGCGCGTGGTCTGGGTCATGGTGCCCGCCGGCGATGCGACGGAGAGCACGATCGGACAGCTCGCGATGCTCCTCGAGCCCGACGACATCGTCATCGACGGCGGGAACTCGAACTTCAAGGACTCGGTCCGTCGTTCGAAGGAGCTCGCCGCGAAGAACATCCGGTTCCTCGACGTCGGGACCTCCGGCGGTGTGTGGGGTCTCGAGGTCGGCTATTGCCTGATGGTCGGGGGTGACAGGAGCGCCTACGACCACGTCCTTCCCGTGCTGAAGACGCTCTCGCTGAAGGAAGGGCTCGACTACTTCGGGCCAGCGGGCGCAGGCCACTACGTCAAGATGGTCCACAACGGCGTGGAGTACGCGATGATGCAGGCGTACGCCGAAGGCTTCGAGCTCCTCAAGGAGAGCGAGTACGGCTTCGACCTCCGCAAGGTCACGCACGTGTGGAACCACGGCAGCGTCGTCCGGTCGTGGCTCTGCGAGCTCGCGGAGCGCGCCTTCACGAGGGATCCCGACCTCGGCGACCTGAAGGCCTACGTCGCGGACTCGGGCGAAGGTCGCTGGACCGTGGACGAGGGCGTCCGCCTCGGCGTCTCGGTCCCGACGATCGCGCTCAGCCTCTTCGCGCGCTTCGCGTCTCGCAAGGAGAACGCGTTCGGGCTTCGCGTCCTCGCGGCACTTCGTAACGAGTTCGGCGGCCACGCAGTAGAGAAGACCTGAGGAGAAATGGTGACGACGCCCTGTGCCAACCCTCTTCGTCGTGGGCTCATCGAGGACCGCACCGGCGACCCGTGCGCGGTCGTCATCTTCGGCGCCTCGGGTGACCTCACCCGACGAAAGCTGCTCCCTGCAATCTACAACCTTGCGCTCAGTCGCTCCCTGCCGAGCGGCTTCGCGGTGGTCGGTGTGGCACGGCGCGCGAAGACGGCAGCGCAGTTCAGCGCGGAGATGAAGGAAGGCGTCGCGCAGTTTTCGCGCCGCAAGCCCATCGATCCCGCCCTCTGGACCGACTTCGAACGCGGGCTCGGCTACGTGCAGGGCTCCTTCGACGATCCGTCGACGTACAAGAAGCTGAGCGCGCATCTCGACGAGCTCGACAACGAGCGCGGGACCCGGAAGAACCGCCTTTACTACCTCGCCGTCCCGCCGTCGGAGTTCGCGACCATCGTCGCCAACCTGAAACAGGCCGAGCTCGTCGCCGATCCGATTGCGGAGCGCTCCGGCGGCCCGTGGACGCGCATCATCATCGAAAAGCCCTTCGGGCACGACCTCGAGAGCTCGCGCCAGCTGAACGATTGCATCGCGAGCGCGTTCGCGGAGACGCAGGTCTTCCGCATCGACCACTACCTCGGCAAGGAGACCGTCCAGAACCTCCTCGTCTTCCGCTTCGCCAACAGCTTGTTCGAGCCGATCTGGAGCCGCGAGCACGTCGACAACGTGCAAATCACCGTAGCCGAGGAGATCGGCGTCGGGGGGCGCGGCAAGTTCTTCGAGCAGACCGGCGTGACGAAGGACATCGTCGAGAACCACCTCCTCCAGCTCCTCTCCCTCACGGCGATGGAGCCGCCGATCTCGCTCTCGGCCGACGCGGTACGAGACGAGAAGGTCAAGGTCCTGCGTTCGCTCCGGCGGATGGAGCCGACGATGATTCGCGAGAACGTCGTCCGCGGACAGTACGGCCGGGGCTTCATCAAGGGCGAGGAGGTCCTTGCTTACCGCGAGGAGCCCGACATCGCGAAGGACTCGAAGGTCGAGACCTACGTCGCGATGAAGGTCCTCGTCGACAACTGGCGGTGGGGCGGAGTCCCCTTCTACATCCGCGCGGGTAAGCGGCTCCCTCGCAAGGTCACGGAGATCGCAATCCAGTTCAAGCAGGTGCCGCACAGCCTCTTCGCGGCGCCCGACGGCGGCATCTCGCCGAACGTGCTCACCGTGCGCGTGC
>Ga0066256_1002640_pt1 | contig 19223 bp, 11 predicted proteins | sample ThiBio_1000_biof_FD_87107 | JGI IMG/M metagenome (GOLD analysis project Ga0066256, IMG submission 87107) | Wastewater bioreactor microbial communities from Cape Town, South Africa - Thiocy_expt_1000_biof (version 2) | ecosystem: Engineered > Bioreactor > Thiocyanate-remediating >... | reverse complement strand
CCCCGCCCCCCCCCGCACCCCCCCCCCGCCGCCCCGCTCCCCCCCCCCCCCCCCCCCCTCCCCCCCCCCCCCCCCCCCCCCCCTGCCCCCCCTCCCCCCCCCCCGCCCCCCCCCCCCCCGCACCCCCCCCCCCCCCCCGCCTGCGCCCGCTTCCTACCCCCCCCGCCGCCACCACCACTGCCTTTAGCGCCACCAAACACACGCGCGTCCCACAGCTTGATCCACTTCAGCACGTTGCGGTTCACCACCTCGGACGACAGCAGGTCGGCAAAGGCGCGCGGCGCATACTTGTCTACCCACAGCGCCGGCGCGCCATGCGCGTCCTCCGTGCCGTCGCTGGCGGCGTGCCGCCGCAGTGCCACCGCCGCGTCATCCTCCTCGTCCCCATCCCCGCCGCCACCGTCCCCATCGCCCTCATCGTCCTCCCCCACCCCGCCACGTGCCGACGCCATCAACGCGGTGGCACGATCCATCATAGTGCGCACGTTGGCAGCGGCGGCGGCCGCCGCCTGCGACTTGAGCACGGCAATGGGAACCGGCAGGAGCGAGCCGGCGGCGCTGGCAACAACCGCCGACGTTGCACTACGGCGCGCAGCCACCGCCTCGGTCTCCGGCTTGATGCACGCAACATACACCAGCTCGCCGTTGTCCAGCAGCACCTCCATGCTGCCGGTCACCTCCTCCAGCGCGGCGTCAGCATCGGCGACCGCGCCATCACCGCCCTCGTCATCTTCCTCCGCCGCCAGGCGCAAGCCCCATGCCGGCGGCCGGTACAACAACAGCCGTGCGCCTGCAACCGCCGCCGCTGCCTGCCGTGCCGCCTCTGCGTCTGCACCAACAGCGCCCGCCGCCGTCGCTGTCACACCACGGCCAACCCCCAACGCCGCGCTCACGGCACGCCGGCGTGCCAGCACTGAGTCTCGGATCTCTGCTTGCCGCGCCTCCTCCGCCGTCAGGGGCGCCCCTCCACCGCCGCCAGCCCGGCCGCTATCACTGGCGGCGCGCGCCGCGCCGCTGCTGCTGGCGGTGCGCCAAGTGCCGCCGCCAGCAGCGGGCGCGGCGACACCGCCAGGTGGTGGTGGCGGCGGGCGGCGTACAGCACCGCTCGCACTGCCGGTCGCTGCAAACACGCTAGCAAGGTTCCGGCTGGCGCCCTCTGTCAAATCCTCAAATGGCGGCAAGGGGCGTGTGTCGCCTCCTGCACAGCGGGGAGTGTGAGTGTGCGGGTAGTGCGGCCGCTGTAGTGTCTGCCGATTCGCTCCCCGACCCCTTGCTCCCACGCACCATCATGCTCTGGCGTCCTAAGTGCGCCGCCGCCACGCCGGGTCAGTCCAAAGGTGGCTGGCTTGCCGCGAGCCCGCCGCTCTTCCGCCTCTGCCTCCTCTGCCGCCTCGCGCTCGTAGTCATCCAGCTCGATGTCCACGCCGCCGCCACCACCGCCGCCACCGCCTAGAGCGCTGCGCTCCCACTCAATGGCGGCATCCAGGTCGTCGTCGTCGTCAGGGTAGCCGCCGCCGCCATCATCCGAGTACATCTTGTGTGTGTGCTGGCCACCGCGGGTTGCAGGCAGAGTGGTAAACCAAACGTGCGAACGACAGCTTGGTTCACACAGTAAACCGGCCGGTACGCACACCAGTGCAATGGATAAGTGCGGCATGCATAAATAATGCACACGACAATTGTGGGTGGCATTGCACAAGTTGGTGTCCACCGCGTGGTTGGCGGGTTCGTATCTTTGCTGCCCGCCCAACGACCCTAGTAGGACACCCTGATGCGGTCCGGTGCGCTTGGCCCGCTTCAACTCGAACCCCCGATGACTCGGACACCCACGCTGCAGCAAAGGTATGCTATCACACAACACTGCTCCCGCTTGCGTGAGCCGTTAAGTTTAAAGCGCAATACTCCAGGGTGGGTTTGGTGACAATACCGGTACGCCGAGATGCCGGTCCCAAAGCGTGCAAAACGGACGTCATCGGCGGCGGCAAGGTGCACTGGTGGTGGCGGTGACGTGCCGCCGCTTCTGGTGCAGGTGCTGGGTGGCAACGTAGTGACAACGGCTATGGTGTTAGGGTGCATCAACACCGCTGACACGCGCGCGCTGCGGCGGCTGCACCCCGCTATTGCAGATGCAGTAGCGGCCGTGCCGTGGGCGGACATGGGCACGCGTGTGCATGACATTGTGCGGTGGCGCGCGGCACTGCCAGCCGCCGTGGGCGCCGCGGTGAGCAAGTTGCCGGACAAATGGGGGCCGGCAGCTGTCTCAACGCTAATGGGCTTGACGTCACTCGCCGTGCCCCGGCAATTTGATTGTTGCGGCATTGCTGCTGGCATGATCTCCCGCCTGCCGCCCACCTTGACGTCGTTCATTGCACCGTCGACGTACTTGCCGCCGACGGTGGCTTTTACACACCTGCACGCGCTGCACACACTGGACTGCTCCGGCACCAGTGCGGTGCGTGACGGAGTGGGTGGCTTGCCGCCCTCACTGCGCATATTGTGCATTGACAAGTGCACGCTGTCGCTCCGCGCCGACTTCAGCCACCTGCGCGTGCTGCAGCGGCTATCGTGTCGGTCGGGGACGCTGTCCGACGATGCCATGGCCAGCCTGCCGCCATCGCTGGAGGAGCTGGACGCCCGGCAGGATAGCTCGGGGCATTATTACGGCTCCTCATTGGCGCATCTGACGCGGCTGCGCGTTCTGCGTTTTGCGCATACCGACCTTGGAAGCACGGCTCGCGGATCGCTGCCAATGACGCTGACGGAGCTGGAGCTGTCTCACAGTAATGCGGGGGTGTATCTCAACCACCACCGTAGCTTGCGCACGCTGAAGATGGCCGACTCCTGCAGCCTCTTTGACTTTGCCCTTGCATACCTGCCACCATCGCTGGTGTCGCTTGACGTGTCGGGGTGTCACGACCTAACGCGAGCGGCGGTGCTCCCCAACCTGCCGGCACTGCAGGTGCTGGACGTAAGCCACACGTGTCTTGGAAATGCCGCGTTGGCCAGTATGCCGCCCGGCCTCGTGACACTGCATATGGAGAGATGCGGCAACGTGACACCCGCCGCGCGCATGGATCACTTGGTGGCACTGCGGCAGCTGTACGCTGTAGGCACGGGTGTGCCACAGACAGCGCTGGCAGCGTGCCGTGCACGTGGCGGGTTTGCGCCGTGGAGTAGCGCACGTACAACGCACGATGGCACGGTGACAGCACTGGCAGCACTACCTGATGGCCAGCTGGTTTGTGGCTGCAAAGACGGCAGCATTCACCTGTGGGATCCGGAGCGCGGCCGCGGTGCAACAGTGGTACAGCAAGTGCAAGGGGTCGTGAAAGCGCTGGCGGTGTTGCGCGACGGCTGCCGCGTGGCCATCGGCGTCTCCTCTATGGAGAACGGCGGCATCATTGTGTGGGACTCGCGCACAGCCATGGAGCCTGGCGTTACTATCTATCGCGGGAGCGTGGGCGGCGTCGTGGCGCTGCACGACGGCACGTTGGCGGTGCTGTGCAGTGGTGACAAAGCAGTTCGCGTGCTGCACGCGGGCACTGGTGGCATTGTGGCAACACTGGCGAAGGGCAATGCGCGTTTGCTGGCTGGTATGCACGGCGGCAAGCTGGCGATCGGTTTGTGTGGAGGCAGCGTACAGTTGTGGGACATGGAACGGCGCGCGGCCATCACCTCACTGGCAACACAGCCGCACGTGGTGGCGCAGCTAGCCGACGACTGGGTAGCCACCAGTGGGGGTCCCAACATGGTAGATGTGTTTGATGCCACCACAGGTGAGTGTGTGTACCGCCGGAAAGAGGCGAATGATGGCTATCGCCGTGACCTGGCAGCGCTAGCCGCCCTGCCGGACGGCCGGCTCGCTGGTGGTACATACGATGGTACCATACTACTGTGGGACACTCGCCCCGGTGGCACCAGAAGCAGCAGCCTGCCGGCGCAGGAGTTGTGTACCGGTAGGTGGGAACACCAGAACGATGAGGTTGCAGCGCTGCTGCCGCTGCCGGACGGCCGCCTCGTCAGCTCATCGAATACGGATGGTATGTATAGAGTATATTGCACGTTGCAGGTGTGGCACGTTGGTGATGCACCGGCACACTGACGCTGCTGTGCGGCTGCTGCGTCACTGACCCTGCCAGACCGCCAGTGGCAGCGGCAACGGCGTGCCAGCGGCCGGAGCGGTAGCGCTACCGGTACGTCACGTGCCGGCGCGCATCCCGGTCCGAACTTGGAAGATACGGGTGTGGCTGCCGCCGTGGCACCACCTCATGCCAATGACATGATTGAAATACCAACGGTGTAGAGCAAAAATCATACCTGCGCTGCGCATTTCACGTTAGTCTGATTGCGCCTTTCGTTGGTGTAACTCTTCCGACGACGTGGTGCAATAATATCGCCCTCGCTACTCGCCCCTCCTCTCCACCCCTCTACTACCACCACCTACCACCACTACTGCCAATACCATGGCGGTGACGGTGGCAGACGTGCCGGCGTGGGGATGGTTCCTGGTGGCGCTGGGTGGCGTGGTGCTGGTGCTGGCGGTGGTGTCGTGGGCGACTGCGGAGGCGGCGTTCCCGCTGCGGGGCAAGGTGGTGGTGGTGACGGGCGGCAGCAGCGGGATTGGGCGCGCGGTGGCGGCAGCGGCGCTGGAGGCGGGCGCGCACGTGGCGCTAGTGGCGCGCAAGCCGGCGTTGCTGGCAGAGGCGACAGAGGCGCTGGCGCCGGCTGCCAAGCGCGGTGGACTGCGCGTTACGACGCACGCGGCAGACGTGTGCGATGACGCTGCCATGGTTGCCGCCATGGCGGCCGTGGCGGCGGCGCACGGCGGCGTGATTGACGTGGTGGTGGCGTCCGCCGGCACGTCGCTGCCCAAGGTGTTTGAGGAGACGTCGGCGGCGGAGTGGAGCAACCTGCTGCGGCTGAACGTGGTGGGCACCCGGAACACGGTGGCGGGCGCGCTGCCGCACATGACGGGCGCGCAGGGCGGCCGCATCGTGTTTGTGTCGTCGCAGGCGGGGCAGGTGGGCGTGTACGGCTACACGACGTACAGCGCCACCAAGTTTGCGCTGCAGGGGTTTGCGCAGGCGCTGGGGCAGGAGCTATGGAACCGGCGCATCCGCGTGTCACTCTCCTTCCCGCCTGACACCGACACGCCGCTGCTGGCGGAGGAGAACAAGGCCAAGCCCGCCATCACGCGCATGCTGTCTGAGTCCACCGCCACCGTGCCCGCCGGCGTGGTGGCATCGGGCATCCTGGCGGGCATCGTGCACTGGCAGCCGCTCATTGCCGTGGGGTTTGACGGCTGGATGCTGGCCACTCTGACGAGCGGCATGGGCCCTGCTGGCACGCTTGGCGCCGGCCTGGTGCAGGTCGCCACCATGGGCCTGTGGCGCCTCGTGGCGCTGTTCATTGTGAACGGCTGGTACTCCACCATTGCAAAGCACGACAAGCGCGGCGGCGCGGCGCCCTCCACCAGCACGCCGCTGTTGGCGGCCGCTGCCCCGACGCCGGCCAGTGGCGCCGCTGCCAGCGGGTCGGTGGGTGAACCCAAGGCTCCTGCCGCCGGTGGCGCACTGCTGGGCGTTACCGCCGAGGACAAGCGCAAGTGAGCCAGGCGTCAAGCGATGCGGTAGAGTTGAAAGCATATGTGGGCACGCGTGGGGTTGCCATCCAGCGGCGGGCACCGTGGCACCCGCACCGTGCTGCGCATCGGCAGTGGCACCGCCGACAAGCAACAATAAATAATAATGCAGGGGGCAGGATGCCGCCACCACACACACAAGGGGGTCGCAATAATAATACGTAGCGGCCAACACGGCCTAGCCCTGGCAGATGCCCAGCGCGGCGTACACCTTGCCGATGGCGGGGTACTGCAGCGGCAGGGCGCAGTAGTTGAGGGGCAGCCAGGCGTTGGGCGGCAGCGGGTACTTGACGTACTCGTTCATGAGCAGCAGGGCAAAGTCAAGGGGCGGCAGGTTGGCGTCGGCGGCGAGGCGGCCGCGCGCGACGAGGTCGGCGCGCAGCTTGGCCAGCACGCCCGGGACGGTCATGCGGTCCGCCTCTGGGATGGCGTGGTACGCCGCGCGCACCTCCTCCGACGCGAAGCACCGCGCGCGGTACACGATGGAGAAGCGGAGGTCGCCGTCGGTGTAGTGCGCGGCGGGCACGCCGTCGGACAGCAGCACCCACTTGTTGTGCCCCTCGTAGTGCAGCACGTGCCGGCGCGACTTGTCCAGCAGCGGCGGCGCCACGTGCGGCATGAACACGGTGGCGGCGTGCACCGTCTTGCTGCCGTCCACCGCGGAGCCGCTGCGCGGGTGCGGCTGCACCGACTTGGGCAGCGGGTTGTTGTCGTCCCAGTACACGAACGAGCCGCCGCGCGCGCCGGCGTCGTCGCGCCACGTGTGGAAGTACGCCACCACCTGCACCTGCGGCACGAAGGCGTCCTGGAACAGGCCGGAGAACACCATGACGGCGAGCAGCCACTGCGGCGCGTCAAAGCGGTCAAACCCCCAGAAGTACGGCGCGTCGATGTGCGTCGCCACCGTCTGGCCGGGCGCCTGAGAGATGAGGTTAAACTGGAAGGGGTCCAGCACGCGCGCATGGGGCGGGCAGACGGCGGTGGCGGCAGCCTGGAAGGAGGGCGCCGAGAACAGGCGCGTCGCCAGCGGGTACTCGCTGATGTTGAACATGTAGCGGCTGAACGACTGCACGCGCGACACGAGGGTGGGGTACGCCTCCTTTAGGCCCTCCACGCCGCCCGCCGCCACGTACGCGCGGCCCACGTCCACGCGGCCCGGCAGCACGCATGCAGTCTTGTTCACGGACGGCACCAGGAAGGGGTGCGCGCACCGGCCATCCGCGCCGATGGGCTGCGCCTCACCCACGTGCTCTGCGCGCGTGCGGTAGAACTGCAGGTCGTTGACGACGGTGGGGAAGTCAGCCATGTCCTTTGCCAGCGCCATCAGCTCCGCCGCCGTGCCGGCGTCCAGCAGGTCCTCGTGGTACTCCAGCGGGTGGTGCAGCAGGTGCGCCGGCAGGTCCACGCGCCGCCAAAACGCCACCTGCACCCCGCCCGCCACCGCCGCCGCCGCCGCCGCGCCCCAAAACAGCACCCGCCGCCCGCACCCGCCGCCACCCCCGCCGCCGCCGCGGCTCTCGTTACGACCCTCCGCCATCCTGCAGCGCTGCTTGGGGTGGAGTGTGAGGGGCAGGTGGGTGTCGTTGCAATGGAGGTGGTGCAGCAGTGCTGCAGTAAGTAGGCGTTGAGAGACGTTGAGAGCTTGGATATGGGGGCCGGTAAGGGGCTGCAATATCCACACACCGATAAGCATAAAAACGATGCGGCACAAGCGTAATAAGCTCGGTACGTACGGAGGAAGTAGGTAGGTGTGTATTTCCACCTGAAATATTGCGTGCGGTCGCTGCGGTGTGTTAGTTGCACCTGGTGCATTACCGACACTATACTGTCGTACTGGGCCGGTACGCCCCTTCTGTTGATCTGTTGAATCGCACTCAAATGGGAAATGGTGGTGCCTTCAACGCACACGAGAGCCACCGCTGCCACCGATGACAATCAACAAGCACGCATGACGGCGGTGGCAGCGGCACACCCCGCCGCCAGCCATCCAATCAGCGCGTTAACAAAATCGCGTTAACGCGCGCGGCGGTGGTGGCAAAACCGTTGTTACGCCAGGCGCCAGGCGGGTTAGCTCCAGATGTCGCGCACGTAGCGGCCGCGCTTGGTCATGGCGGCGACGTACTCGGCGGCGGCGGCCTCGGACGCCAGCGCCGCGCCGCCGTGCGTGCGCAGGATGTCAATGAGCGTGGCGTGGACGGCCTTGGCCATACCGCCGCCGTCGCCGCACACGTACACGGCGGCGTCGCGGCGCAGGATGAGGTCGGCGAGCGTGGCGCCGTACTCCGCCATGCGGTGCTGCACGTACACCTTGGTGGGGCCCTCGCGGCTGAACGCGGTGTGCAGGCGCGTCAGCACGCCGCGCGTCGTGTACCCCAGCAGCTCGTCACGGTACAGGTAGTCCAGGTCGGCACGCCGGTTGCCAAAGAACAGGTGCGCGGGGCCCAGCTGCAGCGGCGTGTGGAACTCGTCGTCCTCCGTCAGCGTCGTGATGCGGCAGCCGCCGCGCCAGCCGCCGGTGCACACCGCCACCGCGTTCAGCGCGTCGCGCTCCACCTTGCTGGCGCGGTGCTGCAGGAAGCCCAGGAAGGGCGCCACGCCGGTGCCCGGCCCAATCATGATGAGCGGCGTCTCGGTGGCGGCGGGCAGCAGGAAGTCGCGCGCGGGGCGCAGGAAGATGTGCAGCTGCGGGGCGCGCGCAGCGGCGGCGGCAGCAGCCACGGCGGTGGCCGCAGCTGCTGCTGCCGCCAAGGCGGACGCCACACTGCCGTCATCAGCGGCCGGCGGCGGCGGTGATGGTGCTATTAGTGCGACTGCCGGCGGCGAGCCATCGATAGGCAGCCCCACGGCAGCAGCGGCGGCAGCGGCAGCGGCAACGGCGGCGCCGCCGCCCACGGTAGCAATGCCAACTGGCAGCGACGGCGAATCGCTCCCGCCGCCGCCACTAGCGGCGCGCAGCGACGCGGACGATGACGCCAGGAGGGAGGAGAGGGTGAACGGTAGGCGGCCACTGGCGCCGCCGCTTCCGCCTGGGCTGGCACATCCGGCAGGGGCCTGCGGCGGCGGGTAGCGTGGTGGCAAGGCGCCGCTGAGATAAGGCCAGCACTCAGCTTCCAGCCACGTGGTGGCCAGGCCGTGCCGCTCAATGCCCGGCGGCGCAGGCGACCCGCCTGGCGAGGTGTGTGCGCCGGCGGCGGGCGCACCGCCCGCTCGCACGCTACCCCCCGCCGCCCCTGCCGCGGCTGCTGCTGCGGTGGCAGCCGCCGACGGCGCAGCGCCTTCTGCCGCTGCGGCAGCCAGCGTGGCAGGCGACGCGGCGCAGGTGTACTCTACCACCGTGAACGCCACCGACATGATGCCAGGGTTGACAAGCGGCGAGGAGGCGAGGGAGTAGAAGCGCGGTGGCAAGGGCGGCAGCGCGCTGAGTAAGGGTGCCAAGGGTGGGCGGCAGGAGGGGAACATGGCCAACAGGTCGAGCAGGTGCAGTCGCTGCTCCTCCACCACCGCGGTAAAGTGCGTCTTGCCGCCGCGCCCCGCCAGCCACGCCAGCGCGTCGCGGTCGGCGCCGGTGGCGTACTCCGCCAGCAGGCGCAGGAACGCCTTCTTGGGCGCGCCGGTCAGGTCCACGCACCAGCGCAGCACGTCGTACAGCGTGGGATTGGGCCCCGTGGTGGCGCGCAGCCACGCCGGCAGCCACCCACCACTACTGCCCTCTGCCGTGGTGCCAACGGTGCGGATGGCCAGCCGCACGTCAGGCGCGTACCCCAGGCGCTGGCACAGGCGGTCCACCAGGGCGCCGTCGTTGGGCGCCACAATGCCAATGCTGTCGCCGGGCGCCCACGCGCCCACCAGCGCGCTGCCACTGACGTCAATGTCCATGTGGATGACGCGCCGCGTGCTGTCCCCGCCGCCCGCCGTCAGGTACTTGGCGTTGCAGATGGGCACCTGGATGGGGCACTCGGCGGCGCGCCCGACCGGCGGCGGCGCCGCAAACCCTGCGCCACCCGCCGCCGCACCCGGAGGAGACGCGGCAGGCGTCGCTCCCGGCCGCGGTGGCGACTGCGGCACACGAAGCGGCGGCGGCACCGCCGCAGTGCTACTGCTGCTGCGGCTGCTATCGGTCGGTGCCACAATGGGTGACGAGGTAGCGGCGGCGGCGGCGGCGGCGGCGGTGGTACCGGGTGGCAGCACGTTTACCTCCAGCGTCACTGGCGGCAGCTTTGGAAGGCCCTTGATAGTGGCAGGCGCGTCTGCCGCGGGCGGTGCGCAGTCCGGAAACAGTGCCGCCAGCGTGCGCACGCCAGGTGTCGGCGCTGCTGCCGCCCCGGCGCTGCTTCCCTCTTCCACCGTCCGCGGCGCTGCCACTTCTACCGCCGCTGGTGCCGTCACTGCCACCGGTGCCGCGACGGCGGCGGCGGGGCGGCTGGGCGTGGGTGCGGATGCAGGGACGGCAGCAGCAACGGCAGCGCCAGCTGACAGTGCGGCTGCCTCCAGGATGGCATCGTTGCCGCCGGTGGTCAGGTGCATGTGTGCCAGCGCGTCGTGCACCACGTCAACCACGTCTGCCACTGATGCGCCGCGCGACCGCCGCCGCACTGCATCCTCCGCTGCTACCACCGCCGCAGCGATGGCATTGATGCTACTTGTCACTACCACGCCGGCGTCCACCGATTCGTGCCGCCGGCGCTCCGCCGCCGCCTCAAACGCCTCTGCGCGCTTGCTTGACAGGCTAGCCAGCACGCCCATGCGCGAATGCGCCTCCCCACCCGCCTCTGCTGTATCACTTGGTGTGATTGTGGTTGTGACTGCCGGAACGGCGGCGGGGGCCGCGGCGGCAGCGGCCGCGGCGGGGGCGGCAGCGGTGGCGGGTGTTGCAGCTGCTACTGCTGCTGGTACTGCGGCAGCCGCAGCGGCGGCGCCTCCACCTCCGCCGGCACCGGCAGCAGCGGCAGCGGACGCGCCATGGCTGCGGCCAAACAGGGTGTCCAGGGCAGGCCACAAGCTGCGGATCCAGGGGTCCACCGTCGACTCCAGGCCCGCCACCTCGTCACACAGGCCGATGCGGTAAAAGTCGGTGGCGCCCAGCTCACTCAGGCGCTTGTGCACGGTCTTGCCGGCGTAGCAAAACTTGTCGTAGTTGGAGTCGCCCAGTGCCAGCATGCAGAAGCGCAGGTGGGCGGCAAGGTCCTTGGGGTTCGTGCGTTTGCGTATGAAGCGCCAGAACTCCTCCGCGTTGTTGGGCGGGTCGCCGTTGCCGGTGGTGGAGCACACGATGACGGCGGTGGTGACGCCCGCCAGCTTGGCGCCCGCCGCGTCGTTCAGGGGGGGGGGGGGGGGGGGGGGGGGGGGGGGGGGGGGGGGGGGGGGGGGGGGGGGGGGGGGGGGGGGGGGGGGGGGGGGGGGGGGGGCGGGGGGGGGGGCGGGGGGGGGGGGGGGGGGGGGGGGGGGGGGGGGGGGGGGGCCGGGGGGGGGGGAATTGTCGACTAACACAAATTATACACACATACCCGCACCCCAACCCAACAAAGTAACCCAAGATACGCCGTTCCGCGCAATAATTGGCGCGTGTCGTCGTGCCGATGGTGATGGACACCTGGTACTCCCTTACCGTCTGTGGGTGCGTCGCAGGATACGCTGCACTTGCCCACACCGCCGCATTCGCACGTAAAATTTAGTGATGTGGTGATATTAAATCAACAATTGATGGTGAGATCATGTGTAGTCAACCATTGGACGTGTGATGATGGTGTTTGTTTGTGATTTAAAGTCGGTTATTGTGGGTAATTATTGATGGAAACGGCGCGTGGCGCGTGCCGTTTGTGGTGTGCCGCACAAGGATACCGGTGGAGCGGGTCGGACTTTTCACGGCGGACCCGCGCAGGCACCGTGTCAGGCTGCTCGTGTCCGTGGAGAAGCGCTGATTGTCAGTGGCCAGCACTGGCGCTGGCAAAACGCACGCCTGACAAGGCAATTCCAACGCAAGTCGAAGACATGGAGACTACGCAAATGGCTGCCGCCAGCGTGCCTGCGACCGCGACGCCGCCGGCTGATTCCGGTACCGTCAGCACCGGCACCGTCATGGATACGCTGGAAGTGGACGTGCGGCTGGATCTGGGTGGCAGTGGCGCGCTGGGCCTGAAGCTGGGGAAACCCGTCGGCGAGGATGGCGGTGCAGTGGTAGTTGGCGTGACCCCCGGCGGGGCGGGTGCTGCTGCCGGCGTGTGCATCGGCTGGCGTGTGGTGCAGGTGGCCGGCGCGCCGGTGGCAGGGCTGACGTGGCCTGCGGTCATGGCAGCGCTAAAGTCGGCACCAACAACTGCGTCGGTAGCGTTGCCGCTGAAGATACGATTTGCGGCTCCTGCTGGCGCGCCGCCAGTGCCTGCACCTGCGTCCACGCCTGTACCTGCGCCCACTCCCGCCCCACTGATTCCTGCCGCGGAACAAGTGACGGGGCTGATGGTCGGGGCGGCGGGGGCGCAGGGCGTCACGCTGGCGACGGCGTCGTCGGAGGTGACGGCGTCGGTTCCTCCCGTCGATATACTGACGTCGGCGCTTGCTGCCCGCAACACTGCAGGAGTGCTGTCAGCGCTAGCGATGCTGGAGGAATTGCCCTCGGGTGCACAACGCCTGCGGTGCGTGCAGGAAGGAGCTGGTGCAGTGGTGGTGGCAGCATTGGCCGGTTTTGCCAGCGACGTGGAGGTGGCGCGGCGCGCATGCCGCGTGCTATCCTGCCTGGCGTTTGAAGCCGACAATCGCGTGCCTCTGGTGCGCGACGGCGCGCACACGGCGGTGATGGCGGCGGCGCGGGCCCACACCGGCGACGTGGGGGTGGCGCGGGCTACATGCGGCGCGCTGCGCAACCTAGCGATTGCATACGGCCTAGAAGCACTGCTGGCGCGCGACGGCGCGCACACAGCGGTGATGGCAGCGGCGCGAGCCCACGCCGGCGACGTGGAGGTTGCGCGGCACATGTGTAATGCGCTGGAAAACCTGGCCTTTAACAGAGACAACCGCGTGCCGCTGGTACGTGACGGTGCACACACGGTGATAATGACGGCGGTGCAGGTCCACAGTAGTGATTTTTCAGTGGCATTGCATGCGTGTAGCGCGTTAGAGTACCTGGCAACGGCAATTGACAACCGTGGGCCGCTGGTGCGCGACGGCGCGCACATCACGGTGATGGCGGCAGTGCGGGCCCACAACACCGCGTACATGGCGCAAACTGCTTGCAAGGTGCTCAAGATACTGTCGAGTGCAGCCGACAACCACGTGCCGCTGGTGCGCGACGGCACGCACATGGCGGTGATGGCGGCGGCGCGGGCCCACAGCGGCGACGTGGAGGGGGCGCGACATGCATGTTGTGCGCTGCTGAAGCTGTCGGTTGCAGCCGACAACCACGTGCCGCTTGTGCGTGACGGCGCGCACTCCGCAGTGATGGCGGCGGTGCGAGCCCACGCCAGCGACGTGGAGGTGGCGCGGGCTGCATGTGCTGTGTTGTGGCACCTGTCGAGGGCAGCCGACAACCGCATCCCGCTGGTGCGCGATGGGGCTGACATTGCGGTGATGACGGTGGCGGGAACCCACAGCAGCGACGCAGAGGTGTCTCGGCATGCGCATGATGCACTGGCCAACTTGTCAGGTGCAGCCCACAATCAGTTGCCGCTGGTGCGCGGCGACACGCACACGGCGGTGACGGCAGCTGTTGGGAGTGCCGGCACCCCAGTCCAGAAGGAGCTACTTGACGCTGTTGTGGCGTTTTACAACGCGCAGGGGTTGGCAGACAAGGTGGGCAGCGCGCCCTCGGAGGTGGCCAAGCATGGGACCGGAATTTGGAAGGCGCTGGTAGACAATTAGGGCGTGGAGGCTGTTGCACCCTACCTCCGGGATGGCGGGTTGGCAGCAGTGGAACCCTCTGCGCCCAAGCCTGTGCCTGCACTTGCACCAGCACCCGCAGCAACGCCTGCGCCTGACGCCGCAGTTGTTCCTTCACCGCCTGCGCTTGCATCGGCGCCTGCGCCCGCTTCTGCTGCAGCGGAGGCGTCTGCTACTGCTCCCGCTGCTGCTGTGGCGGCAGCGGCCGCGATTGCTGCAGCTGCACCATTAACTGCGGTGCCAGCACCCGCGCCTGCACCGGCGCCGGCACTGGCACCTGTAGCCACGTCGGTAGCAACGCCTGCACCGGCATCTGGTGCGGTCAAGGCAGCTGGTGCCGCTGCGCCTGTTCCTGTGGTGGTTGCGTCACCATTCGGGGTCGCGGCGGCGCGGCCGTTGGATGGCAGCAGCAGCGTAATGGCGCCATGGACGTCACCAGCCGGTCGCGCTGCTGTCCCTGCGGCAGCAACCAGAAAACGGTCCAGTACCGCCAACACCAAGGCGCCGTCATCGCTGCCGGCAGCAGCGCTGGCAACCGCACCAGCAGCTGCACCCGCGCCGGCACTGGCATTTGGTGCGTTCAAGGAAGGTGGAGCCGCGGCGCCCGCCCCGGCGGCACCGTTTGGCAGCGCGACAGCGACATGCGCGTCGCCTGCCGGCCGTGCTGCTGCCCCTGCCAAGGCCGAGGCGCCACCAGCGCCGCCGGCACCCGCGTCAGCAGCAACACCCGCGTCGGCAGCCGCACCAGCAGCACCTGTGCCGACACCGGCACCAACACCAGCATTTGCTGCGCTGAAGGCAGCTGGAACCGCTGCGCCCACCCGAGCTGCAGTTGCGTCACTTTTTGGTACCGCAGCAGCGCGGCCATTTGGCGGTGGAACGGGCGTGGCGGCGCCATGGATATCGCCTGCTGCTCGTGCTGCGGCACCTGCGGCAGAGCAGCCGGTGACATCAGCGGTTGGTACGGCCAAGGCTGAGGCGCCACCAGCGCCAGTGAAAGTGCCGCCCGCAGCGGAGCCGGCGCCGGCACCCTCACCAGCAGCACCCGTGCCAACACCGGGGGATGCAGGGCCGTCGCTTCATAGTCATGCTGCTGCCCCTGCGGCGGCAGAGCAGCCGGCGACAGCAGCGGGTAGTACAGCCAAGGCCGAGGCGCCGTCTGTGCCGCCGGCGCCGCCAGCTCCTGCGCCAGTAGTTGCCCCCGCATCCGCGCCTGCACCTGCCTCCGCGCCGGCACCTGCGCCTGCACCTGCGCCCGCGCCTGCGCCAGAGCCCGCCCCTGAACCTGCGCCCGCGCCTGCTACGTCAACCCCAACACCGCTCCCTGGGGTTGGGCAGACGGTGACATCGCTTGGGTTGACGTTGGGGCCGCCGGTTCCCACCATCGCGGGCATGCCGTTTGCGCAATTTGGCGATGGTGCACCTGCAGCAACACCTGCGTCGCCGATACCGGTACCGGTACCAGCACCAGTTTCTGCACCTGCGACATCAGTGCCTGCACCGGCTCCTGCACTCACATTGGCACCCGCCGCCACTGCTGCGCCACAGGCACCCGCACAGGCGCCGGCGCCGGCAACCGCACAGGCGCCGGCATCCGCGCCCGCACCTGCACTGGCGCTGCCGTCTAGGAGGTTCATGTGCGGCTGCATGGCGCCCTGGGCCTGAAGGTGCTGGTGGCAGTGTGGTGACTGAGGCGGTTGCCACAACAGGCTTGCCATTGCTTGGTGGCAAACCGTGGCAATGCGACTGCGTTGCAAGCGCCACGCGCTGCGGTCAACGTGTGGCCCGGTGTGATTATTTGAATGGAATCCTACTGTTTCTTACACAGCCACCGACAGCCGCCGTGCTACTACCGGTACAGCGCGCACAGTGGCTGCACAGTGCCGCACACCGCGAAGTCGCACCGCGCAGCCGCCGCAGCACACAGTCGGGTGACTCTGACTGTGCGGTTGGCGGGCGACGTTTGACCGACATGCCGTACTCCGACAACAAAAATATCATGCCACCGATTTAAACGCAAATTTTCATGCATATTTGCGACCGTGTATATCATATGGTCATACTGTGACACTCATATTTGTTGCATTAATTCATTTTCTATTTGTTTTTGGTACCCCATTCGGGGGCTCCTTCCTCTTCGCCATGAACCAGGCAGACTTCAGGCGCATGCTGCTTGCCAGCAGCAGCGGCGGCGGCAGCAGTGGTGGCAGTGGCGGCAGCGGTGGCGGTGGCGGCAGCAGCGGTGGTGGTAGTGGCGGGGGAGGAAGTGGAACTGGCGGCAGTGGTTCAGGTGGCGGCCCCCGTCCGGCACGCCCACCCGCCAACAACGGGCACCGCTTTGTGCCGCGTGGGGCAGGTGGCGGACGGGGCGGCGCCTCTGGGCCAGGACGAGGGGGTGGGACCAGTGGTTGTGGACGAGACGGGGCGGCGCACGGTGCGGCGGCGGCTGTTGCAGCGGGGTATCGCGACCGTGCCGCGGAGCGGCGACTGGCAGAGACAGAAGTTGACGACGACGCGGCGGCGGCTGCACGTCTGGATTACCATGCCAGCAAGTTCCTAGGCGGCGACCTGGCGCACACGCATCTGGTGCAGGGTCTAGATTTTGCGTTGCTGGCCAAAGTCCGGGAGGAGCGCGCCGCCGCGGGGCTGGAACGTCCCCCTACCGCCACCACCGCCGCCGCCGCCACCACTGCTACTGTGGCACCAACACCAGCCGCATCCGCACCTGTGCCACCCAAACCACCAGTGGCAGCCGGCACCGCTGCCACCGCCGCCATCCTGGCAGAGGCGCGGCGCGCGGATGCACGCGTCGGCGGCACGGTGGACACCCTGGGGCGGGAGTCGCTGGCGCGCCTGTTTGTTGGCGTACCAGAGTGGGAGGCCATGCAGCGGTGGGGCGTGGGCGGCGGGTGGCAGACACAACGGTTTGCGCCGGGGCGACAGGTGTGGGAGGTGACGCCGCGCGGCATCCCTGCCGGCGGCGACGGCGACGGCATTGGTGACGCGCCGCTCAACCACGTGATACGCAGCCGCGACGACGTGGACCCGCCGCCCGTGTCCGCCGCCGACCGCGGCCTGCATCCCGACATGCTGGCGTACCTGTCCCACGTGTTTGGCGCGCCGCCTGGCGACGGTGCCGCGTCTCGACCGAAGCCGCCACTACCCCGCGCATCAAAGGCGCATGGTAGCATGCAGCAGCTGGCGCCACCACCTCCGCCGCCACCGCCGCCGCATCCGACTGGCGCTGCGACAGCTGCAGACGACAGCGACGATGACATTTTTGTTGGCGTAGGCGAATACCGCGATGGCATTGCACCGCTGGTGTCGCTTGCCGCTGCCCCTGCCGCCGCTGCCCCTGCCGCCGCTGCCGCCGCTGTCGACGTCCCCGTTGCACCACCGTCATTTGAGGGCGGCGACGACGTGACGGGGCCATACCCGGGTGACGACGGCGGCGTGACGGGGCCGTACCCCGATGGCGGCGACGACGGCGTGACAGGACCATACCCTGGCGGCGGTGGCGAGGAGGAGGATGTGACGGGACCATACCCTGGCGCCACCTCGTCGCCACCACGCCAAACCCAGCCCCCACTACCACCGCCACCGCCGCAGCCGGTGTCAGCAGCCGCCATGCGGCAGCGGTTGTTGGCAGCTGCAGAAGCCGCAGGGCCGGCCATTGTTGCAGTGGCGCCGGCAAGCAGTGGGCGGCGTGACGACAGCAGCGCGCTGTTTGCACGCGGCTGGGCGGGGGGCAGCCGGCCAGCAGCAGGAGCCGCGGCTGCCGTGCCTGCGCCCACCCTCATTCGTGGTGGCATTGACGGCGAAGGCGACGATTACGGCGGCTACTACCCGTCTGGCGCGGTGGCCAGCCGGGCGGCAGGGCGCAGCAGCGGCACGGAAGGTAGTGGCCGAGGCAGCGGCAGCGGCGGCGCGGCGCGGGACGCCAATGTTCGTGGAAGCGCGTACGATCCGGCGTTGGGCGACGACGAGGTAGACGACGCGGCAGCGCTTGCCGCCAGCCGCGCGGGTGCGTGGGACCGCGGCAGCGGGCCGTCGTCGCGCAGCGGTGCAGCTGGTGCAGCGGCGACGGCGGCGGCAGGACAAAAGCGTGGGCGGCCGACGGCAACTGAGCCACCGCCCGCGCGCACTGGCCACGCGCCAGCAGGTGCGTCCATGTATGACGCGCTGGGCGGTGACACGGGGCCACGTGGTGGTGGACACGCAGCGGCAGGTAGCGGTGGCGTCGGCGTCGGCGACGGTGATGAGCGTGGCGGCGCGCCGCCGCGCAGCGTGGACGAGTACGTGCGACGGACTAGCGGCGGGCGGTGGCTGGCAGCACTGGCGGCGGGCAGCGACGAAGAGGGCGGCGGGCACCAAGAGCGGCAGCGCAAGCGTGCAAAGGAGGCGGCCGACTTTGCAGCAGTGGAGGCGCGCATGGCAGCGCGGCGCGCTGGCAAGGGCGGGTCGGTGGAGGGGTGGGGCGCGGCGCCAGGGCCGTCATAATAATTATTAGTGGGGGAGGTCGCTTGCAGTACCATTTCAATTAGGAGGGGGTGTTGTGCATGCGCGCGCACGTGAGTGCGGCGCTGTGGGAGGTGGGTTGAGGAGAGAGCCAGGCCAATGCGTTAAAGAGCAGGTAGGCGCGCCTAGTTCTGCTTGCACTCCGGCGGCTTGTCGCCGCCTGCGCCCGCCGGCTTGTCATCCTTGTCGCCGCCCTTCTTGCTGTCCACCTTGGCGCTCTTCTTGAACGCTGCCGCCAGCGCCGCGCGCGTGTCCTCCTCCTCCTCGTCATCCTCGTCGTCGTCATCGTGCGCCTTGCCCTTCTTGCCGCCGCCGCCACCGCCGCCGCCGGCGCGCCGCTTCGGCTTCTCCTCCTCCTCCTCATCCTCGTCCTCCTCATCCTCCTCGTCCTCCTCGTCGTAGTCGTCGTCGTCGTCCTCGTCGTCGCTGTCGTCCTCCGCCGCCTCGCCGGTGAACCACTCCACGGCGCGCGGCACCACCTTGTGGCGCAGCGCGAAGCCGATGGACAGGTCGCCCTGCACCTGGTCCTGCAGCTCCATCGCCTCCTCCATGTTCTCCGGCTCCTCGTCCAGGTCCACGGCGTCAAAGAAGGTGAAGAAGGACGGCTGCGGCTCCTCCTTCGACGTCGTCACCTTCTTCCCCTTCTTCTTCTTCGTCTCCTTCACCACCTTCACCGTCAGGTTCTTGCCCTCGCACCACTCGATCGTGCTCGCCTCCAGCTTCTCCACCGACGGGTCGGAGCTGCTGCCGCCCAGCATGTGCGGGATGACGAACGTCTTGGTGAGCACGGTGTTGGCGAAGTAGGGGTTGGGCGCAAAGCGGAAGTTGATGCGGAAGCCGCCAAAGTCCTCCAGCAGCTCCACCGTCACGTCCTCCAGGAACTTGAGCGCCGGCTCGTCGTGCTCCTCAATGAAGCGGCCCACGCGGCCGTTGTTCATCATGGCCTGCAGCCAGAAGCCGGGGATGCCCTTCTCGCCCGCGCCGCCCGCCTCCGCGGGGTCCACCGCGCCCGTCACAATGTCGGCGCGCTTGTGGAAGATGGCGGTGTACTGCTCCTGGTACTTGGCCTCCAGCGCCTTGCGCTCCGCCACAAACGCGTCCAGCGCGCGCTTGTAGTCCGCCGACAGCTCCGCCAGCGCGTCCACGCGCTTCATCACCTCCGGCGCCAGCGCCTTCACCACCGTCTCCTTCGCCG
>Ga0066256_1001938_pt1 | contig 19228 bp, 21 predicted proteins | sample ThiBio_1000_biof_FD_87107 | JGI IMG/M metagenome (GOLD analysis project Ga0066256, IMG submission 87107) | Wastewater bioreactor microbial communities from Cape Town, South Africa - Thiocy_expt_1000_biof (version 2) | ecosystem: Engineered > Bioreactor > Thiocyanate-remediating >... | reverse complement strand
CGCCTTGCCGCGGCCTCTTCCCTGTCGAGCTTCGGAAAGGTGTAGTCCGTGACGACGACGCGGGCGTTCATGGCGCGCTCTCCAGATAGTCGTGAATGATCTCGCCGGCCACGAGCGTGAAATCGGCCCGCCAGTAGAAGCCGCGCAGCGGCTCGACGACCGGCAGGCGGTAGACGGGAAGCTGGGCGTTGGCGCGCAGCTCCACCGTGCAGGGCCCTTCCCAGGCCTCGTGCACCGTGACCTCGGCAAGCCGGCGCGAGGTGAGCTGGCGGATCGCCGGCCGGCCGTCGATATGGTTGACGGCCTTCAGGTTGAGGTTGGTGGCGAAATCGAAATGGGGCTTGAGGGCGGCGGCCTCGACCGGCTTTTGCTTGTAGGGCAGCGTCGCGGTCAGGACGTCGATGCCGTTGCGCTCGACGCGGCCGACGATGAGGTCGCCGCGCATCTCTATGGAGGGCATGCCCAGCTTCTTCGGCTGGCCGTGCACCTCGCGGCCATGGGCGACGCCGATATCCGACGACAGGACCAGATAGGGCGAATAGGCGCCGGAAGCCTTGCCCGGCAGCTCGGCGCCGAACATCACGTTCGCCTCGGAATAGGGACCGAGCCAGTCGGTGTCGTTCATCTTGTAGATGTGCACGCAGGCGACGTCGCCGGTGGGCTGCAGCGGCGGCGGCAACAGGAAGGCCAGGGCCTCGGGATCGGTGCGCCAGTAGAGCGTCATCACCTCCACGTTGCGGAAGCGGAACGGGAAGGGCGGGATCATCGGCGCATCCCACGGCGTGGAGAAATCGCCCTTGCGGATGTCGTCCTCGCTCGGGCGCGTCACGCCGTATCGTGTCTCGTTCGTCATGCCGCAAGCCCCCTCACCACGTCTTCCCTCACCTCGATGCCCAGCCCCGGCGCCGACAGCGGGCGCATCCAGCCGTCCGCGTGCCAGATCTTCTCGGCCACCAGCTCGTCCTGCACGACGACCGGGAATGGCTTGAGCTCGAAGATCTCCGCATTGGGCGAGGCGAAGGACAGGTGCAGGCTGGCCGCGGTGGTGATCGCCGTCGACCAGGCATGCGCGTTGACCTTCTTGCCGTAGCGGCTCGCCAGCGCATCGACCTTCGCAAAGCCGGTGACGCCCTCGACCCGCGCGGGATCGACGCCATAGACGTCGACGGCGCCGATGAATCCCATGTGGCGGCGGTAGCCGGCCCCGGTGAGCTCGCGCTCGCCGGAAGCGATGCGGATCGCGGTGCCCTGCCGCAGGCGGCGGTAGCCGTCGTCGTCGGTCGGATAGAGCGGCTCCTCGTACCAGTCCACGCCGAGCTCCTGCAGCCGGTTGCCGACCGAGATCGCGGTCTCGACATCCCAGCGCACGCCGTTGCCGATGTCGATGAGGATGCCGGCATCCGGCCCGAGGGCGGCGCGCAGCGCGCGGACGAAGCCGACGTCGCGGTCGGGATCGCCGCCGATGTCGCTCTCGCCCTTCTTGGCGAAACCGAGCTTGGTGGAGCGGAAGCCGGCGGCGAAGAAGCCCTCGACCTCCGCCACGCAGGCCGCCTCGCCCTTCTTGTTGACATGGGCGGAGGCGTTGGCGGGAAGCCGCTCGTGCCGGCAGCCGCCGAGAAGCTCATGGACGGGCTTGCCCGCCATCTTGCCGGCGATGTCCCACAGCGCCATGTCGATGCCGGCGATCGCCAGCGAGGCGATGCCGCCCTCGCCGTACCACCAGCAGTGCCGGCGCATCTTCTGCCAGCAGGCCGCCGTATCGACCGCCTCGCCTTTCAGGAGCGGGTAAAGACCCTCGCTGATGATGAGGGCGACGGCCCGGCAGGCCTCCGGCCACATCGCGATGCTCTCGCCCCAGCCGACGATGCCGTCCGTGGTCTCGACGCGCACGAGAACCGTGCGGCGCACCGTGCCGAAATCGTTCGGATCCGGATAGGCGATCGCGATCGGCTCGATCAGCGCTATTGCAGTCATTCTCCACCCCGTCGCGCCGAGAGAAGGTTTGACAACACCCCCCGCCCGCTTTAATTTTGTAATTGGTCAGTCCAATTAACATCGCTATAAATCGAAGGTCAACCCGGAATGTTCAATCTGTCTCCCGTCGCGGTTCCCGATCTCTCCGGCCGGTCGATCCTCGTTAGCGGCGCCGGCAAGGGGATCGGCGCCGAACTGGTGCGGCTGCTCGATGCGGCGGGCGCCCGCGGCTTTGCCGGCGGCCCTGCCGCCGATACGGGGGAGGGCCCGCCCCCGCGCGGGGCGACGCCCGCCCCCCACCGCACCACCCCGCCGGCGGGGGATGCGGCCCTTGCGGCGGTCGAGAAGGAGGCGGGCCGGCTGGACGTCCTCGTCAACAATGCGGCGACGATCTCGACCATCGCGCCGCTGGCCGCCCTTCCAGCCGCCGCGCTCGCCCACGCCTTCGAGGTGAATGTCGTCGGCGCGCACCGGCTGACGCTGGCGGCCCTGCCCTTGCTGCGGGCATCGCGGGGAAAGATCGTCAATGCGGGAACCGGGGCGGCGACGACGCCGATGGAGGGCTGGACGGCCTATTGCTCGTCCAAGGCCGGCCTGCAGATGCTGACCCGCATGATGGCGCTCGAACTCTCCGGCGACGGCGTGAAGGCCTTCTTCCTCGGCATCCCCCCGACGGACACGGCCATGCAGGACAAGATCCGGGCCTCCAACCTCAACCCGGTCAGCAAGATACCCAAGGATAAGCTCGTCCCGGCCGTCGTCCCCGCCTCCTGCATGGCCTGGCTTTGCGGCCCCGGTTCGGACGGGCTGGAGGAGGTCCTGCTGGATGTGCGCCAGGACCTCTTCACCCGCCAGATGGCCCTGGCGGGCAAGGCCTAGCCGGAGCATTTCCCTGACGCAGACCGCTCTTGCCGGGAGTGCCCTGGAGCCGCGTGATGCCGAGATCCGGCAGGGCGAGGGCGAAATCGCGGTTCGGCTGGCGGTCGAGATAGGCGCGCATCATTCGCAGCAGGATGGCGAAGCGCGCCGCCAGCCCCTCCCCTCGAGCGGCGGAACGCCCGCGCAGAGGCAGCGGTAGAAGGCGAGCCGGTCGGGCGCGATGTCGGCATGGGAAAGTTCCCCCGCCTTGCGCAGCCTGTACCAGTCAACGGCGAATTCCGCGAGGGGGGGGGGAATCCGCCTCCACGGGAAGTCCGAGGCGCGCCAGCAGGTCGGCCATCGTCGCCGTCCCCACGAAATCCGCCATGTCCGCCGGCCATTCGCGCGGCATGTAGCGCCGGCGCACCAGTTCGACCAGATGGCGGCTGAGGAATCCGGCGTGGAGGTCGACGATCTTCAGGCCGGGTCCGTAGCCGACCGACGAGGGCACCGCGACATTGACGAAACACCCGCCCGCTCCTTCGTGGCGCGCGGTGTCGTTGACATGGAGATGTCCGGAGAAATGGAGGGGGACGTAGGTGTCGGCAAAGGCCGCCGCGACCTCCACCGTCGGCGCGCGGCTCGCAAGGCCCGCCGCGCCGAAGAGCGCGATTTCCTCGCACGAAACGCCGCCGAGCGTATCGAGCGCCGGATAGTGCGAGAAGGCGACGAGGTGCTTGCCCCCGGCCCTTGCGCGCGCCGCGACATCCGTCATCCACAGCAGGAGATGGTCGCGATGCCGGAGCACGGCCGGCCAGCCGCCATCGGTCGGGTCGTGGAAGCCGGCGGGATCCGCCAAGTCCCGCGCGCCGTCGCGCGGCACGCAGACATTGGCGTCGATGGCGAGCACCCAGAGCCCGTCCACCCGCTCGACCAGATAGGAGGCGTCGATCATCCGGCAGCGCGTGCCGCCGTCCGGGCTGGCGACCTCGTAGCTGCGGGCGGGCCAGCCGGGATCGGTGCCGAAAGGGGTTTCCCAGTGGAAGTCGCCCGCCTCCGGCCGGAAGCCGAGGCCGCAGAACATTGCGAGCGCCTCCGCCGTTCCGAGCGTCGCGGCCTCCGGGCAATTGGCGCTGCGCACCATGACCGGCGTGCCGTCAGGGCAAGGAAGGTCTTGTCCTGCGGCCGGCCGGCAAGGGCGAAGAAGTCGTGATTGCCGGGGGTCATCAGCACGCGCAGGCCGTGACGCTCGCGGTACTCCGCGACGATGGAAAGCGCCGCACGGATGTTCAGCCGCTGGCCGTCGTCGGTGAGGGCGCCGATCAGCAGCACGATCTTCGCGCCCGCCTGCGCCGCCCGGTCGAGCGCGGCGCGGAAGGCCGGAACGCTTTCGTTGAAGACGTGCGTCGAGGCGGCGGTTTGCGCTAAGCTGCGGATCGCGCCGGGCAGGCCGGTGCCCTCCGGCCGCCAGGTGCAGTCGTGGACATGCGGGTCGGCGATGACGGCGATCCGGATCATGGAGATGCCCGGTCGATGGCCGCCAGCCTGGCAAGGTCCTCCCGGGCGCCCGGCCCGGCCGCGACGACCGGCGCGCCCTTCGTCAGCGTCCCGCCATCCGTCGGGAAGGGATGGTGCCAGCCGCCCGCCTCCTTCACGAGGCAATAGCCGGCAAGGCAGTCCCAGGCGTGCATGTAGGGCTCGTAATAGCCGACGAGCCGGCCGGCGGCGACATAGGCGAGCATCAGCGCGCCGGAGCCGTTGCGGATGAAGTTGCCGCCCGCCTGCAGCAGCCGCGCGACGATGTCGGCGACGACCTCGGGCGCGACATAGCTGTTGGCGCCGATGCCCGTCAGCGCGTTCCTTTACGGCTTCGTGCGCCAGAGCGGCGGCGACGCGCGCATCGTCTCGGCGCCGGGAAAGGGCACGACGGTGGAACTGTCGTTCCCGCTCCCGACATGACGGCGAAAGAGGCGGCCGCGACGATCATAACTCCGACATCTCCCTGTCGTACGGGCCGAGGTCGACAGGGGGATCGTGCCGGATCCCGGATCCAGACTGAAAGGAAAGACCATGGATGTGATTTTTACGCCGGAACTGACCATTTGCGGCATCGAGGAACTGCCGGCGCAGCGGGAGCGGAAGGTTACCCATGTGCTCTCCCTGCTCGACCCGGAGCTTCCCGAGATCGAGACCTTCTCGACCTATGAACGGCATTACCGCACGACGCTGCGCTTCCATGACATCATCGTCGCCGCGCCCGACCGGGTGATGCCCCGCCCCGACCATGTCGAGGCGATCCTGCAGTTCGGCGCGGACTTCCAGGCGCGGCAGGAGGCGCAGGCGGCCAACCATCTTCTGGTGCATTGCCACATGGGCGTGTCGCGCTCGACGGCCGCCATGCTGACGCTGATGGCGCAGGCGAACCCGGACGAGGCGGCCGAAAGCCTCTTCGCGCGGCTCGTCGCCATCCGCCCGCAGGCCTGGCCGAACTCGCAGATGATCGGCTTTGCCGACGAGCAGCTCGGCCGCAAGGGCGACCTTACCGCCGCGCTCGCCCGGCACTACGGCCGCCAGATCAGGAGCCGTCCCCAGTTCACCGAATGGATGACCACCCTCGGCCGTCAGGCCGAGCTCAAGATGGCGATCCTCGACTGACGCGCGACCCCAGCCGGCGGCCGCGCGGCCGCCGGCAGCGCCGCGGCCTCACTGGGGCTGGAACTCGACCAGCAGCGACTTGAGCTCGATCTCGCGCACGCGCCGCGCCGCCTCGTCGGGGCTCACCCAGGCAAGCACGCGCTCGCCCTTCTCCTTGAAGCGCCCGGCGATTTCGGTCGTCTCGATCTGGAAGACGTCGACGACGCAGGGCACCACCTCGCCGTCGTCGAGCATCTTCAGGTAGGTATAGTGGCCGACCGGCTTCTTGCGCACCTTGCCGCGCACGCCCGCCTCCTGGAAGGCCTCGATCACGGCGGCCTCGAACGGCTTCCTGCCCTTCATCGGCCAGCCCTTCGGAATGATCCACCGGCCGCTGTCGCGCGACGTCACCACGAGGATTTCGATGCCGGGGCCGTCCGCGGCGGGGCGAAAGCACAGCGCGGCATATTGCTGCCGGAACGCGCCCGAGAACAGCTTTTCAGGCGAGGCGGCGAGCTTCTGCAGAAGGGTCTTCGGCTTGCCGCCCTTGCGTGCCCTAGTCTTCCTGGTTTCTTTCACGCCACCTACCGCTGCCTTCGATCGCAAAGTGCCTATCTATGGCAGATGCAGGCCGCGTCCAAGCAGGATTACGACATGCGAAGGCCGCAGGGCGCGGCTGGCGTCCTGCGGCCTTCGGAAGACGGGACCGGTCAGAACGCCGGCTGGACGGTCTCGACATTGGCCTTGGTGACGACCGTCAGCGGGATCGGCAGGCGGGCCTTGACGTCCTTGCCGTCGAGGATTTCCGCCATGGTCTCGATGGCGAGCTTGCCATCCTCGACCGGCGACTGGACGATGGTCGAGTACATCTCGCCCGAGCGGATGGAATCGAAGGCATCGCGCTGGCCGTTGATGCCGACGATCGGCGGCGTCGGCTTGCCGGAATTGGCTTCCTTCCAGGCGTCGATGAAGCCGCGGGCCATGGTGTCGTCGTTTGCGTAGACGCCGGTGATCCTGTCGCTGAAGCGGGTGATCAGGTCGCGGCTGGCGACGAGCGCCTTCTGCTGGTCGAAGTCGGCATTGACCGTTTCCAGCACCTCGACCTTGCTGCCGATCTCCTTGAGGCGATCGACGAAGCCGCCGACGCGGCCGATGGTCGTGCCGTTGCCGGCCTGGCCGGCGATGACGACGACGGCGCCCTCGCCCTTCATCGCCTCGTTCAGCGAATCGGCGGCAAGCTTGCCTTCCTCGTAGACGTCGGGGCCGGTGAAGGACTTGATGAAGTCGTTCGCCTGCTCGGCCATCGGCGAGTTGATGAGGATCGCCGGGATGTTCGCCTGCCTGGCGCGGGCGAGCGCGGGGATATAGGCCTGCGGATCGAGCGGCCAGAGAATGATGCCGTCGGCCTTGCGGGCGATGCAGGTGCTGACCTGCTCGGTGCCGGTCTGCACGTCGAAGTTCTGGCTGAGGCTCAGGATCTCGATGCCGAGCTCCTTGGCGCGGTCGTTGAGCGCGACATTGGCCGGCGTCGCATAGGCGTGGGAATCGGCGGCCGTGACGTAACAGACCGTCTTGGCGCTGGCGAAGGCCGTCGAGGCGAGCAGTATGGCCGCCAAGGCGGCGGGCAGGCGTGCAGTCTTACCAATCATGTTTTCCTCCTTCATCGATTGGAAAATTCTCAGGCATGGACGGGGGCCGCGGCAGGCTTGCGCCGGCCGGTGCGAACGGTTCGGTCGAGGACGACGAGCAGGATGAGGATCAGCCCGGAGGCGACCTGCTGCATGTAGGCGGGGACCGACTGGAACTCCATCGCCGTCGTCAGCGCGGCGATGGTGAGGACGCCGCCGAGCGTGCCGAGCGCCGAGCCGCGCCCGCCCTCCAGCCGCGTGCCGCCGACGACGACGGCGGCGATGACCGCGACGGTGAGCTCGGAGCCGTAGACCGGCGAGCCCGTATTGGTGGCAAGGCTCTGCAGGACGCCCGCGACGCCGGCAAGGGTGCTCGCGAAGACGAAGGACAGGAACATGATGCGCCCCGCCGAGATGCCGCTCGCCTCCGCCGAAAGCGCGTTGGAGCCGACGGCGAAGAGGTTGCGGCCGGCGACGGTGCGCGTCAGCCAGACATGGAGCGCGAGGATCGAGACCAGGAACAGGCCGCTGCAGACGGTGAAGACTTCGAGATAGATCTCGCTGAGCGTGATCGAGAACATGATGTCGTTGCCGGGGATCGGCTGGCTCGCCGTCATCCAGTGCGCGACCGAGCGGAAGACCAGCATGGTGGCGAGCGTCGCCACCAGCGAATTGATGCGCAGCGCCACGACGAGGAAGCCGTTGACCACGCGGGCGGCGGTGCCCGCCAGGACACCGGCGAGCGCCGCCCATCCCATGCCGAGCGCCGGCTGGAGCATGATCCCGACAATGCCGGAAACGGCGAAGACCGAGCCGACGGAAAGGTCGATCTGGCCGGCGATGAGGAGCACCGTCAGGCCGATGGCGATGAGGCCGATGGTCGAGCCGCGGTCGAGGCCGAGGCTGAGCGTCGTGAGGCTGGCAAAGCCCGGAACGATGAGCGTGGCGGCGGCGAGCGTCAGACAGAGGATGACGGCGACGCGGTAGCGCAGGAGCGTGGAAACGAAGGCGGACATCAGGCGACACCCCGCTTGCGAAGCGCAATGTCGAGCGCGACGGCACCGGCGATCAGGAGGCCGAGGACGAAGCCCTGGATCGGCGTGCGCACGCCCTGAAGGACCATGACATTGGTCAGGAGCTGCACGAAGACGAGGCCGGCCATGGCGCGCGGAATGGAGCCGAAGCCGCCCATGATCGACACCCCGCCGACGACGACCGCCGTGATGGCGCTGAACTCGTAGCCCTGGCCGACGAGCGGGCGGGCGCTCTGCAGCGTCAGGCCGAGCAGGCCGCCGCTGAAGCCCGCGGCAAAGGCGGTGATGACGAAGGCGCCGGCCCGGACGGCCCGCACCGGCACGGCGCTCGCTTGCGCGGCGCTGTAATTGCCGCCCGTCGCGATGGTCCAGCGGCCCCAGAAGGTGCGTGAAAGCACGAAATTGCCGAGGATTGCGATGGCGATGAAGATGACGGCGATCATCGGCACGCCGAGGATGCGGCTCTTGACGAAATCCGCCGAGCTCGGATCCGTGCCGTAGACGATGACGCCGCCGACGGCGGCCTGCACGATGCCGAGCACGATGGTGCCCATGCCGAGCGTGGCGATGATGGGATTGATGCCGACATAGCCGACGAGCACGCCGTTGACGAGGCCGGTGAGCCCGGCCAGCAGCACCGCGACGGCAAAGGCCGGAACCGGGCCGATATAGGGCTGGAGGGCGAGCGACAGGATCGCGCCGCAGGCGATGGTCGCCGGTACCGAAAGGTCCGCCATGCCGCCGACGACCAGAACGAAGGTCATGCCGACGACGACGATGCCGACGATGGACATGGACATCAGCACGTTCACGAAATTGCCGGCCGTGAAGAAGACCGGATTGGCGAGCGAGCCGTAGAGGATGACGGCGAGGATGGCGAGCGTGAGGCCCGCGCGAGAGACGAGGCCGACCATGCGGCTGCCCTGGCTGAAGCGCGCGGTGTCCTTCGTTGTCTGTCCCATGGCGGCGATGTCCGTCATGCGGCCTCCCCTTCTGCACTTTCCTCGCCCGTGGCGAGCGCCATGATGCGCTCCTCCGTCAGGCCCTCGCGGGCAAGCGGCACGGAGGCGCGCCCGTCGCGCATGACGACCACGCGGTCGCACACGCCCATGATTTCCGGTAGCTCGGAGGAGATCATCACCACGGCCATGCCGTTGGCGACGAGCTGGCCGATGATCCCGTGAATCTCCGCCTTGGCGCCGACGTCGACGCCGCGCGTCGGCTCGTCGAGGATCAGCACCTTCGGATCGGTGGCGAGCCAGCGGCTGATCACCGCCTTCTGCTGGTTGCCGCCGGAGAGCAGGCCGATGCGCCGCTCGCCATCCGGCGGCACGATGGAGAACTTGCGCACATAGGTGCCGGCAAGCTCACGCTCGGCGCCGCGCCGCACGCGGCCGAAACGGTTGGCGAGCCGGCGCAGCACCGGCAGGCTGATATTCTCGCGCACCGTCATGGCGGGCATGATGCCGTCGCCCTTGCGGTCCTCCGGCACATAGGCGATGCCGGCGCGGGCGGCCGCCGCGGGCGAGCCGATCGTCACCGGTGCGCCGTCGATCTCGACCGTGCCCGATGTCAGCGGCGCAAGGCCGAAGATGGCGCGGGCGACCTCCGTGCGGCCGGCGCCGACGAGGCCGGTGAGGCCGAGAATCTCGCCGGCGCGCACGTCGAAGCTGATGGCGTGGAAGCGCTCGCCGTCCCCGGCATTGCGCACCCGCAGCACCTGCCTGCCGATGGTCGACGGGGTCTTCGGGAAGACGTTGCTCACCTCGCGGCCGACCATGAGGCGGATCATTTCAGCTGCGGTGATGCCGCTGGCGGGCCGGGTCTCGATCATCGCGCCGTCGCGCAGCACCGTCACCTCGTCGGCGATATCAAGCACCTCCTTGAGGCGGTGACTGATATAGATGATGGCGATGCCGGCATCGCGCATCTTGCGCAGGATGCGGAAGAGCGCGGCGGTCTCGTGCTCGCTGAGGCTGGAAGTCGGCTCGTCGAGCACGATGATGCGCGGCTCGGCGGCATAGGCTTTCGCGATCTCCACGAGCTGCTGCTGGCTGATCGACAGGTCGCCCAGGCGCTGCTGCGGATCGATGGCGGCGCCGAGCTCGGCGAGGATGGCGGCGGCGCGGCGCACCATGCCGCCGCGGTCGAAGAAGCCGAGGCGCCTCGGCATGCGGCCGAGGAAGATGTTTTCGGCGACCGTGAGGTCGGGAACGAGGTTCAGCTCCTGGTGCACCATGCGGATGCCGAGCTTCTGCGCATCGGCCGGGCGCTTCATGCGCACCTCCGTGCCGGCGACCTCGATGGTGCCGGGGGTCGGGGCGTAGGCGCCGCTGAGGATCTTCATTAGGGTGGACTTGCCGGCGCCGTTGTCGCCGACGATGGCATGCACCGTGCCGAAGCGGACGGCGAGGTCCACGCCGGACAGGGCCTTCACACCCGGGAAGACCTTGCCGATCCCCCTCATGTGCAATGCGCTTGCGGCCGAAGCCATTCCTTCTCTCCCTCGTCCGGCCGGCATCTATCGACGCCTTCTCCTCTGGCTGGCGATGCTCTATTACACTAATATAACAGTACTGGCAAGCTGCCGCGCGCAATCGAATTCACGATCGACGGGAACGCGCCGGGACGGCCGGGGCCGGGCGCCTGGAGCGTTTCCGCTTTTCTTCGATCCGCGAAAACGCTCCAACTCTCGTCTTGCCGCATTTCCGAACGCAAAACCGCTACGCACTTTTGCTGGAAATGCTTTAGAGCCGATAGAACCTCACGGCATTGCCGCCGAAGACCTTCGCCATGCCCTCGGCATCGAGCAGCGGATCGAGGATGCCGCGGGCGGCGTTCATCACCTCGGCATAGGAGGCGGCGAGGAGACAGACCGGCCAGTCGCTGCCGAACATCAACCGGTCCGCGCCGAAGACGTCGAGGACATGGCGGACATAGGGCGCAAGGTCGCCCGGCGCCCAGTCCTGGTGCCGCGCCTCGGTGACGAGGCCGGAAACCTTGCAGAAGACGCCCGGATGCGCGGCGATTAGCGCCATGTCCCCGGCCCAGCCCTCCAGCCGGCCGCTCGCCACCGGCGGCTTCGACAGGTGGTCGACGACGGCCCTGAGGTCCGGGACGGCGTCGAGCATGCGCAGCACGAAGGGCAGATGGCGCGGGAAGGTCAGGATGTCGAAGGCCGCGCCTGCCGCGGCCAGATGCCGGAGATTGGCGAGCACCGCCGGACGCAGCACATAGCCGTCATCCGCATGGTCCTGCAGCATCGGCCGGAGCCCGACGAATTTCGGCCGGCGCATCAGCGCTTCCAGCTTGGCGGGAAAGGCGGCATCCTCGAAATCCAGCCAGCCGACGACGCCCGCGACGAAATCGGCCTGCGCCGCCAGCAGGAGCAGGAAATCGGTCTCGGCCTCCGTCTGCGCCGCCTGCACGAGCACGCTCCTGTCGACGCCGGCCCGGCGCAGCACGGGCCGCAGGTCCTCGGCGAGATAGTCGCGCGCCAGCACCGGCACGTCCGGCGACATCCAGTCATAGTCCCCGCGGCCCACCTGCCACAGGTGATGATGCGCATCGACGATCATCCCGTTTCCTCCCCGCCCGCCTGCCGGGCGTCCATCTTGGCTTTTATACGTAACACTAGTATTATAACGCCGAAGTCCGCAATCCGGATTTTCGCAGGACCTGCGCAAACGGGGCCGGCCGGACCTTCCTTCCGGCGCGCACCCTTCGTTGACACCAGGGTAATCTGCTGTTCTGCTTGAACAGCCTTTCATGAAACACGGTGGCCATGGACATCGACGCATCCAATCTCAACCGGTCCCTTCCGCTGCGCGACCAGATCTACCACAAGGTCCGCGGCCTGATCGTCAGCGGCCAGATGAAGCCCGGAGAAGCGATCAACGAGATGGCCATCGCCCAGTCGCTCGGCGTGTCCCGCACGCCGGTGCGCGAGGCCGTCAAGCGCATCAGCGACGAGGGCCTCGTCAACGTCTTCGCGCAGACCGGCACTTTCGTCGCGCGCATCAGCATCCGCGACATCGAGGAGGCCTATGTCATCCGCAACGCGCTGGAAATGGAGAGCGCGCGGCGCGCCGCCGACAAGCTGGCGCCGGCGCAGGCCGAGGCGCTGGAAGACAACATCGCCGCCCACCGCACGGCAATCGCCCGCGGCCGCTACAGCGACGCCATCCAGCTCGACGACATCTTCCACCGCACGATTGCCGAAGTGAACGGCTTCCACATGCTCTGGCGCGCGGTCGACATTTCCAAGGCGCAGATGGACCGCGGGCGCTACCTCGCCATCCCCAAGCCGGGCTATGGCGAGCAGACGATCCAGCAGCACCAGGCGATCCTCAAGGCCCTGCAGCGCCACGACGGCGAGGCGGCGGCGACCGCCATGCGCGAGCACCTCAACACATCGCTGCGCAACACGCTGGAAGTGGCCGCCGCGAACAATGCCTTCGGCTGACCGGCCGGACACCTTTCCCACGGAGCATGACATGCAGCGAATGGGCCTGTGCATCGGGTTGAAGCCCGAGGCGATCGACGAATACAAGGCGCTGCACGCGGCCGTCTGGCCGGACGTGCTCGCCGTCATCAGCGCCGCCAATATCCGCAATTATTCGATCTTCCTGCGCGAGCCGGAGAACCTGCTCTTCGCCTACTGGGAATATCACGGCAGCGATTTTGCGGCCGACGCCGCCGAAATGGCCCGCTCGCCCGCCATGCGGAAATGGTGGGAGATCTGCGATCCGCTGCAGCAGCCGCTCGCCACCCGCACGGATGGCGAATGGTGGGCGCAGATGGTGGAAGTCTTCCACCACGACTGACCGGCCGCCGCCGCTTTCCTCTTCCCCTTCCGCCACACGGCCGCGATGCTGGCGTCGACGCGCGCCTGCGCTTGACCGCGCGGTCACTGTTATATTAGTATTCAAATATCACGAACTCCATCGCGGGGCGCCTGCGCCGATCCGCCCGAGCATGCCATGGCCCGTTTCATCCAGCTTTCCGCCGCCGACAACATCGTCCTGGTGACCGACCCGTTCAATCCCGGCGACCGCGCGGGGCCCGTCGCGGCGACCGCGCGGATCCCGCGCGGCCACAAGATGGCGATCACGGCGATCGGCAGGGACCAGCCGGTCGTCAAGTACGGCCAGGTCATCGGCTTTGCGAAGGACGCCATCTCGCCCGGCGACTGGGTGCACGAGCATAATGTCTACGTCCACAGCTTCGAGCGGAACTACATGTTCGGCGAGGGACTGAAGGAGACGCCGGTGCTGCCGGAGGCCGAGCGCGCCACCTTCCTCGGCTACCGCCGCGCCAGCGGCAAGGCCGGCACGCGCAACTACGTGGCCGTGCTGACCTCGGTGAACTGTTCGGCGAGCGCCGCGCGCTTCATCGCGGAGGAGGTGAACAGGTCCGGCATCCTCGCCGACTATCCGAATGTCGACGGCGTCATCTCGCTGGTCCACGGCACGGGCTGCGGCCTCGATGTCAACGGCGAGGCCCATGACATGCTCAAGAAGACGCAATGGGGCTTTGCGACCAACCCGAATGTCGGCGGCGTGCTGATGGTCGGCCTCGGCTGCGAGGTGTTCCAGATCCCGCGCTGGATGAAGGCCTATGGCGTGGAGGAGACCACCACCTTCCGCACCCTGACGATCCAGGAAACGGGTGGCACGCGCAAGACGGTGGAGGCGGGCGTGAAGGCGATCGTCGACATGCTGCCGGCGGTGAACGCCCATACGCGCACCCCCGTCCCTGCCTCCGAGCTCGTCCTCGCCCTCCAGTGCGGCGGCTCGGACGGCTATTCGGGCATCACCGCCAATCCGGCGCTGGGCGCGGCCGTCGACCTTCTCGTCGCCCAGGGCGGCACCGCCATCCTGTCGGAGACGCCGGAAATCTACGGCGCCGAGCATCTCCTCACCCGCCGCGCCGAAAGCCGCGCGGTCGGCGAGAAGCTCGTCGAGCGCATCCGCTGGTGGGAGGACTACACCGCCCGCCACAACATGGAGATGAACAACAACCCCTCGCCCGGCAACAAGCTCGGCGGCCTCACGACGATCCTCGAAAAATCGCTCGGCGCGGCGGCCAAGGGCGGCTCGACGAACCTGCGCGCCGTCTTCGAATATGCCGACCCGGTGGACGCGTCGGGCCTCGTCTTCATGGACACGCCCGGCTACGACCCGGTCTCGGCGACCGGGCAGGTCGCGGGCGGCGCCAACATCCTGTGTTTCACCACCGGCCGGGGCTCGGCCTTCGGCTGCAAGCCGACGCCCTCCATCAAGCTCGCCTCCAATTCCCACATCTACGAGCAGATGCGCGAGGACATGGACATCGACTGCGGCGACGTGCTGGACGGCGTGTCGCTGGAGGACAAGGGCCGGCAGATCTTCGACCTCATCCTGAGGACCGCGTCGGGCGAGCGCACGAAATCCGAGCAACTCGGCTACGGCGACCTCGAATTCGTGCCCTGGAACATCGGCGCGACGATGTGATGCGGGCGGGGCCGCCGCCGTTCAGGCGGCGAGGTCCTCGCGCTCCAGCGTTTCCCACAGCTCGGCGGGAATAACTTCTTCGAACCAGCCGACAGTCCGCCGGACCTGCCCGGCGTCGCGCGGCCGATCAACACGGTGGTGACGGCGGGATGGCGCAGCGGATACTGGATCGCCGCCGCCGCGAGCGGCACGCCGAAGCGCGCGCAGGCCGCCGCGAGCGCGTCGACCCGCCTTGCCACGTCCTCGGGCACGTCCTGATAATTGAACTTGCGGTGGCCGCCGGGACCGGCGGCAAGGATGCCGGAATTGAACACGCCGCCGATCATGATGCCCATGCCGGCCTGCCGGGCCTTTTCCAGGAGGGCGAGCGCGTTCTGCTCCAGAAGCGTGTGGCGGCCGGCCAGCAGCGTGCAGTCCAGCGCGGCTTCGTTCATCGCGTCGAGCACGATGTCGGCCTCGTTGACGCCGAGGCCGAAGCCGGCGATGAGCCCGGCGCCGCGCAATTCCTCCAGCGCGCGGAAGCCGCCGCCCTTCGTCAGCGCCGTCCAGTGCGCCGTCTGCGCCGCGCCGTGCGTGACGTGGCCGATGTCGTGCACGAAGAGGAGATCGAGCCGTTCCAGGCCGGTGCGCTGGCCGCTGTCGTCGAAGCTGCGCATGATCGCGTCGTAGGAATAGTCGAAGACCTCGCGGAACGGCAGGCCGTTGTGCCAGCCGGAATCGAGCGCGTTCTTCGGCGGCGCGGGCGGCAGGTCGCGGCCCGGACGCGCACGCGCCATCAGCCGGCCGACCTTCGTGCTGACCGTGAAGGGCGCGTCCTCCCCCGCCTTCTCGCGCAGGAAATGGCCGAGCAGGTGCTCGGCGCGGCCAAGGCCGTACATCGGCGCGCTGTCGAAATGGCGGATGCCCGCCTGCCAGGCCGCCTCCAGCGCCGAAAGCGAGGCCTCCGCCGAAACGGGCGCATAGAGCCCGCCCATGGCGGCCGTGCCCATGCCGAGCGCCGTCACCGTCAACCCCGTGCGCCCCCCCGTCCTCGTGTCGCCGACCCGCATGAAACCCTCCTCGCCGGGCCGCGCGAAAATCGCCGGCCGCTCTTGCCGTCATTGTTACACTAATATAATAGCTGAGATCAAGGCGGCGCTTCGGCGCCGGAGGAGAGAAGCGGAAGACGGAGGAAGCCATGAACCAGATCGATCTATCAGGCCAGCACGCGGTGGTGACGGGCGGCGCGCAGGGGCTCGGCTTCGCCATGGCGAGGCGCATCGTCGCCTCCGGCGCCACCGTCACCCTCTGGGACATCGACGAGGACCTGCTTGCCTCCGCCCGCGCCGCCCTTGGCGACGCGGCGACCACCGTCGCCGTCGACATATCCGACTGGGACCGGGTCGACGCGGCCCGCCGCAGGACCGAGGAGATCGCCGCGCCCGCCTCCCTGCTCGTCAATTCCGCCGGGATCGCCGGCGCGGCCGCACCGCTCGACACCTATGACGTGGCGATGTGGAAGAAGATCATCGACATCAACGTCAACGGCACCTTCTACGTCAACCGCGCCCTCGTGCCCGGCATGAAGGAGCGCAACTACGGCCGCATCGTCAACATCGCCTCCGTCGCCGGCAAGGAGGGCAATCCCAACGCCGCCGCCTATTCGGCCTCCAAGGCCGCCGTCATGGGGCTGACGAAGTCGCTCGGCAAGGAACTCGCCGGCTACGACATCGCCGTCAACTGCATCACACCGGCCACCGCCCAGACGCGCATCCTCGAACAGCTCACGCCGGAATTCATCGAATACATGCGCTCGCGCATCCCGCGCGGCCGGTTCCTCGAGGTCGACGAGGCCGCCGCCATGGTCGCCTGGCTGCTCTCCAAGGAGAACAGCTTCACCACCGCCGCGACCTTCGACCTGTCGGGCGGGCGCACCACCTACTGACGCCGCCCCTCAGGCGGCGCGCCCAGCGATGGCGGCAAGGCGCGGCTGGCGCAAGGCGCCGTCCGTCGCGCCGGCAAGATCGAGGAAGGCGCCGATGCGGCGCTCGATCTTCTGCGCATGGTTCTGCGCGATGTCGGCCAGCCGATGATCGAGGAAGGGATTGGCGAAGCGTTCGAGCGTGACGGCCATGTAGCGCTCCGCCGCATCCGCCTGCCCGAGCCGCGCGAAGACCGGCAGCACCTCCTCGCGGTAGATCGCGGCAAGCGCCTCCTCCACCTCGGGAAGGGCGATGAAGGCGCGCACGACCGGATCGCCCTGCCCGCCCCGGCGTTGCCAGATGTCAACCAACACGGTGTGGCCGAGATTGAGGATATGCAGCTTCAGCCGCTCGATTGCCGCGAGGTCGTCGACCATCTCGATGGCCGGATGGACGGCGGGCGCAACGACGCCCGGCGCCGTCTGAATGGCCCAGAGCGCATAGGGCTCGGCCACCGCGCCGGCCGGCTCCAGCGGTGCCGCGACGATGCGGTCGACGAGGCTGCAGGCCCAGGTGACGCCGTCCTCGATATAGGAGACGAGCGCCGGGTCGCTGCCGCGCAGCGCCGCGACCGAGAGCACGGCCTCCTTCAGCACCCTGCCGTTGTCGACCACCAGCTCCATCGGCATCACGACGAGCGGCGCGCCGCCGGCGGCATGGCGGGCGGCGAGAAGGTGGAAGAGCTTGGCGGGAAAGCTCATCGCCGGATCATAGTCTTGCGCGGCGTCGCCGGGCCGGGGCTGGTAGCCGGCATCGCCCGTGTTGGAGAGAACGAATTCGGCTTCCTCGACGAAGACCCGCACGACCTGCGCCCAGTCGCTCGCCGCCGAAAGGCCGCGCTTGACGGAGGTGACGGTCCGCGTCTCGTCGACGGCGCGCCCCTCCCAAAACCCGCGGATGCGGACCGGATAGCCCCCGGGGGCGGCGAGCGCGGCAAGCCTTCGCCCGCGCGCGGCATCGCCCGAGGTCTGGACGACGGTGATACCCCGCGCCGGGCGTGCCTCGGACAGGAAGAGGTCCGCATGGGCCTGCAGGAACCGGCTGGTGCCGAACTGGATGACGGGCGTCTTCACCATGGCCTTCGCCGGCCGGAGCGGTTGAAGGGAGGATCGTCGCGGCGCCGCATGGAAGGTCAGCCCTTGCCGAATGTGTGGGCGGCGATCGACTGCGGCTTCATCTCGATGGAGAAGCCCGGCCGCGTCGGCGGCATGTAGGCGGCGTTCTCGATGCGGCAGGGGTCGATGAAGTGCTCGTGCAGATGGTCGACATATTCGATCACCCGGCCCTCCTTCGTGCCCGAGACGGCGATATAGTCGATCATCGAGAGGTGCTGGACATATTCGCAGAGCCCGACGCCGCCGGCATGCGGCCAGACGGGCAGGCCGTATTTCGCCGCCATCAGCAGCACTGCCAGCACCTCGTTGAGGCCGCCCATGCGGCAACTGTCGATCTGCACGATATCGATCGCGCCGCCGGCGATCATCTGCTTGAAGACGATGCGGTTCTGGCACATCTCGCCGGTCGCCACCTTGACGGGGCGCACCGCCTCGCGGATCGCCCTGTGGCCGGCGATGTCGTCCGGGCTCGTCGGCTCCTCGATGAAGAAGGGCCGGTAGGGCGTGAGCGCCCTCACCCAGTCGATCGCCTGCCCGACCTCCCAGACCTGGTTGGCGTCGATCATCAGGTAGCGCTCGTCGCCGATCTCCTCGCGGGCGATGCGCAGGCGGCGCCTGTCGTCCTCCAGGTCGCGGCCGACCTTCATCTTGATATGGTTGAAGCCCTGCGCGACGGCCTCGCGGCAGAGGCGGCGCAGCTTGTCGTCGTCGTAGCCGAGCCAGCCGGCCGAGGTCGTGTAGCAGGCATAGCCTTCCTTTTCGAGCGTTGCGATGCGCGCGGCCTTGCCGGCCTCCGCCTTCTTCAGGATCGCCAGCGCCTCCCCGGGCGTCAGCGCATCCGTCAGGTAGCGGAAGTCGACGATGGAAAGAATCTCCTCCGGGCTCATCTCGGCGACGAGGCGCCAGACGGGCTTGCCCGCTTCCTTGGCCAGAAGGTCCCAGACGGCATTGACCACGGCGCCGGTCGCAAGATGCATGGCGCCCTTGTCCGGGCCGATCCAGCGGAGCTGGCTGTCGCCCGTCACATGCCGCCAGAAGCGGCCGGGATCCTCGCGCACCCAGTCGAGGTCGAGGCCGACCACCAGATGCGCCAGGGCATCGATGGCCGCGCAGCAGATCTCGTTGCCGCGGCCGATGGTGAAGGTGAGGCCGTGGCCTTCGAGCGCGCCGTCGGTGCCGAGCACGACATAGGCGGCCGAGTAGTCCGGATCGGGGTTCATCGCGTCCGACCCGTCGAGCGAGGCGGAGGTGGGGAAGCGAAGGGCGTAGGTGCGAAGGGTGGTGATCCGGGTCATGGGCGGGCCTGGTCTTTGTGTGGTCGCGCTTTCGAAGCGGAAGAGTCTGCAACTCTTCCTGGAAGCGCTCCTAGAGCTTGACGGGCAATCCGGTGCGCACGCTCTCGTCTGCCGCAAGGCAGACGCGCAGCGACTGGACCGCATCGGTCATGTGGCGGGTGAGGTCGATGTCCTCAATGATGGCGCGATAGACGAAAGCCTGCTCGCGCTCGCATAGCTCCTGGTGGCCCGGTTC